>JAEEGL015800979.1_pt1 | contig 166406 bp, 147 predicted proteins | sample 9134231 | NCBI WGS metagenome assembly JAEEGL01 (sample SAMN16246548, study PRJNA631951) | gut metagenome | biome: gut microbiome; feature: rumen; material: fiber-attached | host: Bos | place: Iran: Karaj | collected 2018-10 | reverse complement strand
AGGAAACCAGCAGTGACATTAACAGCGAAATGGAATGCGAATAATGCAACATTAAGTAGTACAGCAAATAAGACATGTACATTAGCAGAAGTATATGATGGAGCAGCGCAAGCAACAAGCTGTACAGTAGATGCACCAACAGTAACAGCATGTAGTAATACACCGACATTTGTATGATTCAATACGAGTGCAAGTAGTACAAGTAATAATAGTAGTTATAATACAAGTACAAAGAAATTAACATTAACAAGTAGTAATGATAATAGTACATGGTATGCGATAACGAAGAAAGATGCAGTGACATTTAAAGTAAATTTTGTAGAAAATGGAAATACGATAAGTGCGACAAGTGTAAGTAAGACTATACCAGCGACATATAATTGTACAGCCCAAGCAACATCGACATGAGCAACATGTCCGACGATAACGGCACCTACAAACACACCGAATGTAATCTGATTTAGTGCAGCAGCATGAACCCACACAAATGGAATATGTAATAGTCAGTGAAGTTTAACATTAAGTGCAAGTAATAGTGGAAGTACTTATTATGCACAGACGCAATCAAATCAATGGACATATTGAATGAGTTTCACATGAAATGGAAATACAATAGATGCGACAAGTAATAGTTGTACGACAACAATAACGTATAATGGAACAGCACCAACGCAAAGTTGTAGTAGTACATGTCCGAAGATAACAGCACCAAGTGAATTTAGTGTAATATGATTTAGTACATGAGCAAGTGTCCATGATGCATGAGTATGTACGAGTAAATGAAGTATAACATTGAATGCAAGTAAGAGTGGAAGTCTAGCATATGCACAGAGTAGTAAGGCGGCAGTAACATTTACAGCAACATTTAATGCAAATTGAGCTACAAGTATATGATATTCTAGTACATGATGTACAATTAATGAGGTATATAACGGAGTTAACCAGCCAACAAGTTGTAATGTATTAGCACCAAATATAACAGCACCGGTTACTTTTGTTATTAGATGATGGAATGTAGATAAAAATGCAATAAGTTGAACTGTTGCTACATGATGAACAATATCATTAATAAGTGATGCAATATATTATGCTATTGTGGAAGCTATTCCTCAAATCTCTTTTGTTTCTTCACCAACTCCAAATAACTGAGTGACATTGACTCAAAATAGATTTACTACAAAGATGAGTATTACAAATACTGATAAAATAACAAAAATGATATATAATTATAATGGTCATCCATATGATTTAGCAAGTTGATTAGTTTTGATGTATAATTTCGATAATTTATCAACTTTGTGAGAGTCTAATACTACTGTAAAAGATTTATCAATTAAATGAAATGATTGAATAATAAATTGAGCGACATGGACGAGTAATTGAAAATGGTGATGAGCATTTAGTTTTGATGGATCAAATGATTATATACAGTTACCAAACAATTTATGATATTGAAATAATGTATCAGCATTTGCTTGGTTTAAATCTACATGAACACCAAAATGATGATACCATATTATATTTGGATGACAAGAACTTGAAATTAGTACATCAACATGAGAAGTTAGAGCTTGATTGATGATAAATGGTTCTAGGGTCGTTGAAAACTATAATGTAGCTTGAAAAAGTTTAATTGATTGAAACTGGCATTATGTATGAATGACATATGATTGATCAACTAAGAGAGTTTATTTAGATTGAGTACTTATTTGACAAAAAGCACAGGCTTGAACACTTACGACATCATTTAATAGGACTATTTGAAGGCATTGATCAAGTACATCATATTATACAAATTGACAGATAGATGAAATACGTATATATGATCGTGTATTGTCTTTGGATGAAATCCAATTCCTATATAAATCTAATTTGAAAAAGACAAGTTTAGATACTTGGGAATTTGAAACATTAAATACATGTTTGGCTGCAACATGAACATATAGGTATTCATGATATGTAGGGTCAGCAGTAGATACATCTTGACATACTGAAAATAGAATGCTAACTACAAATATTCCATTAGTTTCAGTGGATGCAACATGATATGATTTCTGAACACGTACAGCATCTTGATCTGCGCAAACATTAAATGGAACAATGTGAACATTAACTGTGACAGATAGACTTTGAAGTTCGTGATGGTTATTGTATTTGGCAACAAGTGATTCATTGGTATGAAAAAATACAGCACAGACAATTGATACAAATAATTTGAAATTTAAGGCAAATAGTTTGATATATAATTGATTGTATGAGTGATATACAAATACTCATGTAGCATTTGGAAATGGAATAAGTACGACTCAGTACAAGACAGCGAAATCATCGTGTGCAGCATGAGCAGATCATTGTGCAAGTAGCTCTGCAAAGATATTGGAATACATGAGAAGAATAACGGATACAAATGATTTTATGTGTGGAGACGTATGAACATATTCAGATAATACGCAGATACAGTTGGAGATACCAGCATGGCAAATTCAAGATACATATGAATGAACTTTGCGGGTAACTTTACAAGATAATTATGGAACAAGACAGCGATGAACTTGAGCAACAATTAATTAACGGGTCCTTTCAAACCAAAATATGAAAAAGCTCTCTTTTTAGTTGGAGGGCTTTTTTTATTTTCTCTTGATAGTGAATAATTAATAATTAAGAATGAATAATGTGGGGTGTTGTTCCCAAAGTGTCATTTCGAAGGAGAGTAACGACTGAAAAATCTATAGAATGAGAAAGATGGATTTCTCACATTTGTTCGAAATGACGAGAGGATGGATTTCTCGCATTTGTACCGCATAGCGGCATAAGTTCGAAATGACTTTTACTTTCAATAATAAAAATTATGAGAAAATTTATTTTGTGAATTATTAGTTTGTTTGCTATGTTTGGATTAACTTTTGCACAAGTTAGTTTAAATCCTGTCTATACATCTGAGAGATTTCAACCATCAGATAAATTTCATGCAGGTTGTGAAAATCAGATTAATGTAGTATTTTCTTTGGATAATTCAAAAATAAATTGACTGAATGCAATTTTGCATTATGATTGAAATAATGTTGATGTGTTAAAAATAGTAGTAGATTGAGAAAAAGAAAACAATTTGTCATATACAGTGGAAAATGATAAAATTATTTTCAGTAAATTAAAGTCTGAATGAGATTGATTGGATAGTATTACTTTTTCAGTATTCTTTAAGGTTTGAACTACATTAGAATCATCTGATTTTTCTTTTGAAAAATGAAGTTATGTGGTTGATTCTAAATGAAATATGGTAGATTTGGAGTGAAATTATAATTTTCAATTTTGAGAAGTGCCTGAATGTGATCCAGATATTGTGGCTCCTAGTGTAGAACTTTTGTTCCCATCAAATAAATCTTGAGATTATGTAGCGTTGGATTCTTATTTTCAGTTTGAGATTGATGATGCTTGAAAATGAGTAAATGAAGATAGTATTTTGATTGCAATTAATTGATCTAAATATAGTTTGGATACTATTGAACATGTACGAGATGATAAAGTTTTGACGGTTTATCCTAATTTTTGGATGCCGTTTAATACTGGTTTTGATGTACAAATTACTGTATCTGACAAACAATCTTATTGAAAAGCAAATACAACGACAGCACTTTATGAGTTTCAAACTTCTGACGAGTTAAATTTATTGAATGAAATTGATCCTGTTGAATTTAGAAAACTTGTAAATATGGATCAATATTTCAAATGAACATCAGATGAGTGTGATTTATTGGCAGAGCTTTATTCTGATTCTGATCAGTGAAATTGAGAACTTTTGAAATCAATAAATAGTAGATTGGATTGTGGTAGCCTTGAAAATGTTGAAAAGGTTTGACAGATAAATGTTGTAGAAGATATGGAAAATAATGATAAAAATTTCTTGTCTGTTTTTGCAATGTTATGATGGATATTATTTGGTAGTTTAGCATTGTTTATGATATTTTCGTGGCTGAGAAAATAATTGTTGATATTATAAGAAAAATGAGGTTGGTCGATCCGACTCAGCCTCATATGTGAGTGTAAAGATAGTAAATACCGTTCAATATCCACAATGTAATTGTAGATACAATTATTATGACAAATGGTATTGTTACTATCATTGAAATGGTACAGCATGCGATTATGAGAGCCCTGTTAATCTCTCTCTTTTTTGTACTTTCGAAAAACGAAAGTGTGATTTTTCCTGCAAGGTGCAGGATTAAAGTTTTTGAAGTAGATAGAGAGATTTTCCCTTGAAAAAACGAAAGAATGGCTTGTTTATCTGCTATTATTGCAAATGTGATAATGCAAGTAATGCAAGATATTGTTCCAAATATTCCAAGGGGTCGTAGTACGGTTGTTTCGTATAATAGATACCACGGAACTGCAATCGCAAAGGCAATGTATGATACAAATGCCCATAGGAAAAGTAATGTTTTTTTATTCATTTTTTAAGTTTTTTTATTTTAGATTTGAATTATATTCATTGACATCTTTTTTTCAAGTGATTTAATATGGGCGAGAAATAATTGATAAAGATATAGTCAAAAAATCTCTTGATTTTTATTTTGTAAAGAATATTTATGACAGTGAGATTTTATTTGATATTTTTGAAGATATGATTCGAACTACGAAAACTTTTACAAACATTTGACTACAAGGGTATGAAATTTTAGTTGAGGCAGATTTAAATAAATCGTTGCCGAGTATTGAGATTATTTGACTTCCAGATGCTGCTATCAAAGAATCCAAAGAGCGTTTGAGAGCTACATTTCGTAATGCTGGTATTGAATTACCAAACCGTAAATTTGTATTAAATTTAGCACCTTCAGATATCAAAAAGGTCTGAACTAGTTTTGATTTGGCTATGGCAGTGGCCGTATTTGTTTTAATTAATGAATGAAGACTTGCTCATATTTGAGATATTTCAAAGTTTCTATTTTTTGGTGAATTAGGGTTAGATGGCACTATAAAGAGAGTAAATGGACTTTTGCCATCTGTGATTTCAGCTATTAAACAATGATACAAAGACTTTGTCATACCAAAAGATAATTTGTATGAATTGGAATATATTTCGTGAATCAATATCTATCCATTTGAAAATTTTATTGATTTGATTGATTTTTTATCATGAAAAAATGAGATTCTGCCAATCAGTACAGTGAAATCTATCTCAGATATTGGGTTGTCAGATATTGATTCTAGTTTAGATTTTGAAAATATCAAGGGACAAATTATTGCTAAGAGAGCTATGTGAATTGCTGCTGCTTGATTACATAATGTACTTATGGTTTGAGCACCATGAAGTGGAAAAACAATGTTGAGCAAAGCTTTACAGAGTATTTTGCCACCACTTTCTTTTGAAGAAGTTTTGGAAGTAAGTCAGATTTATTCTGTGATATGAAAATTAAACAAAGATCAACCATTAATTGTCCAAAGACCATTTCGTCAAGTTCATCATACAGCATCCAAAATTTCTATAGTTTGATGATGATCAAATTTGACTCCATGAGAGGTGAGTTTGGCACACAAATGAATTTTGTTTTTTGATGAACTGACCGAATTTCCAAGGGAAACGCTTGAAGTGCTTAGACAACCACTGGAGGACAAAAATGTCAGTATTTCTCGTGTTTCTGGTTCTGTAATGTATCCGGCAAATTTTATGTTTGTAGCAAGTATGAATCCTTGTAAATGCTGATATTACAAAGATCCAGAGAAACATTGTACCTGTGGTATAAATGAAATAAAAAAATATCAATCGAAGATTTCAGGGCCACTTTTGGATAGGATTGATATGATTTTGGAAATACCTAGAGAAAATATTGATAATTTATTGGAAAATATAAAAGGAGAGAGTAGTGAATCAATTAGAAAAAAGGTGATAAATGCTCGGAATATCCAAAAAGATAGATTTAAAAATACAAATATTTCTTCAAATTCTGGTATGACTTCCAGAGATATTGATGCTTACATACATTTATCTAGTGAGGCAAAAGACTTTCTCAGTAATGCTGCAAATAAATTAACTTTGTCACCAAGACTTGTGCATAGAATTATCAAACTTTGAAGGACTATTGCAGATATGGAATGAGACGAAGAATTAAAAGTAAAATATTTGGCTGAAGCTATGCAATATAGGAGTAGGACAATGTTTGTAGATAATTGATAAATTTTTTAAAATAAAAAAAATACCATTTGATAGGCATTTTTTTAAATGGAGCGGGCGATCCCGGAGTACTCCGGGACAACAGTCTGCTTGTTATATTTCTGATAAATTTTTATTGACTGAAACAAATGTTTCATGATTAATCCAGTAATCAATATGTCAATCACGTTTAATCATTTTTTCTAATTTTAAAGCTTCTTCTTTTGTGTCTTTTTGGAAATATCAAATTAGTTCGGTGACATTAATTTTTTTTGTTGTTTTGCATAATCAATTAAGATGTTGAAACATCCTGTATTTTAGATTTCAAGTGTATCCAACATAGTAGTTTTCTCATTTTAGTATATATACATAATACATTTATTAATATTATTGGAAATAAAAAAATACCATTTGATAGGCATTTTTTTAAATGGAGCGGGCGACGAGACTCGAACTCGCAACAGTCTGCTTGGAAGGCAGGAACTCTAGCCAATTGAGTTACACCCGCATATTTTTTTGGTGGACCTGAACGATTATTTTACAAACCATGAGTTTATAGAAAATCTCTATTCAGACCTCCTGAAATTCAACACCATCTATAATTACATGACGCTGAACTGACTTAGTTTATAGTAAAATAGACACAAAAATCAACTAAAAATTTTATTTTCTTTATTATTCAAAATGAAAAAACTATATATTGAAGGAACTAACTGAGAAAAAGTTTATGTGGATATGAAAATTGAAGTTTATGCAACACATCCTCAAATAGCAATATTGCTTTACGTTCATGATACATGAGAGTATTATTGAGATCTTTCTGTATTCGTAGAGCCTTTTGATTATCCAATGTTTATGGCAGTAGATATACACAATATGCCAGATGCTCAATGATTTATTATAAGATATAAACTATGATCCTTTATTACTTTTGTTCGTAGCTGATTTAATGAATATCCTGTATTTGCCATGAATCTATGAGAACTTCTTAAATATGACAGCGATTGAGTAGATAAAGTTCTTTCTTAGAAAAAGCCTCCCACAATTTATAAAAGATTATAGAACATGATACGTGTTCTATAATTTTTTTAATTGGATCATTATTCTCTTATATTTTAAATAGCCACCCAACCCCCACATATATATACTTAACCCCTATACACCCAAAAAAAATCCAGAAGAAAAATCCTATATAGCGATTTTTAATAACATAACTTACCTAACTCATCTAACTGAATGTTTGGAAAAATCGAAAACTGTAAATTAGTATAGTAGTTTATAGCAAAAAGTACCATTTTCCTGTATACATATTATTTTTATCTTCTTGCAATATGTTTTGAAAAATATAGAAAATCAGAATGAATGGAAAGAAACCTAAAGTTTTTTTAATAACAATAAAATTAATTGCCCCATGTCTTCAGGAAAGTTCATCACTAATGCTGATACTCAGCTATCGGAAGTGATAAACAGTAAATTATCTACTTCTACAAACTTGTATTTTCTAGTTGGATATTTTTATTTTTCATGATTTCAAGAATTATATAAAGGATTATGAGATAAGAATATTAAAGTGCTTGTTTGAATGGATGTGGAATTATGAATCCAAAATTCAGTAAGAGAGATTTTCCAATTAAATACTGATGAAAATACAGAAATACAATATACCAATCAAAATACTCAAGAAAAATTTATTAAAGACCTGAAAACATTAATTAATAAAAGCGATGTCTTCGATTCTAAAGTTAATCAAGAGGCTTTAGAAATGTTTGTTAAAAAGATTGTTGATTGATCTTTAGAAATAAAGAAAACTCTTAATCCAAACCATTCGAAATTATACCTTTTTGAAAATGCCCCAGAGCATGATGAATGATGAGAATACCCTTGAAGTGTAATAACATGATCTAGTAATCTTACATATCAATGATTAACCTGAAGATATGAATTCAACTGTGTATTCAGAGATAAAGATGAATATGCTGCAGCAAAAGCTATTTTTGATGACTTATGGAGTTCTGCTGTTCCTATCACTGAATGATGAGACAATGATCCAGTAATTAAAATGATAAAAGAAGAGACTTGGATGAAAGTACCAAGCCCATTCTATTGTTATATGAGATTATTATTTGATCGTTTTGAAAACAAGAAAAAGATAGATACTCCTGCAGATATTACTGGATGAGATTATCAGGATTTAGAATACCAAGTTGATGCGATAAAAGAATGACTTAAGATCATAGAGCAACATAATTGAGTAATTATTGCGGATGTAGTATGACTTTGAAAATCTATTATATGATCAACATTAATACATAATTTACAAAAGAAATCTGATAAGAAGGCTATTATTGTTTGCCCTCCTCATCTAGTAGATCAATGGAAAGATTACTCAGAATTGTTCGGATTACATACTGAAATATTCTCATCATGAAAGATTAATAAAGCATTAGAATTTCACAACAGTTATAGAAAAAATATCGGATATATACTAATTGATGAGGCTCATAAATATGTAAATTCTAATACTATAGATTATGGATGCCTACATCAGATGTGTCAGGGAAAGAAAGTTATTTTGCTAACAGCAACTCCATTTAACAATAAGCCTGATGATATTTTCAATTTATTGAAATTTTTCCAGATCCCAGAAAAATCAACAATCAATATCTCATGAAACTTATTACATGAATTTAATAGATTACAAAATGAATATAAAGAAATCGCTAGCTTACAAAAGAATAAAAAGATATCTGACGAAGAAGTGAAAGATAGATCAAAGAAATTAGCAAAGAAGATTAGAGATTTAATAAGCTGTGTTGTGATAAGAAGATCTAGACTAGATTTAAAAAGAATTAAGGCTTATAAAAAGGATCTTGAGAATCAGCATTATGATTTTTCTAAAGTTAGAGATCCTGAAACTAAAGAATATGATTTATGAGATATAAAAGAAAAATATCTTGATACCCTTAATAAGCTAATAGAAACAGATGAAGAGAATAACTGGAAGAACTTCAGATGAGCAAGATATAATGTATTATGATATCTAAAAGATACGACTAAATATCAAAAGAAGTTTGAAGATGCTTTCTGAGTAAACTATCAATTGATTACTTGAAGACAATCAAATATGCCAGCTTTCATAAGAAGATTGTTAGTATCTAGATTTGAAAGCTCAGTTTACGCATTCAAATCTACATTATCATCAATTAAATGATCAATTGATATGATATATAAATATTTGGATAAGTTCTGATGTGTGCCTGTAATTAGAAAATGATCATTGCCTGATATTGATAAATTTGAAGATTATGATGATTATGATGAGTTTGAGGAATCTCAGAGCTTATTTGCTGATATTGATGATTTTAATGATGCTAAGATAGAGAACAAGAAACAAGTATTGGATAGCTTTGTTAAATTTATTGAAAGCAAAGATTGATTTGTAATTCCTAAAGAGGATATAAAGGAAGACTTTTTTACTGCTCTAGAAAAAGATAAGGAATTCTTAGATAACCTTATAGAAGAATGGAATGATATCAATGAAGATCCTAAGATGGAATCATTTGTTGAAGAGCTGAAAACACAATTAGAAGAAGATCCTCAAAGAAAAATTGTTGTATTCTCACAATATGCTGATACAGTTGATGCTTTGGAGAAAGAACTAAAAGATCACTGATTAAAAATGTTAACTGTTACATGAAAACAGAAAACACAAGACCTAAAGAAAGCTATTAAATATAACTTTGACGCATGAATCAAAGATGAATTACAAAGGGATGATTTCAAAATATTATTATGAACTGATGCAATTTCAGAATGATATAATCTTCATAGAGCATGAACAATATATAACTATGATATCCCATATAATCCAACAAGAGTTATTCAGAGAATATGAAGAATTAATCGTATAAACAAGAAAGTCTTTAATGAATTATATATATTCAATTATTTCCCATCATTGATCTGAGAGAATATTATTAGATGAAAGGAAATCTCAGTATTAAAGATGAGAATGATTAATGCTATATTAGGAAACGATACTAAAGTATTAACATGAGATGAGGAGCTTATAACTTTCACATGAAAAGAGAATAAGACTTGAGACATCAGTGATACATATAAGGAAACATTAAAAGATGATGAAGAAAATTCTGATGAAGAGTTATCATGGGAAACTGCATATCGTGATGAATTGAAAGAAGAGATGGCAAAAGATCCAGATTTAAAGAAAAAAATCTACAGTATACCTGATAGATCGAGATTAAAAAGGATAGAAAATAAAGATAAGAATTGAGTATTACTATTTGCTAAAAAAGGAGCTAACATAATTTTCTCATTTTACGATAAAACAACTGATGAGATTACCCAATTATTATTAGAAGATGGATTCGCATTATTTAAAGCATCAAAGGACGAACCATCAACAAAAGTATCGGAAGATTTCTATGAATATTATGATAAAATAAAGGAGCATATACGTGCTAAAAATTTCGCAGTAGCAAGGAATAGCCAAGAGAAGAGAGCCTTAGATAATATAAAAATGATACGCCAAGAATTAAAGGCAGAAAGTGATATCCTTTTCTTAAAAGATTTAGAGAAAGCTATTCATCTTTGAAACTTGCCAACTTATTATATGACAGAAATTAGATCCGTATCTTCTAAAAATTGGAAGGAAGTATACAATAGCTTAAGAAAGAAGATATCCCAAGAATATTTGGATGCAATGATTGAGGCATCTAAAGAATTTGATGAACAGCAAGCTGACTTGATTATATCTGAAGAATTTTAATTCCTAAATCTATTACTTATGGCTTTTGATTTTGCTGGATGATACAATAGAAACAACTTCATTAATTTTTTAAGAACAGATTTATTTAGGAATAAATTCATTCAACAATTAATACCAGTTAAACCAGAAAGGAAGACTGCTTTTTTTGTTGAAAATTGAATATTTCAATTATGAACTATTCAATTATGAGGAGAAGAAATATCTGTTTTTGAAATAAGACAATCTAGCAAGAATGATCCTAGAGTAACATTAACTCAAGATACTTTTAAGTTAATGTGAGATTTATGAATTGATAATGCTATTGTAGCTCTATATGTGGATGATAAATCTAGCTGGAGATTTTCTCTTCTAACTACAAAATATGAAGACTTTAAAAAGACTACTTCTAATCCTAAAAGATTTTCATTCATCTTATGACCTAATGAAAAGATTAGAACAGTAAATCAACAATTGATTAAAAAATGAGAGATTAAGGATTTTGAGGATCTTGTATCGAGATTTGATGTAGAAGTAGTGAGAAAAGAATTCTTTGAGACTTATTTGGAATTGTTTGTTAGATTATATAAAGAAATTCTTAAAGATAAAGAATTCGCAGATCTCTTATCATCTCAAAATGTTGATTTAGTTAGTTTTACAAAGAATTTACTCTGAAAAATTATATTCCTGTATTTTGTCCAGCAAAAATGATGGCTAAGTTTTGATAAGAACACAAAATATTGAGATTGAAATAAGAATTTTATGAGAGAATTGTGGAATAATTTCAAGAAGGAAGACGAGAGTATGACAAAAGAAAAAACAAAATATTTCTACAACGATTATTTAGAACGATTATTTTTTGCTTGATTAAATGTAGACAGACGTAAAGATGATGATCGATTAGAAGAGTTAAAAATAAAAGTTCCTTATCTAAATTGATGATTGTTTAGGGAAGAATATAATAAATGGAAAGAAAATAGTTCAAGAATCAATAATGATATATTTTCAAATAAAGATGAAGATTGAATTTTAGATATTTTTGATAGATATAATTTTACTATAGATGAAGATAGTTTATATGATACAGATATAGCTGTAGATCCAGAAATGCTGTGAAGAATATTCGAAAAGATGATTTCAATCAGCTCTGAAAATATAGATGATGTATTAGAAATATATAATAAGAAAAAAGCTAATACTAAATTCGATTTCTGAAAAGATTTAAACAAAAAACTTTGAGCATTCTATACTCCTAGAGAAATCGTTCATTACATGACTAAAGAAAGCTTAATTGCCTATTTGCAAAATAAAATAAATATATCAGAAGAAAATATTAGAATTTTATTTGATTTAAAAGAAAAGTTTTTGCTTAATTCTGCTGATATGAAGAAAGCAGAATATTCAACAGAGAAACTTATGGCAATTGGAAATAGTATAAAAGATATAGATGAGGCTCTAAAAAATGTTAAGATACTTGATCCTGCAGTTTGATCTTGAGCTTTCCCTATGTGACTCTTACATGAAATAAGTAGTTTAAGATACTATATGTATTGAGTTTTTAACAAAATTTTTGAAGAAAAAACAAACGATTACAAAAATAAAGATTGAAAAATTTCTTTATATAAAATTAAAAAAGATATTATACTACATAATATTCATTGAGTTGATATTGATCCATGAGCTATAGATATCGCAAAGCTGAGATTTCGATTATCTCTTGTTGTTGATGAACAAGAGCCAGAGCCTTTACCAAATTTCGAATTTAAATTTGTTTGTGCAAATAGTTTAATTTCATTAGAAAAATGAAGTTTATTTACAAGATCTGACCTTATAGAAAAACTAAAAAAATTAAGGGAAGACTATTATAAATGTAATGACGAGACAAAAAAGGATGATTTAAAAAAGGAATTCGATGATATAAAAAGAGAGCTAACATGATTTGGAAAATCAAAAGCTGATTTTCAATCTAAAAAAGAATGGAATGAATATCAAATTCAAAGCTATAGTGCAAATGTTGATTCAAGAAACAGACAAATTTTAGAACGAAATCCTTTTGAAATAAAAGTTGATAATAAATGGCTAGATACAGGATTAATGATGTGACAAGATAAATTTGATATTGTAATATGAAATCCTCCATATGTTGATATGTGAAAAATGGACAAAGATTTTAGAGATAAATTTTCTTGAGATGTAGCAAATGTTAATTTATATTCTCTATTTATGAAATTCTGATTATGATTATTAGAAAATAAATGAAATCTTTCTTTTATTACACAGAATTCATTTTTGTATTCCATTGCTTATGCCTGATTTAGAAAAGAATTGATAGAAAAAACAGATATGTTAATTATTAATGATTATTGAGATTGAGTTTTTGAAAATGCAAGCGTGGCTTCCTGTTCTTTTCTGTTTGAAAAAAAAGATGAAAATAAAGAACATAATCGCAAGCTTAAAATTTTTCATAATTTTATTCCATTTAGAGAAATTGATACAAATGTATTTTTAAATAATACTAGCTATGTTTTTTCAATTTATAACACAGAAAAAGATGATCAAATTATTAAAAAAATAAAAGAATGATGACATGTTTTTTGAGAATATGTTAATGTTAAAAGATGAATTGAAGTAATATCACAAGAACCATATTCTGAAGATGCTAAATATAATAATTATAAAATGTTGTTACTATGAAAAGAATGAATGGATAGATACCAAATTAAGAATTTATATTATATGGAATATAAAAAAGGAAAGGACAGTTATAAGTGAGAAGATCTTTTTACAAGCCCAAAATTAATGATACCAGAGTGATCTTCAAAAATTATAGCCATCCCTGATTCATCATGAATTTTTACAACAAGATCTATTTATTGTTGTACAAAGAAAACAAATGTTGATATAGAGTATTTAGCAGGGATTATAAATTCTAAACTCTATGATTTCTTTGTATTAAAAATGATTGCATGAAACTCATGATATGTAAAATTAAGAATACAAAATATAGTAGATCTTCCAATTAAAATCTGAGAAAACACAGAAGATTTGAAAAATAAAGTTATTAAAATTTGTAGTATGGAAGAATGAGAGGAACGCTCTAATTTAATACATGAAATAGATCAGCTTGTATATAAGCTATACTGACTTACTGATGAAGAAATTCAAATTGTAGAAGATAGTATGAAATAAATTTACTTATTATAAATAGTTTAAAATGAAAGCAACAGAGACTAGATTGGATACATTAATGACAACAGCTAATCAACAATTTATAGCTCCTATATTTCAAAGAAAGTATAGTTGGAAAGAAAAACAATGTGAAAAATTACGAGAAGACGTAATTAGAATTTGAAGTAATACCAATCCAGATGCTGGACACTTCATCTGATCTCTTGTTTGCTATCAACAATCAACATCATTACCATGAAAAGTAACTGATCTTATGATTATCGACGGACAACAAAGACTTACTACTATGTCTTTGATCATGCTTGCAATTGCTAGAGAATATAAAAAAATCTGAAATGATCTAGCATACAAGACAACTATGGAAAATTATATTATAAATAATAATTTTACTTGAGAAGATAGATATAAGCTAGTTCCTACTTATGAAGATAGAGAGACTTATTTTGCTATAGTAGAATGAATTGAAGATAAAATTCAGAATCCATCAAAACAATTATTAAATAACTTTAAATTGTTTTGCGATCATTTAAATTGAGATTTAGAACTATTAGAAAAGGCTTATATTTGAGTTAATAAGCTAGATATTGTTTATGTTGTCCTTACTCAAAATCAGGACAATCCACAATTAATATTTGAGAGTATGAACTCAACAGGATTAGGATTGAGCCAATGAGATTTGCTAAGGAACTATCTTTTATTAGATATGAATCAAGCCGATCAAGAAAGACTATATGAGAATTATCGAAAGCCTATGGAGCAGAGATTCTGACAAGAATGATATGCTAATTATTTTGATTCATTCTTGAGAAACTATTTGGCTATGTATAAGAAGGCTTGGATTAATATGTGAAAGGAATATGAAGGATATAAATCATATTTTAGTGATAAAGGATTATCAAAGGAAGATATGCTAAAGGATCTTGAAAAATATTCTACATTCTTTGTTAGAGTTTGCCTATGCAAAGATCCAGATTCTGACCTTAATGCTTTATGGAAAGAATTAAAAGTTCAGAGAGTAGATGTATCACTTCCTTTTATTCTTAATGTTTACAAAGATTATGATAATAATGAACTATCTAAGGAAGACTTTATAACAATAATTAAGGCTTTGAATTCATATGTATATAGAAGATATATCGTTTGAATCCCTACAAACTCATTGAACAAGACATTCGCAACGTTGTATAATTGTGTTAATAAAGCTGATTATAAAGATAGTATACTTGCCACTTTTGTATTATTTGATAGTTATAAGAGATTTCCAACTGATGAAGAATTTAAAGAGGCTTTTGCAAAGAAAGATATGTATAATACTAGATTAAAGAATTATACTCTTGAGAAATTAGAAAATGACAATCATCTAAACGCTGTAACTATAGATTGAACAAATATATCTATTGAGCATATATTCCCAGAAACAGAGAACTTGAAACCACATTGGCAAGCTATTCTTTGAGAAAATTGGAAAGAATTACAAAAAGAAAACGTTCATAGAATATGAAACTTAACTATTACAAAATGATCTTATAATTCAAAGATGAGTGATTTACCTTTCCTTGAAAAAATAAATGTTATGGGATGAATCAGAGCAAGCCACTATAGATTAAGTGATGATGTAGTAGAGAAAAAGAAATGGGATCTCTCAGATATTGAAGAAAGATCTAATAAGTTAGCAGAACAATCATTACATATTTGGAGTTATCCTACAGTTTCTAATGAAAAACTCGAGGAATATAAAGATGTAAAAACAACTGATAATCAGAAAGTAGTGTATACCGACATTGATCACTTACAGAAAATGGATTCTGCTATTTATGCAATATATGAAAAATATGAAGAGTTTATACTAAGCCTTGATTGAATAGAAAAAGTCATAAAGAAATTATATATTGCTTACAAATATGAATGAAATAATATAGTAGAAATAAAGCCTCGTATGAAGAATTTCCACTTAATGATAGACCTTCCTTATGAAGAAATAGAAGATCCTGCTGATTTTATAGATAATGTTGAATGAATTTGACTTCGAGGAACATGAACTTCTAGAGTTATTGTAGATAGTATGGATAATTTTGAATATGTTAAATGACTTATTATAAAATCTTTAGAATATGCTAAAGAGAATGAATTAGAATAAATTAAATTGCTTTTTAAAAGATTTGGAGTAATAAATAAGCGTTTTATTTTGGCTTATTTACTGATGACAAAATCATTTAAGAAGAGATGGAAAATTATTCAGGATGAAATCCTTAATAAGAAATGAAATAGGATCTATTCTGAATCAAGCATAAAGAAAGTGATAAAGAATAGATATAAATATTGAGAGATAAAGACTAATAATTCCTATGTTTATCAAAAGATGAATAAACTATTGGATCGTAAAGTATTCATTGAAGTTCGAAACATTCCCAAAGAGTATGCGAGTTCTTGCTGATATGTTAATGTCTTTGATCTGCATAAAGAACTTACACACATAATAGAATTATATCATATGCCAAAGAAGAACAGCAAAATCTATACAGAAGAAGAAAGGAAATATATGAATGATCTAAAAAATTATGGCATGATAAAATAAACTTATATACTACCATATCCGTATAGAATGATTAATAAAGAGATAAAAAGGAAACCAACAGATGAAAAAATACAACAAGAGATTATAAATAATCTAAGATCTTTATATTTTTCAGTATTACAAGATTTCAGCCAAATACTTTTATTTGTACTTAAATTTGATAAAGACTTATATCTTAGAAAAGATAGAAAATATAATAAAGCCGTTAAGATTAGTTTAGTAATTTTAAAGCTGTTAAACAACTCACAATCTAAAAATAAACTTAAGAAAATTTTAACAAACACTGATTTAATATTAATCCGATGAACCGCCTTAAAATGTAATTTCTTTTGCGATAGCGAATATCTGAAAGAGTTATCAAAAAAACATCCTAAACTTTTAAATAGCCCTGAAGAATATGATGAAGCTATAAAATATAATAGAGTAACAGAAAATAATAAAAAAGATTCAACGAAATATATAGATGTTAAATGAAATGATTTTTCTTCCTATATTGATCCCAAAACTATCCCAAATGATTACTATTATAGATATATTACCTTACTAGCAATGGAGCTAGATTTTGATGATTGCAATCTACCTTCTGCTAAACAACTTGTTGAAGATTGAATAAAAAGTTTTTTAAGTGATATAAAAATCAATACTAAGAATCTAACATATGCAACAAACAATTTACATCACAAGAGATCTGCTGATTTCTTTGATGTCGTATTCTTTTCTGATCAAGGGAACAAATCTTATGCACTTACACGAAATCGATTTTTTGAGAATCATTTCAAAAAAGTTGATAAAAAATTCAATAAAATAATTCATTGAGATGAGAAAAATAATATAAAAAAAAATAAGAAAATTAAAAAATAACTCGGGGGATTGGCTCTATTTTTAGACCAATATATTATTATTAACAACAAAAGGCAGACATTCTTTGCTTTTTTATTTTTATTTTGTTTTTGAAAATAACTCGGGAGAGTAATAGTAATTAATAACTGAATTATTGTTGATTTTAATAAAAAAATAAGTATATTTTCATTGTGCAAAAAATGCACACGTTTCGGATATGGGCAATAAAAAAAATCGTGTAGTTACATTTGGAGATGGAATACACGATCTATCAGCACGGACATTGCTATACCGCAACGCCTTTTTACATCAATAATATAAATAATTATGACTTAAAATCAAGTGAAAAAAGACTTTTCCTTTAGGAAAAGCGATCCATGTATCGTTTGGGATACGCTAAATTTTATTTCTTAATCCGAAACAAATGGATAATAACATAAAAGCCATGTTAGAAAAAATTCAATGAGAACATGGGATTACAGAGATTAGTAATCTTTTTTCGAATTTAGGAGGGCTAGATATATATGATGATGCAATTTCAACTAATCAGAGTTTATTCTTTGTATCATTCTTACCAACTGATGATTATGAACAATACAAGGGAGAGAGAACAAGGGATTCGTTCATAAAGGGAACAACTTATTTTAAAGCTGATTTTGACGTAAGATCTGAAGTATATAAACAGACCTGAAAGATTCTAAATAATGCTGATCTCATGCTATATAAAAATGAAATCGAACGTTGATTTAAAAAAGATGATTTATTTAAAAGTTATAATGCAATCGTCTTTTCATGAAACTGATTTCATTTTTATTGGATTTGAAAGCCAATTCTCATAGATAAAGAAACTTATTCTAACGCTGCTTGAGAGTTGCTTGAGAGGATTAAGAACATATTCAAATACGCATGATTGCCTGAGCTTTATCCAGATTTTTCTTGTACGAATATTTCTAGGCTTATGAGATTGCCATGATCAATAAATCGTAAAGATGATTATCGCTTACCTCCAACGGAAGTTAAACTACTTTATTATAATGATGAAGATAGTGAGTTAGTCTCAAAACTTCAAGAAATATGAGAGCAAGCAAAGATAAAGGAAGAACAAAGAGTTAATAATGCAAAGATTATGTTATCAAAAAAGAAAAGAAGTTTCTCAATAATTAATAATCCTTTATATGAATCGATTAATAATAATATTGATATAGCTGATCTTGTTTGTAAGTACACATGATGGAAACTAGCGGAGAACTGAAAGAACTTCATCTCAAATAGAGATGGATGATTCACATGAGCTTATCTTATTCCAGAAGAAAATATTGTTGTATGGAAAGGAACGCCTCATTTTAGTAATCATTACCCAGTATATAGCCCCTTTTCCTTCATACAAGTTCATTATGCATATTGAAACTCAAGGGCAACTTTTGAGAAAGCAAAGGAACTTTATCCAGATTTAGAATCTAGATCTGAGCTTTTATTTGATAAATTAATGAAACATGGACTCAAATAAACCAGCAGTTCTAGATATCTATCTAGCAGATAACAAACTTGATAAAAAGGATTGAGATACTTTTGATTCATATTGTGATCTTGTATCTGAACAAACAAATAACATCAACTTCTTACTTTTTCCTAAAAAGAAAACCGTAATTAAAGGAGATTCAGATATGATTAAAAATTTAAAATATAAATGCGATCTTTTAGTACAGGATAATTTCTTTTGATCGCCATTAATCAAAAAAGAAATAAACATAGATCAATTAGAACATTTAAGATCATATGAAACCTTAAAAACTTATCTCGAACTACAAGAGCCATTAATTGTTTTTAATAACAAGATGAAGAGATCTGATAAAGATGAGCTTTGTGATTATGTTAGATTAGTTCTACTGGCATGATTTGAAAAAACTTTTTGATTAGCCACTTCTTATGAAGTAAGACGTATATGATTTGATCTGAAAGATCCAAATGTTTTCCTATTTAATAATTGAAAGCTGGATCTGAAAACATGAAAATTTGACTGATTACCATACTTATTGAGCCAAGATACATCAGTTAAATTGGAATTTCCAGATAAGCAGATCGAAAATATTACGTTATGAACGGCATTAAAGGAATGTCTAAGTATTAAGAAATACATATCTGAAGAAAATACAATCAGTTCAATCATCCTTTGATATATGATATCTGGGATCTTTAGGAAGGAATACAAGGATAGATTTAATGAATTCCCTTTTCTATGAATAGAATGATATTCATGAATTGGAAAAACATCTCTCCTGAACTTCCTTTCTTGGATCTCAGGATATACACGAGATACAATAAACTGAGTTTGTGACAGTGATTATGCCTTTGAAGTTGGAATGGATTGTATGGGATGACGATTTTATTACTTCGATGAGATTCAAAAAGCGTCTCCGAAATTATTAAAATATGTTCAAGCTGCATACAATTCTTGAGAGAATCATAAGGGATGATGAAATGGAAATCGGAGCGAACTACAAACCTATAGAAAAGACTGCTCTCTTATTTGCACATGAGAATTATTACCGCAACAAGAAGAGGCTTTACTAAATAGATTTATAGTTCTATGCCCCACCAAACCATTCTTAGTAAAGAAAAACGTGAAAGATGAAGAAGAAATAAAGAAACTTAGAGAACTCACTCATGATGAAGATTCGAAAATTGAATACCTCTCAACTGATCAAATTAGAGAGATGGGAATGAACTATTATAGACCAAGATTCCTATCAATACTTAAAAACAAAAACAAAATAAACTTTAATGATTATATCGATAAGGCTTTATCCTTTATTGATAAATTCAGTTCAAAAGAAATCGATGCTAGATTCCTAAACAATTTTAGTCCTGCTCTTGCATGATATCTACTATTGAAATGAGATGATATAGATACTGCTGAGATCGAGGGAATCATCTCAGACTATCTAAAGAGACTCGAAGTATATAGAAGAGATTCTATCGTGAGCAGTAGGATCGTGGAATACATCATATCTCATATTTGAGAATTTTGTTCTCGAACTAAGAAAGTAAAAGGACAAGATCCCAACTATCCTATGATCTATCTGAAACATTCTAATAAAGAGCAAATTTTAGTAATACAGATCCAATCTTTGATTAAATATGTGAAAGATAAAGTGGATTGTGGCTTAGCAACAAAACACATAGAACAGCAATTTAGACAATTGCTTTGAATCCAAAAGCAAAAGAGCGATTCAAGAGCTGTTAAAGTTGCTAAAGGAAAAATGAATATGACATGAGTTCCAATCTCCCTAGATAAGATCAAGAATAATGAATCTTTGAAATTATTATGGGATAATACTTTAACTTACTATTCAGAACATCTAGATGAGTTAATACATATCAATTCTTGAGAAGAGAATGATTGGCATACAAAACAGCCAATACAAAAATCTATGGCTGATGACGTATTGGAAAGCTTGATTAACGAAATAGATGAAACTTATAAAAATGCTGAATTCTTTGATATACAGACATTTAATAAGGCACAGAGATCTCCGTTTTAAGCTGAGATCTCTGATATAAGGATATTTATAAGGCACAAAGAATACCATTTAAGTTAGATAAGTTAGTAAAGTTAGCCTTTTAAATATTATGATATTATAAATGAATTTAGATAACTTATTTAAAGAGTTCTGCAAGACTCTACCTTCAAACTTAAATATCACAAATGAACAAAAAAGAAATGCTTTTGATCTATTATATAAGCTTTGCTTTGCATTCATATTCCGTGATAAAGAGCAAGAATAACTTTTAATTATTAATTAATTACCCATGACTGAAAAAAAAATTAAGAATCCAACAGCTTATGGATATCTTAGAGTATCTAGTGAGCAACAAGTAGCTAGATGAAATTGAATCGAGTGACAGAGATGAGCTATTGAGGATTTTGCAAACAGAGAGAACATTGATATCGTTAGATTCTTCGATGATAAATGAGTTTCTTGAAAATTTGCAAATAGACCATGATTAAATGAGATGTTGAAAAACCTAAAAAAAGAGAACAAAAATCCATTTAATCCAAAGATCAACTATATTATAGTTGATGATATTGATAGAATCGCAAGGGATGTATGAGTACGATCAAACAAAAGAACAGAAATAGAGAGTACTTGAGCATACATAATATCTCCAAAATGATGAGTGATAGAGAACACCCCTGAATCAAATCTTTCTACTAATATTACAATGGCAACAAAACAATATGAGAGAGAAAATAATAGTAGAAGAGTTATTTCCAGGCAGAAACAAAGATTACTTGATTGATATCGATGTTTCTGTACACCAATAGGATATAAGTATGAAAAAGCTAAACATTGAGGATGAAAAGTTGTTGTTCCTGATGAGCCAACATTTAGTATAGTTAGCCAATGACTCAAGTTGCTGGCTAGCTGAGCAATAGCAAATCAACAAGGATTATGTGATTATTTTAGAAAGAAATGACTCACAGCTAAAAAATGATGAAACATTAAGAAATCAGCTGTAAATCATATGATCCATCCAGATTCTCTTAGTTTTTATGCAGGATTTATAAATTGTCCTAAACGATGAATTGAGATGATAAAATGAAGACATGAGCCAGCAATTACTGAATCTGAATTTTATGAAATTACTAATACTCATAAGATCAAAGGATTTTATAAGGAATACGATAAAGATGAAATAACTGAAAAACTGCCTTTGAGAAGTGTTCTTTGTTGTGAGTATTGCTGAAGACGCTTAACTTGAAGTTCTACTAGATGAAACTGATGAAGATATTTTTATTATTACTGTTGAAGTTTAAAATGTCCTCATTCCAGAAAGGCTTTTAAGTGTGATGTAGTACATCATGATATAGAAGAATTATTAAAAAGAATGACATTAGATGATACCTATTTATGCTGATTAAAAGTAATATTTGATTCATTAATAGCTGAAAGAAACAAAGACATGACTAGACAGTTATCTGATATAAAGGATCAGATATCATGAATCGATAAAGAAATCGATAAATTAGTTAACAAGATTGCGGACTCTTCCTCCGCAACTGTTACTAAGATATTAGAAGGGAAAGTTGAAGAATTAGAAAACGAAAAGGCACTTCTAAAGTGAGAAATGATAAAAAAAGAATCATGAGATAATGATTCTGTAGCTGAGTTTGAACAGTTAAAAAGTATTATTAAGTCTCCTTATGATGTTCGAAAAATGTGAGATATTGAGTTAAAGAAATTATTGATCAATGTTTTATTCTCAGGAACGATGACTTACTCGATTGAACATAGTACGCAAACCAAAGAAATTCCGCTTATTTATGCTCAAAGATGTAAATTCATTGAAGATGAAAATTTCGATAAACAAAAAAGTACACAAACCGAGTGTACTCCATATGGGAAGTGCCTTTTCAAGTGTTCTACTTGAATGGTGGGCCTACTTGGACTTGAACCAAGGACCGACCGGTTATGAGCCGGTTGCTCTAACCAACTGAGCTATAGACCCATACAAACAATGTAACAAGTGATTATATAACAAAATGTATGAGAATTGCAAGTCTTTTTTATAAAAAAAGCATCCTTGAGGATGCTTTTTAATATTTATTGTTTGTTTTAAGATCTTTTTCTAGTAGCGAATCTATATACAACATATAGTATTAATGTACCAAAAAGTATTATCATTATGTTTTCTTTTGGTCCAACTACAACTGGTTTTACTGGAGTAGTGGGTGTAACTTGAGGACTTGTTGTCTCTTTGTAGTGTGCTGTATAATTGATTTCTTGTGATCCATCTGCTGGTCTTATTTTTACTATATGATCTCAATTGTGTCTTTTTGTGAAAGTGAATGATCTTTGATCACTGTTTACACTACCTAATCCTACGAATGATCATTTACTTTCATCCCAAAGGAATATATCTAAATTTACACTTGAATATGAATTCCATGTAAGCTTTATGTTGTTTCAATCATAAACATGAGATACTCAAGTGATAGAGTATATGTTTGTTGATCATGGATTTTTGTGATTTTCACAGTCTTTTCATTCTCAGTAGAATTTGTCTTGGATAATAACACAAGGATCTGATCAGTTTGCAGTAGAGTCATTTCATGCACTATATGCTAATTGTAAGAATTGGCTTGCATCATTAGCTGAACAACTTCAATTGTATACTCAAGTTATACTATCTAATGGTGTAGCATATATGTAGTATATTTCTGAACTATTTAATGATGTAGTACTTAGAGATACTGAAAATTTATTTCAGTTCATTGTAACATCATCGAAACACCAGTATGCTACAGGATTTCTTTGAGCTCTTTCTGTAGATGCAACAAATAAATAACTACTGATGTCTTTTGTTCAACTTTTTATGATAGGAGAGTCTATATCTATGTATGAGTTTGTTATGTTTGTAATTGTCAGTGAATCTCTAGAAGTATAACCATATGATCATTGCTGAGCTTCTGCATAATCCAAAAAATCTAGTATGGAATCGGCATTAATAACTCAGATGCTAATAACTGTAGCAAATGCTAAAGTTAAAAGGAGTGATAATTTGTTTTTCATTGAAATATAATATTTTATAAAACAGACTATTTATACTAAAATGTATTAATTTTTTAATAGAATTTTCAACAGAAAGTTAACAAAAAATGATGAAAATTTGTTAAAAGATTTGACAAAAATATATATCGTGATATAGTTTAGTTATCATTTTTTTTGTTTTTTTAAAGTTTGTCAATTACTGATTTGTGAAAATAGATTTTTTCAAATTTATTTGCAATATAGCGTCCTTTCATTATCTTCTGATTTGTTATAGAATTTTATAATATATGCGTTAAAATGAATATTCAGAAGAAAAAAAAGAAATCATTTAAAATTTGACGGTTATTGATTATTTTGATTATTTGAATTTTTGTTTTAAAATCAGCGTTTTGAAGTGTTAGCTTAACAAAAAATGTCAAAATAGTTAGTTGAGATAGCTTTTCTAAATTTATAACAGATTTTCCAAAGCTTAAGCAGATGGGTCTGAAATTTCGTGTTAGAGATAAATCAATTTTGGATATTACAAAAATAGATGAGTGAACTTATGTTTTTTCATGAGAATATTCTCAAAAAGATTTTTTGAAACTAATTGCAGAATGACCAAAGACAATGTATCAAAGGTATACGGTTCTTGAATGACGATCGATTTATGATATTGATGATGATTTAACTAAAAAATGAATTATTTCTCAATGAGAATATATTGATTTTGTGACAAATCCTACTTACGTTTGAAAATATAAAAATAGATATGAATTTCTTTCCAAGGCAGGAAATATTAATTCATTAGAATGATTCTTGTATCCTGATACATACAATATCGATGTTCAATGAAATTTTGTAGATCAGCTTGTTTATTTACAGCTTGATAATTTTAATAATAAAGTGTGGCAAACCTATAGCTCAAAAGTATCTTCCTTTTCAAAATTGAATTGGTATGAAATAGTAATTCTTGCAAGTATTATAGAAAAAGAAGAAAAAAATAATTCAAATAAATCAACTGTAGCTTGAATTTTCTTAAATAGATTGGATTCAAAAATGTTATTAGGAGCAGATATTACGCTTTGCTATGGATTTGCTAAGCCATATAGTGAATGTACTCCAAACGTTATTGTAAAGAGTGTAAATGATTCAAATAATAAATACAACACACGTGCAGTTGCATGACTTACACCAACACCAATTTGAAATCCTGCAGTAACTACAATTTCAGCTGTATTGAATTATACAAATACTGATTATTTATATTATTTGCATGATAATAATTGAGTTATTCATTATTGAAAAACATTATCTGAGCATAATGCAAATAAGCAGAAATATTTAAACTAAAAATATTTTGGTAGCTCTTTTATACTTAAATTTAATATTCTATCATATTTTCCATTAGCTTTATTTTTCTTTATGGTCTCATTTGGAATAACTTTTAACATCCATTCCGTATATTCTCATATTGTCATATCTCATTGTAATTCTTGAACTATTCTCATTACTAAATATCCAAATTGGTGAAAAAAATATTTTTCGGCATTTTTTCATTTCGCTTTAGTTACACGTTCTAGTATTTCGTCAACTCCTACATCGAAAATACCGATGTAAAGTCTTAATTCTTTTCATTTTGCTAAATATGGTAATAACACTTCAAATAATTTTTTAAAATTTTCATTGGTTAAATTTAATGAAACTTTGGTTCAATTTATTGTAATTACATTTGGATATTTTTTTAGGTAAGAATCAAGATCTTTTTTTAATTGTTGTTTTTCAGTAGATGTTAGAGAAAAAGTTACATCATTTTCAAAATATACAATTGTTCATTGTACTACCTGCTGCTTTATGTTGTCTTGTAAAAGTTCTAAAAATTCTTCGGATGAGACTGTATTTTCTTTGTTACTTTTTTGATTTTCTGAAAAAGTTTCATGTATTTTTTCCTGTGTTTGTGGGATAATTTCGTTATTTTTTATTTCAGCTCAATTTTGCGATAGTAAAGAGAGTCAAACAAGTAAGCCTTTGGTTATCATAATACATATTCGAAGTAAAAGCTAAGTCTTTTTTGTTTTTATCTAAAATTTATGTTTCAAGTTCACTCAAAAGAATCGAGATCTCAATCTTCCATCTCTCAATTTTCTTCATCATCTTTTATACATTTTTCACATTTTTTTGTGAATGGCTCTTGTAATAATATTGCGTTTAATATCATGTCTTTTACATCAATTGTTTCATTTTTATCAATTAGGAATATTTCGTCATCTCAATCATATTCTTTATCTAATTCTACTTGAAATCTGGCTGTATAATTTTCTACTTTTACATCCCTTTTGTACAAATTTGTACATCTATCACATGGTTCTTGGATTGTACAAGTTACATCTTCTAAAGTCACTAATAGTGATTCTTTATCAAAAGATTGTATCAATATTTTTCAGCTAATTCATTCTTTTGTAAGTCATTGTATTTCAGAAATCTTTTCGTTTTCAAAACTAATTTCATCCATTTTTCATGCTGATAGCAATAAGTCTCAAACGTTTATTATGAATTTTGAATTTTTCATTGGAATTAATATAAAAATGAGTAAATTAATTGTAGAATATTATTTTGTATTCATTTGTCAATGAAAAGTATAAAAGAAAATATTATGTTACCAAATGAAGTTTTGCAGGTTTTTACTAAACTTTCTGCAAATATTTTTTCTGATACAAAAGTTTTGGTAGCTGTAAGTGGAGGACCGGATAGTATGCTTACGAGTGTTTTGATTTATAAATATTTTTTGGAAAATAAATTCAGTTTAAATAATCTATTTTTTATCCATTGTAATCACAAAACTAGAGTTGAAACAGATGATGAAGAGAAATTTATTCGTTCATTTTTTGATGGATTAAATTTGGATGTTTGCCAGTATACTTGATCTGATAAATGAGAGAATGCATTGAGAGAATGGAGATACTCGGAATTTAATGAAGTAATCAAAAAAAATAAAATTGATTTTCTTGTTACCGGGCATAATTTGACTGATCGTATTGAATCAACTTTTATGAATATGTGTCGTGGAGCGTGACTTTATTGATTTCTTTCTATGAAATTTGTTGATGAAAATAATTTGATTGATTGAGCAAAAATTTTGAGACCATTGTTATCATTTACAAAAAAACAGATTGAAAAGCTTTGTGATAACCAAAATATTCCATATGTAGTTGACCATACAAATTTTGATCAAGATACTAGTTTTAGAAATAAAATTAGATTGTCTATTTTACCTCAGTTAGCGGAAATTTCAAATAAAAATGATGAAATTTCTTGTTCGTTTTTTGAATCAATGAATAAGATTTATAATGATATTGAATCAAAACAAGATAAATTGAATATTTGAAATTTTGTAGAAATTAAAAAATCTCCATATCGAAATGCTGATTTTGCTTTTTTGCGAGAGATTCCGTTTGGGTTTATTGATGAAAATGTTTTATTGGCTGTCCTAAGAAAATTTAATGTTTATTTAGATGTGACAAAAAAGACTTTGGATGATTTTTTGCAATTTTTTCACAAAGCAGAGCAGTGATATAAATATATAAATTGAGCATATTTTTTTATTTCAAATGGAAAGATTTATATTATCAAAGCTAAGCAAAATTTTTGGGAAAAGTATATTGAAAAAGAAATAATTATTGATAAAGTGTGAGATGTAGAAATCTGAAAAAATAGTGTAAATGTTGATTCACAGGAGTTTATTTGAAAGGCTTTGAGATATCCAAAACCTGGAGATAAGTCTGGTTCTAAATCTTGGTGAAAATATTGTATCAATAGGAAGATTCCAATCTTTTGGAGAAATTTTGTGCCAGTAGTTGTAGAAGGAAATCAAATCGTAAATAGTTTTGATTGAGTGATGCGTTTTTAAATTTTAATTGTTTCAATGGATTATATTTTAGGAATTGCTGATTCTGTAAACATACTTATTTGAGAATCATATATAAAACCTTGGGTTGTAGTATTATTAGCGGTACTATTTATAGTGTGATTATATTTTTTTCTTTCAATGAAAATGGGTAATTTAGCTCAAAATACGGAGAAAAAAATAACATATCAATATGATAATATTCTTTATTTGTGGTCTTTATATTACAATAAACATATGGATAAATTGAGTACAAATCCTTGAGTTATTGTGTTAAAAAGTATATGGTGATCTGGTAAGTCGAATTATATTGCGAATAAAGATTCTATAAAAGAAATAATTGATAGAATTGAGGAAAAACTTGGTGCAAAAGTAATACCTGATAGTGAATGGAAAACTCTTTCTAAACTTTACAGAAAATACAAAATCAGAAAATTCTTTTCAGTATTGTTAAAGTCTATAATTGTTTTGATCATAATATTTTTGGTTATATTACTTCTTTGTATATTATTTGGGAAGAAGTAATTAATAACTTTTGAGTTTTTTATTCTTAGTTTTTTAGTTATCGTGGCTTCTTTTTTTTGCTATCTCTTTTTCTCGTTTATCAAGACTTGGTGGAATTTGATTTGGTTTTAGATGCTTTGATCATTCGTTTCAAATAGTAGCAGAAAGGTCTTGTTTTCAGACTGCTAACTTTTTTGTATCGGTTCACATAGTCATACTTAATTCTTTTTTTTGATCTGTCATTTTTTATAATTAGTAATTAATAATTAATAGTTAATAATTGAGTTGGTAAAATCAAGTAAAAGTTTGTTATTTTTATTGTTTATTTTTTGTACTTTCTGTTGCTTTTTGTAATCAAAAAAATATAAGCATATGAAGGTGTTTTGTGCTCCCATAGTTCAGCTGGATAGAATAACTCTCTCCTAAGGAGTAGATACAGGTTCGAGTCCTGTTGGGAGTAATCTTGGACATTTCAGTCGGAATTATCTCATTAATCTGACTAATTTGTCTGCCGTATTTTTATCTTTTTAATTTATTAAAATGGCAGAAAAGAAAACTGTTGGTCAATTTCAAAGACACGACAAAGACACTTGATCTCCAGAATTTCAAGTAGGTTTGTTGTCTGATGAAATTACTGTGCTTCAAAATCACTTACAATTACACCCAAAAGATTTTGATGCAAAGAGATCTTTGTTAAAAAAAGTAGCTAAAAGGAGAAATCTACTAAAGTACATCAAAAATGCTGATGTAGATTCTTATGCAAAGGTTTCAAAAAAAATTGGTGTAAGAGTTTAATTTATCAAATATGATTTAATTAAACCTTTTTTTATTTTTTTAAGTTTTATATTATAATGGACTTGAAGTCATTCTCTCAGTGAATTCATGACTGAGAAATTAAAATTCCTTTGATAAAGGAATGAAACAAAATTAAATGAACAATTTTAAAAGCAATAGACAACGGAGTATTAGTTGATTGTGATAATGGTGCTTTTACATGAATCATATTGTCAAAAGAGGTAAAAGAGTTGGAAAGAAGTCATTATGACTTAGCACCTGGTAGAGAAATTGAATTAGAAGTTGTAAATCCTGATATTAGACATGAAGATGGATATTACATCGTTTCAGTTACAAAATTATTACAGTATGATGTATGGAAATCTATCCTTGCAAAATTTGAGAAAGATGAGATCATTACAGTTGTACCTACAGAAGCAAATCTATGATGATTGCTTATAGATATGCACGGTATCAAATGATTTATTCCTTTGTCTCAATTAGCTCCAATACATTATCCTAGAGTAGAGGATTGAGATCAAGAAGCAATATTTGATAAATTATTAGACTTAATCTGAAAAGAAATAGCTGTAAGAATTATCAATATTGATGAAGATGAAAAGAGAATTATCTTATCTGAAAGAGAAGCTTTGAAAGAAGAAAGAGAAAAAGTATTGTCTGAACTTGAAGTTGGAAAAGTATTTGATTGAGTTGTTTCATGAGTATCTTCTTATGGATTATTCGTTACAATTGGAGGTACAGTAGAATGATTAGTTCATATTTCAGAGATTACTTATGGACACGTAAACAATATTGATAGATTAGGAAAAATTGGTGATAAGATCAAAGTTAAAGTTATCGGACTTGAAAATGGAAAGATTTCACTTTCATCAAAGAAATTGAAAGAAGATCCATGGACAGAATTACCAAAGAAATACAAAGTATGAGATATTATCGAATGAGAAGTTGTTAGATTTGTACCATACTGAGTATTTATCAGAGTATTTGATGACATTAACTGATTGGTTCACTTGAGTGAGTTATCTCAAAAATCAGTAAATAATCCAAATGAAGTTGTAAGATTAGGAGAAACAGTAAAAGCTAAATTGATATTACTTGATCCAAAAAATAGAAAGATCTGATTAAGTATGAAAGATTTAGATTCAGATACTCCTGCAGAGTGAAAAGCTCCTGCAAAGAAAACAACAAGGAAGGCGGCTTCAAAATGATTAGAAGATGTAGTAAAGAATTTAGATGAAATAGCAGAAGACTAAGATATAGAGTCGACAGTCGGCAGTCTGCGGTCAATAGTCAATAAACTGTAGACTACGAGCTGTCGCCTGTCGGCTTTTTTTATGCTCAGGTGGCGGAACTGGTATACGCGCAGCGTTGAGGTCGCTGTGGACGATTGTCCGTGGGGGTTCAAGTCCCCTCTTGAGCAGAATTTAATTTTTAAATTTTAATATTATGGGCTTATTAGAGGAAATCCAAAAAGATTATATTGCTGCCATGAAAGAAAGGAATGAAGTAAAAAAGTCAGCATTGAATTATATCATAGCACAGATAAAGAACAAGAAAATAGAACTTCAGAAAGAATTGGAAGATGTAGATGTAGTGAAAATTTTGAAAAAAGAGATAAAAGCAATATGCGAAACTATTTGATTTTTAGAGAAAACAGATAAAGTTGATGAATTAGAGGCAGAAAAGCAAAAGAAAATTATTTTGGAATTTTATCTTCCTCAGTGTAAATCAAAGGAAGAAACAAAAGCTATTATTGAATGATTGATTTCAGAGCTTTGAATTACAGAATTAGCAAAGCAAAGATGACAAATTATGTGAACAATTAAATGAAGATACGGTGAAGAAGTGGATTGATCTATTGCAAATGAAGTGATAAATGATATGTTGAAATAAAGTTTTATTATTCAAATCTTTTTGATGAAAATAAAAAATTTAAATTATATATTTGGTTTATTGTTGTGACTAATTTTTTGTGTGGGTTGAGTGGTTTTTTGAACATGTACTCAAGATATGGTATGATGAGATAGGTTAAATGATCTTCCTGGTGATTGATATCAAGAGTGACAGTGTTGGTCACTTGCACATCCAGGTACAAGTAGTTGGTATGATAATCATCAAACACTTTCAAATAATGCACGAGCTTTTATAAAGATGACTAATTTAAGTTGGGCTGATTGTAATCACTCAAAAGTGGTTTCTATTCAACAGAAAATGCAGAGCCTTTGACCAGCTTGTTCTACTTGTGTTGATGGAAGAGCGTGAACTCATACTATTCAATCTATGTCTTCTAGTGGGTGTCATAAATTGATTTGTCCTGATCCTGCTGAACCTGCTACTTGGAATTGATCGAATTTAGATTGTAGTGATGGTCGTGTCCTTAGTTCAGCGAATGGTAATTGGTGCTGTGTGAAGTCACCTACTTTGGGTGAACCAGAGATGGAGCAGAATTCACGAGAACAATATTTGAATGTAAGTATCTTTATTACAGTTAGTGATGATTATTTTGATGATGATGTTATGGATGATATTTCAAAAATAAGTGCAAGTAATTCTGATTGACCTATTCCTAGTAATAAAATTTCTGTTTCATGTTCTTCTCCGTATGGTACAATTCAATGTGATTTGGATATACATGTAACATGATCTGATGTAACAGTTACATTAAATGAATGATTTTTTACATTAGAAATAGATGGAGACATTGTTGATGAATCGTCTGAAACTGTTCAAACATTTACATGGATAGAACCTCAAGATTGTGGAAGTACTCCAAATACTGAGTCTGGTTGTGAGGCTAGTTATTGACCATCTTATAGTTTATCTGGAGATTGTTGTGTTACACAATGTTCGACTCCTCAAAAGACATGATGAGGTTGTAATGATGCATCACATATAGTTGATGGTAGTGGTTGTTGTGTGCAAAATAATTGTCAAAATCCACCATTAACGTGAACTGATTGTTCAAATCAATTTTGATGAAGATGAGTTTATAGTGGGGCAATACAGTGTTGTGTTGATAGTGGCTCTTGTGTAAATCCTCCTTCTAGTCCATGACAATGTAGTTGAAATCTTGTTTTAGATCAGGCTGGACAATGCTGTATAACATGTGCTACTCCTGCTGATGGGTCTTGAAATTGTCAGTCATGATATACTGTCCAATGAAGTTGTTGTTTCGCAGATAATATGTGTTGAGATGATCAAATTAATCAGTGATGACAATGTAAACCATGTGAAGAAGAATGAACAAAACCAAATGAGCCTCATACTAGATGTATTTGTGATCCGGATTTAAAATGTTGTGGAGTGCAATTAAATAATGTCGTTCCGTTCATTTGAGACTGTATTGAGATGAATTGAGAATCAAACAGAGATAATACGACAAATGTAACGAGTGTGACAGCATTCCCTATTTTGATGCAGTGACTTATGAAGATATTGATGTCAGTGATTATGATATTTTCTTTTCTTATGATAATTGTGGCTTGATTGTTGATTGTTTCATGAGCTTTTGGCTGAAATTGATTTGCAACTGGAAAGAAAATAATAAAAAATGTCATAGTATCATTGATATTGTTGTGATGCTCATGACTTATTTTGAGTTTGATAAATCCAAGTTTCTTTGGATGATAAATATTTTAATTTGTAAATGAAAAAAATGGTTGATATTAAATTAGAAGGAGAATGATTTTTAATTGAAAAAAAAGTTTTATTTTGAGCTACTCAGCCACATCCTGATTATGTAAATTTAGCATTGGAAGTGTGAGATGATGTAGTTACTGAGAGATTACCTCATGCGATAATAGAGTATCCATGAGAATATGATATTATGTGAATATGAGCAAAAGTATTTTTGTGAAAGGATAATAAATTGAATTATTTATTAAATATTGATTGAAAGAAAATAGGAATAATACAGACACCAAAAATTTTGGAAGAAGATGAAGTAACAGGAATGGATTGGTGGTTGTATTTGGATGATGCAGTAGAAAAGAGATTAGATCAATTGGAGATGGTAGGTAAAAAATTGAAATTAGTAGTATCTGACTGACAATTAGAGATTGAAGAGAAGTGAGATAATGCTAGTGAAGAAACAACAACTAAAGTAAAAGAGTCTTGAGACGAAGATGAAGAATAATTAAAACATCTATTGACATTTTTTTGTATTTTTTTACAATTCTTATTGCGCAATATAACTAAATATTAACCAAAAAATCTAAAGCTATGGATGACAAAATTGTTGCTGAAACCATTTTTGGTAGGCTAAGGGAGAGCTCAATATCAGCAGCTCTCGAAGAAAAAGAGTTTACGTTTAAAGTAGATCGTAAGTCTGGCCGGTTGTTAGGGTCAGTGGTAAAGCTTGGCGGCAAGCTTTACGAAAGCTCTTCTTGTGGGGATGGTATGAATGTCCTCATAAAAGAAGCTGCAAGGAGGCAAGGATTCTCCTTTAAGACCTCTTTGGAGGCTGGGCTTTTTAAGTAAGCTTACCATAAATTCAAATGCAGGTTGTGAGTGTGCTCTGACCTGCGTTTTTCTTAATATAAAAAAACTTTACCTTTGAGTAAAGTCATCTCAACACTTAATTATTTTTGGAGATGGCCAGATTTGCACTGGCGTCTAAAAGACATAATCCGTAACGTCTACCACTATAGTTTATCTTTTGGTGGACAAACACGCACAGAGTTTGATATATTCAAAGCTATATCGGACTTTTGCCTTACTTGCTAAGGTGCGTCCTACTAGATTTCGCCTTTGTACTTAGTAGGAGTCTGTGACAAAGGTTGGTACGATCGTAAATACTAAGCGTAGCATTTAACGAAAGCGTTAGCTCTAGCTAACAAATTTTTTGAGTTTGCATTTTTACATGCTGAGCGATTATTTTTGATTCGGTACGCTCATCGAATGGTGGCAATTATTGATTATGGAAATCTTCTATCGAATCTAAATTTCATCCCCATTTCAATATTTCATATTATAAAAAAAATTATGGTAATATCAATATAAAATCGTGCTTGAATTCTTTAAATTTATTTATAGTATCTTTTATTCATGTTTGTTTTTATCATATTATTATCTAAATGAAAGAACAATTATTAAATGAGTTATCAAAAAAATGAATTCCAAATCTATCTTTATTTGTGTAACCAGAAGCATTAAAAGTGTTGCCTGAATTATTAAATGAACTTTTGAATGAAGATAAAAAATGATTCCAAGATTTTTTGGCAATAAAAAATGAAGAACTAAAATTTGATGATATTTCATTTGATTCTAAGTTTTTGTATTTACGGAGTATACTAGATACACTGTTATCAATGTGAAATGGTTGAGAACTAAGAGATATTGTACTTGGTTTTATATGAAAATTTCAGGATTTTTGTAATGAAAAGGATTATTCGGTAGAGTATTACAATAAATTAGTTTGGATGGATGAAAATATGGATTTTGATGATGAACAAAAAAGATTATTATACTTGATGATTACAGAATGTAAAAATAGATGAATAGATTTATCAATTGAAAAACAAGGGAAAATTAAGGAATTGAATAAAAAAATTGTTGAATTGTGAGAAAAATTTAAAAATAATTTGAAAGATGAGCAATCAGAATTTTCATATTATTTTTCGGATGATTCAACTTTAAAAGATTTATCAAAGCCATTACTTGAAAAAGCAAAATTGGCTGCGTGAGGAAAAGGATGATATCTTTTTGATGCAGATCCAAACTGATTAATTGATATTATCAGATATTGCACAGATCCAAAGATAAGAAAAGAAATTTATGATATCCGTGAATTGTGGGCAACTAAATGAAAATATGATAATAGAGAAGTTGTTTTACAGCTACTGAAATTAAATGATGAAAAGGCAAAAATAATGTGATATAAGGATGCTTGATCTATGTTTTTGGTCGATACTATGGCGTGAAGTCCAGAAAGGGCGAAGGATTTTATATCAAAAATTTCAAAAAAAGCTCATGAGAAGGCAAAATTTGAATGTGAGAGATTAAAAAAATATTTTTGATTGGATGAATTGAATTATTACGATTTATCGTATTATTCCAGAAAATACAAGGAAAAAAATTATCAAATAAATGATGAAGAGATAAAACAATATTTTGAGTTTAATCATGTTGTGTCTTGGATGTTTGATTTTGCTGAAAAATTTTTTGGGATAACTATGAAATATATTGAAAGTGGAGATCAATGAGGAATATGGTATGAAGTTTATTATCAATGAAAAAAAATTTCTTATTTTATGTTGGATGCTTTTTATCGCAAAGGTAAGAGAGCTTGAGCATGGACAAATGTGCTTAGAAATAAATCAGAGGATCATCTGCCAATCCTTACAAATGTTTCAAATTTTTCAAAGGTAGAAAATTGAACAACATTATTGGATATGTATGATGTTGAAACATTGTTTCATGAATTCTGACATGCTGTCCATGTGATGATTGGAAAATCTAGATATTCATGATTAACTGCATTTAATGCAAAGTGGAGTTTGATGGAACCATCAAATGTTGAATGGGATTTTGTAGAATTACCAAGCCAGCTTTTGGAAAATCGAGTAAATGATGTGGAATCTTTGGAAAAACTTTCATGTCATTATCAAACATGAGAACATTTACCTAAAGATATTTTGGATAAACTTGACAAATTAAGTACTTATGGTATGTGAAATTGGGTATTGAGACAAAATGAGTTAGCATTAGTTGATTTAAATTTGTATACAAGCGATATTCCTAGTTCTGTTGAGGAATTAGATAAAAAAATATTGGAAATAGTAAATAAAAATTCTATTTTCCAAAGATGAGAAGAATATAAAATGTATTGCAGCTTTTTGCATATATTTGGGTGATGATATGAGGCAAAATATTATTCATATATGCGAGCAGATCAGTTACAAGCAGATGTGTTTTCAAAAATTAAGAAAGAATGAATGATGGATCCTAAAGTTTGAAAAGAGTATTTGGAAAAAATATTAGCACAATGAGCGCTCAAACCATGAAAAGAGTTGTTTTTTGATTTTATGTGAAGAGATGTCTCAGAGCAGGCATTGATTGAAAAATATTGATTAGATAGTCAGGAATAAAATTTTTAGTAATATATATTATATCATAAAAAATGAAAAAAGTTTTTTTAGTGTAAAAAAAATCGCTGAAAATTTGCATTTTTTTTGGTTTTAGATTATAATTTTACTAGTTAGGTGACTAATTGGTTTATATTATATAATAAAAACAAAAATGTTAAATTATCAACAAGATGTAAAGGATTTAGAAAAACTTTATTCTACAAATTTAAAATCTTGATTGACTGAAAAAGCGGTCGAGGAGAATAGAAAAAAATATTGAGAAAATAAAATTCAATCAAAAAATAAAATCAATCCATGGAAAATATTTTTTGAGCAATTCAAAAGTTTTTTGATTTTGATTTTGTTGTTTGCTATAATTATTTCTATAATTATGTGAGAATGGGTTGATGCAGTAGTTATTGCTGTGATTGTGATTTTGAATTCGATATTGTGATTTGTGCAAGAATATAATGCTGAAAAATCAATTGAATCATTGAAAAAAATGTCAGCCTTAAAAGCCAAAGTAATCAGATGATGAAAGGAGGAGTTGATTGATTCATCAGAACTAGTTGTTTGAGATTTGATTTTGTTTGAAGCATGAGATAAAATAGGAGCCGATGCTCGTTTGATTCAAGCGATGAATACAGAAGTTGCGGAGGCTGTTTTAACTTGAGAATCTGTACCAGTTGTAAAAAATATTGATACAATTAATGAAGTTGTACCTTTGTGAGACCAGTGTAATATGGTATTTTCTGGTACTGAAATTACAAAAGGTCGTGGAATGGCAATTGTAACAAATGTTTGAATGGATTCAGAAATATGAAAAATTGCATGAATGCTTCAAGAAGCACCAGAAAAACAAACTCATTTACAAAGAGATTTGGATGCTTTGAGTAAAAAATTGTGAGTAATAATTTTAATTATATGTATTGTAATTTTCTTGGTTGATGCATTTACTTGAGAATGATTACAATTATTTAAAGTAGCATTGGAAACTGGAAGCCGAAAAGAATGGCTTTTGTCTTTGAAATCGTGATTGTTTGTAGCAATCGCGTTGGCTGTGGCTGCTATCCCTGAATGATTGCCAGCAGTAGTAACTATTGCGCTTTCAATTTGAGTGAAGAAATTGGTAAAGAAAAATGCGTTGATGAGAAAATTATGAAGTGTGGAAACTTTGTGAGCTGTAAATGTGATTTGTACAGATAAGACATGAACTTTGACCAAAAATGAAATGACTGTAAAAAAGTTATATGTTGATGAGGAAGTTTTTGATATGTCATGAGTTGGTTATTTTGGACATGAGGAACATAAAATAAATTATGAAGAAATTAAGCATGAGCATGGAATTTCCAGACTTTTGAAAATATGATTATTATGTAATAATTCTGCAATAAATTGAAGTGATGTAATTGGAGATCCTACAGAAGTGGCCTTGTTGGTTAGTGCTTTTAAATGATGATTAGATAGAAAAAAAGAAGAGTCTGAATATAAGTTGGTAGATGAAATTACTTTTGATTCAGAGAGAAAATTGATGACAACAATCCGTCAAAGATGAAAAGAGTTTTTGATGTTTACGAAATGAGCACCAGAAATGCTTATTGATAGATGTTCTTATATATTGATCAATGAAAAAGAAGTAAAAATCACTCCAGCATATAAAAAGAAAATTTTAGCACAAAATGAGAAGTTTGCGAAATCTGCTTTGAGAGTTTTGTGATTTGCATACAAGAAAACTGCAAAAATTGATATGGATGAAAATAATTTGGTATTTGTTGGACTTCAAGCGATGATTGATCCACCTAGACCAGAAGTAAAAGATTCTATCGCAAAGTGTCATGATGCTTGAATTAGAGTTATTATGATTACTTGAGACAATATTATTACGGCTAGTGCGATTTGAGCAGAGTTGTGATTGGTTTGAGATGCCATTGAATGAATAGCTTTGGATGATATGAGTGATGCTAAAGTAAAAAAACTTTTGGATAAAGTATCAATTTTTGCTAGAGTTAGTCCAAATCACAAACAGAGACTTGTAAAGCTTCTAAAAGAAAAATGAAATGTAGTAGCTATGACATGAGATGGAGTAAATGATGCTCCAGCTTTGAAACATGCAGATATATGAGTAGCAATGTGAATTACTGGTACAGATGTAAGTAAAGAAGCAAGTGATTTAATTTTGCTTGATGATAACTTTTCTACGATTGTAAATGCTATTAGAGAGTGAAGATGAATTTATGATAATATTAGGAAATTCGTAAATTTTATGTTTTCTACAAATTTCTCAGAAATATTGATTATTTTTATAGCAAGTATTTGCTGAATGCCGGCTCCACTTTTGGCAATTCAAATTCTTTGGCTAAATCTTGTGACAGATTCTTTGCCAGCTTTAGCACTTTGAATTGATCCTAAGGCAGAAGATATTATGGAGCATAAACCTAGAAAAAAATGAGCAAAAATATTGGATAAGGAAATGTTGATTAGTATTTTGTTAATTTCTATATTTGTGACAGCATGATGCTTATCTTTCTTTATTTTAAATCGTGCAGATATAGATATAGCAAGGACAGGGGTAATGTTATTGTTGGTAATACTTGAAATGTTGGCAGTGTTTATAGTTAGAGCAGATTATTGAGTTAAATTTTTGTCAAATAAATGGTTGTTTGCTGCAGTATTTGGTTCAATCGGATTGACACTACTTGTAGTATATATTCCATTATTGGCAAATATATTTGATTCAGTAGCTTTGAGATGAGTTGATCTATTTGAAATGCTTATCATTACATGAATTTGAATTGTTTGAGCTATTATTTGGCATAAAATAAAAAAGACTAAATTTATGAAAAGAAAATTATCATAAAAATATTTAATATATTAAAAAATACAAAAAATGGAAAATTCACTACAGGAGGTAAAAAAGATAGCAAAAGATATTGAAGATATCGTTATTCAATGAGCAACTGATATTGCAAGACAGGCTTGCAAGATAATGGAAAAGCAATTACGTGAATCTAAAATAAAAAATAAAAAGGATTTAGAAAAATTTTTTGATAAGGCATCAGGTATGTTAATCTGAGCAAGAGAGACAGAACCATTACTTCGTAATGCTATGAAGTATGCTAAATTTAAGTTAAATGAATGATGTGATGCAAATGGTGTTGCTGATGCATTTGAGGAATATTTGACTTGGATGGAAAGAGAAAATGAGATTAGACCAACTATATGAGCAGAATTAATTCATGATTGAGATGATATATTTACGCATTGTCATTCAACTTCGGTAATTGATATACTAAAAAAAGCTCGAAATGATTGAAAAAAAATTCATGTATATAATACTGAAACTAGGCCATTATATCAGTGAAGGAAAACTTCAAGAGATTTAATAAATGCCGGTATTCCTGATACTATGGTTACTGATTCATCTGCATGATTTTTTGTAGATAATACACTTTGAAATACTGTTGATATAAAAGAAATTTTCCTTTGATCAGATTGTATAAAGCCAGATGGTACTGTGATAAACAAAATTTGAAGTTTCTCTATTTGATTGTCTGCATGGAATTCTTGAGTCCCATTGTACATTGTTTGAAGTTTACTAAAAGTTGATGTTGTTGATAATATTGGTATAGAAACAAGGAATGGAAAGGAATTGTGGCCGGAAGCTCCAGAAGGACTTAATATTTTAAATTTTGCATTCGATAGGGTTCCTCATAAATGTATCACGTGAATTATTACGGAGTTTGGTGTTATTAGACCAGAAAATTTAATGAGAGAAATCAAAAAACATTATCCATGGATGCTTGAATAGTTTATGGTAAATAACATTTTATTTTAATTTTATTGATTATTGCTTGGAATATGAAATCACTTAGATTAAAAGTAAAAAAAATAGATATATTAATAGGTGAATCTTTGTCTGTGCTTTTAAATGAAAAGACAGCTTTTTTATTGTGATTAACAGCATTAGATTGGGTAAATATTACGTTTCAAAATTGAGATAAAAAAGAAAAAACAGTGGCAAATGTGAATTTGACAGAAAATAGGGTAGATGAGTGAGAAATATGAATTCCAAAAGATTTTGATGAAAAATATGGTATAGAAAAATGAGATATTGTAAAAATTTCTGTAATAGAACATAATCCACTTTCTTTGCAGGCTATAAAAAGGAAACTTTTGTGAAAAAAGCTTACAGCATGAGAAATAAAAGCACTTATGAGAGATATGACAGATGGAAAAATTAGTGATATTTTAGCTACTTATTACACGGCATGTAGTTATTGTCGTCCAGTTGATGATAGAGAATTGTATCTTACCGCAAAGTATTCAGCAGAAATGTGAGATATGATAAGATTTAAAAAAGATACAGCAGTTAAATATTGCATATGATGAGTACCTTGAAATGAAACAACTATGATAATAGTTCCAATTTTATGATCTTTGTGAATCTATTCACCAAAGACTTTTTCTAGAGCTATTACTTCACCTGCTGCTACTTGAGAATCAGTAGAAGTTTTGATGGATACTAATTTTTCAGTACCAGAAATGAAAAAACTTGTAAATAAATATTGATCTTGTTTAGCACGATGAAAAGCACTGAAACTTGCTCCTGCAAATGATAAAATCATAAAAATATCATATCCATTATATATGGAAGCTTATACAAAAGTTGCAGTTAGTATTGTGGCTAAAATTTATGCATGATGAGCAAAATATTGTTTGATAGATATGCCTGTATGAAAGCATTGAAAAATACATCATTTAAAATCTGCAAAAGCTGTAAAATCTCATTTTGAATATATATGAAAGCATTTAGGTATGAAAATGGCTGTAGTGTTTTCAAATGCAGATACACCTGTATGAAAATGAATTTGAGCAGTATTTCAATGTAGAGAGGCACTGAGAATATTGCAAAATAAAGATAATTATTCAAAAGATATTAGAGATAAATCGATTTTGTTGGCTGCTAAACTTGTTGAATTAGTCTGATTAGCGAAGTGAAAAAAAGCAAAGAAATTGGTAGAACAACAACTTGAATCTTGAGCAGCACGAGAATATATGAAAACTTTGATCGTAGCACAAAATTCAGTTCATAATAAACAACCAGATTATAAAAAAGTTTCTTATTTATGAATTATAGATTCTGAGGATATTCCAATGGCACAATATAAAGCGAGTTATTTTTCTGATGCCTCATGAGTTATTAATAGTATTGACGTAGAAATTTTGAAATCATTTTGTAGAACATTATGAGCTCCATTTGATAAACAAGCTTGATTTTATTTGCTAAAGCAGGTCTGAGATAAAGTGAAAAAAGGGGAGTGACTTTGTGAGTTTTATTCAAATGATAGGGATAGTTTAAATAAAGTTATAAAATTATTATGAACTGAAAACTTATATGTAATTGATTAGTATTATAAGATATTATATAATAAAAATGAATTATAGCAACTTGAATTGGTACTTTAATTCATTTTTTTTTGCTAGATTTTGCTTTTCCGAGTATAATTAGGTATAACTTTTAAATTATTATAAAAATAAAAAATGACAATTGAAGAACTTATGGAAACTTTAACACCACACCAAAGAGCTTATATTGATTTAAATCTTGGTGATAAAATTACAAATGGTGATTATATGTTAGCGTCTTATCATTTAGTTCCTTCAGCTAAAAGGAATATTTTACAAGCTGCTTGTGAAGTGGCAAGTGAGTCTAGTACCGGAACAAATTTTCCTGTAAAGACAGAAACACCATATGCAAGACTTTTAAATGCTTTGGTATATGATGTAAATTTGGAAGATAATATTGTAAAAATTGCTTTTCCATGGAGATTGTTTGATAGAAATGGAAATGTACAAAATATTTTCACTTACATTGCATGAAATATTTTGTGAATGTGAGATATTTCAGCATTGAAATTGATTGATGTTTGGTTCCCACCTGTAATGCTTGAGCAATATGATGGACCAAGTTATACATTGGATGATATGAGAAGATACTTAGGGGTATACAATAGGCCAATTCTTGGTACAATTATTAAGCCAAAAATGTGACTTAGTTCTGCAGAATATGCTGAAGTTTGTTATGATTTTCGAGTATGAGGATGAGATTTCGTAAAGAATGATGAGCCACAAGCTGATCAAGATTTCTGTCCTTATGATAAAATGGTAGAACATGTAAAGGAAGCTATGGATAAAGCTGTAAAAGAAACATGACACAAAAAGGTACATTCATTCAACGTTTCTGCAGCTGATTTTGATACAATGCTTGAAAGATGTGAAATGATTAGAAATGCTGGATTTGAGCCAGGAAGCTATGCTTTTCTTATAGATGGAACTACAGCATGATGGATGGCAGTGCAAACATTGAGAAGACACTATCCAGATGTGTTTATTCATTTCCATAGAGCAGGACATGGAGCTTATACAAGACCAGAAAATCCAATTGGATATTCAGTGTTAGTGCTTTCAAAGTTTGCAAGACTTGCTGGAGCTAGTGGTATCCATACAGGTACAGCTTGAGTAGGAAAAATGGCATGAACTCCTGGAGAAGATGTGACAGCGGCAAGAGAAATTAGATATTTCACAGAAAAATGACATACATTTGAACAATCTTGGACAAAAATACCTCCACAAGATGAAGATTTACTTGAGGTAAATGCAATCGATAAGAAAAATATGGAAATATTAGTAGATGATAGTTGGAGATGAATTAAAAAATGTTGTCCAATCGTATCTGGATGATTGAACCCAGTACTATTGAAACCATTTATGGATCTTATGTGAAATCAAGATTTTATCACTACTATGTGAGCTGGTTGTCATGCACATCCAGATGGAACTAAAGCTGGAGCTGCCGCATTAGTTCAATCTTGTGAAGCATATGAAAAATGAATTGATATCCATGAATATGCAAAAGATCACAAAGAATTAGCTAGAGCAATTGAGTATTTTGAAAAAAAATAAAGAAAATTATTTTATAAACTTATTAAATTAAAAAATGGAAAATATAGATAATGAAAATCTTTTTGATGGAATGGAGGAGACTCCGATGGATGTGGTTAGTTGAGATGGATCCGTAAAATTTTGAGAATATGAAGATCTATGGGCTTCAGATTATTTAGAATCAACAAACAATCCAAAAATTGAATCGAATGATACAGATACTGCATATAATGATGAATTAGAATTACAATATTGAGATGCTAATGTAGTTGAAGAGTATAATTATTGAAAAATGAAAAAATGATATGATAAAGAGCAAGAAGTATTATGAGAAGTTTTGCAGAAAACTTCTCCTAAAAACAATAAACAAACAAAAATGTTGTTAGAGGAAACTTTATTGGATGATTATCAGAATTTGGCAGCTTAAATTTATTTATTAAAAAAACAAAATGACAAAACATAAAAATTCTTTAGATGTAAAAGTGAAGAAATTAAATATTCAAGATTGAGAATCACAGATAGTTGTATTGAATGAAATTGATGCTGTGGAGTATTGATTGAGCCCTTTTGATAAAGTGGAGCTTACATGTTGAAAAAATACTATAGTAGTAGATTTGGATATTACAAAAAGATTGGTGAGACCATGATATATTTGAGTATTTAAAGATGTTCTTGATAATTTTCCATTGGAAAATGACCAAATTGTAAGGATTAAATATACAAGAAGATCAAACGTTGCATTAGAGGCAATAAAGAAAAAAATGCAATGAATAAAAATAAGTGAAGATGAGATTAAAGCTATTATTAAAGATATTTCTGATAATAGATTGGTTGATTCTTTGATGACTTATTATGTTGCTAGTAGTTTCTTTTATCCTACAAGCAATAAAGAAATATCATTGACTGCAAAAGCTATGGCTGAATGTGGTTCTATGTTGAAACATCCAAAATGAACAATAGTTGCAGATAAACATTGTATAGGTGGTGTATCATGAAATGAAACGACAATGATTACAGTTCCACTTATCGCTTCACTTTGAATTAGATTTCCAAAAAACTTTTCAAAAGCAATCACATCACCAGCAGCTACATGAGAATGTGTAAATGTTTTGATGGATATTTCTTTTGATAAAAAATGAATTGAAAAAATACTAAAAGATATAAATTGTTGTTTAGTTTGGTGATGAAGTTTGGATATTGCACCAGCAGATGACAAATTGATTCAAGTTGAATCACCTTTGTGAATCCAAGACAGAGCAAAAGTAGTTAGTTCAATTATGGCTAAAAAATATGCTATGTGAATTACCCATTCATTGATTGATATTCCAATGTGACCAACAGCAAAAGTAAAGACAATGAAAGAAGCATTGGAATGGAAAAAAATGTTTGAAGAAGTTTGAAAATGACTTTGAATGAAGATGTGTGTGGTAATTACAGAAGCCAATCAGCCAATTTGAGCTGGTGTTGGTGCCGTATTACAAGTGAGAGAAGTTTTGAGAGTATTACAACAACATCCATTAAGGCCTATGGATTTGGAAAATAAAGTAATTTTGCTTGCATCAAAAATTATTGAAAATGTTTGAATGGCAAAATGAGAAGAAGCTAAAAAATTGGCATATTGACAGCTTGTTTCTTGAGCTGCTTGGAAATATATGCAAAAAATTATTAAGGCACAAAATGGTAAAAATCCAAGTATTCAATCTGAGGATTTAGTACTTTGAAAATATTCTTTTGAAGTGAAAGCTGAAAAAGATGGTAAGGTAAAAGATATAAATATGCATGATCTTAATGCTCTTTGTAGGACCTTGGGTTCTCCATTGATTAATGAAGCATGAATATATTTAAATAAAAAAGTTTGAGATAAATTTAAGAAATGAGATGTCCTTTGTACATTTTATGCTATGGATACAGATAAGCTTAATGAAGCGAAAAAAATAATGAAAGAAAAATCTTTTTATAAATTATAAAACAAACAAAATGCCAGGAATTATTGCGACAATATGACCGTCGACACAGTCAAAGGATAGACTTATGTCTTTATATGAAAGCTGAGTTAGGATTTTAAGGTTTAATTGTTCTCATGCTACCCATGAATGGATGACTAATGTATTAAATACAGCAAGAGAAGTTGAACGTTCAGTATGAAATAGATTCGCTTTTTTGCTTGATACAAAGGGACCTGGAATCAGAACATGAGAGTTAAAAGAACCAATTTTTTATGAAAAAGGACAAGAAATAAAGATTGTTGTTGATCAAGATTTAGTAAAAGATGAAGATACTATGTATATAGATTATCCACATATTATTAAAGATGTGGAAATATGAAGTATAATTAGAATTGAATCTGGATTACTTGATATAAGAGTTACTAAAAAATGAAAAGATTATATTATTTGAGTGGCTGAAAATGAAGCAGAAATAACTTCTAGAAGACATGTAAATCTTCCATGAATTCCAATCAAATTGCCATGACTTACAGAAAAAGATAAAGATGATATTTTATTTGCTATTGAACATAATATGTCTTATGTGGCATTGAGTTTTGCAAGGAAACAGGAAGATGTACAAGAATTAAAAGAATTTTTATACAAGAATGGTTGAGCACACTTGAAAGTTATTGCAAAAATAGAGAATCAAGAATGAATTGATAATATCTCGGGTATTATCAGAAACGCTGATGCTATTATGGTTGCAAGATGAGATTTGTGAGCAGAGGTTCCAGTAGAGACCATTCCTTCTCATCAAATAAACATGATTGGCAAAGCAAAAAGAAAGTGAAAGAAGGTAATTGTTGCTACTCAAATGCTTGAAAGTATGATTACAAATCATTTTCCTACAAGGGCTGAAGTATCTGATATATTTTATGCAGTTTCTCAGTGAGCAGATTATCTTATGTTATCTTGAGAAACTTCTATGTGAAAATATCCAATATCTTGTGTAAAGGTAATGAGTAAGATTATTAATGAAGCAGAAAAATATATATAGGACTGCTTATGAATATAAACAACTTTTAAATTATAAAATAATAAAATGTTAAAAAAAGAAAAAAAATGTGATGTAAAAACAAATTGTAAAAAAATTGATAAATCAAAGAAGTTTGTTTTATGGTTTGATGAGATTTGAATCGAAGATGTGCCTTTAGTTTGAGGAAAAAATGCATCACTTTGAGAAATGTACAGAAATTTAGTACCAAAATGAGTGAATATTCCAAATGGATTTGCGATTACAGCATATGCATATCGTTATTTATTAGAAAAAACTTGAGCAGATAAGAAAATTAAAGAAATTTTATCTGATTTAGATACTTCTGATATGGATAATTTAGCTGAAAGATGAAGTAGAGTCAGATCTTTGATTAAATCATTAGAATTTCCAATTGAATTAAGGAGAGAGATTATAGAGTCATATAAAAAAATGGAAAAGATTTATTGAAAAAATGTGGATGTAGCTATCAGAAGTTCAGCAACAGCTGAAGATTTACCAGATGCTTCATTTGCATGACAGCAAGATACTTATCTAAACATTTTTGGTTATGAAGAAGTAATTGCTGCATGTAAAAGGTGTTTTGCATCATTATTTACAAATAGAGCCATCTCTTATAGACAAGATAAAAATTTTGATCATTTTTCAATTGCATTGTCTATTTCAGTACAAAAAATGGTTAGATCTGATTTGGCTTGTAGTGGAGTAATGTTTTCAATTGATACAGAGTCTGGATTTAAAGATGCTGTATTGCTTACATGAGCTTATTGATTAGGAGAAAATGTAGTACAATGAGCAGTCAATCCAGACGAATGGTATATTTTTAAACCATCATTGAGAAAAGGTAAAAAAGCAGTACTTTCGAGAAAAGTATGAGAAAAAGCAATTAAAATGATATATTCTAGTGACATGAGATCTCCAACAAAAAATATTCAAGTCCCTGATGGTGATAGAAAAAAATTAGTTTTAACAGATGATGAAGTAGAAAATTTGGCAAGACAAGTTTTGATTATTGAAGATCATTATTCAAAGAAAAAATGAAAATTCTGTCCAATGGATACAGAATGGGCTAAAGATGGTAAAACAGGGGAATTGTTTATTGTACAAGCAAGACCAGAGACAGTTCATTCAAACTCAAATATGAATATTTTGAAATCATATGAATTAGAGAAAAAATGAGAAATTTTGATTCAATGAAAATCTGTTTGAGAAAAGATTTGATCATGAAAAGCAAATATAATTAAAGATGTTTCAAATATTGGTAAGTTCAAAAAATGAGAGATTTTGGTGACAGATATGACAGATCCTGATTGGGAACCAATTATGAAAATTGCTTCTGCTATTGTAACAAATAGATGATGAAGAACTTGTCATGCTGCTATCATTTCTCGTGAATTAGGAATTCCATGTGTTGTATGAACAAATGATGGAACAGAAAAGATTGAACAATGACAAGACATTACTGTAGATTGTAGTAGTGGAAGTGATGGTATAGTTTATAAAGGTAAATTGCCATTTAAAGTAAATGAGATAAATATTGATAAAATGCCAAAAACAAAAACTCATATTACTATGAATGTGTGATCTCCAGATCAAGCATTTGAAGAGAGTTTTATTCCAAATGATGGAGTTGGATTGGCAAGAGAGGAGTTTATTATTAACTCATACATCAAAGTACATCCATTGGCATTATTACATTTTGATCAGGTAAAAGATGAAAGTGTAAGAAAACAAATTGTTGACTTAACAGTATGATATAAAAACAAAGCAGATTACTTTATTGATAAATTAGCAGAATGAGTATCTACAATTGCAGCTGCTTTTTATCCCAAAAGAGTTATACTAAGATTATCTGATTTCAAATCAAATGAATATGCTAATTTGATTTGAGGGGCACAATTTGAACCAAAAGAAGATAATCCAATGATTTGATGGAGATGAGCATCTAGATATTATTCTGAAAAATACAAAGAAGCATTTGGACTTGAATGTAAAGCCGTATTAAAGGTTAGAGAAGAAATGTGATTGGATAATTTGGATGTAATGATCCCATTCCCAAGAACATTAGAAGAAGCTAAAAAAGTAATCAAGACAATGTGAGAATTTGGATTAAAACAACATAAAAATTGATTGAAAGTAATGTGAATGTGTGAAATCCCATCAAATGTAATTTTGGCAGAGGAATTCTTGGATATTTTTGATGGATTTAGTATTTGATCAAATGATTTGACTCAACTTACATTGTGAGTAGATAGAGATTCAGAATTAGTAGCTGATGTTTATGATGAAAAAGATTTAGCAGTGAAAAAATTGGTGGAAAGAGTGATAAAAGTAGCTAATAAAAAGAAAAAATATATTTGAATTTGTGGACAAGCTCCATCAGATTATCCTGAATTTGCTAAATTCTTGGTTGAATGTTGAATCCAATCAATGAGTTTGAATCCTGATACAGTAATTAAAACTACATTGCAAATTGCAAAGATTGAAGCGAAATTAAAAAATAAAAAATAAATATTGTTGATGATAAATCCCTGGATTAATTTCTGGGGATTTTTTTATTTTGATTTTTTTTTATTGAAAAATATATGAAAAATATTAAAGTATGCTTTGGAAAGTATTTTTTATTGTTTAAAATTTTTATGATGGCTGATATGACTACCGATTACATTTTAAATAAATATTGAGAAATTATAAAAGAAGAGATCAATGTAAAAGATATTTCTCCACTATCTTGAGGTGGTGAAATCAAAAAAATATTCAAACCAATTGGTTCGCAAATTTCTGCAAAATTTGGAAAAGATACATGAAATGTCATCAAATTCGGTAAGATGTGAAATATCAAAGAATGAGAAAACTGAACGATGATAGTTTTTGATGATGCATGAAATGAATGGACATTGGCAAAAGAAGATTATGAAATAGCATATGAATGACTAGATTGAAACGATGTTGCAGCAGATTGAGATATTATAGCAAAGTTAGAATTAGAGATTACTCCAGAATTGGAAAAAGAATGAATAGCCAGAGAAATTTCTAGATTCTTAAATCAGATGAGAAAAGATGCAGATTACGATATCGATGCAAGAGTAAATATGTATTACGAAACAAATAATGAATATCTAAAAGATGTAATTGTTTCATTTTCAGAATTTTTGTCTCATGAGGCTTTGTTGAGTTCAATTAATCCATGAAAACCTGATTGAGATATACAAGCTGTATTTAATTTGGATGATATGACAGCTACATTTACTCTAAAAAAATAATTATGGTTACAAGTGATGAAAAAACTTTGTATTCTGACTGTTGTCAGTATGCTATAAAATATATTTCAAAATATCCGAAGACAGAAAAAGAACTTTCAGCTAAACTTTATCAAAAGTGATTTAATTCTGAGCAAATCAGATATACTATGGATTATCTCAAAAAAAAGAGATTTGCAGATGATCGTATTTTTGTAGAAAGTTATGTGAGAAGTGAATTGGTAAATAAGTGAAAACCAGTCATTGCTGTTCGTACTAAGCTTATTCAAAAATGAGTTGATAAAAAAATTATTGATAATGTAATTTCTGAATATGAAAAAGATATCACTAATTGAATCAAAGAAAAAATCCAAAAAGAAATAGAAAATTACAAGAAAAAATGATTGGAATGATTCGATATTATCCAAAAATTGATGAGAAAATGATACAAGTTGGATGAAATCAAAAGAGTAATTAATAATGAATAATTAAGAATTAATAATTAAAATTTTTGGAAACTTTCTACATTATTCATTATTAATTTTTAATTCTTAATTAAACAAAATGTGAGAATACTTAGATTATTATGATATAGATTGAAATTTTTTGTGAACATGAACAAGAGATCAAGTACACAAAGAATGACTTTGGCACAATACTGTTCACTGTTGGCTTTATACAAATGATTGAAAAGTACTTTTCCAAATTAGAAAAGATACAGGTACTTTTTATACTACTGCATCATGACATGTATTGGCTTGAGAAACAATAAAACAAGCATTTAGTCGTGAAGTAAAAGAAGAATTAGGTATTGATGTAGATGTTTCGAACGCAGAATTAGTTTGAATAGTAGAATGGAGGCAAGATAAAATTAAAGATGATTGAAGTGAATATCATGATAGAGCAAAAGCTAATGTATATGTAAATGAATATAAATGAAATTTTGATGATTTTGTTTTTGATGAAAATGAAGTATCTTGAGTAATTTTATTAGATGCTCAAAGTGCATTGGATTTATTTTCAAAATGAGAATGAAAAATTCAAGCTACTATAATATCTGATAAATGAAAAGTAGAAAGAGAAGTAGATATTTCAGAATTTCTGGTTACAAAAGGAGAAACTCTTTTGTGAAAATATGGTGATGTATTGAAAAAAATAATTTCACTTACTTAAAACATTACTTGAAAATTAATTAAATTTAATTATTGTACATTTTGTTCAGTTTTTATTGTATTAAAAATTTTTTAAAATGTGAAGATGGCATAGTATTGCAGCTAAAAAAGCTGCTTGAGATCAGGCAAAAGCTGCAAATTATTCAAAAATTGGAAAAATTATTCAGATTGCTGCTAAATGATGAGCAGATGTTTCAATGAATCCTGCTTTGGAATTAGCTTTACAAAAGGCTAAATATTACAATTTACCTAGAGATGTAATCGATAAAGCTATCAAGAAATGATCTGGTCAATTGAAGGCAGATGATTTGCATGAAGTAATATACGAATGATACGGACCTGGATGAGCAGCTGTCCTTGTTAAGACACTAACCGACAATACAAACAGAAGTAGTTCAAACATCAGAATTATTTTTGGAAAATATGGATGAAATATGTGAGAACCAGGTTCTGTTTCACGACAATTCAAAGAAAAGTGAGTATTTGAAATTGATGGAATGTCTGAAATGATAAATGATAAATGAAATATGGTAGAAAAAGTAAATCCATTAAACTATGATGAAGCAGAATTAGAATTGTTGGATATGGATGTAGAAGATGTAGAAAATGAAGATGGACATTTGATAGTTACAGTTGATAAAAACAATTTTACATCAGTTCGTGATGCGTTGAAGGCCAAGAATTATCATGTAATTGATTGAGCTTTACGCTTTTTACCAGAAAATACTATTTCAATAACAGGGGAGGATGAGAAAGCTTTGGAATCTTTGATGGAGGCTTTGGATGAAGATGAAGATGTTGATTCAGTTTATGCAAATAATGCTTAATACATAATATTATACTAAATAAAAAACGACCAATAAAATGGTCGTTTTTTTATATTTATTAATATTTATTATATGTTACATACGTTTCATTCATTTAACATCCTGTAAATTTCAAATGTTTTAATTACCTTTTTGTAATTATTTAAATAATTATATGTGGTTCATATATTTGTGATCAATGTCTTTAAGTCCATTAATCTAATTGTACTATATGCATCTATGCTTGTACTATTTCATAGGTTTGCTATACTAGTTTCTATTTGTTCTAATGCCGTTTCAGGTGTAAGATTTCTTCATATACATTTTTCTCATAGTAACTTTTGGATTTCTAAGACTTCATCTTCATGTAGTCAATCTCAATAAATTCTAAATTCAATGTTTCATACATATTGTTTTGTAGTATAGTTTGTCATATCTTTTGTTTCTTGTTCTCAATCATATGTGAAATTAACTATTTTAATTATTTGTGGCATTTCTTGTAAAAATTTTCTTAATTTTTCGGTGTAATTTCCATCTCATTCAATTCATATTGTGTATGCTAAACTTGGGATGTTTCTGTATTTGTTTCTAAATTTATAATAGCAATATTTTTGAGTTTCATTTCAACATTGTGCGACTTGTTTAATTGCTTTATCTATTATCTCATCAGTAATTAATGTAGTATCGGATATACCTTTAACTCGTTGGAATAAATTGTACCCTATTGCTTTGTCTTGTGAAAATCACGTATATTCTTGTTGGATTTCGTTAATCTCATCTATGCGGTCTATCTTGATAATTTCCCAGATATTGTATATTAATTCGTTTATTAATGATATACTTTTTTGATTTGATGTTGTAGATAATTTTTCAACAAGTAATAGAAATGAACGATATGAGTTTGCTGTATAGGATACATTTATTGGGATATAAAACTCATCTCATTTTTCAGTTATTTCTCATACTTCTATACTATTAATTTCGTTATATTCATTGTTTGCTCCTACGTCTTTTATAAAATTACTTCGTTTATCAATTAATTCAATGTCATTATATGGGTTATTTTCCAAGAATTTTTCTCAGATGTAATCATCATTGATTTTACCTAAAAAGTCATCTTTCCATATATTTAAACTTGGTAATAGTAGGTATTTTAAAAAGTTGTCGTAAGGTGCTTGAACTCATCATAAATATTCATTGTATCTAGTAATACTTTCTTTTAAATATGTATTATAATCAATTAATTCATTTATTTTTTTAAAATCAGTTGCTTCATTTTTTAGATAATTATTTGTTTTTATTGGTGATGTATCATAGTTGCTTAAATTGTACAATATCTCGGATGTTGAGTCGAGCTTTTTGATATCTATTATTGTTTTTGTAATAAAAAATATCATTAATGCGGTAGTAGCAATGGCAACTCATCATACAATCCATACTAAATATTTTCAATTTTTTATAAAATCTGAAACTTTGTTGAGAATTCCTTTCAGTTTCTCTTTTATCATATCCTTTTTGTTGTCGCTGTCTTTAACGATAATATCTTCCTGAGATGTCTCTTTATTGTCGTCCATTTTGTATAGGTTTTATATTATGTAAAATCTTAATATAAAAAGTCGTCAATTTCTATTTGATTTTCATTTTTAATTGGTACACTGAATGTTTTATTAGATGTGTTTACAGTAAATATTGTAGTTCATATTGTTATAGTTCTTTGAACCACATCAATTGTTTTAACTTCAATTCATTCTGAAACGATTGCTCTACTTAACTTTAAGTTGTTTATTAAACTATTTAAAATGAATGAGTGAGCTGATAATATTCATTTTTTAGCCAACTCTAATTCGTCTTCTTTGAATGTGTTTATTTGAATATCGAATGTGAGTTTATCAGTTTGCTTATTAAATGATCTAAATTTTATTGTAAAGCTTGGTATTTCTGTTTGTTCCAGTTTTTCATCGATAAATTCTATTAGCTTTTTAAAGAATTTTGTATCAAATCCAGTGTCTTCAGTTAGCTCATAATATTTATCGAAATCTCATATTGAATTACAATTATAGTCTATTTCAAAGGTGTTTAAACGGCAATTTTTTATATAAAGATTTATGTCTCTTTCTCATCTTTTTGTTATTTTACTTATATTTGTTAATATTTCTTCTTTTCACATTCATAGTTCTTTTGATAAACTTTCAATAAATGTATCTAATTTTGAGAAAACAGTTATTGCACTACTAAATTTTATTGCTTCAATTGCAGTTAAAGAATCTTGGATTGATGTTATAGATTCATTATCGGAAATAACATGAGATAATTTGTCAGCAAAGAATCAATTTGAACTTAATTGTTTCTTTGCATCATCTAATTTCTGTGTGTTTTCATTTATTGAACCAAATAAATTCCTTAGGGAATTTTTTATGGTCTCTTTTTTATAAATAAATCCTTTATCACTTTGTATTAGATTTGTTAAGTTTCTTTTTCAAACTTCATCGGATATATCAAATGATGTATTAGGTTTTTCATATTCTTTTCATATGATATTATATATTTTTTCTTTGTATTTTTCATAAAAATCGACTATGCTATTGCGGCTGTTTTCTATTCAATTTGAATAGTCAATTACATATTTATCATATTTGTAGAAAATGAATCAGATGGCTCATGTTATTAGTATTATGAAAACGAATAATGTCATTAATTTTGCATTTTTTGATATTCATAATGTGTTATTTGATATTGTAGATTTTACTTGTCTTAAATCAATTCCTTCGTAATTTTCTGTTAGGTTGTCATCATTTATTTTTCCTATAAGGCTTTCATTTTGATTGTTTTCTTTGGCGGCTGTATCGTTATTATTTAAGTCGTTTAAATCAATTGCTCAGCTTCAATTATTTATGTTTTGATTGTTTATAGTATCGGCCATTTTGTAATATTTGTTATAAAATATCCTATATATCTTTACCTTATAAATTTTATATTACAAAATGGAATACAGATTTTGTATTTTGGCCTTTACAATACAGAAAATATATATTTAATGTGTTTGCTATCTATGTGTGATATTGAAATAGATTTTTGATAGCTTATATAATGCTGGTTTTATTATTAGATCATAACTTCCATATTGTTCTATTTTTGTTCATCATAAAGATTCTTTAAATTTACTTACTCAATTCAAAGGATGTTCTGGGAATCATGTTGGAGCTCATCACATCATATCTACGTATGTTTTTCAATTTCTTCTTGCGTGACCAAAAATTTTAAATTTTAAATAGTGGTGTCATCAGATATTATTATAAGCTCTATTTGCAAATCCATAAAGATAAATAATACGGTTTTCATCGTAAATACATATACTTCATGCTATAATATCTCAATTTATATGCGATGTAAATAAGTTTCAACAATTGTTTTGAGTGATATATCTGATGAGTTTGTCGTATTGTGTTTTTGGAATTATATTAAATCATTTTGTTCCACTAACTTCTTTTCGTCTTTGATAAAATAGATCATATTGGTCAGGAGATGCTATACCAAACTCTATTCATTTTTTCATAGCCTTTTTTACTCTTTCTTTACATCCTGAATTCATTTCTTTCATTAATTCTTCATCAGTTTTGGTAATATCATAAACTATGTTTGCTTGTGGCATATTTTCTCTAAATGCCAATTCTAATCAGTAATCTTTTTGAATCTGTTTACGGATATTTAATCTCATTTCTCTAATATTTTCTACAAAATTTTCTGGTCTTTCTCAGCAATTTTCGAATCTAATAATTTCATTTAAAAAACATAGTTGAATGAAAATGACTCATTTTCCTTTTTCATATTTTTTTTTAAGTTTTTGTAATTCTTTTTTTACATATTCTTTGTTTTCAGGTAATTCAACTCCCATAATTTGTAGCCATTTAATTTGGAAGGTTCAAAGCTTTTTTTCATGTACTAATCAAAAATAATCTTTTCAAAACAAATGTTCAACGAAGGACTTTTTATTGTATACTTGTGTCTGTATATCTTTCCAAATTTGGCTTTGGTATAAATTGTACAAATTTATATTTATAGATGGTAAAATATTGACTAAATTTTGTATACGATTTTAAATAGGAAATTCAATATTAAATTAGCGTTTTATAGTAATTGTTTTTGAATATTTTAATTGGGTAGAATAGTATTAATTTAAAATAAATGCGTTTGCTAATAGGTATACTATTCCAATTATAAATAGTCAAATTACTGTGTATAGTATATTTTTTCAAAGTTTTTGGAAATTCTCGGCTTTACTTGGATTTATCAGAATTTTAAATCATTGGATAATTAAAAGAATTAATATTACTAGTCAAATAATTCCTATTGCTCGAGTTATTACATGATATAAAATTGGTATATTTTTATCTGCAAGTATTCCTGATCAGATGTCTCCTAAGTTGGAAGCGGCATCGAAGACTTCATTTTGTTTTCCATAAACAGCTTCAACTATACTTTTAGCTCAAATAATTACTAGGATTGATATTGCACATCGTCCAATCATTCACAATGCTGTTTTTTGATTTGATCAATCTGTTTTTGTTATTAAGCTAATGCTTTTTCATACTAATATTACAAAAATTACAGCTAATGCTAAGTATAATGCTATTTTTATGAATGGATACGCTATTTTATCATAAATATTTTTTGATAATTGAATTCATGTCATATCATTTACATTTCCTGATTCAAATATATCTTCGAATAGCACTGATCATATATATTTTGCACTAATCATTAAGATTATTCAGATAACTCAGAATGCAACCATTTTAAGTCATGTTGAAATTTGTTTTTCATCGCTAGAGAAAAGTAGTTTATATGCTCAAATCATTCAGATTACTACTCATATAGATATTAGTATTGGAATGATGATTTTATCAAGTAAATTAAACATAAACATTTGTATTGATTCACCTCATCATGTGTTAGCAATTGTAGTAGCAGAATCTACACCACTTCTTATTGGCTCTATTGCTTTATTCATTGAATAGTTAAATTTTCAAGTTGCAGCAAATCATACTGAAAATAGTTGCATAAAGATAAATGTTGAAAATATTACTTTTAAAAACTTAGTCATTTTTTGTTTTATTAGATTTAAAAAATATATCAGTTATTCCTTTAAATATTGGAATATGTGGTAAATGCTGTCGTTTTATAAACATTATAAAATATCTTAACATAATTAGTATGTCTCATGTTATTATGATGTATTTTCAGTGGGTTGTTCCAAAATATATACCGATAAGACATAATATTGTTAATAAAATATATTCTACAATTATTTGTTTGTTTTCAGTTTTAAAAAGAAATTCATAATGTTTTTTTTGTTCTTCAATATTATTATTTAGTCCTTTTTTATTAAAAAGAGCATAAATTGGGCCGGCAATATATCATCGTATTTCTTCAGGATTTTTAGAAAATGAGTTGTTAAATGTTTGTTTCCATTTTGATCAAAAGTATATTCAATTCATATTGCACAAAGCAATTATTAATATGACACATAAAATAAATATATTTAAGTAAATATTCATAATAAATATAGCAGACAATGCAAAGATACTTCGTAAAATAATACTACATTTTATGGTACTGTTTTCTCACTCGAATTCATGATTTTCATACCAACTGTAAATATTGTAAATTGGGATGAAATACAGTAATTTATCAAAGTTTTTGTCTCATTCAATGTTTGATAAATCATTATTTGGATTGATGTTTTTATTTAATGCTACTAGAATTGTTCACATAATTAGTAATATTGCAAGGCCAATAAGGAATCATATGCTAATTTTTTTTATAATTAAGTTATTTGTACTGAGCTGGATAACTCATAAAATTATAGTAATTATAAGTAATATTATATTTATATATCATAATTTTATATATCAGTTTATAAATGATTTGTCTTCTTGTGATAAATTATCATCTTTTTTTATATTGTTTTTTATTAATGGTGCAAAAAACATTATTGCAGAAAATGCAAATTCATTTTTTTTATTTGTATTATTGTTTATTTTTGTTTCCATGTTATTTTATATCTGTGGATATAAATGCTTGTTCTTGTGGTGATGCAAGGATTTTGACTCATATATGTTGATTTCATGCAAAAATTAGTCATTCTCAAATACCACAAGATACCAATCTTCTTTCTTCTGTATCTGATAATCACAATAGTGATTCTAATGACTTAATTGAAGTTGTTGATTGTTTTAACAATATTTGCAAAGCTGAATTTGATATAATTGGTTTACCATATTCAGATCTTACAAAATCTTCAATATCTTGAGATATTGTTGTAATTCATACACCATATTTTCTGGCTCTTTTGATTAATCAGAATAAAAATTCTGCAGAATTTGGATGTCTAAGCATAATCCATGCTTCATCACAAACTAATAATCTTTTCTTTTTGTGTGCTCTAACTTTTGTCCAAATAAAGTTTAAAACATTAAACATTGCAGGAGTTTTTAAAGCATCTTCTAGATCTCTAATGCTAAATACTGTTAGAGCATTATTGATATCTACGTTTGTATAATTATTAAATATTTTTCCAAAAGTTCATGTTACGTATTTACTCAATTTTAAAGCCATTTTTTCTCAACCATCCATCCCATTTAATGTGTTCATCAAGTCTTCCATGATTGGAGGTTGCTTTCATTCATAACTTGTTTCATCAAAAGTAAATCATTTCAATATATATGTGCTTTGCAATGCTTTATCCAAAAGAGCTTCATCTTCTGTGTCTAATTCTCAAACTAATATTTTTATTAATCAGATTAAGTTCATAATTTGGCTTCTTAATAGATCTCATTTTCAGTATTCTACATCTTCAATTTTTGGTGGTATATCAAATGGATTTAAGTATTGTTGTGAATTAGTAGCGATATTTATGTATGTTCATCCCACTTTATCACACATATCTTTATATTCGTTTTCTGGATCTATTACGATTGAATCAATTCAATTCAATAGATATCTCATGATTTCTAGTTTTACTGTAAATGATTTTCATGCTCATGATGTAGCTAAAATACAACTATTCATGTTTGGTAGATCATTGTTAAATCTATCAAATATTACTAATCATCATGTGTAACTATTAATTCCGTATAAGATTCATGTTTTTTGTGTTAAATCATTTGAAATGAATGGAAAGCTTCCAGCGAGAGATGATGTTACCGCACTTCTTGTAATTCATAAGTCATCTAGACAAATTGGAAGTACACTATTGAATCATTCATCCATTCTTTGTGTTGCATTTTTTAATTTTATTCAATATCCAGATATTTTTTGTTCAAATTTTCTACCAATTTCTTTTAATTTTTGTTCATCTTCATTGTATAAATTTATATAGTATCACATTTCAAAGTACCTTTCTTCACGTGTAGTTAATTTTTGTCTAATATCTTCTACATCTCTATATTGTTGCTCAATTTCTGTATCCAATGTAATTCCTTTTTGGATAGATTCATTTATCTCAGCTTTTAATTGTGTTGCTCTGTTTTTTAACATGCTTTGAATAGCACTATCTTCTTCTGGATAAATCAAAAAACTCATGTCTCGTTTTTCGTTAAATCATAGGATATCTCTAGTCCATAATGCATCAATATACGATGGATAACTTTGTACATAATATGATTTTCATAAGATTCAAGATACGTTGAAATCTGTGGCTTTAAATTCCCAAAATGATGGAGCAATATGAGTTTTGTAATCGTTTATAGTTGTTGTATAACGTTTTTCTACCTCGGAAATATATTTTCTTAAGTTGCTTGTTAGTTTTTTATCAGAGTATTCGGAATCTGGCATTTCTATGATTGCCTTAACTTGATCTTTTAAATCTAAATTTTTTAATTCAGTATTTTCTACTGGTGTGTCTTTTGTATCTCAATTCCTATTATCGTCTTTTCATTTATTTGCTTTCTGCGTTGGAAATAGGCTTTCAGCCAGTCTATCAAAAAATCATTTTTTTTCTGTTTTATTCTCTGTTTTGGGTGTATTTTCTTCAATTTTTTGCTCTGGCTTGCTTTCTGTGGTATTTCATTTTTTAGGCATTAAGCTCTCTACAAAGCTATCAAAGAATCATTTTTTTTCTTGTTTCTTTGCTTCAGTTGGGGTACTGTTTTCTGTGCTTTCATTTTTTACTTCATTTATAAAAATGCTGCTTGTAACAGGGAATCATCCATTTTCTACAATGTCAGTGTAATTTGTATCAACTACTATGTTTTTGATTTTTTCGTTCATTATTGTGTTTTTGTTTTTAAATGTTATAAAATTTATTCAATTTAATTATAGTCATAAATTGTAAATTATCAAAAAAAAGAAAAGAAATCTCTGATATCTGGTTTACATTTTACTAAAAAATGATAGAATTATTAGAAATATTTTGCCATTCATAAACTTTTGTTGATTAATCAACATTTTTCGTAAAATCATAGATTTTCTTTGTCACAATCTAATATAACTTTATAACAGTTTTTATTTGATATATCTTTTAAAATCGATATTAAATGTTCTCATAGTCATAAGCCTCTGTAATTTGATGAAACTACAATATCCTCAATGTGTCATACTCATTGTCAGTTGTGGATAAATTTCTTTTCGATGACAACAGTTCAGGTAACAGCGATTTTTCAGCTTTTGATATCTTCTCAAATTACTATGAAGTATTGAGGCTCTATTTGATTAATTTCATACATTTGGTTAAAAATTTCTTTGAATTTTTGTTCATCAGTTTCACAGCTTGTTAATTCTGATAATACAGAGCAAAATCATTTTTGAAAATCTGAGATTTTTAGTGGTCTAAATTTTATTCAATTTTTTTCTTGTAGTACTTGTGCTATATACTTTGATGGGAATAATTCATCCATTTTGTTGCTTTATAATAGTTAAAAATTATATCAATGATTCTGCTTGCCAATCTATTTTAAATCAATTTTGGTTTAATTTTAGTTTTGTGTAAACTATATCCATAAAATTTCTAAGATTTTTTCATTTTAAAATTATGTTGTATCTATATTTTCAAAATATTTTGTAAATCAATGGAGGAGTGGAATAAATTTCCAAATCTTCCATCATATATTTTTCTTTTAAATACAATAATTCTTTGTATAATTTATCTACTTTGTTGAACAATCTTTCTTCAATTTCATTTTTGTATAAAATGACACAAACATCTGTAAATGGAGGATAATTTCATATTTGTCTGAATTGATTATCTTCTTTTGTAAATTGTGGTAAATCTAGTTTGCAAGCATTTCTGATGCTGTAGTTTTCTGTATTAAAACTTTGTACAATAAAGTTTTTGCAGTTGTGGTTTTTGAATGTATCATATAAAAAATAAAAGTTATTTTTTGCTGCGGTATAATCTGGGATATTTAATCATAAATCAGCGTTCAAAAAAATTATTAAATCTAAATTTAATCATTTGATTGGAGTATTCAAAAGTGATGTTCATATATAAACTTGTGTATTTGATTCATTAATTCCATTTATTTTGTTTATTGAATTCGCTTTTTCAGACTCAATTATTTGGCATTTAATTTTAAATTCATTTTCAAGTATTTCAGCGATTTGCTGTGTTCAAATTCCAAATTCTAGTATTTCAGTAGATCAGCAATGTTCACATTTTTGTGGAAAATTGTATTGAGTTTTGCATATATGGCAAAGTCATATTTTACCATTATTTACTTTGTGGTAGCTGATGCTGACAGAACATTTATCACATTTTGGTACATATCCACATTTTTTACAAAAAATTCATCCAGAATATCATTTTTTATTTACCAATATTCATATTTTTTTTCATTGTTTGATAGACTTTGAGATTCCACTTTTTGCGATTTCAGAAAAAATGTAATCAGATTCTCTGGTCATATCTACTAAAAATATTCTTTTTTCTCAATGATCAAATAATTCGTAATTCATATATTTTGTTTATTTATTTTTTGCATATTTTCAAGTTTTGAAAAATTTTTTTATAAAAAAAGAAAGGGAAGCAAAGAGTTGCTTCACCTCCCTATAGAGCAAATTTTAGACATTTCTCAATGTTTTTGGGCTTAACATAACCCTAGCTTGCTCTCATTTCTCATGGAGCAAGTCATTGATAATGCTTTACCCCATAAGAAGGTTATCTCAGCAATAATATTATACATAAAAAATTTTTATTTGTCAAATTTTTTGGCACTTTTTAATTAAAAATTAATAATAGATAATGAAAATACTGTTGATAACTTGTGAAATTTAGTTTAGATGTGGTGTTAAAAGTAATGTTTTTACGACTTATTTTTGTAAATTTTTGAGTATTTCTATCATATCTCATAATTTATTTGTTTTATTGCACAATTCTTTTGCTTCTTTTCATCCTGGTATTCATTTTAAGTATTGATGAAAGTATTTTCTGAATGTTAGGGGAGTGTAGTAGATCTTTTCTATATTTTTTTCTAGATTAATAGTTTCTATTTCATCTAATTTTGGATATATTTTTGCTGTCCGATTTTCTTTTAAAGTCTGTAAAAAGATTTCAAATTTTGCTGAAAGAAGTAGATGTTCGATGGCTGTATCTATTTTTTCTTGGATGCTTGGTTCGTGATTTGTGAATATTCGTGGATTTCATATAGCAGCTTGTCATATCATTATTCAATCTAGTGTAACTCAGTTTTTGCTAAGTCTTGATTCAATATCTTTGTATGATTTTATTGCTCAATTTCATATTATTTTACAATTCTTATTTGTCTTTGATTTGAGATCATATATAAAATCTCGATCTCATTCTCAGTGATATAATTCTTTTAAAGTCCTTGAATGAACTGAGATTTTATCGCAATAAGAACTAGCTTCGACTAAAAATTCTAGTTGTCTAACTTTGTCTACATTGTCTAAACCTGTCCTACTTTTTATACTAAATGGTAGCTTTAGATTTTTTGAAATATTTTTTATAATATTTAATGTCCTTTCTTTATCCTTCATTAACGTTGATCAACCTCATGATTTCATGATATTATTTGCCGGACATCAAGTATTGAGCTCTATTCCAGCAATTTTATCTCAATATAAATCTTGGATTTTTACAGCAGTTTTCACTAATTTTGTTTCGTTTCATCCAAATATCTGCAAAATAATTGGAGACTCATAGGAAGAATTTATAATTGATTTAACTACATTTTTAGGACATGCTAAAAATCAGTCAGATGTCATAAATTCGGATCGTAGTCGAAGTTCATTATCTCTTTTCCTATTGTACTTTTCAAATATTTTTTTTGTAATTACTCTGCATGGAAGATCTGTAATTCAATCCATTGGAGCTAATCCTAGTATCATATTTTATGTTATTTTATTAAATAATTGAGTATATTTTTTTATTATTTTTTTTCAATTACAAGAAATGCCCATTTGTGATGGGCATTATCTTAGTATACTAAGCGATTTATTCATTCATAACTTTTGGTTGAGCATTATCATTTTTGTGTGTTGGGTGAGTCATGTTTATTTTGTCTATTGTTCGTTCAGTTTTTTTTATTGTGTACCGTACCGAATGTGCGGCTTATTTGTCTGCACGAATCTCTTTTTCTTGACGTTTTGTGTTAGCACCATTATCTTTTTTATTTTGTATTTCTTTTTCTTTTTTTTGAATTCTATGTTCTATGATTATTAATAAATGTTCTTTTTTTTCTTTTTTTGCCGATAATTTAGAAACAATTTCATCGGTTCCAATTTCGGTTTGTTTTTTGTTTCTTTTATTGTGTTTTTTCTTTTTCATGTTATATGTATTTTTTATTTTTCGCATGATAAATCTTTTGATTAAAAAATCAATAAAAAGTGTCCTAAAATTTGCAAATTTTTATTGTTTTGAATATAATAATTTCGAATATTTAATTCTTAATTCTTTTAACGTGAAAAATTTTTTGAAAATACTATTTCATAAAAGGGACACAGCAATTATTTCTAATGATTGAAATCATTTTTCTGAACATGAAGTTTCTGTTGAAAATGCATGTTTACAACCAGAAGATCACCAAGATTCAAAAATTTCTAAGATAAAAAGAAATTTTGAAAAAAGGTTTTCTATAAAACTTACATCTGAAAGAAAACAAAAACTTGCTGAAAATATTATTGAAAACGCTAATGTTTGAAGATTATATTGGATTCAGCTGGTTATTTCTTGTATGTTAGCAACACTATGATTATTGATGAATTCGATACCTGTAGTAATTTGATCAATGCTTGTATCTCCTATTATGACCCCTATTCAAACCTTTGCTTTTGCTGTTATAAATTGAAAAAAACATATGTATATAAATAGTCTTAAAGTATTATTTTTGAGTATTTTGATTGCTATACCATCTAGTTTTTTGATTTGTTATGTTATTCCATTTTCAGGAATTACTGAGCAAGTATTATTGAGAGCAACTCCAACTGTTGTTGATTGAATTGTAGCTATTTTGTCTTGAATAATAGCTTTTGTGTTTTTATCTGATGAAAAATTGGAAGCGAGTATTGTATGAATAGCAATTGCAGTATCCTTGATGCCACCATTGGCGGCTGTATGAATTTGATTACATTTTATGAATTGGTCGGTTGCTCAATGAAGTTTTCTTTTATTTATAACAAATTTGGTTTGAATTTTAGCAGTTGGTATTTTGATTTTTTATTTATTTTGATTTAGAGCAACAAATAAAGATTGAAAAAAAAGAACAAATGTTACGATTATAATGTTGATTGTTTTTGTTTGATTGATTACGGTACCATTATGGAAATCTATGACACAAATTGCTGAAACTCAAAAAATGAATAATCAAATTATTGAGGTTTCAAATAATTATTTTGATAAATTGAATAATGAGATTGTTGTTAACGAATTATCTTTCCGTAATATATCCGATGATGTTGTTCGTATTGTTGCAAAATTAGATGTTCCAACGGAATTTTCTTTTACAAATTCTTATAAAGATGAATTAACAAAAAAATTGTCTGAATCTTTGTGAAAATCTGTGGAATTGGATTTGGATATCATTGAAATTTCAAGTGTATATATTGAGAAATGAGAATCTCCTGAAAAAATATTATTAGATAAAATAAATAAATATCTTTTATCAAACCAAATAATATTGGTTGATAATAAGAATTTATTATCTGGTAACAATTTCTTGTTCCTAAATTTGTATACTGATTCTTTAGTGGAAAAAGAAGCTGTACAAAATGATATTTTAGGTATTGTTGAATCAGAATATTCGTGAGCTAAATTAATATTACAATGGCAAGATAATTTGCAAAAACATGATGAAGAAGTAATAGAGAAATCTCAAGCTGAAATAGATTTGGAAAAGCAATTATCAGTATTGTTTAAATGATGAGAAATCTCTTATTTTGATTTAGATTATTTGGAGAGAGTTCAGGATGAAGAATATGAAAAATATGCACAGCTAACAATAGAATTTACTACCCCATATTCAGCATATAAAACGAAACAAATGCTTTCTGAATGGAAAGAGTTGGTTAAAGATTATTTATGAATGGATGTGTCTATGAAAGTGAAATTTAAAGAAATTAATTTGATGGAAATGTAATTTATCCTTGTTTTTCTACTTTATATCACTATTTTTTATTTTGTTTAATTTTCTTATTTTTCGTGATGAAAAAAATTTTTGATAAAATTTGGGTCTTTGTTAAGTGAATTTTGATGTGAACTTGCGATGTGATTCCATGAGTAAGTGGATGAACTATTGCGTTTATTACTTGAATTTATGATAAATTAATTGATTCATTATATTGATTTAATTTGAAGACTTTGAAATTAGTTTTTAAATGAAAAATTAAAGAGGCTCGAAATGCTATAAATTGATGATTTTTGGTAGCTTTATTTTTGTGAATATTAGTCGCTGTACTAACATTGGCAAAATTGATTAGTTTTTTGTTATCAAATTATCCATCATATGTATGGGCTTTCTTTTTCTGATTGGTTATTTCTTCTGTAATAATATTAATAAAATCGTTGAAAAATGGATTCAAACGAAGTTATCTGTTGTGGCTCTTAGTTTGAGCAGCAATTTGATTTGTTTTGACTTCATTACCAGTAATGAATTTGTGAAGTGGAAAATTGACTCTATTTGCTTCATGAGCAATTGCTATTATGGCTATGATTTTACCATGAATTAGTGGATCATATATATTATTAATTTTGTGACAGTATCAAAATGTATTGGGATATGTAGTAGAATTAACTTCTCGTAATTGGTCAGCAATAGTGCCATTGATTATATTTGTATTGTGATGTGTGGTTTGATTAATATTGTTTTCAAAATTATTACATTGGGTAAAAGAAAAATGGCATGATCAAATGGTATTAGTTTTGACATGATTTATTATTTGATCTTTGCAGAAATTGTGGCCATGGAAAGAGACAGTGAAAACTTATTTGGATAGTCATTGAGCAGAACAACCATTAGTTCAAAATAATATTTGGCCATCTTGGTCAATGAATGTTGTTTATTGCATTATTTTAGCATTGGTTTGATTTTTTGTTGTATGGTTGATTGATTATATTTCTAAAAGAAAAAAATAATGAAAAATGTAGTTTTGCTTGAAAATATTCGTTCAGCATATAATGTATGAAATATTATACGTACAGCAGATTCACTTGGACGAGATGTTTGGATGTCTGGTTACACACCTTGGCCAGATGAACAACCAAAAGTGAAAAAGACATCGCTTGGTGCAGAGGAAAATGTGGGATTGAAAAGGTTTGATGATGCTTTGCAGGCTATAGATTTTGCTAGAGAAAATAATTTTAATGTATTAGCGTGAGAAATAACTCCTGATGCTATAGATTTAGCTAAATATGAAAAAACTTGAAAAAATATTATGTTGATTTTGTGAAACGAAGTTGATTGAGTTCAACAAAAAACTTTGGAAACAGTAGATGCTGTAGTTTATATTCCAATGCAATGAATTAAAGAATCAATGAATGTCGGGCAGAGTGGTGCTATTTTTATGCGAGAATTGAGAAATTACTAATTTTTACAAATTTTCGTTAATGAAATTTACAAATGGGTAGAGTGTTTTGCAGTATTCTACTATTTTTTTTCAAAAATCTTGTGATAAAATTTCTTTGTTGCTAAGTGGTAATTCTACTAGTCGATCTTTGTATTTTAGATATTTTTCTACTTTTGCTGCTTCTTTTAAATCAATTTTATCTTCATTGTAATCTAATTTTGGTAGATTTTTTATTGGCTCGCGAATTGTAAAAACTCATCAAAAAATATCTTTGAATTTTTTGTTGTTTATGATTTTTAGAAATTCTTTTGGATTTTCTAATATAGCTTGTCTAGTAGATTTCATGTCTTGTGGCTCCGGTCGTGCGAGTCATCAGCAAATCATACTTTTGTTGTTTTCTATATGAATATAATATCATGCTTTGTTAAATTTTTTTCAGTTTGGTGTGATAAATCATCATAAGTTTGTTTTATATGGAGCTTCACGATTTTTTGGAAATCTTTGATCTTTGTATATCCTGTAAACACAATGTTTTGCTGTTAGTCATTCCAAACTTTTGTCGAATTTTGATATTTCAGAAATTTCTTCGTTAATAAAATTATCGAAAAATTCTTTAATTTTTAGGTAGAGTGGTTTGTATAAATCAAAAAATTTCTTATCATTGAATTCTTCAAGTCATTTAAGAAATTCTATAGTTTGTGGATGTAACATAATAATTGATAGTTAAGAATGAATGATTCATTATTAAACAAAAACCTCTCTAATTCAAGAGAGGTCTTTATTATTTTGGGTTTAAATCTTTATTTTACAGCAGATACTAGGTTGTATGTATCTGTAGCGATCATTAATTCTTCTTCTGTAGGTACAACTAGTACTTTTACTTTTGAATCTTTTGTAGAAAGAATTACTTCTTCTCATCTGATTGCATTCTTTTCATCATCTATTGTAATTCACATGTATGCTAATTTATCGCAAATTCTTTTTCTAATGATTGGTCAGTTTTCTCAAACTCATGCTGTAAATACAATTGAGTCTACTCATCACATTTCTGCCGTATATGCTCAAATGTATTTTACTATTCTATGGATATAAACATCTAGGGCTAATTGACATTGTGCATCTCATGTTTCAATATCTCTCATATCACTAGATTGTCATGAAAGTCATAGTAAACCTGATTTTTTGTTCATAATATTTTCAACTTCGTCTCAAGTTAATTTTTCTTTTTTAGCAATATAATTTGGAACAGCTGGATCAAGATCTCAACATCTTGTTCCCATTACTAGTCATGCAACTGGAGTAAATCATGTAGTTGTATCAATTGATTTTCCGTTTAAAACGGCTGTAATACTTGCTCCACTTCATATGTGGCATGTAATCATTTTGTGATTATTTATGTCAACTCATAATATTTCAGCAGCTCTACCGCTTACATATTTGTGTGATGTTCCATGGAATCAGTATCTCCTAATTTTGTATTTTGTGTAGTATTCATAAGGAAGTGCATATAAGAAAGCTTCTGGTTTCATTGTTTGATGGAATGCAGTATCAAATACGGCTGTTTGTGGTACGTTGTCATTCATTAAAGCTTTACATGCCATGATCCCTTCGATATTTGCCGGATTGTGTAATGGAGCTATTTCGACACAAGCTTCAATTTCTTTTAAAATATTATCGTTTATTATTACTGAATCTGAGAAATTTTCTCAACCATGTACAACTCTGTGTCAAACTGCTTCAATTTCTCCAATGCTATTCATGATAGCTGTTTCTCATTCTGTAAGTAATTTAAATGCTTCGTTTAAGGCTTCTTTGTGGTTTTTGATTGGCTTTTCGTAAACTGTTTTTTCTCATTTTGCCTTGTAATTTACGATAGACATCTCTAATCAAATTTTTTCGATAAGTCATTTTGCCAATGTCTCTTTTTGTGGCATATCAAATACTTGATACTTTAGAGATGAACTTCATGCATTGATAACTAGTACTTTCATGATTTGTTGTATATTAATTTAAAATAGTAAACGAATTTATTATTTGATTAACTGTATCTATATATTCGTTAAATGTATCTTTTGTTGCTGTATACGTAAATACATATGCTTTATTATCTTGTATAAATACAGTTTGTTGTGCTTTTAGATCTAATCATTCTTCAGAGAATTCATAAATAATTGATTTTCAATCGTTCGATTCTGTATTCTTAATTTCTTTTTCGACGAAATCTGTGAATAGTGTCTTAAGTTCTTTAACTGTTGTTTCTACATATGAATCAATATCTTGTTCTACTTGAAGCTCTTGTACTATAATTCATAGATTTTCGTTGATGTCATCGTCTTTTGGCGTGTTTAGTTTTATATCAAATCATAAGTTATCCTCTTGAAAAGTTCGATTACCTGGAATTTTTATTTTAAAATTGTATTTTTTGTTTTCGTATTCTACGAAATCTTTCGATGTTGTATTTTGTAATTCTTCGGTTGTTTCTAAGACTTCTTGTAAATCATTTATTTCATTGTTTTCTAGTTTTGTATTATTATTTTCTATTGTGAATGAACAACCAGTTGCAAATATACATGATAGGAATAGTCAGAGTATTGCGATTTTTCTTGTTTTCATATTTCTTAAAAAGAATAAATTTCCATTCTTTTATTCAAATCTTATTTAAATTCAACAGATATTTTGTCTAAGTTTGTCTGTTTTGTCTAAGTTTGTCTATAATATTATTTTACAGACCTTTTTCTCAGATTAAAATTGAATTGTTTGATGCTTTTTGGTTAGGAGTATCTTTTCCTGTTTTATCTAAAAAACTTAATTTATTAATTGAAATTCAGCTTTCTTTACACAATGATTTTAATTCTTTTGTACTAAAAATATGATAAAATCTATATAGAGTCTCTCAGTTGTATTTCCGAGGTATTGATAGATCGTTTCGTTTGTGATTTCAAAAGGTATATATAGTTTTTAATATTGATTTTATGATTTCTTTATTATATTTTTTTGAGAATCGATTTGAAAAACTTCGGTTTGTCATTATTAATTTTCATCAATATTTCAATGTCCTATAAAAATTTTTCATTAATGATAATCTTTCATTTTCTTGTTCTATATGCTGAAAACTTGCAATTCAGATTATAAAATCAAACTGTTCTTGTGCTGTTTTTTGTATGTATTTACTGATATCTTCGCAGATAAATTTGTCTTTTGGATTGTCTTTTTTTGCATATTTTAACAGCTCGTTTGAAATATCTACTCATATGTAATTTATTTTGATTCATTTTAAATTTTCATGTAAATATTTTATGCATCTTCATCATCAACATCAAAATTCTAATATTGATACTTCTTTTTTTCAATATTTTTGTATTTCATTTAATATATGAATTCAGTCGTTTCGATGCTTATTCCTGCTTAAATAATATTTTTCAGCGATTGTATCATATACTTTTTTTAAATTATTTTTTTCCATTTATCAAAAAATTGATTGGTTTGTAAAACTCTTTTCTTCCTCATTTTTTATTTCAGATTTTGGCTTGGCTAATTTTACAAAATCTTCTAATGTAAATGTGATTTCTTTTTCATCTATGAATATTTTTTTGAAATGTAGTAAGTAGAGCAGTACAAAGGCTGTCATTCTAACATCATTTTTACAATATTTTTTGAATTCTTCTAAGTATTTCGTATCTCATGTTTTTTGATATTCTTGCCGTAAGACCTCTCATTCAGCTCATGATGTTAAAGTTTTTTGTATTCAAATTAGGGCTTCAGATAGCTTGTTTAATCAAATTCTTCTTCAAGACAAATTCCATATGAAATAGAATATATCTAAACTTTTTTTATTTAGTGTTTCCAGATCTTGGTTTGTTAATCATCATTGTTTAACTGTGATAGGATTGTCGAATGCGAAACTATTAAATCAAATCACATATCAATCAAAATCAACCAATTTTTTTGCAAAATTTTGTAGTCATTCAATATCTACATATTCATAATCCATTTTTTGATTTCATGGAGTCATTGAATATGCTAAAAGGAACTTGAATGTATCTAGATTTTCTCCAACTCATACTGTGGTCTCTATGTCGTAAACAATATATGGTTTTCAATTGATTGTATTAAATGTACCTGCTTTGAATTCATCAAATAATATTTCTTCAATAGTCTTTTGTCATGTTTGTCTTTCTTTCTTTATGATGTAATGCTTTAGTAAATCTTGTAATCCTCACTTATTATTCATCGGTATGGTTAGTTGAATTTTTTCTATTTCATCTGATAGCTCTAGATTTTCTCATTTTTTTGCTATTTTGAAAAAAGGATCTCATCTATCAAAGTAATACATTTTGTTTCATTCTTTGAAAACAATTTTCACCAAGTCGTTTATTCATTGGCACTTTTCTCTTTTTATTATGTTGTATAAATGAGGGATGAAATCATTTTTTACATTTTTAATATCTTCTATTGAAAAATTTTTATACATGTTAGTGTTTTTCTACTTTTAAATGAATAATGTTATAAATAACCTTCAACATCTTCTCGTAGGTATTTTTTGATTGTTGTTGGATCAACATCATATAAATATTTTATCGGTTCTATAAGGAATCTGTTTATTTCATTTTGATTATTACTGTTGAGGTACAATGAAAAATCTTTGATTATTGGATCTTTTTCTTCACCGAATTCTGTATTTCAGGCACCTTTTAAGAATAATGGTCATAGTATTTTTGTGTTTGTATCATATATTCATACAAAATCAATATCAGCAATTGTAAATTCAGCAGCAACTCTTCAATTCCTTTCTCAGATATCTGTGATTATTACTCATAGATATGTTGTTAAATCGTCTATGGCTATTATTGCTTCATTGTTTCATATTAATGTTGTTGTATCTGGTTTTGTTGGTTCATACGCTATAATGTTTGGTAAGATGCTGCTAATTGTTGTGGCGTTTGTTTTTATTCATGAAAGATTTTCGTTTACAAATGATTGTATCTCAGGGTTTGTGACTTGTATTCAAATAATTTGGTATGAATTCATATTAAATTGATACAATATCTTATTTCATGAGTCTCATTTTATTATGTTTATTTTATTTTCATTACATGTTAATATTTCTAATCCTTGTATTTTAATACCTCTTAGTTTGTCCTTTATTAGGTCGCAAGGAGAAATGTTTAAATCATTTGAAACATAAAGTTTAATATTATTTTGTATGTAATCGTAAATTTCTCAAATACTGTAATTTTTTTGGCTTAATATTATTTTAATTACATTATTAAACTCGTCTGATTTATAGAATCATTCTAATGTTATTTCGTTAACTATTAATGTTCAATTTTTGTTTTCTAAAGTACTTCAAAATGATATTGGTGTATTTTCTCATGTTAAGTTTATTGATAAGTATCAATTAATTTTTATTTTCGTTCAATCAATTTCATCATTGATGATTTTCATATAACTTAATGTCTTTAGATTCTTTAATAATTTTTCTTCGGTGTTGTCTATATTGTTGTTTGAACTAGATCATATTTTAGCAATTTCTTCTTCAATTGATTTGTTTGTTAATTTATCTCTTAATCAAATAAATCATTCTACAGAATTTCAATTATTTATTTTTTCAATTTCTGTAATAATTGATTCTATTTCTTCTCTTTTTGATTGAGTTGCTTGGTATTTTATTTTATTGAGAGTCGGAATTATATATAAATTATTAAACCGATATATTGCATCGTAGTAAAAAGAATCAATAATTGTTTCGTTGTTCTGCTTTAAAATGTTTTTTAGGTAATCAGTATAGCTTTTGTAAAATCATTCGTATGGAGGTATTCAATTTTTTAAACTAGTATATAATATTTGTTGATATGATGATAATTTGTATTCGTTTATTTCTTTGTATTTTGAGATATTTGATTTTATATATTTATTGTCTAATTCTTTTTGTACTTCGTTGAATGATTGGATCATGTAAAAATTTTTTGAATAGTCATCTTTGCACAAACTCATCAATAGTTCTAATTCATTTGGAGCGGTTTGTGTATATGTTAAATAATTGTTTAGTGAAACACATGCGGCTTCTTTATATCTTTTTTTTGTTACAATATTTTTCCGTGTTTTTTTAAATCATTCGATATCATCGGTAATATTATAGACAAAAAATCAATTTAAGAATTTATTTATATAGCTGTTACATACTCAATTAAATATTTTGTGTTGGTTTGCACAAGAGATGTAAAATGTATCTTCTATACTGTTGTTTTTTAGTGGAAGCAAAGTTATAGATTTTTCATCTTTTTGAATATCATCATAATTAATGAAAATTGTATTATTTAACATCTTTTCTAATTCAGCTGTTTCATAATTGGAATCTTTAAAATATTCAATATCTTTTATTTCGTTTGGCTTATACAAAAAAGTTCATCTTGGTAAGGTGTATCATTTATAGTTTATTAAATTGTTGTATGATTGGATTAATTCTTCGGATGCGTTTATGAATCACTGTTTTACAAGTATTTCTAGGTTAAATTCTTTGCTATTTGTTGTATCTTCATTTCTTTCTTTTTCATATTGTCATACAAGTGCTATTTTCCTTGCTTCGTATTCATTATCGAAATTGAGAGTTTTTCTTTTTTGCAATTCGAAGAAAAATATACTTATCGTAACTATTATTGTAATTATCAGTATTCAATATTTGAATATCACATATGATATAGTCTGGTATTTCTTTTCAACTTTTTTTAGTTCGTTGTCTCATTCTTCCTGTTCTCATTTTTCTTGAATATCTTTTTCAATTGATTCTAGTGTTGTTGAAGCTTCTTCTTGTGCCATAATTTTTTGTCACTAATAAATAATTAATATGCTTTTATATTTTTTTATTGTAATTTCAAAACAAAAATCTTAAAAAGCTCTTGCATATTTTTGTAAATTATTTATATCGATTGTCGTTTTACATTTTAAGTATTATTTTATTATGAAAAAGAGTTTGTTTGTGGCTTTTTTGTCTGTTTTTTCATTGGCTTTTTTTGCAGGATGTTCAATGATGCCAAATGATGAAGAAATAATTAATGGATCTGTAAATGAAACAGAAGTAATTAATGAGGAAAGGTTGGTAAATGAAGTAGTTGAATGAGAAGAAGTACAAGAAGAAAATGAGGAAATAAAAGAAGAATTGGAAGATGAAGTAATTGAATGAGGAGAAGAAATAATAGACGAAACAGTTACTGTTGAGGTTGTTGAAGAGTAATTATTTTCAAATAAGTAAATCTTGAAAAAACATATTGTTTGAATAAGATTTTTTTTGTGAATGTTTTTATTATATTTTAAAAATTTTGCGTTTAAATAAATATGTACAGGAAAATCTTGGGATTTCTAGAAGAAAATTTGTATCTTTAATTGATTCTGGAAATGTTTTTGTTGATTGAGAAAAAATTCAATCATATTCTTTTGAAATAAAGTGATGAGAATTGTTGGAAATAAAAAACATGAAAATTAAGTGAAACATAAAAATATCAGATTGAATTAATATTGTATTATTCAACAAACCTATTTGATATGTTTGTTCAAAGGAAGATAAGCACAATAAGACAATATATGAAATACTGCCAAAGGAATTTCAAAATTATTTTTATATTGGGAGATTAGATAAAGATAGTAGAGGATTATTGGTTTTAACTAACAATTCAGAATTGGTAAATAAATATCAGCATCCTAGTAATTGAGTTGAAAAAGAATATGATGTACAGATTGATAAAATGTTTTCTTTGAATGATTACAAAAAAATGAAAAAATGAATTTTGGATGATTGAGAATTACTTATGATCAAAATGGCAAAATATTATCAACAAAAAAATAAATATTTTATTAAAATTGTTTTGATTGAGTGAAAAAAGAGACATATACGTAGGATGTTAAATAGTTTATGATATAAAGTGTTGGATCTTGTTAGAGTTCGTGAATGACAGTTTGAACTTTGAAATTTGAGAGAGGGGTGTTATAGACAATTAGTGGTTAAAAATTAAATTTATGTTTGTGTATTATAATTATGTTAAAAAGGAGAAATAGATTGAAATGAAAAGATATTAATTTTTTATTGAAAAGGAGGCAAACTTTTGTTACGGATTATTTTTTGTTTTTTTATTTTTTACAGTATCCTAATTTGAAATTTAATCAGATATCTGTAAATATTCCGGTAAAGTACAGTAAACATGCTGTTGATAGAGTGGCGTTGAAAAGACAAATAAATACATATTTACAAAAAAATTGATTTGAAAATAAGATGATCAATGATTCTTATTATAAGGTTTTTGTATCTATAAATAAAAAAAATATATGAGTTTTAAAAAGTCAAATGGAAAAATTTGACAAAGTACAGGCAAATCATTATATTGTGGAGGAGTTTGAAAAAAGTTTTTTTAAATTTTTAAAAAAATTATGAAGCAAACAAAAGGAATCTTAGGATCGTTAAGAAACTTCTTGATAGAAAAAAGAGAAAAAATTAAAAAAAATAAGAATGTGCAAAAAAAGGCTGTTCAGGAACAAGACAATATAGCATTATCGGTCAAAGGTCATGCTATTAATGATTGATGGAGTACAAAGAAAATAGTAAAATTTTGGGTAATTGGACTTTTGATTGTTTTGGTTTGATATTTTTCATATAAAGTTTTAAATATAATATTTTTGATAATATCTGCATACATTGTTTCAATGATAATGGAGTCTTTTATATCATGGTTACAAAAGTGGCTAAATAGAGGATTATCAATATTCGTATCTTATATTGTGTTTTTGTTGATACTTTTGGGATTGCTTGTTATCGTAATTCCATTTTTGTATAAACAGATGTCAGAGGCTTGGTCTATAGGACTTTCATATTTGTCAGAAGTTCAAACAAAAGTTTCTGAAAATGGTGTCTATTCTACTATAGTAAATTCAGAGAAGCTCCCAGATAGTTTAAAAGAATATTTTGTAAACATATCGGCTGATCAGTGAATGGTAACGAAAATACAAGAAGCAGTACAAACAAACATAAATGAAGTAATAGATTTATGAAAAAAATCAGTTAGTCAATTTGGACTATTTTTGGTAAATTTTATTTCATGATTTACAGGTTTTTTGGTTAATTTTTTGCTGTTTTTTGTCTTATGTATCTTGTTTTCTATAGAAAAGGATACAATGACTACATTTATAGCTAGTATATGATGAAATGATAAAGTAGCAGTAAATCGTATAAAAATCCAAAAAATATATTCCAAATTATCGGTTTGGTTTAGATCTAGGCTATTTATAAGTTTACTTTTGGCTTTGGCAATGCGAATAGCATTAGTTATAATGTGATGGTGCTGATTAACTATCCCTGGAAAACTCTGATTAGCATTGTTAGCATGACTTTTGGATTTGATACCTTATATATGACCAATTTTGACTTGAATATTATTATTCTTAGTTTGTATATTGTATAATCCGCTTTGGGTTGCTGTGGTTGCCGTTTTGATTTTATGGATTATAAATGTGATAGAAAATAATATTCGAGCACCATTATTTATGAATAAATCATTATGAATAAGTGCGGTATTGATATTTATTTCTATGTTGCTATGATGATTGATTATGTGATTTTTCTGAGTATTGTTGTCTGTGCCAATTGCAGTGATAGTTACTATAATAGCTAAAGATAGATATCAATTAGAATCTGATGATTTGAAACAAGTAGATAAAGAAGAAGATAAAGAACTTCAAAGGATAAAAAAAGAGTTAAATACTGTGGAAGCATTGCAAGGTGTTTTATGAAACACTAAGAAAAAGAGTTAAGATACAGGTAAATTTTAAATATTGTTTTTTATGATGAAAAAAAAGTTGCTTGATTTTTATTGTAAACTATTGTCGTTTTTTGCTAGAAAGTATATAGCAAAGCATAAGCCATTGGTTATATGAATTAATTGAAGTGTGGGAAAGACATCTTGTAGGATGATTATTTATCAAACTTTGTGTAAATTTATAAATAATAAAAAAATTTATACATCTAGCAAAAATTTTAATGGAGAGCTTTGATTATCGTTGTCTATTTTTGAAATAGAGGAGTTTGTTCCATCGTTATTTTGATCATTGAAAGTGTTTTTTAAAGTATTGTTTACAAGTTTGTTTTGAAAAAAACCTTATGATATAATTGTCTTAGAATATGGGATAGATCATCCATGAGAAATGGAATTTTTGTTAAATATTGTGCAGCCACAAATTTGAGTTTTCACAGCGATAGATTCAGTTCATTCTATGCAGTTTGGTAATCCTGAAAATATTGCAAAGGAAGAGAAGAAAATGGTTCAAAACACTCTGGAATTGGCATTATTGAATATTGATGATAAAGATGCAATGTCTTTGGTTAATGACATTGAAATTGATTATTTGACTTATCAGACACAGTGATATGATTCTAAAGGAGACATAACTTTTTCAAACGAAAAGTTTGAATATAAAGATGATAATTTGTATTCAAATTTTGATTTATCGATTAGACAAAAAAATATAAATATTACTACAAATATTCTGTGAAAAGCTAATTATGGTTATATTTGAGTTGCTTTGGCAATATTGGATATTATAAATTATAAAGATTGAAAATCTTCTATCTTTGATAATTTTGATAATGTGTTTTTAGAATATAAATTACAATGAGGAAGGTTGTCTGTGTTTAATTGATTGTATGATTCGTTGTTATTTGATTCAACATACAATTCTTCTCCATTGAGTGTACAAAAGATATTGAATACAGTATATAATATAAAAAATGATTTGTTCTCTGATAGTGAGATTTGGCTTATGCTATGAGATATGAGAGAACTTTGAAAATTAACTGAATCTGATCATAGAAAAATTGCTACTTATGTACATTCAGTAGCAGACAGAGTATTTTTGGTTTGAGAAAATATGCAAAAATATCTTAAAGATGAACTAGAAAAAATATGATACGATATGTCAAAAGTAGAGGAGTTTACAGATTCAGTGACATTGGGAAATAGAGTAAAAGATGAGTTGAAAAAGTCTGGTTGAAAGAAATTAGTTATTTGAAAAGGTAGTCAAAATACAATTTATTTAGAAGAGGCTATAAAGATTTTGTTAGCTGATGATGAAGATTCAAAGAATTTGGTTAGGCAATCTGATTGGTGGTTGAGAAAGAAAAAAAGATTTTTTGATTCAGTAAAATAATTAATATTGTGCAAAGTAGATGATTTGGTAATTTTCTATTGATTTTTGATTTTGTTTTTTTATATTCTTCGTTGCGTTGGTGGAGAAGTAATTCTTCATTCTTAGTTTTTAATTATTAATATTATTTTCATGCCAAGGAGAAAATTAGAGAACAGAACTATCGAAGTGATTTTGTTGGAATCAAATAAACACTTGGGAGAGAGGTTCGAAATCGTTAGAGTAAAACCAGTTTTTGCTAGAAATGTACTATTGCCAAAAAACATGGCAGTTTTAGCTACAGCAAATATGGTAAATAGATACTCTCAAAAAATTAAAGCTGCTGAAAAAGAAAGAGTAGCAAAAGCTGAATGATTCAAAGGATTATTAGCAAACATCGAAAAAGATGGAGGATTGGTATTTACTGGAAAAGTAAATAAAGATGGTACATTGTATGCAAAGATTGATGAATCTGATATTGCAAAATTAGTAAAAGAAACATACAAATTGGATGTTGAAGATCATTTCTTTAAGATGAAAAAGAAAATTACAACTATTGGAGATTTTGTTGTTCCTTTTTTGTACAAAGATATTAAATGAGATATTGCAGTTAAAGTTAATGCTGAAAATCCTGAAGTAATTGAAAAGAAAGAAAAAGTTAAAGTAGTTGAAGAAGCTCCTGCTGAAGAAGTTAAAGAAGAGGAGAAAAAAGAAGAAGCTGCAGAGTAATTAGATAACTAATATATAAAAAAGTCCCATACATGGTAGTTATGGGACTTTTTTGATTGATATTTTGTTAAAAAAATATATAATAAAATCCCTAACAAAATGTGTTTAAATATGGAAAATTTAAAGGAAAAGTTTCTGGTAATCGTTAAACCAGGTTTTTTTGGATCACGGTTATTAATTCGTGATATGTTTGTTCAGGAAGGGTTCGAAATTGTATCCTTCAAAACCACAAAGTTTTCGGAGAAAGTTGCCAAGATGTTTTATGGCCACAAGAGAGATAAAAAATATTATCAAGAACTTGTGGATTATATGACGTCGGGCCCTGTCTATACTATTGTCTTCAGGGGCGATATTGATGCGGCACGCGACTTTGTCGGTTTCACGGATCCTGCCGAATGTCAGCCGTGGCAGTTACGAGCAAAAGATTTTGGTCCTACGGATGTGATGAGAAACATTGTTCATTGTTCTGATTCTCTTGAGTCGGCTGAGCGTGAAATTGCTCTCATTGAATATTTGCCGGAACTTGATGCTGCGTAATTAACATGATTCTTTTTGGGGAGTAGCGAATAAATCGTTGCTTCCCATTTTTTTTAATTAATTATATAATAGTTTATTTTTTGCATTTTAAAAATTTTTGGATAAAATATGTATGAATATGTTTTATTTTGTTATTATTATGCATGTGAGAAGAAAATATTAAATTTGATAGTAATATTTGAGATTCTAATGAAGTCGTTGATGATAATATTGACAAGCTTTTCCAAGGGACATTTGAAGATTTTATTTGAGCAACATCAGAATCAAATGATAAGGATTTTTCAGAACAAGGAAGGATACTAGATACAAATAATTCGGTGTATACTGAACCTATAGTGCAAAACAAAAACGCTAAAAATAAATTATCTGAAAATAAACCATTATTAAATTTGCGATTTTTAGCTTGGATTGTTACTTATATTGTTTTGCTTATTATTTCAGAAATATGAAGTTGATGGATTAAGATGTGGCAATCTATTGTTTTAAATTTTTTACTTTTCTTTTTCCTTGTTGCTCGAATTGTTTATATTGTGAAAAACAATAAACTTTCTGAATTGCAAATTAATAGTGATGAAATTTTAGATCGTAGTATTTGGTCTCGTTTCAAAAGTTTTTATACATATGTTCTTGTCTTTGCAATATTTTTTTCTGTAAAGATGGCTTTTAATAATGTACGATGGCATCATTTTTATAAGAAAGTTGATTTAGATTATTGGGAAAATAGATATATTGAGATCCAAAATGAATATGCTTGATGTAATTGTTTTGGTCCTAATGCTACAAATGAATACCCATTTGAGAATTCTGAATATTTTACAAAAAATGTTGCTAATAAATTTGAGTTTGAATTTTTAGTTGAAACGATGCTAAATATTATTTGATGAAAACATCAAAATGAAATAAGGGACGAGTTATATAGTAATATTAACACTATTTTATGAAAGAAGTGCTTTGGTGATTGATATGAACTTTGTGATTTATCAAATCTTTCAGAAACAGGTATAAATGAAATTTTCAGTTGAGCGGCTAATATGATTTCTCAAGAAAAACTTCAACAGTGGTGATTTTATAATTAGTTTAGCTTTTCTCCTCGAATTTTTACTGAAAGTGTAATTTTATATAACATAAATTGAGAGATTTATTATAAAATAAAACATTTGCTTTTTATAGTGTAGATAATATACTTCAATTTACTTGTGCTTTTTCAATCATCTTTTTGCAAAAGGGCAGGAAGCGGTCACAGAAAATCATTGTGATTTGATATAATTTACAGCTTTTTCTACTAGTTCATCTGCAATTCATTGTCATCTCATTGTCTCATCGACAAAAGTATGGTCAATATCGTAAGTTTTATCATCAACTTGTTCAAAGGTTATTTCTGCCAAAATATTTCATTCATTATCTGTCATGTAAATTCAATCTGGTTGTGTAATATATTCGTATTTCATATTTTTTATTTTATTGTAAATAATTATTTATGATAGGTATTGTGGAAGTGAAGTCAAATGGAAAATTTTAATGATAAATATTTGTTGATAAAAATTCTCCACCCCCGCAATACTGCGGGAGTCCACCTTCTTTAAATAAAGGAGGACAAAAAAATATTGAAAATCAATTTATAATTGATAAAACAAGATTGAGAAAAGTTTTTTATATTGATTAAAATTCGTGGTTATGGCTACATGGAATGATTTAGCAGAATTGATGTTTCCTGATGTAAAAGAGACTATCGCTGATTTGCAAAATAAATTTCCTGAAAGACAATGAGTTTGTACGAGATTTGCACCAAGTCCAACTGGATATTTGCATATTGGATGATTGTTTTCTTGTTTCACTTCTTGGAGATATGCAAAGCAAACAAATTGAACATTGATTTTGAGAATTGAAGATACTGATCAAAAAAGACAAATTGAGTGATGAGCTGAATTTTTGTTAAAAGCTTTGAAAAATTTTGGTATCGGTTTTGATGAATGAAATTTGTGAGAAAATTGAGAAGATGTATGACAATATGGGCCGTATACACAAAGTCAAAGAAAATATTTTTATCGTGTGTTTGCTAAACATCTTGTAGCTAAATGATTGGCTTATCCATGTTGGATGACTACAGAAGAAATTGAAAAGATTAGAGCTCAGCAAGAATTGGCAAAAATCATGCCATGAATTTATGGAAATTATTCGATATACAGAAATAAAACTGTGGATGAATTAGTTGAGATGGTAAAGCAAAATCCTGATTATATTGTCAGATTTAGATCTCATGGAGATGCAAACAAAAAGATAGTTTTTGAAGATATTTTGAGATGAAAAGTAAGTATGTGAGACAATTATAATGATATTGTTCTTTTGAAATCTGATGGGTTGCCAACATATCATTTGGCTCATATTACTGATGATACTTTGATGAAAGTGACTCATATAATTAGAGCAGAGGAATGGCTAACTTCTGTGCCTTTGCATTTGCAGCTTTTCCAAGCATTTGATTTACCAGCACCAAAATATTGTCATTTAGCACAGATTTTGAAAGTGGATGAAGAAACTTGAAAAAAGAGGAAAATTTCAAAGAGAAAAGATCCTGAAGCAAATGTAGAATATCTTTTGCAAAATGGTTTTGCTGTACAGTGAATTTTGGATTATCTTTATACGATTATGGATTCTGGTTTTGAAGAATGGCAGAAAGAAAATTTGGACAAGACATTATTGGATCGTGAGTTTGCTTTGGAAAATATGAATAAATCAGGAGCTTTGATTGATTTAGTAAAAATGGAACAGGTTAATAATGCATATTTGTCTAGAATTTCTACAGATCAATTACTCAAAGAATGATTAGTTCGAGCTGAAAAATACGATATGGATTTGGCTGATTTGATAAAATCAGATATGGATTATGCTAGAAGTGCTTTGAATATTGAAAGACATACAGAAAAAGATCCAAAGAGATTTTATACTTTCAAAGACGTGGATACACAATTGAGATTTTTCTTTGATTCTGAATGGGAGAAATTGATAAAAAATGATGAATTACGAGCGAAATCTGAAGATGGAAAAATTAATTGATTTGGAGATTTTGATATGCATGTGATGAAAGATTTTATCTGAGAATATTTGAATGCTTTGGATTTTAATATGTCGACAGAGGAGTGGTTTGAACAATTGAAACAAATTGGAAAAAAATATGGTTTTGCAGCAAATAATGCTGAATTTAAAGAATGATGATATATTTGAAAAGTTTGAGATTTAGCAATGTTTTTGAGATTAGCACTTTGTGCTTCCAAGAGAACTCCAGACTTATTTTCTGTGATGAAAGTGATGTGAAAAGAGAGAGTTTCAAGTAGATTACAAGGCGTTATCAGGATAGAGTAAATTTATTATTTTGAGAAAAATAAAAAAATCCAGTCATATTGTTATGATGGATTTTTTTGATATTGTGTGAAAAATACTATTTTTTATCTATTTATTCTGGATCTTTTGTTTCATTTGGATTAAATCATGTGCTTACAGCATAATATGTACCTTTTTTTCCGAATAAAATACTTCATCCTTCGATCTTTAGGTTTTTGAATTTATCTGGGATTTCGCTAGTTTTTATGTAATTTGTTGTCTCCTCTAATTCTGCACTGTCAACAGAAATAAGTATATTTTTGTCTCAAATTTTATTTATTAAATTTATTAGATCTTGGACTGTGACGGTTGTTTTTGGTTCAATATGGTATTCGTCTCCTGAATCAATATCCCCGTCAAGTAATTCCATATTTCCTGGATTCTTGTATTTTTTAAAATTGAAATTTGTTAAGATTGATTTTGTACTTTCTATTTTATCAAAATTTTTCTTTGGTTCTTCATATTTCATTTCTCATTGATCAACAACAACATCATAATATGTTCATTTTTTACTTTCTATACAAAGAATTCATGTTATTTTTTTTAAAGAGTGTTGTATTAATTTATCTGAATTATTGACTTTTATGAAATCTGAATTGTTTCAATTTTGGCATATTGATATCTGTGAATTTTTGTCTCATTTTTCATTTTTTAAAATTTCTAATAGGTCTCCTACTGTGGTTGTATGTTTTGGTAACATCGTTGTTGTTTTTCATACAATAATAGTTCAATTTCAATAATCATATTTTGTGTATAATCATTCATTACAGGTAAAACCTCTTAAATTTGCCATGTTGTGTGAGTTATTCAATAAAATCGATTTACTCGCATTAATATCTAATTAGACATAAAAGTCAAGCATTTTTTGTTTTTTGAATTAAAAAAAGCCACTGGCATACCAATGGCTTTTAACAAAGAGCTCCGGCTTGGTTTCATATAACCAATTTAAACCATCTAATTCTCAGATACTTTATGTTGATTATATAAAGGATCCGAAGCTCTCTGCGGGCTTCTATCCGACCTTGTTGGATAACCGATCTGGATAGTTTTAAAGAGGAATACCTCTAACAATATAACCTAGTTATAAGGTTTTATAATCTGCATACAGATTATGTGTAGTAGAGCCTTAATATAAGTTATTTTGTTACCTCAATTATATTCCTAAAAATAAAAAAAATCAAAAAAATAAAAAAAATGGATATATTTCATCAACCATTTTTGTAAAAAAGTTATATAATAACAAAAATCTCAATATTTATTGAGATTTTTTGTGTCATTACAGGCAAATAAACATCTTAATCGCTGCAATTAGCAGTATGATACAAAATAATGCTATTATTTTATCACTCCTGCTTGTGCTTCTTTCTTCATCTTGATTACGTTTGTAAATCTGGAAGATGAGAAATCCTGTAACGATTAAGATTGTAAAGTCAAAAGCAAAAGGGATCAACCCCACAAGCCCATTTCCTTTGCCTTCGTTTGTTTTGATGCTTTTCCATATGTTTACTCCTAGGAAAAGCAGGTAGACCAGCATGTCGATTGACAAGTGTTCTACAAAATTTACAAACTGCTCTTGTTTGTGTCGTCTTCTTCTATGTTTTCTCATTTTGTTAAAAATTTAGCCGCTTCATTATATTTAATATCAGAATAATGTCAAGTAGTATTATTATTTTTTCATTCTGAGAACTTCGTAATAAACCTTTTTTCTGTCCAGACAGTCTTTTATCATAATTTCATTTTTATTTAATAGTGAATTTCCACTTTTTATTTCCAAAAATACTACTTGTTTTAAATATCCTGTTGAAAGTCAATCAAAAACTATATAATCAATTCATTTTCCGATAAAAACAAGGTCTTTGTAATTATATGGAAAACCTGGCAAAATTGGTGCTATCTTTTCGTTTACTTGTCACATAACTACGTGTTTTGATCTTTCAATAGCGTTTTTTCTCTGTCATCTAAGCTGAACTCAAAACAAAAGTCTTGCTAGTACATAACCCACAAATGTTCAGATTAAGATTCAAATTAAAACGATTTGGTAATTTCATTCCATCTTTTTTTAATTTTCTATTGTAAAATGATTATTTTTTATTATGCTGATAACATAATGTTTTCAGGTGTACATTATGAGATTAAATTTTCAGATTTCAATACAAAATATTTCTTTATCTCATTTCGTAGGTAGAGGTAAGGAAAGTAGTTAAAAATTGAGAATTTTTGTTTTTTGTGAAATGTTGCTTAAGATTTTGTTGCATCAAAATTCTATTAGTTTTTCAAAATCTTTTTTGTCTCATAGAGAAATTCGATACTCTTCTAATATTTTTCTAAATTCTTGATGTTGAGGATAGCCATAATCAGTACTTTTGTTTATTCAAGGGAATTCATAATTTATTAAAAATGTTAGAGATTCTTTTAATAGATTGAATTGTTGTTTATCCAATTTGTCCATCGGAGGCACTGCTTCATAGTATTTATGAGTTTGAAAATGTAATAGTTCATGTATAAAAGATTTTGTTCGGTATTTGTACCTAAATTCTTTTTTTGATGGTTCCATTATCCGTATTTCTCATGTTTCTCGTGTGTAAGGTCATCTTAGACATGTTGTATATCGGATTGTAAATGTTTCGTTGAAAATTGGCTTTTTTGTTAGTTTTTCCATTGATTCGAATATTGTATCTTTTTGGTCATCTAGTACTGTTTTTATTTGTTTTGCAGCATCGTCAATTTCTTTTTTATTATCATTGTATCTTTTTTCTAAAAAAGGTATTAATATATACATACTTTCTTTGAATGGTATTCATGTAATTTTTTTAAAAATACTTTGAGCTTCATCATCCATATTTTTGTATCAAGTTCAATTCATTGAACGATTGACAGCTTCTCGTCGATTTTGTGCATCTTTTTTTATGTTGTAGTACGAATTTATTGTTGGCATTTCTTTATTTTGGAAGTTAAATTACTTGAACTTATATGAATTCTTTGTTTGAAATAAAGTTTTTTTATATAAAAAATCCCTGTAACTTACAGGGACTTTAGATCTTCTAGGTGAAGAAGTGGTGAGCCCATACATGGCCAGTTTTGAAACTCATGACACACCGCTCAAAATCTTCAAATTTCGGATAGTGAGTTTTGTCGCTTTCAACAGCCTTTATGAAGTTCAATAGAATGTTTCCTAGAGTCTCTTGTCTTACATCATACGTTTTGCCATTTTTCTTGTATTCTTCCGATGTTTTGTACCAAAACTCTAGGCCCTTGTCGAAGTAGTATTTTTCTGTTTCATTCATTTCAAGATGTTCTTTAAAGGGAACTGATCTTTCTTTTGCTTGTTTTAATAATGTTTCCATTTTTTTTATGATTTTAGTATTACGTCTATTATTATATATTTTTATTACATAATGTCAAGTAAAAACGTTTTTTGTTTTGTTGTGATTGATTTTTAATTGATTATAGTTATTTTTTATTATGTTTTATTCTCTATTATTTTCTAATGATTGATTTAAATAAAGTTCGTGAAGATGTTGAGTGATACAAGAAAATTTGTGCAGCTAAGAATATTGAAATTGATGTAGATTCTGTGATTCAAAAAGATGATTTGAGAAAACAGTTGCAAAAAGAAATTGATGATTTGAAATTTCAGCAGAAAAAGTTTGGAGAAGAGAAAAAATATGAAGAAGCAAAGGCTTTGAAATGAGAAATTCAGGCCAAAGATACAGAGTATCAAGAGCTTGTAAAAGAACTTAATTTGATACTTTTGAGGATGCCAAATACTGGCCTTCATCCAAATGTACCAATTTGAAAAGATGAAACAGAAAATGTAGTTTCTGAGGTCCATGGAGAGCCTACAAAATTTGATTTTGAGCCAAAAGATCATGTGACACTCATGAAAATGCATGATATGGTGGATATTGATAGAGGAGTTAAGCTTTGAGGATCTAGGAGTTATTTCTTGAAATGAGATTGAATGCTTTTGGAACAAGCAGTTTTGCAATATACCTTGAAGAAATTAGTAAAAAAATGATTTATCCCAATGAATGTGCCGAATATTGTAAATCCTGAATGTTTGCAAGGAACTTGATATTTTCCAGGAGGAGAGGAGGATGCTTATTGGATGGAAAGAGATAATCAATGGTTAATTTGAACGTCTGAAATCCCTGTGACAGCTTATCACATGAATGAAATTTTGGAAGAAAATGAATTGCCAAAGAAATACTGTGGATATTCTGCATGTTTTCGTCGCGAGGCTTGAACATATGGAAAGGATACTGCTGGATTGTACAGAGTTCATCAATTCAACAAAGTTGAGCAAGTAATTATATTGCCAGCTGATGAGGAAATGTCAGATAAATATTATTTTGAAATTTTGCACAATTCTATGGAAGTTTTAGATGATTTTAAATTGCCTTATCGTGTGCTTCAATTATGCTCATGAGATATGGCAATATGAAAATACAATTCACAAGATTTGGAATGCTGGATGCCATCTCGTAATTCATACTGAGAAACACATTCAGTAACAGCATTCTTGGACTTTCAAGCTCGTAGATTAAATCTTCGTTATCGTGATAGTGAATGAAAGATAAAATATTGTTTCACAATGAACAATACAGCAATTGCTACTCCTAGAGTTTTGATTTCATTAATTGAAAATTATCAAGATAAAGATGGAAATATTGTTGTACCTGAGGTTTTGAGAGAATATATGTGAAAAGATATAATTAAAAATTAGTAATTAAAAAATTAGAAGTTTGATGATTTTTTAGATAAAAAATCAAGGCAGGTGAGACCTTGGTTTTTTATTTGTATTTAATATTAAAAATTTTTTCATAAAAAAGTCAAATCGTATTAGCTGAAAATTGGGTATTTTTTATGCTTTTTTTTGTGCTTTGAGTATAATTATATGTGGATATTTTATATCGTGATTTGAACCGTTATATGTTTGAGAATACGTTGTCATACAAAAATGCACTAGATAACGCAATACTTCAATCGGATATTGTATCTATTTTTGATAATCTTTTAACTATTTCTGTAGAAGAGTGAGCATCAGATATACATATTGAGCCAATGGAGAATTATTGTAGGATTAGGATTAGGATAGATTGATTGCTACAAGAGCTGGTTCAGTACCCAAAGACATTGCATGAGAGTATTATCTCAAAATTCAAGATTGAGTCTGGACAAATGAGACCAGATGAGAAGAGAATTCCTCAGGATGCCAGAGTATCAAATGTGACTTTAACTTGAAAGGAATTGGATCTGAGGGCCAATACTTTACCTACAGTTTGGTGAGAGAAGTTGGTAATGCGTATCGTGGACAAATCTAAAAAGACTCCTCGTCTGGAAGACCTTTGATTGGAAGGACGTAATAAGAGGATTATTTTTAACGAATTGGAATATCCTAACTGAATTCTTTTGAATACATGACCAACATGATCATGAAAAACAGCTACACTTTATGCTTGTTTGAACTATATTAATAAACCAGATATAAATATTACAACATTTGAGGATCCAGTAGAAAATAAAATGGAATGATTGAATCAATCTCAGGTAAGAGCTGATGTTTGATTCACTTTTGCTAGTTGATTAAGATCAGCATTGAGGCAAGACCCTGATGTGATAATGGTGTGAGAGATCCGTGATGCTGAGACATTGGAAATGGCTATGGAAGCTGCATTGACATGACATTTGGTATTTAGTACAATCCATACTAATTCTGCTGTAGAGACAATTAGTAGGGTGCTTAATTTATGAGCAAAGGCCTATATGGTAGCATGAACATTTAACTTGGTTATTGCTCAGAGGTTGGCAAGAAAAAATTGTACTCAGTGTTGTGAAGAGGTTGATATTAAAGATGATATTAGACGAAGACATGCAAAGAAAGCATTTGTAAATTTTGATAAAGAATTATTGAAAAAAGAATTGCATGATAGATGAGTTACAAAAGAACAATGGTCTAAATTTATGATAGAATGAAAAATGTTGAAATGAACTGGAAAAGTTAATGGAGAAAAATGTCCAATGTGTTGATGATCGTGATATAAGTGAAGAATCTGATTGTTTGAATTGATGGATTATAATGATGAGATCAAAAAGATGCTTATGGAGTGACGTTCAAATATGGAAATTGAGCAAGTAGCATTGCAAAATTGAATGATTAATTTGGAAAGGGATGGAATATTTAAGGTTATTAAGTGAGTAATAGATTTGGATGAAGCATACCAATTTGTAAAAATAAAAGATGTTTAGTTTATATCTTAATAAAAACAAAAAATGGCAGAACAAGTAAAAAAGAAATCGTTTTTCAAAGATTTAGAAGCAAAAATGAATAAGCCTTGATTAAAAAATAAGACTAATTTTTATAGATTGTTTTCTGTTTCTCAAAAGGCTTGATTAGGTATGATTGATGCTTTAAATGCTTTGTTGGATTCTGAGGAACATAAGTGAATGCGTGTTATTTTGGATGATATTATACAACAATTGGTACAATGAATAGAGCTTGCAGATGCTATGGCATGTCATTCTTATTTTTTTGGTCAGGATGAGATAGAATTAGTAAGGTCTTCTCAATTAGCCTGAAATTTGGTAGATACTTTAAATGATATAGCTGATAACTTGGAACAATCAAATGAAATTTCTGGTAAATTGAAGAAAGCTCTGATGTATCCTATAATTTTGTTGGTATGATCTATTGCTGCTGCATTGTATATTGACATAAAAGTTCTGCCAAATATTGTTACTTTGTTTCCTAATAGTGATGATATACCTTGAATTACACAAGTGCTTATGAATGTAGCAGAATGGTTACAAGCATATTGATTATATTTATGATTAGGTATAGTAGTTCTAATAGCAGCTTTTATTTATTCTTATCGTAAAATTATACCATTTAAGATTGCTATTGATAATTTTTTGGTTACAGCGCCTATTATTTCTCCTGTAATAAAATGAAATTATCAATATAAATTTGCAAAGCAGCTGTCTCAATTCTATTCAGCCTGAATGAGTCCAGTTGTGTCTTTGCAGTTGATTTGAAATATCTTTTCAAATTATCAATATAAGAAGAAAGTTATAGAAATAAAGAAGGACTTGGAAGCTTGATTCTCAATTTTTGAATGAATGGAGTGATCTAAATTGTTTGATGCTATTTTGATCCAGATTATTCATGTATGAGAAAGTACTTGAAGTACAAAATCAGTTTTGGCGAAAATATCAGACTTTTATAAAAGTCAATTAGAGACGAGGATTGATATAATGATGACTGCTATTGAACCTATTATGATGGTGTTTATTGCGTGAATTATTGGTTCATTAGTTGCGGCTATTATGCTTCCTATGGCGAATGTTGTTAATACTATTTAATATATTAAAATATAAAACAATGAAAAAAATCTTTCATTTGATTATAGTTATCTTTGTTGCGATTCTATGTTCTAATTCTTTTGTAGTGTCTGAAAATATTGATGATTCTTTGGAGGATATGGAATTGTCTAAGTATTATTGAATTTTACCATTGCATTTAAGTATGCATATGGAAATTTGAATGTGAGAATCAAATGATGAAGTTATATCTTCTTGTGCAGCACTTTTGAAGGATATGAAATTCTATGCTGATATAGATATTTTAAAGTATTTAAAAAAATCTGTATATCCACAGAATTCTCTTGATAAAATCTTAAATAAAATGGCAAATCTTTTGAATACTTCAAATATATTTATGGCTTATATTGATAGTAAAAAGACATCTTTTGTTCAACGTAAAGATAGTTGTGACAACAAAAAGTCAGTTACAGATAAAAACTTTTCTTTAGCATTGAAAGATTTTGATTGAGTTAATATGGAAAGATATCTTTTATCTTCTATTGAGTCTGAAACATGTTCTGTGGAAGCTAGAATTACATACAATGCATATGATAAGATGAAGTCTCAGGTAAAATATTATTATGATATTTTGGCAAAAAAATACGATTATTTTTATAGCAATAAATATGATATAATACAAAGTTATTAAGTAATTCTATTGAAACAATAAATTTTTTTTTTATACATTTATTGTTTATATATGATTTTATTATGGTAGCATTTTCAATTTTTTGAATAAATGTGTATCGATATGGTATATTTTACCTTATTTGATTTTTGATAACATATTTTTTCTTATTTTTCCTTTGAAGGTCTGAAATATTGTCTGAATATCCTAAATTGCAAAACTTTTTGAAAAAAAATCTTGATGATTTGATGATAGCGCTCATAATTTGAGTTTTAGTTGGTTGAAGGTTATGAGAAGTTTTTATATATGAACGAGATTATTTTTCACAAAATCCGTCAGAAATAGTTAAAGTTTGGCATGGAGGTATGTCGTTTTTTGGTTGAATGATATGAGTAGTTTTATCTTTGATATTTTTATTCTCAATTAAAAAACTTTCAAAGAAAGATGTTGTATTACTTTTTGATTGTTTAGTGGTGATTTTACCAATTGGAATAACTTTTTGAAGATTCGGAAATTATTTAAATCAAGAATTATATTGATTAGCAGTACCAGAATGAGCTCGATGATTGACTGATTGGATAGTTTCGCTATTAACAAATTTAAATATATTTCATGTATATTCAAAGATAGATTCTTTAATGAGAGTGAATACTAATTTTATTTCAATATTCTTTGAATGAATAGTACTGTTTTTGTTGATATTTTTTGTTTCTAAATGACAAATTAAAAGGAAAGAAATTAAAATATGATTAAATTCTTCAATATTTCTTATTTTTTATAGTTTGTTTAGATTTTTAATTGAATATTTGAGAGTAGATAGTCAATCTCAGATAATATGAAAATTTACGATAAGTCAGCGATTATTTCTAACTTTATTTATTGTTGGAATAGGTTTATTGATTTTATTGTTGAATAGAAAAAATAAAGATAAATTTAGTTAATGAAGTAGCTAAATTTTTTGATTAATGTTTTTAATTTTTCTGAAATTTCTGGATCTATTCATAAGGAAAGTTTATATAATCTATTTATACTTGAATGATGTTTGTTGTTTCTCAAAACTTGCTCAAATACTTCGTAATTTAATGTCTTTTTTTGTTTTCTTAAGATCTTTTTGATAATCTCTTCAACATATCCTTTGTTTATTATAGATGTATTATATAGACTTTCTAGCATTGCTAATTCAATGTTTGCTATCGGAAATACGTTTTTTCAAATGTAAATCTTTTTTGTGAACTTGTTGAATAGGTTAAATAAGCTCTTTTTGTCCGATTCATAGATTTTTAATATTATTTGTTTAGAAAAAATTATTGTTTCGTTTGATTGTTTTTTTTCATTTACGATTAATATTTCTTCTGGGATGTCGTAGTTTGTTAAATTTAGTTCAAGTGCCTTAAGTCATCAAATATATCGTTTTCAGTCTGTGAAGTCTTTGCAATGCTTTTTGAGTATTTCCCAGTAGAAATTTTCCAGTAATTGATCTTCGCTGTATTCTTTATCTGGGTCTTTGACCAAGAAGATGCTTTTTTTTAGATTTACTAGATATCATCTATTTTTTAGTTGGTGAATTATCTTGTATGCTTTGTTTTCTGAATAATCTGTATCCATAATATTTTGAATAATTTCTTTAATTTTTTCAATTCAAATTAATTTATTTTTATGTTTTAATAAATTTTTAACCGTAATGTCGAAATTGTTTTTTCTCATATCTCTTTATTTAAGTATAAAATAACAAAAAAATATGTAACGATTCTGCTAAAAAAATCAAGACAATTTTTCCATAAAAAATCTAATGATTTTTCTGTTGTTTTTGGGGATCGTAAAAATAATAATACGTCTGTCATGAGATTGTTGAAGTTTTATATTTTAAGTTTTTACTTTACTATGTTTGAAAATAAGTTGTTGAATAGCGAACTTTCTGCAGGTAGAGTAATAAATTTAGAATGAATTGAGGCAGTGTTTATGCAAACTGATGATGATACTTGTGACGTGTCTCTTAATATTAACTCACAGAAGTTTTTGATTAGATTTACTGATACTTGTGGGTCTATATCAAACTTTGAAGTAGTTTCTTTTAAGGGATTTATGGTGAACCTGACGAATAGTCTTATAGTTGCGTTGAAGAATTTGGTTGAAATTCTTAGGTCTAAACTGTAAAAACTTTATTTCGTTAGGCATGGGAATGAAAGACTACAGTTAGTTACATTATTTTTTAATTTTTCAAAAAAGTCTTGAAAAATGAATTTTTTTTGTTACAACAAAAATTGTAGTTTTTATTCTAAGTGTTAGAAATTCCCCATGCCTAATATAAAAAATATCAAAACTAAGCTTGATTCTGTTTCAACTATGAAACAACTTTTTAATTCTATGGAGTTAAGTGACATTGAGAAATTAAAAAGGACAGAGAAACAAGTTGATAGTTATAGGTCTTTTATGGAGGATTTTTTCTGAATATTGTGATCGGCGAATGTTGATTTGTTTAAAAATGTTGAAAGTGTATTTAGTAATAAAAAGTTAATTTTAGTCTTTTCTACAGATAAATGATTTTGCTGAAACTACAATAATAAATTGTTTAAGAATATTTACAATGAATATTGTAATGACAAAGCAAACGTAGATGTTTTTTGTGTTTGAAAGAAGTCTTTTGAATTTTTCGCTAAGAAATGATTTAATATAGTTTGATATTTGAAGTTGTCTGATGATTTTTGATTAAAAGATTTGTCAGAAATCTATGATTATTTTGTTTCTAGTATTTCAAATAATTTGTATTGAGATGTATCTGTTTATCTGAATTTATACAGGAATAAGATAAATTCAAAGACAGTAAATTATAATGTTTATCCATTACAAGAAGATTCATTAAATATGTTTGTAAATAATTTTTGAATTAAAATTGCTAAATTTTCGGAATGAGTATCATTGTGAGTAGAATCTGATCAATTTAAGTTAGAAATGGAAAAACAGCTATTGCAATATATGTTGTATTGAGCTGCTTTGCAAAACAAGATTGCAGAGTTAAAGTCTCGTATATCAGCTATCCAGAATATGAAAAATACTTCAGAATTTGTCGTTAAAGATTTGAAATTATCATTTAATAGATTGTGTCAATCTTTGTTGACTAGAGAAGTATCAAGTATAATGGAGTTAAAAACAGTTTATTAGTATGTGGTAGAGTAGTTCTTATCATAATTGTGCAAAAAAACGTAACAATTCTTGCAATTGTTATGTTTTTTTTTATTATCAAAAAACTTGGTTATTTTTTGAATGGTATTTTATTAGCTATTATTGTTTGTTATGTGATTGTTTTGATCAAAGCAAGAAAATATGATTTTGCAAGAATATTCAAAGAATCCGGTTTGTAATATTGAGTTGAAAGATTTTACGATACAATATCATGAATGAAATTTTATTTGTTGAGATGATATTACTGTTTTTTTGAAAATCGAATGAGATAAAGTCATTGATTATGGTTATACTGGGAATCTTTCTACGGTATCTTTGGCATCTGCAGGGTTCTTGTCAGAGTTTTTGTTTGATGTAACTCTTAATGATATTTTGTGATGGAATTATGAATTTTTATCTGATAAAGGGTTTGAAGTGTCTACGAAAAGGAAAAGAGCGTCGGTATTGCCAATATTAGCACTTAGAAATGCAATTCATCAGTATTTATCAGACTGAAAAACAGATGATTTTGATGATCTTATCGACGAGTAGACAGCAGTAGACAAAATGTCTTGAAATGACAAATAATATTTGTATATAATATATTTACATGTAGTTCTTTATCTATGTGAAAACGGTTATTTAGAGTATTAAAGAGTTTATTGTTTAGTGTATTGATTTACGGAATATTTTTGTTTTTGCTTCATCAATATACTGATCGATTTTGGATTGAGGCAACAGAATATGATGTTTTCTTGACATTCATTTTGTTGGCAATACTATTTTGGATTGTGAACAATATAGTTAAATGAGTTTTGAAATTTTTATCGTTGCCATTGACCTATTTGACTTTTTGATCTTCTGTTCTTATACTAAATGTGATATTAATGTACGTGTTTGAATATATGGTTAATGGTTCATGATTATGAATTACTGTAAAGATTTGAAATTTTGTTCAGGTTATTTTAATGTCTTTAGTTGCTTCTTTTATTGCCTTTTTAATTAAAAAAATAAAGTTATAAAAATGAAAAAATGAAATTTGTTTTTCTTAGTGTTATTGATAATTGTGTTTATAATTAGTGTAATACCTATGTTTAATTCTATGAATTCTACACTAACTGTATACTTTTTTTCTAGTGCTATGAAAAAATTTTCAACTGTTTATATGCCAATATTGTTGTTTGGAATGGTTGAGTGAGCTCTTTTGATGTTATATTTACAATCATTGTTGAAAGATATCAAAAGACAAGATGCAACAAAATTTGATTTGGATAAATAATTATATTTTAGTTTTTTAATATAGATTTTTTATTATGGCTAGAACTTATTGAATTACAAGGGAAAGTGCTGCAAAGTTATTGGGTATCTCTACTAGAACTATTGATAGGTATATCAAATCTTGAAAGTTATCTTATAAAAAAGTAGCAAATAAAGTATTATTAGCAAAAGAGGAAATTGCTAGTTTACAAGAAGATTATGGTGCATTACACCAAGAAATTAGTACTGAAGTAGTTAAACAAAGTGAGATTACTACGCATAATGTTTCTTCAGTTAGTCCATCTTTGGAAAAAGCAGTTGAGGAAAAAATTGATAAATTTATGCTTATTTTTAATGAAAAAGATAAAATCTTGGAGGAAAAAAATAAGGTAATATTTATGTTACAACAGAGAGTTTGAGAATTGGAGGCTAAATTGAAAACAATGGTTGCATTACCTGATTACACAAAAGAAAAACAAGAAGCTCTTTTGGAAAAACAAAAATTAGAGGAAAAGATTGCAGAGTTAAAATGAACTGTCAAGAGAGAAAAAAGCAAAAGCGTATGGTTTTTGTCGGTAGCGCTTATCTTTATACTTGTTTTAATCTATTTTGTGATTTTTAAGTCTTAATATTAATTGAAATACTTATTATATTAAATATCGTCAGCGATGGCGGTATTTTTTTTAATATTTAACTCAAAATAATTTTCGTATTCGTTTTTGAAATGAGATTATTGGTGTGATAAAAATTTTTTTTAATAATCTATAAATTCTATTGCTTGATAATATCAAAGGTACTATAATTCATACAGCAAATCCTCATAAGATATCTGTAGGTCGATGAACTCAAACCATAATTCTTGAAAATCCCATAATTAATGAGAAAATTAAGAAAACAATTCCTATCAAAATGTAATTTTTATCTTTTTGTCTGATTCATCGTATTAATAGTCACATTGCAAATCACATAGACATAGCAGCATGATCTGATGGGAAGGAACTATTTGGTAAGAATTTATGTAACATTGTTTCTTCTTCATGTCAAAACAACATCATTGTTGGTCTGGATTTTGTAAAAAAGAACTGGATACATATATTTATTATTGATGTGATTATAGCTGACCAAAAAACTCGTAATGCAGATTCTTTTATCTTGTCACTTTTTTTACATAATCAGATTATATACAATGTTACGAGCAATATAGGGAATAAAAATACAAAAATATCTGCAGTAATTGGTATTACTTTTAGCAAAAAATTATGATATTTCATATATTCATTTAATGAAACTACTAAATTTATTCATCGTGAAGGTTCTTGTAGTGGAAACATAGTTTACATAAAAGTTATAAAGATTTTTTGTATTTACAAGTTTCTGTTAATGGACATTCAATACATTTTGGGTTTCTTGCTGTACAATGATAACGACCAAAAAGTATCAAAGTATGATGTGCAGTTTCTTTATATTTATCTGGTACTAATTTTTCAAGTTCTTGTGATGTCTTTTCTGGAGATTTTGTGTTGACTAATCATAATCTGTTTGCGACCCTGTGGACATGTGTATCTACAGCGATAACTTTTGATCAAAAAAGTACATATGAAATTACTTTTGCGGTTTTTATTCCAACTCCAGGTAATTTTTGTAGTTGTTCTAAATCCGGACAGAGGAGTTGAGGTTCTTTATTTAACATTTTTGAAAGTTCAAATATATGTTTTGCTTTATTATTGTAATAGTTAATTGAAGATATTGATTTTGTCAATTTATCTAATCACATATTGATTACATTTTGTGGCGTCTTTATCTTTTTGAACAATTGTTCAGTAACTTTATTTACTTGTTTATCTGTGGTTTGAGCAGACATGACAACTGCCAAAACTAATTGAAAATCATTTCAAAATTTCAATTCCGTATCTGCATTTGGGTAAAGTTTGTCTAATGTTTGGAATATAAAATCGATATCTTTTTTTTGCATAAAAACATGTCTTTGTATAAAGATTTTTTTTAAATTTAGAAAAATTTTATTTTTATGCAAGGAGAAATTTTTATTTTATCTTGAAGTTTTGTTCCATTTAATTAAAAATCATCTTTGTCTAAATAAGGTATTAATCCGATTTAATCGGGTAGGAAAGTCCTGACATCGAAAAAAGATTAGCTGCTAATGGCAGCTGGACCGCTCTGACTTGTCGGAGGCAAACGAAAGTGCCACAGAAACGTAAACTAGCTCGTAGCAATATGGGTGAAAGATGCAACGTGAAGATGCCTTCGGGCTACTTCTACTCAGTTGGATAGATTGTCCTTCGAGGGGTAAACCGTGGTTGATGCAAGCTTACCTGGAAACAGGGTAGTGCGCAATGCTATCTACAAGGTAGCTCAGATATATGTACCTTAATACATAATCAGGCTTATTATTTAGACAGACAAAAAAATAGGGCCTTAGCTCAGAGGTAGAGCGGGAGTCTCCAAAGCTCCGCGTCGTGAGTTCGATTCTTACAGGCCCTGTTTTTTTTATTCTCAGAAATGAGATTTGATAACCTCAATTATTGCTGGAATGAGTTGTATAAGTACATAAAAAATTATTATATATTTTATTACTTTTTTACGAGCTTCTTTATCTCATGCTTTTCATGCTTTTTGTATGTCTAAAAATTTTTGAAAAAGTGGTGGTAATTCTCAATTCTTTTTTTGTTGCTTATCATCTCTAATTGTGATACCATCTCCGTTATAACCTCCAGTGTCTGAATTGTATTCTTCATCTTCTGTTGTATTATCATCCCATGTCCCTTGTGTGTTTGAAGTATTTGTTTTATTTGATGAATTTCATATATTTCGTCGGGTTAGTGATGTTAAACAGTATGGACATTGTTTATCTTTTTTATCTACCATATTGTGGCAATTCGGACATGTTTTGTATTCTTCTTTCATTTTTTTAATTGATATGATAAAACTTATTCAAATATTTTTTTAACTATTTCTTCAAATTCTTCTCTATATTGTGCCATCCTTTCATCATGTAACCAATAATAGAATCAATGATTACAGAAATTGATAGTTGGTTCAAGTCATTTTTTATCTAATGCTAAGTATGTTTCTAAATCTCATTTTTTCATGATAAAAATTCATTTGTCGTAAAATGATTTTATTTTTGTGATGATGTATTTGTATCTATGTGGGTAATCTTTTTTGATTATTGAAATGATTCTTGTGTAAAATTTTTGTTTATTAATTTGGTCCATCGAATATTGATTTTTTGCTAGTTTAATGTACTCAGACATTTCTTGTGGTGTGACAATGTCATTCTCAATTGTATTATCCCAATCTCAAATAAAGTATCATTTGATACCAAATTTATTTAAGAATCTTGTCCATTTTCTGTAACTTCATTTTCAGTTAATATTTAAGATTTCATAATCTTCAAATTTTCATTTGAATTCTGGTTGTGTTGATAAGTAATTCATATAGAATTTTCGGAAATATTCGTCAGTTTCTCATTCGACCATAATTATTTTGTTTATGAAAAATATTTTTGAAATATTTTCAAATTTTAATATGTGGATTAATGAACTTTCTGAATCACGGATTCATTCAATAGGGTAGTTGACTATTGTTTTTCAATCAACTAAACTGAATTTATATACATTATGTATGCTTTGCTCGTCTATTAGCAAAGGTGAATGGGTTGCACAAATAAATTGCATATTTAGTTGTTTTCATATTTCTTTTAATGTTGTTACAAGCTTTTTTAGCATATAAGGATGTAAGTGTAATTCTGGTTCATCAATAATGAATAATCCGTTTGATAAGTCGTATCAAAATAAAGAGAATAGAATCATAATGATTGATTTTTCTCATGAACTTAATTTTTCAAATGAGAATTTTATTCATTCACGATTTCTGAAGATTATATATATTCTTTCATCCAATCAAATATCTACATCCATTACAAATCAAAGTAATGATTGGATATATCACGATAATTCTTTGAAGAATGAAAGATTTTGTATCAATGAAACTTTTTCGTCAACACTAATATCTTCAAAATTTTTTCATGTTGAGTTATATTGTTCTCTGATTTTTTTTAAAACTTTGATGACAAATAAGTCGTATCAAATTGAAACAGAACTAAATTTGTCTTTGTTGTGCATTTCTATGTTTTGGCTTCTATTCAAAATTGAGTCTATAATCATTGGATTTGTGTTTGTTTGTGTGTACAAAAATGGTCTTTCAGATTTCAAAAATGCAAAAGTATTTTTTAATGAATGTAATTTCTTTTCATCTGATTTTCTTGCAAAATCATTGAAGACATTAATACAAATTTGAATTAGTTCGATATGCTGTATATAAAATAAAATATATTTTATGGAATTTGGCATCTCTTCTTCATTTGTGATTACTATTTCTCAAGTTTTTGTATTAATTGTAAATTCCAAGTAAATTTCATTATTTAGTAGCATATGTGGATCTTTATATTCAGAGAATTCCACATCTATTTCTGAATATTTTTTCATAATTTCATTTAATGTTTTGTAGTTTTCAGAAACAAAATTTATGTTTTCAAAATCATATTGGCTCAGTTTTAATGAAATGTATACTTTTGACAATTTTCATTGTGATTCGCTATGTTTGTAGAATTTTTTAGGTCTCACTAATTCTTTTGTAATTACATTTTTGAAATTTTTTTTATCATTGTTGTCTAGTATAGATTTATCGTAGCGGAATTGTTTTATTAATCAAACTCTGAAAATTTGGTTTATTATATCCAGAAATGTACTTTTTCAAGATCAGTTTGGTCAAATCAAAATATTTAAATTATTTCTTTCTTTTGTATCAAAAACAACACCTTGTTTATCAGAAAAATGTTTGATATAGGGGAATGTAGAAATATTTGATATTTTAATTTGTGAAATTTTCATTAATTTATGATTTTTTTTATTATTTAAAACACGGTTCAATTATATTCAAATTAAGAAAAATTTGCAAATATCATGAAATAAATGATTTGACATTAATTATTAAATAGATATAATAGTGTCAAAATTGAATATAGTGTAGACAAAATAAAAAATATATGGATCACAAACAAAAAAAAGTTATTGTGCTTTTAGGGTGCATGGACCCTAAAATTATGCGGGAACGATGGAATGCTTCTTTTTCCGCGATCCAGGACGATACGGTCTTTATCGTATCTGGATTGTCCAGTGAATGTGATTATTACCGTAATCTAATCGATAATGATTATGGTGATAACGTATTCTATGATGATCAAGCAACCGATACTCTCTCTAATGCTGAGGGTGTTGCTCGTTTGATTCGTGAAAACGACCTTGGAGATTATGTCATATATTGTAGATTAAGCCCTTGCCATATGTGGCGTTTTAAAAAATGCCTAAAAATGGTTTGTCTTAATAACAATGACAAAATGGATTTGGAATCTTCAAAACGGATTCCCGAAGCTCGTAATGAGTGGATGGCTGTCATTATCTACTCGTTTGGGCGTTTAGGGATCCGGATTTCTAACCTAATTACGAAGCATAGAGGTAGATGACGCAGAAGTTATTAATCGCCAAAAAAGCCAATCTTATTCGAGATTGGTTTTTTTTATTAAAAATATTAATATTTTATGATTTTCATCGGTGTAAGCTTGTATACACAGAATCAAATTGGTAACTTCAAATTAATGTTCAGTATTTATTGTAGATTTGTTTAAATACACTTGAGCGGTATCAATTTACATTTTTAATTATTTCAACGTAGTTGTCTACTTTTTCTGGTACTATTCAAACTAAGTAAACATAATTTCATTTTTCGTATGCGATGAAGTATATTGATGTATCGAAATCATTACGTATTATAAATTTTTTTGAATTTTCATACATTGCTGCATCATCTCACATTATGTTTGATCAGTAGTACAAAGCTCGTCGTTTTGCATGTCCGGCTCTTTCAAGGATAGTAATATTTGGCATAATTAGTGATAATCTGAATAATTGAGAACTGGCTCCACATGATCATCAGTAGAATAAAAATGATTTTGTGCTGTTTCATTTACATGAACGCGGATCATTTGATATCAATTTATTTAAGTCCAAAATTTCTCATGGTTTTAATTCTAGTCAATTTAATTTCGAAATAGCTAATTTATAATTGGTTAATGAACATGGTCATCTATTTGCTAAATTTGTTGGTACAGAGTAAAAAGAGTAATTTTCAAACATTAATTTTGCTAAAATTTCGTTATCTATTTCTATCATTCTATTTTTGTTTGTCCGGTATAATATTGCTAGTTTTTCATAAATTGTTCATTTGTTTTGTAAATATCTATCGTATAATGAATATCAAAAGCTTGGTTTTGTTGCTCTGTATCTGAAATAATACGAATCTTGTTGATATACATCATAAAATGTATTTATATTTTTAACCAAGTATTCTAATGATTTTTGTGTTGTTAAATAATTAGTGTTTTTTAACAGACAAACTGGTGAAATGTATGAATAATTTTCGTAATTTTGTACTATACATCTTTCATTTTTGAGCTTTTCGATTTGATCGACATATGAAAAAATATTGATATTATTTTTTGCGTTTTCTACTGTTTCTATATTGTCCAAAAATGCATTAAATTCAAAAACATCATTAGCAAATACTTTGCAATTTATGATTGTTAATATTCATAAAATAAAAATTATTTTTCAAAAGTTTTTCATGTAGATTGTATATATTAAAATACGTTTTTATTATATTCATAAATTAAAAAAAATGCAAATTTTTTGGCTATTTTTCTTTGAATTTTTGTTTGACTACAGAAATAATTTTACTAATATGTTTATTATTAGTAAGGTCGTAGCTCATCGGTAGAGCAGTGGTCTCCGAAGCCATGTGCAGTAGGTTCAATTCCTACCGACCTTGTTTTTTTGTACTTTGCTATCATGATTGATCCACAAATAGAAGAGTCTTGGAAAAAAGAATTATGGGATGAATTTCAAAAACCATATTTTTCTGAAATAAAGGATTTTTTACAAAAAGAAAAGCAAGAATGAAAGATAGTATATCCTGAATGAAAAAATATTTTTAATGCATATAATAGTACTCCATTTGATCAAGTAAAAGTAGTATTATTGTGACAAGACCCATATCATCAACCATGACAGGCTCACTGATTGTGCTTTTCTGTACAACCATGAGTGAAATTTCCACCATCATTGCAAAATATTTTCAAAGAATTAGAAGATGATTTATGAGTTAAGCCACCAAAAAGCTGATGTTTGCAAAAACGGGCAGAGCAGTGAGTGTTTATGCTTAATACTTCATTAACAGTAAGGCAATCTGAGCCTATGTCTCATTCAAAAATAGGTTGGGAAAAATTTACGGATGCCACAATAAGGCATCTTTCTGATAAAAAAGAGTGATTGATTTTTGTTTTGTGGTGAGCCTTTGCTTGGTCGAAAAAGACACTTATAGACAAAAATAGACATTATATTTTGGAAGCTGCTCATCCATCACCTTTGAGTGCTTATAGATGATTTTTTTGATGTAGACATTTTTCAAAAATAAATGAGATTTTGAGAAAAGAGTGAAAAGCGGAAATTGATTGGGATTTAAATTAAGTTTCTTAGTTATTTATGTGTTTCTTTTTGTTATAAAAATGGTTGACATTTTTTATTATATTTTTATAATATTTATTTGATGTAGTTTTTTCTTAATTATTATTTATGGAAAAAAGAGAAAATATTGATATTCAAAATAAATGAGTAACGAAGCTTAAGTGAATAATTTTTGCTTTATTATTGGCTTTATGATCTTCAAGTTTTTCTTATTCTCAAGAAAATGATAGTATCAAAAAGGATATAAATATAACAGAATTGGAATCTTATCAAAAATTTAGAGAGTTGGAATTATCTAGGACTTTGACTATAAACGAAAGAAATTCAGCATTTCAGATGTTTTTTAAATTAATTTCAAATGATACTAGGCATTGATTCACTGAATTTTCTGAGATTGATGATGAATTAAAAAATGTTTTTGATAAAATGCCAAAAGATGAAAATTATCTATTGGAACTTGATAATTTTTTAAAGGAATTGGATTATCTTTATATGAGAGAAAAAAATGTTGAATGTCGTTTAGCAATCACCTATATGAAAAGTAGGATTTTGGATGAAAAAAATAGGCATTCTGATTGAGCTTTTGAAGTTGATGATTTATTGAAAAAACAGTTAAAAGTGTGAGATATAGTTTTATTAAATAAAAAAAATAGTCCCTTTGATATTTGAACTAAGGCATTGAAAATTTATGATGAAAAATATTTAACTGATTTTACTCATGTTCTGATATTTATTTGATTTGATGATGTGTGAAATATTTTAGTTAGACATTCGACAACTGCAACAGAAAAATTTCACAAGATAGGTGTAGAAAACACGGAATTAAATAGTTATATTTTTGATAAAGATAGAAGTAATGCTGAATGATATGATATTGTTGTTTTGAGGCCAATTCCTGAAATAAAGCAATCTATATTAAATTTTAGTGAAAATAAAATTTGATGTTGATATGATAATAGGGCAGCATTGAGAGAATGATTATGATTAGAAAATGATTTTAATAACAAATATAACTGTGGTGAGATTGTAACTCAATGAATTCAAATGTCTGACTATATTGATAATTTTGATTCTGATATGTCTTTTCAATGAAAATTATATGAAAAAATTTGTAGGGATTATTATGATTATTTGAGTGATGTCGTAGTCCCTGAACTTAAGACAAAGACATTTCCAAATGATTTTTTTGATTATTTAGAACTTTTTAATTTGAAATATGTTTGTACTTTAAAAAAATAATTGTTTTTTAAATTTTTTTGTTATATATGGAAATTGATTTAAAAGATATATCTGTTGATAATTTGTTATGTGATTCTAGATTATATGCTTCGCAATTTTCATCTGATGAACTGTTGGATGCTTTGGTGTCGTGTAACAAATTTGATGAAGATAGAAAAGATGCTATTAAAAAAATATTGGCTCTTCAGTCAGAAATCTCGTTGGATGTATCGGATGCTGAATTATCTTTGGATGCAATATTAAATAGATTTTTTTCTAAATCAGATTCTTTTTCTATTAAAGATAATTTAATAAGGGATGGTATAAAAAATGAAGATTTGGAATCGAGATTTAAAATGATGTTGTTGAAAGCTTGCACATTGGTAGTTGAAAATAAAACAGTATCTGGTGATATTATTTCTTTTTTTAATGAGTTGGATGTCGATATAGATAATGTATATTTTTTAAATAAAATAAAAAATGATTTGGTTTTGGAATTCGGTTATTTTTACGATGTAAAATCAGATAAATTTGTTATGTTTTCAGATGATGATAAAATTGATTTATGGAGGTTGAAGATAAGGTTTGATGATTTGTTACAAAAAAGATTAGAAAATAGTAAAAGATATCTTTGAAAGGATATTTTATCATGATGTTCCGCTTTTTGAGATACATTGAACTATAAATTTTTTTGAGATGATGTAGTCTTATATGAGGAATGAGATGATTTTGTACCTATTGATAGCTTTTGTACTATTGATCTTGAATTGTGATGCCCTATTGATGGCGATATGAGTGAAAGCTTGGCAGATGTTGATCTTGAAGAAATGTATAATAATTGAGATCGCTTTATTGTAGTGAAGTCTACTTATAAGGCAGTTTTTAGTGATGAGGATGGTCCTTTTTATTGCCGATTTATTGATGTTTATTCAGTAAAAACAAAAAAAACTTATAGAGTACTAAGTTGGTAGGAATATCGATTACGATATTTTCAATTCTTTAATTTAAATATTTTTTGCTGTTAAAAAAATTTCAGTTAGTTATATTTTTGAAAATAAATTTTGTTCAAAATTATGATAATATTATGGTTAAAAATTTGACAATATAGTTTTTTTGAATATAATTTTATTGTTTTATGGTGTTATAATTCATATTATGTCTGAATGAGAATCGTTTATGTGAGATAAATCTGGTGATATTGATAATTCTAATGATAATACTGATATTGAATCAGATATTACATATATGAATTTTGATTCTGAAATTTCGCACGATTTATCGCAGCTTAATGATGATATTGTTAATAATTATTCTTTATCAGTACAGGAGAAAAAATTGATAGATAGTATTGATAATTGACCTATTTTTAACCCATCATTAACATTAAAAAATTATATAGAAAAAAAGGAATGGTCAAAAGTTGTTTTTGAATTTTTTTCTATAATATGAAGGTTATTGTCCCATAAAAATGAAATTTGATTTAATGAATTTAATAATTTGGATATTAGGTCGTTAAAATTGGATGAAAAAAATGCATCTGAATTGTCTGCTTTGATAAAAGTTTTTGAAAAAAAAATTGATGAAACAAGTGATATAAAGAAAGATTTAACGTTTACTTATGTTTTGAGTACGATAAAAAATAAATTATTGGAAAAAGAACATTGAATTAAAGATAAAGAGGAGCAATTGAAGAAAAATTTGGCTGTATGAGATGTGATTTTATTGAATAAAGAAGTTGGTAAAAAAGATATTTGAACAAAATTACTTGAAGCTTATGATAGTAATTATGATACTGATTTCTGACATGTAGCTATAGTAATTGCTACAGATCCTTTGACTGTCAGGCATTCTACGACTGAAACATGAAAAAAAAGTGATAAGGATTGATTTGTGGAAGAAACAGAGTTAAATAGTTATTTGTCTAGATGTAAATGTAACTGATATGATTTGATATCTTTGAGACCGTCAGAAGAAATAAAAAATAAGATATTACTCTTTAGTGAACAAAATTTATGAAAAGAATATGATGCTAATTCAGCTATTGCTTGATGACTTTATTGACAGGATAGAAAATGAAAAAGTTCTTTTAATTTTTCTGAAGAATGAGATGATCAGTATTTTAATTGTGTAGAAATTATAGCACAAGCATTAGATCATGATAAATTGAGTAAAATAACACATCCTAATGAATTTTTGGAGTATATGGATGTCTTTACGCCTACTTATTTGACTACAATTTCAAGAAGATTTTAAGCAAGGATATTTCCAATTTTTTCGTTCAAATACCTTTGGAGTCAATCTAATCAATTAAGATTTGGATATTTTTGGAGGAGTCGTTCTGCTCACTCTCTGACTTTTTCTATAAACCTCATGTCGCTCAAAATTTCCAATGGAATATCTGTTTCTCAAGATTGCATTGTTCCTAATATTTCTCATGCTCAACGGGTTTTGAGGTCGAGTTCTGCTAATTTGAATCAATCGTTTGTCTGCTCCATAGCTTCAAGTCTTTTCATTACTTCTCAGCTTTTTTTCTTTGTTTCCAAAAAACAGTAGGATTGCAAACTGTTTCTTCAGATTCTTCATCTAAGTTGGTGGAGTTGGGAAAGTCCGAATCTTTCGGCATTTTTTATTACCATGATTGTGGCTTCTGGGACATCGACTCAAACTTCGATTACGGTTGTGGAAACTAAAATATCGAATTTATCTCATTTAAATCATTTCATTACTTCGTCTTTTTCTGATGGTTTCATTTTTCAATGGAGGAGTCAGATTCTGTTGCTAAGTCATGGGAATAGTTGTTTTACATTTTCAAATTCTGCTATTGCTGATTTCAAATCTTCCATTTTGTCTGATTCTTCAATCAGTGGTGTGACTATGAAAACTTTTTGCTTTTGAGCAATTTTGGTTAATATTCGTGTTTTCAATTTCAAAAATTCGCTCTCAGAAATTATTTTTGTATTGATTTCTTTTCTTCATTTTGGTAATTCATCGATTACACTAACATCAAATTCTCCGAAAAATGCCAATGCCATTGATCTTGGAATTGGAGTTGCGGACATTTGCAAAATGTGTGGACTTCAAAATTTATTGAAAGCTGATCTTTGTTTTACTCAGAATTTGTGCTGTTCATCAATTACAACATACATCAAATCTTTGAACATTACATCGTCTTGAATTACTGCGTGTGTTCAAACTAAAAGATTTATTTTTCAATCTTTGAGGTCTTGTTTTACTTTATCTTTTTGCTGTTTTGTCAGTGATCATTTCAAAATTTCAATTCTCATCCCAAGTGGCAGCAAAAGTTTAGCGAGATTTTTGTAATGTTGATCTGCTAAAACTTCCAATGGAGCGAGAAATACAGATTGTGCTCAAAATTTTTTGAAAGTGTAATATGCAGCGATTGCTGCGACTACTGTTTTTCAACTTCATACATCTCATTGAAGCAATCTCATCATCGGTTTTTCTTCGTGAAGGTTTTCTATGATAGTTTTTAGTGCCTTTTTCTGTGCATTTGTGAGTTGGAAGTCTAATTTTGATACTATGTCTTTAACGATAGCCCGGTCTACTTGACACTTGGTGTTAAATGTTGTTCAATCTTGGTATTCTTTTCTCATAAGTAGCGAATGTAACTGGACTCTCAATAATTTATCGAAAAAAACTCTGTATTTTGCTTGTCAAAGTTTGTCTACATTGTCAGGGTAGTGAATCTGTTTAAATGTGTCTTGAATTCACATTAAACCGAATTTTTGCAAAAATTCTGCTGGCAAATATTCTGAAAATAGATTTTTTATCTCAGGTAAAACAAGTCGCATTTTATTTGCAAACCAATTTGGTTTGATTCCGTTCATTTCAGAATAGATTGGAAAAATTCATCACTCTGACATGTTGTTTTGAAGTTCTGTAAACTCTGATGGAGAGACTTCAGGGTTTGTAAAAACTATTCTTCAAAATTTATATGCTGGTTTTCAAGTGATGATATATCGTTTGTCTTTTTCGATTTTTGAAGCAAGATATGATGCATTGTAAATTGCAATCTTTCCCAAATTTCATAGCTCGTCTTGAAATTTGATATCGTAGATTTTTAATCTTCATTTTTGGAAAAATCATTTATCTGTAATGAGTCATTTTACTGAGCAAACAATTGATTTATCTTGCAAATTGATTTGATCTAATGTCATGATACTTTCTCTGTTTTCGTATGTTCTAGGAAAATATTGCAAAAGGTCTCTTGTTGAATTGATTCAGTTTTTGCTCAAAATTGTTGTGTATCTTGCTGTTGTTTTTAATTCTTTGTAGAATTCCATTGTGTAATATTAAAATAATTCCCTCCTTTTTAAAGGAGGTGGCCGAAGGCCGGAAGATTTTTTTAATCTTCTGATTATTTCTTATTTATTTTGTTTTTTTATTCAACAATTTTTTATGCCTCCGGCGGGCCACTTTTGTCCAGAGTCACAAAAGTGGCGAAAAAGACTCTTCAAAAAATTTTTCAGTCATACTTTTCGTTTGTTGATTCTCTAATTGAATACGGAGAATCGTTACATCCGATTCTATTGGACTGCTTTAGCATATTAATATCTGTAATTTCAACGCAGTCTGACAAATGAAAAATTTTTCGGCTCTTTCGAGCCGTTTTTTTTCAATAATTTTTTCTGTTTGATTTTTTTAAAAATATTGGTATAAGGTAGGAGCCTAATTCAATTTAAAATCCAACTATAAAACAATTTTTTTACGTAAATAGACGGTTTGCAATGCGTGCTAATGCAAATTGTCTGTAAAAAGATTAGTTTGGATTTTGGATTAGGCCCCAGCACCATTGTAAATCGTCTTTTTGTTTTACATGGAGTTGGGGCTTTATCCCATCCATTTTTTTATAATGAAAAAACTTACAGAAGATGAAGTAAGAGATTTAGCAAGGAAAAAATTAGATTTTTGAGAAGAAGAAAATGTTGTTTGTTGAGTGTGACAGTTAACTACTTTTTGTTCTCTTGGTTTCAAATGATTTAATGATAGACCAGATTGACGATATTTACCAAGTAATAGAACTTTCCCTGCAATAATTTTGGAAGCTAAATCAACGGAAATTGAATTAAAAGAAAAACAAGTTGAAGAGTTGAAGAAAAATTGCGAAATAGCAATGACTCAGTATAAAAAAGTAGTATGAATTTTATATAATTGAGTTGAAACAAGAGTTTTCAAAAATAATGAAGAAATTGATAGTCCTAAAGAATTATTAAATAAGGAATATTATCTCTGATTATTTACAGAAAACACGATAGATAAACAAAAAATTTATAATATTACAAAAAAGATAAATGATAGCCTACATTTTGATTTTTGAATAAAAAATTTATATCATAGGATGATTTTTACTGCTTGTGCTTTGGTTGCACAAAGATTTTGAGCTGATTTAGAAGTAATGAAGTGAAGAGTCTTTAATGAAATGCAGAATGCTATAAACAATTCGCTAAAATGTTCATTGAGAGATAGTATAAGACAGAATGATAAATTGATGTTATTAACTGATGTTTATAGCGAAATTAAAATGAATTCTTCAAATAATCAGTCAGCCATTGATAATTTTATAGATAATGTGATTGAAATTTCTGAACTTGTAAATTCAGATTATTGGCATTGAGAAGATGTTATGTGAATATTTTTTAATGAATTTAATCGTTATAAGAAAAAATCAGAAAGTTGACAAGTATTTACACCTGACCATGTGACTTCATTAATGTATCGTTTGATAGATGTAAATCAAAATGATGTAATTTTAGATGCGGCTTGTGGTAGTTGAGCATTCTTGGTAAAGTCTATGTGTAATATGATGAATGAGGCAGGTGGAATAAATACAAAAAAAGCACAGGAAATTAGAGAAAATCAATTATATGGAATAGAATTTGATAGAGAAATTTATGCTTTAGCTTGTGCTAATATGTTGATTCATAAAGATTGAAAAACCAATTTGGAGCAAATGGATTCAAGGTGACAAGAAGCTTCTATTCGGATAAAATCAAAACCCATCACAAAAGTGCTTATGAATCCGCCATTTGAAAATAAATATGGTTGTATGAATATAGTAGAAAATGTTTTAGATAGTGTAAAGCAGTGAACAAAATGTGCTTTTATCTTACCAGATAAAAAATTGGAAAAAGCATGAACATGAATTATAAAAAGGATTTTTCAGCATAATAAATTAGAAAAAATAATTAAATTACCAGAAAAAACTTTTGATGCTTGAATTACGACATCTGTATTTATTTTTACAGCAGGAATTCCACAAAACGACTCGGAAATATTCGCTTGTTATATAGCTGAAGATTGACTTGAAAGGGTAAAAAATCAATGAAGACAAGATATAAAAGATAGGTGGCAAGAAATAGAGGATAAATGGATTGATGTTATAAAAAAGCAATCATGAGATGATACGATTCAATGGATAAAACCGAGTGAACATTTATCTTATCAAATGCCAAAGAAAGAATTTGAAATATGTGAAGAAGATTTTGTAAAAACTGTAATGGATTATTTAATGTTTGAAGAATGAATTGATGTAAAAGAATTTCAGGAAAATTTAATTAATAAAATCATATATAATAGTGATGTAGAAAAGAAGGATGATAATGTTTTTATTTCTGTTAATGGAAATAAAGAGAATGAGTAATTTTGATAACAAACAGCGAAAAGAATTTAAAATAAAAGACATTTTTATTACAGATAAAAAATGAAAATCATATCAAGTGCCTACATGAGCAAGTATTACAACAAGAAATTTAATAGAGTGAGAAACGCCAAGAATTACGGTTACATGACTTAATAATTGAATTATTTGAAATTTTGCGGACATGAATGATGTAAATTATCGTGTTTTTGAAAATTTTATTAGTGTATCATTTCTTTGAACGATATTTTACCATAATTATAAAGCATCTCTTGATATGAAAGTACATTGTTTAAAACCAAAAGATTTTGATTTAAATAATTATACATGAAAATATTTAGTCTCAGTATTGAGAAAAAGTATAGCAAATAGTTCTTATGCAGATCAAATATCCAGCACTGTTTTACCAGATATGTTATTATATCTTCCAGTAAATAGTGAGTGAAATCCAGACCGAGAATATATGGAAAATTATATGAAAGAGATTGAAGAAAAATGTAAAAAAGAGTTAGAATTATTAAAAAGATGTTATGAAACAGTAAAAAGTAAAATTAATACAAAATCATGGAAAATTTTTAAAATTTGAGATCTGTTTGAAATTATAAGGGGAAAAAGATTTGTTATATGAAAACATATAGAATGAAATATCCCTTATTATTCAGCATCGTTAGAATGTAACTGAATTACGGATTATATCAGTAATCCAATTTTTATAGATAGAGATGCATTGGTTGTTACTACATTTTGAAATGCTTTTTATGCAGAGTGAGAATTTACAGCAAGTGATGAAATAACAATACTTCACCACAAAAACTTGAATAAGAATAATTGATTATTTCTAGCAACAATAATCACAGCTAATAAACGAAAATATTCATTTAAAATAAAAGCATTTTGTAATAGGATATCTAATGATTATATCAAACTCCCAGTAGATAATGACTGAAATCCAAATCGAGATTTTATGGAGAATTATATCAAAAATCTTGTGGAGAAAAATAAAAAGAAATTAAACTGTTTGAACTCTTAGTTTTTTGGTATAATTTTAGAAAAACAAATCTTTTTCCGTATTTTTTTTGTAAGTTTATTTTCTTTTTTTATTTGAAATTCCAATGTATTTTTGTATAAGTAATTAGTTATTATTATGTTTATGTTTTTTATTAATTCTAAACTCAAAAGTTATGTTTAAAAAATCTAGAAATGTATGGATTTTCTTAGCCGTTGTGATTATCTGAATAAGTGCTATCCAATGATATATGTTGAATGAGGCTCAAAATGAGGAAAAAATAAACGAAGAAATTGAAGCTTCTTTGAGTGCTTTTGTGGAATATTATAATTCTTGATCTTTTGAAAAAATTGAAGTCATTAATGATAAAAAATTGAATTGATATATTCTGCTATCAGAGACTGAAAAACAAAAAGAATATGATATTTTGAAATCAGAAAAACCTGAGAATTCTTCTTTGTCAGATATTTGAATTGATGTTTTGTGAAATAGTAGGATTGTCGTAAAAACAGAAGATGAATCGATTTTGAAATCGTTAGCAAAAGAAATTTTGCCTTTATTTTTATTCTTGATTTTAATTGCGATTGCATTTAGATTTATGATGCCTAAATGATCTGGACCTATGTGAATTAATACAAAAGCTTGAACAGATACAACTAAGACAAAGATTACAACTAAATTTGCTGATGTTGCTGGTATGGAAGAAGTGAAGGAAGAGTTAACTGAGATAGTAGACTTTTTGAAAAGTCCTGAGAAATATCGTAAAGTTTGAGCAAGACCTCCAAAGTGAGTTTTGCTTTATGGACAGCCTGGATCTGGAAAAACTTTGTTGGCAAGGGCTGTAGCTTGAGAGGCTAATGTTCCATTTTTCTCAGCATCTGGATCTGAATTTATGGAGATGTTGGTTTGAATGTGAGCTGCAAAAGTTAGAAATTTATTCCAAAAGGCAAAAGCTGCGTGAACAGCTATCGTGTTTATTGATGAGATAGATGCTATTGGTTGAAAGAGAGGCGTTTGACATACTTGAGGTCATCAAGAGCAAGAGCAGACATTGAATCAAATCTTGACTGAAATGGATTGATTTGATAATAAATCTCATGTTATTGTGATAGCTGCTACAAATAGGCCTGATATGTTGGATCCTGCATTGCTTAGAGCTTGAAGATTTGATAGAAAGATTTTGGTTTCAGCTCCAACTTATGAGGAGAGAAAAGCTATATTTGAATATTATTTGAAAGATAAAAAAATTGATAGTTCGGTAAATCTTGATTCATTGATTAAGAGGACAAGTGGACTTGTTTGAGCAGATATTGAAAATATCGTAAATGAAGCATCATTGAAATTAGCGAAAAAATGAAATAAGATAGTTTTGTCTCAAGATGAATTTGAATATGCAATTGAAAAAGTTTTGATGTGACCTGAGAAAAAAGTAAAGAGTATGCAAGAAAAAGAGAAACAGACAATCGCTTATCATGAATTGGGACATGCTGTGACATCTCATTTGTTGCCTGAAGCTGATAAGGTTGAAAAGATTACAATCGTTCGTAGATGACAGGCATTATGAGCAACATGGAAGACTCCTGAAGAAGATAAATATTTGTATTCTAAGACGAAAATTTTACAAGAGACTATTTCATTGCTTTGATGAAGGGCATCTGAAGAAGTGTTCTTGTGAAAAGATAATATAACAACTTGAGCTTCAAACGATTTTGAGAGAGCAACACAAATGATTTCTGATATGGTTATGAAATATTGAATGGATGAAGATTTATGACCAATTGTTTATTTCGATGATAGTAAATGAGATTATTCATTGTACAAACCATATAGTGAAACGACAGCAAAAATCATTGATGATAAGATAAAATATTATATCTTTGATTGTTATGAAAAGTCTAAAAAAATAATCAAAGACAATAAATCATTGATTGAAAAGATGTCCAAGATTTTGTTGGAGAAAGAGTATTTGACGAGAGATGAGTTTAAAGATTTGATGGATAATGGTTGAGTAATGAAAGATAAAAGTGATTCTGAGTGAAATAAAGAATCAAAAGATTCTTCTAAAGTTTCAGAAGGACAAAAGAAATGAGTTAAAAAAGTTGCTAAAAAATAATTTTAAATATAAAAATACTAATGACTGAACAAAGTAAAAAAGCTGTATATGTGTTGGATTGGTATACGAATAAAAATATCAAAGTAGTCGATATTGATTCGGCTGTAATTGAAAAATTGAAACCTGGAGATAAACTTGTTTATTCGATGGAAGACAATCACCAGAAACCATCGATTTGAATTTTTTTGTGACATGATATTGAGACTGATAGGATTGGACATTTTACAAAGATTTTGGAATGAGAAGATAAAGAATTTTTTGAAGAACAAAGTAAATTTGCTTTAAAAATATTTCCAATATTCAAGAAAAAATTTAAAGCAGAATTCCCAAATTCTATTCCAGTGACAGCAAGATTTCATATTTATTTAGATCAATTGTATTTCTATTTTTATTCTGAAGATAGATACGTTTTTACGGATTTTGTAAAAAAATTTAGAGAAAAAATTTGAAAAAATATCTTTTTATTCCAAGTGTGAGCAAGAGATATGGTAAAGATGGATCCAAGAACTGATAATTTACCATGTGGTGCTGATGGAATAATTCCAATGCATTGTAAGACAACATTGCCATTGCCGAGTATTGAAATGGAAAATTTGATTTTACAAAATTTGGAGTGAAGAGATATTGAGAGATTGAAATGAAGATGTGGAAAATTGAAATGTTCATTAATTTATGAATTAGATATATACAAAAAAGAAAGTGGAAGATATCCAAGAAAGTGAAGTGAAGTGAAATTGTTGAAATCTGATACAACATGAATTGTTACAACATATAATATTATGACTTGAGATGTGACATTTAAAACAAAAGATTGAGAAATGTTTAGAGTACCAACTTGAGAGTTGAAAATTATAAAAGCTCCTGATCCTAGGGTAAAGTCAGAAGAAGAACTTGAGTTGGAGAAAATAAAAAATCAAATTGAAGGATAAAATATTTATTATTATTTTATGAAAATGATAAAGTTTGGAACTACTATTTGGATTATATTAACGGTTATATTGTGCTTATTCCCTGTTTGAGCTATCCTTTATTTTTTGTGAAAGCAGTTGGTTTCTTTGTATAAGTTTTTGAAACAAAAAGTGGATAATGTGAGAGCTTTGGAAAGAATAAAAAATGATTTATTGCAGCAAACAGCGAAGGAGACAAGGGAAGAAAATAATATAATTGTGACGGAAGCAAATATTATTGCAAATGTGTTTGAAACACCAAAACCAGAAGAACCAGAAAAAGTAGAAGTTGCATTTGCATCTGTATCTGTTGAAGAAATGCCTGAAAATAAGATGATACAGGAAAAACAAAAGAAATTATTGGAAAAAATTTCTTATGAGGCAAATATTTTCAAAAAAGAGTGAAAATTGGAAGATTATGAGAAAAAATTGATTGAATGATTGGCTATTGATCCTGAGAATTTGGAACTAAATAAAGAATTAGCAAATTTATATTTCACAATTTGAAATCATAAAAAAGCTTTGTCTTTGTTGAAAAAAATAATTGAAGTTGATCCAGAAGATCATAATGTTATTTGGCAAATATGAGAAATTTATCTCATGATGTGAGATTATGAAACTTCTGAATTGTTGATAGAAAAGGCAATAAATTTGAAACCAAATAATCCTAAGTATTATATCAGTATGGTAGAGATAATGTACAATACTGAGAGGAAAAAGGATGCTGTGGCTGTAATGGAAAAAATCGTAAAATTAAGACCAACAAATTCAAATTATATTATGACTTTGGCTGAATTATATGAGGAAATTGGTGATGAAGATAATTCAAAAAAGTATTATTTTAAAGTGTTGGAACAAGAACCCACAAACGAAAAAGCAAAAAGAAAAATACAAGACTATTCATTGAATAATTAATTTTATATTGTAGCTTTTTTGAAAAATGAATGCTGAATATTACATGTTGTTGAGAGAGTTTTTATCTTTCAAAACATTACCTTTGAATTATGGATTGGATTATGTGAAGGAGCATAAAAAATGTTGAGAGTGGTTGCAAACTTTGTTTACGAAGTATAATTTTAATGTGAAAGTCGTGAATTGAAGAGAATCTCCAATTGTTATCGCTCAGTACAATGTGGCTGATGATGTGGAGACTTGAATTATTTATGGACATTATGATGTAAATAGTGCCAATATGAAAGATGGATGGAAAGACGATCCATTTTCTTTGTATTTTGGAAAAGATAAGATTATTGGTAGGGGAGTTGCAAGTGGAAAAGCAACTATTTTATTGAATATGTTTAATATTTTTAACTTAATTCAGGCATGAAATTTGAGATATAATGTGATTTTCATGATTGAATGAGAATATTTTCAATGATCTAAATGATTGAAAAAGATTCTTCAAGAAAATAAATTTAAGGCTGATTTTTTCTTGTCAAACATAGGTACTACCGCACAGAAAAATTTCGTAGTGAGCACAGGATTTAGAGGGTCGTTTAGTTCAAAGATAACACTAAAATCTGCAGAAAAAACATCTTTGGTTTCACAATACTGATGAATGTTGCAAAATCCAATTCATGATTTAAGCAGATTATTATCAAAAATTTATGATTCAAATGGTCGTATTACAATCCCATATTTCTACTACGAAATGGATGATTTAACAGCAAATGAAAAGACTTTGAATGCTAGATTCCCATTTGATAAAGAATTAGTTTTGCAAGAGTTTTGAGCTAAAACACTTAAATTAGAAGATATTGATTATTATTCTAAAAATGGATGAAAACCTTGTATTGAAGTGACAAGTTTCAATTCTTGAGAATCAAGTTTTTCAGCTGAAGATATCCAACCAAGTGCAAGTGCGATTTTGAATTTCAAGTTAGTTCCAAATCAAAAAGTTGATGCAATAAAGAGTTTATTCCAAGAGTGGGTAAAAGGTAATTTATTGTCAGATGTTGATTGTGAACTTACTTTCTCATGAGAATCTGAGCCAATAAAATTGGATATTTCAAATTATTTTGCAAATAGAGCAGAGACTTTATTGAGGCAAATTTCAGGTGAAAAAGTTTGAGAAATTTTGTCATGATTCTCATTGCCGATAGCAAAAGATATGTTGAGTAATACACAAAATATTGTAAATGTCCCATTGGTTAATGTGGATAGTAATATTGATGGAATTAATGAAAATTTGGATGTGGAATTATTGGAAAAATGAACAGAGTTTTTGTATGAGTTTTTTAGGAAATAGAGGTTGGTTTAGATCTTTTATTAAATTAATGTCATTTTCTCTTTGAGCTTTTTGAATAATACTTGATGAAAATAATCGTGTACTTTTGGTATTGAGAAATGATATTGATAAATGGAATTTACCGTGATGATGAGTGGAAGAATGAGAAGCGCCATGGGATGCTGTTATTCGTGAAATTAAGGAAGAGACATGACTTGATTCATCAATAATTTCGTTAGTTTGATTATACAATAAAAAAGATGAGAAAGATTTAGTCTTTCTTTTTCATTGTAATAAAATATGATGAGAATTGTTATTCAATGATGAAGCAAAGTTATTTTGATGGTTTAAAGCAGATAAATTACCAGAAAATATTATAAAAAGTCATAAAGAAAGAATATTAGACTTCTTTTGAGAAAGAGAGTGATTAATTTTGAGAGAGAAATTTTGAGAGAAAAAGTTTATTAAATGTTAGTATATTATTTATTTTATCTCCTTATTATAAAATCACATGGAAAAAAACATTTCACTTGTTTACATGGTAGCAGGAATGTCTTCTCGTTTTGGATGAAGAATTAAGCAATTTGCAAAGGTTTGACCAAATGATTCGACTTTGATTGAGTACTCTTTGAGTCAAGCATTGCCAGCATGATTTTCAAAGATTGTATTTATTGTAGGAAAAATGACTGAGTGACCATTCAAAGAAATGTTTGGAAATGAGTATATGTGAGTGCCTGTAGAATATGCTAAACAGACTTTTGATGAGGCAGATAGAGATAGGCCGCGAGGTACTGTAGATGCAGTTTGTTCTGCATTATCTTGCATTGATTGACCATTTGTGGTTTGTAATGGAGATGATATTTATGGAAAAAATTCGTTCAAAATTTTGTACGATCATTTGGCAAATAATCCAGATGAATTGTGTACTTTATGATATATTTTGTGAAATGTAATACCTGAGGTGGGAAGTACAAATAGATGAATTTTCACAGTAGAGAATTGATATGTAAAAAATATAAATGAAACTATCTGAATTGAAAAATCTAAATTATCTGAGTTCGGATTAACTTTGGATGCTTTGTGTAGTATGAATATTTTTGGTTTGAATAGGAAAGCACTGGAGATGTTGAGTGAAATTTTGGCTGAATTCAAAAAAGAGCATGTTTGAGATAGGAGAATTGAATGTTATTTACCAGTAGAATTGACTAATATTATAAAAAATAAGTGAGTAAATATGAAAATTTATTCGACTCCTGATCAATGGTTTGGAGTGACAAATCCAGATGATGAAGCTATTGTGAAAAAGCAAATAGAGGAGTATGAAAAAAATCCATCATAATACATATATATGATGGATTATTAGCCAGAGAGACCAGACTCGAACTAGTGACCCCTACGTAAAATTGGAAGAATAACTAGTATTTATTTCTTCTATTTTACTGATGTAGTGCTCTAACCGACTGAGCTACTCCCTGGTACTATTGAGTATATATATCTATTGTATAAAGTCAACACATTTTATTTTTTTTAGTTTGTTATGAATCAAAACGTAGAAAAATATATAAATGCAATTGTAGAGGCGAAGTGAGGAAAAGAAAAATTGTATTGAATTCCTACTGATATAATTTGATTTTGAGAATTTGGTAGAAACTTGGCCTTAGCTCTTGAACCTTTAGTTACGAAAAAGGAGATTTGTTTTTTTGATTTGGATGTAAAAAGTGATGAGAATTATCATTATTTTGAGTTCAAAGATATGTTTAAAAAAACTGAATTAATGATTTTTACAAAGGAACTTCCTGAGAATTATTTTGATGATTTGAGTGAATTAAATCCAAACGTTACTCTCATTGTGGATGAAAAATTAAAAGGTATTGTTGAAATATTTCAAACAAATTGATTTTGAAAAAATCTTGTTGTAATTTAATTGATTATAATTTCATGAAAAAAATTCGAAAAAATATTTTGATATGATTGGGAATACTTGTTTGAGTATCATTTTTTGCATTTTGTTATTATGTTTTTTTTAGTGAATTAATTTGAGAAGTTGAAGTGTATGACAATATTTCTCAGTATGAAATGCATATGTCTTTTGATAAGAAAAATAATGAAAAATGGTATAAATGGGGAATGGATGAAAGTATTTGGCCAAGGAAAATTACAGATAATATGGATGTTTTCGATTATAAAATGGTTCGTTATGATCCACGAGATGCACAGTATTTAGGCTACCTTGTTGTTGAATATACTGATGAAAACTATGAAAAAGAAGTGGAAAGATTGAGAAATTATGATTCAACGGAATATGTCTGATATTATTGAGTGACATGAATGAGTTGATATGAGTTATTAGCAATGTATGCTGATGAATATTATTGATTTGTCTATGCTTTGACAGATTGAAAATCGAAAATCATTTATGTTGAATTGATTTTTTGTAATTATTTTATGGACTTAGAGTACAAGAAGTATATCCCAAAAGAATATTTATTGGATGGATTTGATGCAAGTGCTGGTAATCCGTATAGAAAAATTATGATGAGTGAGAATTAAGAAAAAAACCGGATCAAATTTGGTCCGGTTTCGTGCCTTGCCATTCTTTTTTTTCAATTATGTATCCACATGCTGGACACTTGATTGTTTTCTCTTTATAGCTTTCTGGAATTTCTATTCCATTTCGCCCGCAGCATTTGCAATTTGCGATATAGGCGATTCTTTCTGTCGTTTTTTTAGTATACATACGCATTTTTTTTGATATTTTTTTTATAGTAATATAATAATTTTTTACATAAGTTCAATAATTTTATAAAAAGTATTATGTCTTGACTTCGTTTTCTGTTTGAATATATTAATTCTCGCCCACGATAACGTTGTCGTGGTAATTTTAAGTTTTATGCCTAATAACAATTGCGCAACAGTCCCAGAAAGTTTTTTTGAAAATTGGGGCGGAAAACCTGGTATTAATGGCGAACAGCCTAAGTTTATTGAAGCAAAGGGATCAAGTTTGAATTCTGTTCAGTTAAAAATGTTGACTGAATCCAAGGTCCCTGTAATACGCACTAAGGGGGCGGAATTTTTGAAAGTTTTTGTTCCGGGGCCTGGTAACTCTTTAAAATCAGTTATCATACCTAGGGATGAATTGAAAGATCTTGCTGATGACTTGTCGCCATATGGCGTTAAGTTTTCGGTTTCTGACAGGCGTACTTACGGCTTAGAGTAAACAAACCGTTTTTTAGGATCATAACCTTTGAAAGTATTCATCATTGGTTATGGTCCTAATTTTTTTTAAATATTTTTTAGTATAAATTACTTTTATTATTTTAACATACATTGACTTTATTATAAATTTTAATATAATTCTTTGGCTATAGCAACGTCGCTATAGCGAAAATTTTAAGTATATGAGTAATAAGTCTTTGGGCGATTTTATCGCAAAATGGACCGGTACAGAAATGGATGGTCTTGGTTTTCCCCTTTATATTTGGGGTGAAGATGAAAATGGCAAACCTAAGCGCGTTGTTAGGAATCCTGAATCTGGGATTGTAATCCCTAAATTTATTCAGGTCTCTCCTGACAGTTTAACAAAAAGACAGCAGGCGATTTTGTCTATGGGGCAGTTTATTGTGCTTAGGCGAGACCCAGATCTTAAGATTTACGTCGGTGACAGCGAAGGTAACGTTTGGCAGACCATTATTTTGCCGGACGATTTACCCGCCTTGAGAATTGATCTTGAGGAGCTTGGGTTGAATCAATCAGATCCCTATGGGATCTAATCGACAAGCAAAGTTCATAGTTGGTACTGTTTTTTTATTGGTATTAACTATGGGCTTTTTTCTTAATAAAAAATTTTGTTTAACAGTTTTTTCGTGCAGTATCAAAATTGTCGTTTGGATACCTTTTTAAGTAGGTTCTTTCTGATTCTTTGCGGATTAGGTTTCGTTTTTTTCATTCGTGTGCTCATACTATAGATGCAAGTGCACAGCGACAAAGTGTATGATCAACTTTGGTTTTTAGTTCATGGAAAACTTCATAAGGATCTCTTTCAAGAAATTCTTCTGGAGTTGTAATTCAGATTTTTATTAAATTGTCAGCAATTACTGGTCAGATATTTTGAAGTTTTGTAAGTGGTGATTTTGGCATTTTTGATATTAATTATTAAATTTATACTCAAAGTTCATTTAGATTTTTTATTTGTTTTTCACTAAGGTTTATATTAATAATTTTTCCTTTTCCTAATTTAATTCATAAGTAATTGAGTATCCTTGTATAAGCCAATATATTGTTTAAATTGTTTATTGCTTTTCTGGCTTCTTTATTATATTCCTTTTCTTTTTGAGATTCTTGAATTCCTTGTCTTAATATGTCTTGATTATCGCTTCATAGTAGATTTAAAGTGTAATTTACCTCATTTTCTCATGTGGCTTTTATTACACTTCAGATTTTGAAATTTCGTTTTTCTCATTCTTGATAAAATATTACATTATTTTCTCCAACTAAATCAATTATTTCTCAAGTATTTTCGTAATGATCCTTGATTCTTTCTAAGAATTCTTCAACTTTGTTTTTTAGATTTAGATTTTCATTTTTCATAATATCATTTATGAAATTTTGTAGCTTAGTATTATTTTTACACATAAGAGCATCATCCTGTTGAGTAAGATCAATTTTTTGATCGATATTACTTTGATTTGTTAGTAATTTATTATTAAGTTGTTCATATGAAGTTTTATCTTCGTCGCTTATACTTTCAATGTATTTTGCTGGGAAATCGATTGGTCCTTTTCAATATAAATCCGATTTTTCTTGTATAACAATTGGACATTCTATGACGTTTCCTTGATATTGTATTTTTACTAATTTGAATCTTTCGTATAAACAATTTTCAATTCAAAATGATTTGTATAAAGCGTCAAATTTTTTATTTCTGTCGTTAATAAAATCATTTGCCATTTTTCTTGAATTTTCATTTAGTTGTCAGTTTTTATTCCCTTTTAAGGATTCGTTGTAAACTGTTTTATTTATTTTTACGATAAAATTTCCTGATTTGTTTGGGTCGAATACATTGTGTGTTCATCAATGATTTATTTGTTCCATAATATCAAAGTTTATTATTCAATTGTTGTTTTTTAATTTATCGATAAATGATTCGATTTCTAATTGTAATTTTAGGCTTTTTATTTTTTCTTTGTCTGCTTCTTTTGATGCAGTTATTTCCTCATTTATAGTATTTAATTTTTCTTGCTGTTTTTTAGGATCAAATTCACTGATCTCTTGTCAATCGTTTAGATTTTTTGTTTTTTTAATACTACTATCTATTTTTTCCATATAGTTTTATTAAAAAGAATAAAATAATCATAACTAATAATAATCAAAAATCCAAATAATGCAAAAAAATCATATTTTTGTTGAAAAAATGTTAATATTGTGTTAGAAATGCCAGTTAAAAACTGGCATTTTCTCTTGAAATAAAAATATTTTTTTATATATAGTAAATAATGAAATTAAACTTCTCTTTGTAGACAAATCCCCCTCCTGCTAACGCGGGATCCCCCTTTATCAAGGGGGATACTCCCTTCCTTGATAAATGAAGGGGCGGGGATGGATTTGTTTACATAGAAGGGATATTTGTTCATTTTTAATTATTAATTCTTAATTACTCAATGGTCTCAATTGATGACATTAAAACACCTCCACAAAATTTAGAAGCTGAAAAGGGAGTTTTGGCTTGAGCATTGATGGATAATGAAACTATTTGGATTTATGATGCTGATAAACTTGAACCAGCAGATTTTTATCAAAAAGAGCATCAAGCAATTTATGCTGCAATCAAAAAATTGTGGGGAGATCGTAAAACTATTGATGTAGTGACTGTTTGAGATCAGTTGCAGAAAGATTGAAAATTGATGGATATTTGATGAATGGATTATTTGTATGATTTGTCGACTTTTTTGTTATCTACTTCTGGTTGTGGAGATTATTCTAGAATTGTAAAAGATAAATCGATATTGAGGAGCATTTTGAAAGTTTCTCAGTGAATTATTTGAGATGTGTACAAACAGGATGAGACGGTGACTATTATGGAATCTATTGAAAAGAGGATTTTTGATTTGACTCAAAATCAGACATGAGAAGGAATCGAGTCTATCTCTGATATTTTGAATTCAAGGGTAGAGGAGTATGTCTCAATTATCGATAATCCTGAAAAGATTAATGAGAAAAAAGTATTTTCTGGATATAAATGATTGGATGATATGTTGGCTGGATTTAAACCTTGAGAGCTAATTATTCTAGCAGCTAGGCCATCTATGTGAAAAACATCTTTTGCATTAAATGTAGTTTCAAATGTCTCAATGCAACAAGATAAATTAGTTGCAATATTCTCTCTTGAAATGAGTTCTGAATCGATAGTCGATAGGATGGTTGCTGAAGTTTCTCAAATTCCAATGTCAAAAATTACGAAATGAGAATTAGATAATGAAGATTTTTCAAATATGTGAGAGGCTATTTCATTATTAGGTAGCAAAAAAATATTTATCGATGATCAATGATGACTTACAGTTCCTGTTTTGAAATCAAAATTGAGAAGATTGAAAATAGAAAAATGAGGTTTGGACTTGGTAATAATCGATTACTTACAGTTGATGAGATGAACAAGTTATGAATGAAATAGGGTTCAAGAAATCAGTGAAATTTCAAGATGATTAAAAGAATTAGCAAAAGAGCTTGAAGTGCCTATCATTGCTTTGTCTCAGCTTTCTCGTAATGTAGAGCAGAGGATAGACAAAAAGCCTCAATTAAGTGATCTTAGAGAGTCTGGAGCAATTGAGCAAGATGCAGATAGTGTAATCATGTTACACAGAGAAGATTATTACGATCCTGATACAGATAGAAAATGAGCAACTGATGTTTGTGTCAGAAAAAATAGGAATGGAGCAGTTTGAGAAGTTGAATTGAAATTTATGGCAAGTATTATGAAGTTTGTTGAGACTGAAAAAGGTGAAAAGAGTGATTGAACATACTAGTATGTCTTTGTCGGGTTACAAACCCCACTAGCTTCGCGAACAGCTCCCCTTATCAGGGGAGAATTTTAATAAAAAAAGGAAATTTCCTCCCTGATAAGGGAGGTTGTTCTGTTGAGCAAAGCGAAACTAGGTGGGTTTGAGTAAAAAAGTATAATGTCAGGTTAGACCTGTTGTTTTAGTTAATTTGTATAATAGATTATATAAAATATTTTAGATAATGTCCATATTCTATATTGATTTTTTGGAAAGATGTGGGAACTAAAGGTTAGAGTATTTTTATATATTATTGTTGTTTTTTTTTCTTGCATGATTAAACACAAGATGTAAATAAAAATTAAATAAAAAATTATCGAGATATGATGTCCCGTAAGGATGGATTGTCGCGATAAAAAGATTTTTTCCATGGTTTCTAAATTTGTATTCAAATTAGAGCTATGTGCATGAATAGTAACTTATCCAAGTGAAGGACATGCAGAAAAATCTAGAGACGGTTTTTTGATTTGTAAGTGAAGTTTGGAAATCAAAAAGCGTATAGAGATTATAAAATGAGTTTGTAGTTTTATGTAGATTAATCTCATTTCATAAGCTCTATGCCATGATAAAGGGCTGTCCGTCTCTAGGTATACCTAGATAAGCGGACCGCAACATGTTTTCATGGAGTGGTCTTTTTTTTTATTGAAAAATTTTTTATTATATATATTTTTATTTGGTATTTTTATTAGACTTAATTATATGGAAAAAATTATAAAAGAATTAAAATCAATATTGAAAAAATATAAATTTTTGCACTGATATTCGTGGGCAGATAGATATTTTGTGAAAAAGAAAAATGTGGATAAATTAGTTGTCTATTTTTATGAAAAGAAAAATTTTGTTATGTTTTGATTGTCTTTTCAATGAACTGAGATATTAGATAAATATCCGATGTTGAAAGTTGCTTGTGATGAAGTTTGAAAATCTACATTAAAATGGAAAATTCGTTCAATAGAGGATATTGAGAAAAAGTGAATTTCAAGTGTCGTTGAAAATTTGGCTGAATATTATTGAATGGGTAAATAGTTTTTTTAGTTAGAAAAAACTAGCAATTTCGAAGAAATTACTAGTTTTATATTTTTGGATTTTTTACTACTATTTAACAGCAGCTTTGAATTCTGATCCAGCTTTGAATGTAACAACGTTCATTGCAGGGATTTTAATTTTTTGAGAAGGATTTTGAGGATTAACTCATGTTCTTGCAGCTCTCTTAGATTTTTTGAATGTTCCAAATCCTGTTAATCTAACTTCTCCATCTTTTTTAACTCATTTAATAACAGCTTCTACAAAAGAGTTAACTAATTCTCCAGCAAGTTTCTTTGAAACTCCTAATTTTTCTGCTAATGTAGCGATTAATGCAGTTTTTGTCATTTTCTACTATAATAATAAAGATAAAAAAAACTTAACGAACATGAATATAGAATTATTTGTACTAATTTCAAGTTAAAATGAAGAATATTGTTTAAATTTTGCCTTTTGTAGTCCATATATGCTCGATTGGATTGAATTTACTTTTTTTATTTTATAATTTATCGACTAATAGTTGCTCATTATTGATGGTGTCTTTTTGTATTGCAAGTCTCCCTTGAATAAAGATAGCTTTTTGCTAATATTACACTATCTATTTTATTTTTCATTTTGCTTATGACATATTTTGCGATTTTAGGGAAGAATAAAGAAATAAGTATAGAGGAATTAAAATTGGTAAAGCCAGTCAATCTTTTGGAAATAAATAATATTTTGGTGACTTTTGAGACTGAAAAAGCAGAGGAGTTGAATAATTTATGATGAATTATTAAGTGGTGAGAAATAGTAGATAAAGACTGATTAAAAAATAGATTAGAATGACAGAAAATCTTGTGAACAAAGGACAAAGATTTTTGAATAAGATTGAAAAAAGAGTTTTGAATCAAGAGATTCAAGTTGGTTGATTTATTCAAGACGGACAAGGAAGTAAAGAATAAGTGAGTTGAGGTTGTGAAGATTCAGAATAATTATGGGGTAGTGCTATGATATCAAAATATTTGATTGTATGAGGAAATCGATTTTTCCAAGCCTTCTCGTAGCATGAAAATGTGAATGATGCCAGCGAAATTTACGCATATTATGTTGAATATTTGATTGTGAATTTGTAAAAAAAGACCGGTTGCGATTTATGATCCTTTTGCTTGATCCGGAACGACATGATTTTTGGCAAATCATTTTTGATATGATTTTTTTTGATCAGATATCGATATTCAGCACTCGGAAAAAAATATGATTTGGTGGATGAAAAATTCTTTACATACAGATAAAAAATTTGAAATTTTTCAACATGATATTACAAAAGAAATTCCAAATTGAAGTTTGCAAGGGAATATTTTAGTTATCTCTGAATGATGGTTGTGACCTATTGTCACTGATAGAGCGACGGCACAAGATGTTTCGAAATATCAAAATCAAGTTTGGGATTTGTACAAAAAATTTATTACTACAATTTCAAAAACTAGAGAAAATCACAATACGAAAGCTGTATTTACTATACCATATTATATTAATCAATCAAATTTTTTGGAGCAAGAAATTAAGACATGGAGTAGTACTTTCGGATGGAAGATGTCGAGTATTGATGAGGTGTACAGCAGAGAAAATCAAAAAGTTTGAAGAAAGATTATTGTTTTAGAATAGCGTTTTATATTTTAAAATTTCGATTATGAAAAAGATTTTTTTGTTTGTTTCGTTAGTTTTTGCTTGTTTATTCTTTGCATGATGTAAAGAAAATAGTTTACTTTGAAGATTGTGATTTTTAAATATTATGGATTGAGACGGAATGGTGAGAAGTGCTGAAGATATTTGTCTGTCTTTTGATGGTCAGATTTCTGAGACAGAGGATTGAGAAGCTATTTGTATTTTACCAAATGATGAATTCTGTTATATGTTTGATATTGAAGATGGTGGATGTGATTTATTAGGATATGAATACGAATATGAGTGATATATGCCATCATCTGTTTATTGTGAAGAAAATTGATGAACTTATCAAATTTGGTTAGAGTGAGGAGAAGAGCAGGAAGTTTGTACTTTTGATGATGATAGTTTTTGTTATTTTGATGATTTAGTTGTCTGAAAATGTAGTAAATGAGAGTTTTATTATGATGAAGATGGGGTCGATGAGTATGATGCAATTTATGAATCATGTTTGTCTGCTTGAGAAGATTTAGTTTGTTGAAAAGATTGAAATACATATTTTAATAGGTGCATGATGATGTTAGAGTGAGTTGAGGAAGAAACAGAATTGGCTGAAATTGTTGATTGAGAGTGCGTATTTGGATAGAAATTTCTGTCTCCCTTTTTTAAAGGGAGAAGTCCGAAGGACAGAGGGATTTTTTTATTGTTATATTTGGGGCGCTTCGCCCCCAAACCCCAGACTCGACTTTTCCCACAATTAAGCTGGAAAAGTCGAGAGAAAAGAGCCCTCTCAAAAAATTTTTCAGTCATACTTTCCGTTTGTTGATTCACTAATTGAATACGGAGAATCGTTACATCCGATTCTATCGGACCGTTTTGGCATATCTTTTTCAGTAATTTCAACGCAGTCTGACAAATGAAAAATTTTTGGCTGACGCCTTTTTTGACCACTTCTAGCAGAACTTGATTTTAGTGAAAATTTTAATATAGTGAATCGTATTGTGAATTGTTTTTGTTATTATTTTTAATTTTTAAATAATTTAAATGGCAAAGGAAAAAACTTATGTAAAGGTTGAAAGTTCAAAGCCAGCAAGTAATGAAGTTTACTGAAAGGATAGTCATGGAAAGATTATCAAGATTGAACAAACATGAGATCCTAAAAAAAGAGCTGGATGTAGAAGATTTTTTGCAGTTTTATGTTGGTTAATTGCTATCGCATTTGAAGTTATCGGAATCTTGAGATTAAACGGTAATATCAATTGGTTTAGTAATATGGAAGTTGTGACTTTCTTGTTAATCTGTCTTTGAATTGATTTGATATTTGTTATTATTTGATCATTATTATGGAAGAAAGCAAATCATATTGATCCTGCTTCTGAAAAGAACAAAGCAAAATTCTGGTTGTGGAATAATTTAGGTACAATACTTTCTGTAGTAGCATTTTTACCTATAATTATTTTAGTTTTCACTAATAAAGACCTAGACAAAAAATCAAAAGGTTTAGTTGGATGAATTGCTATCGCAGCTTTAGTTATTGCTGGATTGGCTAGTTATGATTATAATCCTGTTTCTATAGAATGATTAGAAAGAGCACAGCAAGAAGTATTACAAGTAAGTCCTTCTGGAAATGTTTATTGGGCTCCACACAGTAAAAAATACCATGTAGATCCAGACTGTCCAGCTTTCTCAAATAGTGAAACAGTTTATGAATGAACAGTTGCTGATGCTTATGAAAGAGGTTTAACAGATCCTTGTAGAAGATGTATTCCAGAGTTATCTGATGAAGAATATGAGGCTCTTGAGCACAGTCATGAATGAGAAGAAGTAGAAGTTGAGAAGGAAGAAGGTTGAAATGTAATTAGTGATTTATTGTGAGAATTGGTTTGAGAATAATTAAATAATTTTATATAAAAAAAGGAGCCCAACGTTTGCGGGGGCTCTTTTTCTGAATTTGATTATTATTCTTGTTTGACATTTTTTTTAAAATATTTATAAATAAATATTTTATGGATTGTTAAATTTTGTTATATGTTGAAAGATAATGAGTTCCTAGATTTATTTGATAATAAACGCTATGAAATAAATAATATTTATGATTTTTTTGATAATAAAGAAATTAAATCTAAAATATTTAGTACATTATGAATAAATGATTTTTTAGATGTAATTGTGGAAAAATACAAGGACAAATCACTTGATGCTGAAACACAGAGAACTATCGAAATAATATCACATTATTATATTGCAAAACTTTTGTATGAAAAAGATGTTATTGGTAGTGTGGAAGAATTTTCTTCATCTAACAAGACATTAAAATCGTGTTTTAAAGGGAAAATTGATGATATTAAGTTATTGAGATTTTCGTTGATGCCTGTAATATTTTCTTCTATTAAGGAGCATTTTTTGTGATGAAATTCTTGGCAAGATTATTTGGATAGGTTTAGTGAAGAAAATCTTATGGACATATTAAACACTGCAAAAGAACGATCAGAGATTGAGGACTTTTCTTTATTAAAGCCTTCTGAATTATCAAATAAAAAATTTATTAGCGAAATTAGAAATGCTTTGGATCATACTCGTTATGTTTTTTGATCTGAAGCATTATATATAAAAAATCCTAAAAATACATATCATAAGCAGGAGTTTGAAAAAGAAATTCCTTATGCATTTTTACTTTTATTTATTTTGAATTTGCCACATTTTATACCAAAAAATTCATTGGGTATATCCTTATGTTGTGATGATGAAGAAATATTTTCAAATTCAAAAAATTTAAAATTTAGTGATTATAAAGACAGTTTGCATATTTATCAGCATCTTGCAGAGTGAAAATATGAAGATGATACTATTACAAAAAATAGAGAAATTTTTTTATCAAAATATTTAATTGGTGATGTGTGAGAGGTCGTAGAGGAGCATGATTTCGTAGAATGAGGTGATGAGAAAATTAAAAGTAGGGTATTGGAGGAATGATGATTGCTGACTAGTTATTTTAATAAAGAAAAGCTAGATTCAAAGCATTTGGAATATGTACTTGTTTCTTTATGAATGTCTTCTTTGACAATTCCGATGTCGATACTTGTTTATTTGTTGTTTGTTAGTGATAATTCTTATAAATGATTGAAATCTTCTGAGTTTATGGATAAAGCATACGATTTCTTATATTTAATATTTTCTGATTATTTTACGGGTTGTGGTGTATATAAAAATGATATGGATAATGCTATTAAAAATTATCATCTTAATATAAGAGGTGATAATAATGATATTTGAGATACTATTAATTACTCATTTCCATCTGAAAAAGATAAGATTTTAGACAATATAAGAAATAATTTAAGGATAGCAAAGCAGGAAAGTAATGGACAATCTGTAATGAAAACTATTATGTGATGCCGAAAATATGTATATAGTTATTTGATGAAATGTGGTTTTAAAGATGAATGAGATATTTTTCAAAAATGAGAAATAAAGATTACGTTAGAAGAATTGGTAAATCTTTGTTATTTTACATGTGGTGATTATTTCGCTATTAGTTGAATTATTGAGACATTTCCAAATCGATTAAAAGTTCAGATGATTAAGATGGTTTATCTTAATGAGCTTATTCCGTTGCAAAAAAGTGGCAAAAAGGGTAGGAAATCTGAGGAAGAACATATTAGAAATGCACTTGCACATGATAATTATACCATTTTGGCTTGAGTGGATCAAATTGTGCTGCGTGATGGTTATAGTCGTGGTGATGATAGGTGGAACCGAGAAAGAATATATAAATTATCAGAGTTGTATGAAAATACATATAAGGCAATGGATGATAATATGAAAAATATAAAGCTTAATTTTGATTGAAGTGCCTTGATTAATTAAATTGCTTAGTAAGAGTGGAGTAGTACCCTTTTCTACTTTACTCTACTCTGTCTGAAAGTAGTAAAAAAATTTAAATATTAATTTATTTGTGCAAATTTTTGTAATTTTTTCTTAAAAGTGGCTTAAGAAGGGGAGTATCGAAAAATAGCTAAAAATAGGGGTATTTTTGGTTTGCACAATGTATCTTGTGCAAAGTAAATGAAATTTTTTCTTTCTGACTTCTGGAGCTACTTTTTTGAAAAAAATTAAATAAAAATAAAAAAAATTATATTTTTTATCTCCGATAGGTCTGGAAGTTTTTTGAAAATTTCTGAAATTTGTTCTTTATAATCCTCTATTTTTTATAATATTGTGTAATACTTGGTACTACCTATAGTTTCTAAATAATTTCAAATTTGATTAAAATTTTATCAAGGTGGACAATTGTGCCACTTGAATCAAAAAATGAACGAATTTGAAATCTTATTTTTCGTATTAATACCCTTTTCTTACTATTTTTTTAAAAAATTTCTCTTTAAATTTTTGATCTATTTTTTTATCAAAATTTTATGATTTTTAAATAAATGTATTTTGAATTTTTTTTAGATATAAAAATTTTATTAAATTTATTTTTCTACTTTGCACAATATTTTGTTATAGAAATCTTCTTGAAAATATTTTTTAATTGGATAACTTATATTATTATTTTTAAATTTTAATTCATTTTGGATGAAATTAAAGAACATTTTATTTTACTCTATTGCTTCTATATTGGCTTTATGAAGCTTTGTTTCTGCTGTGAATGTTGATTCTCAAATTGAAGATGAGTTAAACAAAAAGGAACAAGAAGAGATGATACAGAAAGCACAGGATTTAACTGAGAAAATTACGTTTACACAGGTAAATTCTTGTCAAGATATGGAAAAAGTGATGGAAGATTTCTTAGAAACTTACAAGAAATTACATCCAAAAATAGATTATGATTATCGTATATATAGGAAAGGTGGTATGTATCTAGAAGATGGTATCGTTTATGAGACTAATTCATTTGCCGTTCAGGATGTTGAGTATGTAACTAGTGATGCTATTGAACCATCTAAGTCTTTGTCTGTTGATAAATGAGAAGTTTCTGACTACTCTACAACAAATATTCAAAAAATGTGAGTTGATGAGCCTGAGATTTTGAAGTCAAATTGAAAATATCTTTTCTATTATTCAGAGGTAAATTATAATGATAAATATATATCTATCATAAAAACTCCAACTGAAAAAGACTTGTCTGATGCTGAATTGCTTTCAAAAATTAATATTCCTGATAGTTTGGATAATATTCAATTATTCTTGAATTGAGATAAGTTAATTATTTTGGGTTCTCGTTATGATAGAAAATCTGATTCTGTTTTGTGATCTAATCGTACTTTGGTAATCGTATATGATATAAGTGATCTTGAAAATTTGAAGATGGAGAAAATGACTGAAGTTTACTGACGTTTTGAAGATGCTAGGATGATTGATGATCAGCTTTATTTGATTTCTTCTATTAGTTTGGATTGGTATGAAATTGCTTGGAGAGATCGTCCTATTAAGTTCAAGGATATGCAGCCAAAATTAATTGATGTTACGTTGAAAAAGAAATCAGGTTTTTTGCAAAAGGTGTTGGGTTCAAGGTTTATGTATGACAAAAAGATTGTAAAGATGCCTTGTGATAGTATTTTCTACTTATTGCCATCTGAGGAAACTATGAAAGAAACAAATACTTATCCTAATTTTACTTTAATTTCTCAAGTTTCTTTGAGCGATTTGAGTGCTACGCCTAAACAAGATTTAGTATTTGGAAATGTGGATGAAATTCATATGAGTCAAAGTTCTTTGTACTTACCTTCTCCAATTTATTTCTCTAGTCCAAAGAGATGTCCACATCGATGATGTTATGGTTCTTGGTATTATAGGGATGAAAATACGTTGATTCATAAATTCAATCTTTGAAAAGATGTAAAATATCAAGATTCAACTATTATACCATGAACTCCATTAAATCAATATTCTATGGATGAAGATGATGATTGAAATTTTAGGATTTTGACTACTACATGGTATGATCAAAAGGCTACTCACCTATCAATTCTTGATAGTGAATTGAAATTAAAATGAAGTCTTTTGAATATTGAGCCAGGAGAAAATTTCAAATCTTCTCGTTATATTTGAGATAAATTATATTTAGTGACTTATCAAACTATTGATCCTTTGTTTGTCGTTGATATGGAAGATATCGCTAATCCAAAAATTATTTGAGAGCTAAAAATTCCTGGATATTCTACTTATTTACATCCATATTCAGAAGCTAAAAATTGAGTTCAATATTTAATTTGAATTTGATATTCTACTACGGATAATTGATATGGTTGATTGAAACAAGACAATACAAAAGTTGATTTGTACAAGATTGATTATAATTGACATGAAACAGCTGAGACAAAATGTAGTGCTTTGATTACAAAAAATGTTGATGCAGAATTGACTGATTCATGTACAAAGGTTGAAACTGGATCAATAAGAGTAAAAAAATGTAATGAAGAACAAAGATTGTATGAAGATTGTCTCACAAAAGTAAATCCTGAAAATATTGCAGTTTCAGTAATTGCTTCTTATGAATTTACTGGAGATTCAAGTTATTCTCCTGCATTGGACAATCCAAGAGTTTTTGTTCGAAGATCAAATAAACAGGAATTAGTATTACCAATGTCTATTTCTACTGTTACACAAGAGTGAACGAGAGAAAATAATCGAAATTATAAATATGATTATTTCTTGTGATTAAAATGATTGTCTATCAAAACTTCTACAGCATTGATTAAAGAAGTTTTATCTCAAAATTTTGTAGATGATACAACAGATGATAATTATCGTTATCGTCGAAATTCTTATGATGCAAGAGTTTGATATATTGATGATACATATTATTTCTTGATTTGAGGATTCGCGTGATTTTTGAATAAAGATGGAGATGTTGTTACATTAGGTTCTTTATAGTTTGAAATATTTTTAAGTATGTGAAAAGCCAGGGGGGCAAACCCTCTGGCTTTTATAGTTATTGTTCGGTTAAATAAGCCCATGCTTTTTCAACCTTGTCCATTCTTTTTTTTGTCCAAGCATAGTGCTTTTTTTTATCGTTGTATACATCGATAATTTTTTCTAAGACGTCTGTCTCTATGCTTGAGTTTGCAGATTTATAAAGGTCGTTCACATACGTGATTCCTTTGTTTAGATTTTCGATAATTTTATCGATTCCGATTTCGTATAGGTCATTCCACTCTTTGTAGTATTCTTCTTCCGTAGCGAAGTCGTTTTCAGGATAAAACACGAATCCACAATCATTGCAAACTAGTTCTGGGTAGCGATAGCCTCCCCATACGATGTGTTGTCCGTTGCAAACTGGACATGGCTCAAGTGAGCCGGTTTCAATTTTTAACATAATTAAAAACTGGATATATTTATGGTGTATACTCTATTGAAATTGTTTTGTTTTTCAAGAGTAATTGACTTATTTTTGAAATGTTGTTTAATTTTTAAATTAAAAAAAAGAAGCAGACTTATCTGCTTCTGAATTTTCCAAAATGCGGATCTAATTTATGTAATATTTCATATGAATGGTTGAGGTTCAGTATGAAACGAATTTTAAAGCTTTTGATCAGGTAGAAATGAATTCTATCGAACTAATACTGGGATAAACTCAATAATCATTTTTGAATCAAGAACAGTATTAGCAGCAGTAAAATCTGAAATATCCGGAGCATCGTTTCATAGACATTGCCAATATGGTAACTTAATATTCCATAATAGCTGATAATTTAACAATAGTAGATTTTGCTATCATGATTATCACTATTTTAAAGCGAAATATTAAATTGAAGAAACCATAAGAGATAACTATGATCGTTTCTCTGATGAACTGAATACAGTTTAAATACTCAGCCAGAAACATGAGGTTTCAAAGAGAAAGACACAACTTTAATCGCAGCTCCTCTACTACTCGGTAAGGAGAAATAGAGATATTAGTTAGCTATGTTTGTTCATAGATAACCGTACAGAATGATTTGCACATTCAGCGATGAGATTAGAGCAAATGGTGAACATCTCAAATACCATAAATTATTTTAATGATCTCATTTTGTTTCACCAAGAACTTCTTGTTTTTCTTGATGACGTATATATTATATTCAAAAAAGTTTTATTTGTCAAATTTTTTGGCACTTTTTTTGTATGAATTTTACTAGGTAAAAACTACGATTTTAAAAATCAGACAAAAAAGTTTACTTTTTTTTGATTTTTTTTGAAATTTTTTTTGAAAAAAATAACTTGTTTATGAAAAATTATTTATTAAAGTGTTTTTTGTTTATTAAATTAATTATTTTTATGTCCAAGTACTCTACTTCCCAGGTTCAGACCTATATTCAATGTCCATTGAAATATCGTTATCATTATGTAGATAAAATTCCTGTTTCTGAATTTGTGGAAACAGCTGATACTTTGCTTTGAAGTTTAGTACATGAAACTCTGGAAAAATTGTATGATGATGTAAATGTTTTAAAGGTTCCAAGCAAAGAAGATTTGATAAAGTTTTATTATGATTTATGGGCTAAAAAAGAGAGAGAAGCAAAAGAAAATTGATGAGAAATTCAGGTTATAAACCAAGAATTTACTCTTGATGATTACAAACGCAGAGGCGAATCTTATTTGGCTAAATATTATGATAAGCATTCCCCTTTTGAAGATATTAAAGTCATAGATACTGAAATGCAGATTATGTTTAAGCTTGATGATGATATTAATTTTCAGTGATTTATTGATAGATTGGATAAAGTTTGAGATACTTTTGTAATTTCAGATTATAAAACAAATAAAAGATTGCCGACTGAAGAAAAAGATTGATATATTGAACAGCTGACTTTGTATGGAATTTGAATCAAACAAAAATATGCAAAGTATTTTAAAGATATGAAAGCGAGGCTTTATTTTTTGCATTTTGATATTGAAGATGAGCGAGATTTAACAGCTGAACGTTTGGAGCAAGTCAGGCAGAAATATATTGGTTTGATTAGTGAAATTGAAGAAAAAAAGAAAAAATATTGATTAGGAGATAAAAAGTGCTTTGAATCAAAGCAGTCTCCACTTTGTCAGTGGTGTGACTATTTTTCTATTTGTCCGCTGTTTAATGCGATAAATACTGATGATGAAGTGGTTTCAGATTTATCAGAGAAAACATTGTCTTCACTAGTTGATGATTTTATTTCTTTGAGTAATCAGGTTTCAGATTTAGAAAAACAAAGAGATTGATTGAAAGAAATATTTCAAAAATATGTGCAATTCAAGGATCCAGATAATGAGCAATCGGATTTTCTCATTGCAGGAAATAATTGAAATGTCAGAGTTTCGAAGAAGGCAAAAATTTCGGTATTAGATAAAGATAAATTTATTGAGAAAATAAAAGAACTTTGACTTTTTGATTCATATGCAGATATACCGCGGCAAAATGTTGATAAATTATTTCTCAAAGATTGATCTGCAACTGTTGAAGATTTTTTGTGAGCAGTTTCTGAAGATATTAGGTTTGATGTTAGAAAAGTGAGTAAAAAAAATTAATAACTAAGAATTAAAAATTAAAAATGAAGGGATTTTTTTTATTGAAATTTTTTGTCTTTAGTATATATATTTTGGTATTTATTTTTTAATATTTAATTATGGCAACAACAAAAAAAGTAGTAAAAGTGTCTTCAGGTTCTGCCAAGTCATCAAAAACTTCAAAATCTTCAGCTTCTGGAGTGTGAGCATTACTTTGAAAATGTAAAGGTTTACTTTGAAATTCAGGATGACTATTGGAAGATGTAAAAGAAATTTCAACTAAATGATCTAATTTCTTAAAAAAATGAAAAGATACTTTAGCAAAAGCAAAAAAGAAAAATAAAACAGCTGCAGATAAAAAGAGTCTTTTAACAAGCTGAAAAGAGCTTTTAGTTGAATGAAAAGAGTTGTATACTAAAGGAAAGAATTTATTGAGCCAATTGAATAAATCAAAAGGTGGTAAGAAGACAACTAAGTCTACAAAGACAGCTAAAGTTGCAAAAACTATAAAAAAAGCAAAATAATTTATTCATACTTGAAAAACGAAATCTTTTTGATATAACGACAGCGCAATTTTTTATATTTTAAAAATATGTTTGATGAAAAATTTAAAAGTTTTGTCTTTTGTTTTATTATTTTCAGTATTAATTGTTGCTTGATGTGAAAAAGCAAATAATCAGGAAAAGTATTCTTGTGAGGGTGATGAAGTATGTCCTGTAGAACAAACTGTTGAGACTCCTTCAATCGAAATCGAAGAAGCACCAACAGTAATTGTTGAAGCTAATGATGAGGTCGATTGAGAAGAAGAGTTTGAAAATAATGAACAAACTGTTGAAGAACCAAGCGATCAACCAATGATGAGAATTATGGTGGATGAAAATGCGACTGCAGAAGAAATTGAACAAGACATGGTTAATACATGTGCAAATGCTAATTGAACATGGGCTGACTGAGTTTGTACATTAGAAGATGGTTCAGTAGTTGCTTTCTAGTTGAAAAAATATTTGTTTTAAAAAAATCTTAGCTTAAGCTAAGATTTTTTTGTATGTTATTGAATTATTTTTTAATTGTGTAATGCTTGTAATTTTAGGTCTGCATTTACTTTCTCCAATTTTACTAATGAATTTTCAATTTCTTCTAAACTACCCTTTTTTCTCAATTCTCTAATTTCTTTTTCTAATTGAGCTTTCTTTTCTTTTAATTTCTTTTCATCTTCACTGACTTTAGTGGTTGCTACTGTTGTTGCTATCTTTACTAAATCTTCACTTATAAATGCAATTCATTTTGATATGCTAATTGATATTCATTCGTTTGTTTTTACAAAATCTTTTTCTTTATATTTTCATATTGGAGAAATTGTTATAATTCATGGTTTCAATGAAGTTACAGTAGGTCTTTGTCATGGTTTTACTGTGACGTCACCTATTTCCGTAGGTAAAATTATTTTATCGATTTCACCTTCAAATATTATTCTCTCTGGACTTGAAATTTTTAATAGCATAATTTTAGCTTAGGATAAATTTCAAAATTACCAATCATAAAAATATCATAACAATTTTTATTAAATAATCAAAACTTTTTTAGTCTTCGTTATTACTTAGTCTTTTTCTGATAAATGCTGGTGTTTCATCGTCTATGTCTTCAGATTTATTTGAGCTGAAAAAATCATTTTTTTCTTCTACTGCTGGAGCTTGTGGTTCTTCGTTTGTTCTACTAACTATCCTTTCGATGAATCATTGGCTTTGATTCATGGGCTTGTAATTTGATTTTCTTGCATCTGGTCTTCATAATTCATCATATCAAATCTTTTTGTGAGCTGGTTCTGAACTTTGTTCTTCGAATCATGTAGCGATAATCGTAACTTGCACTTCATCTTCCATTGTTTCGTCAAAAGACATTCACCAAATCATATTTACATCGTCATCGATAATCTCTTCAACGATACTTGCAGCTTCTTGTACTTCTGTTGGAGTTAAATCAGATCCTCCTGATACTGCGAAGATGATGCTCTTTGCTTTGTCCAAATTTGTTTCCATCAATGGATTGTCGATAGCTTTTCTTGCAGCTTCTACTGCTCTCTTTTCTCCTGCTCCGTATCCTATTCCCAATAATGCATTTCATGAGTTTTGCATTACAGTCTTGATGTCGGCAAAATCGATGTTGATATCACCTGGTTTTATGATTAAATCAGATATTCATTTGATTCCGGAATAAAGAATTTGATCAATCATCAAGAATGCTTGTTTGAATGTTGTTTTTTTATCGATTACATTAAATATTTTTTCGTTTGGAATTACTATCAATGTATCTACTGTTCATTTAATTTTTGCTAGTCATTCTTCAGCATTTAATTTTCTCTTTTTACCTTCAAATTCGAAAGGTTTTGTAACTACTCATATAGTCAATATTCACATTTCTTTTGCTATATTTGCAATTACTGGGCTTGCTCATGTTCATGTTCATCCTCACATTCATACTGTGATGAATACCATATCTGTATCTTGTAACATGTTTTTTATATCAGCTTCGCTTTCTTCAGCAGCTTTTCTACCTATTTCTGGATTTGCTCCAGCTCATAGTCCTTTTGTCAAATTTAGTCAGATGTTTACTTTTTTGTCAGCTAAACTTCATGCTAAATCTTGAGCATCTGTATTTATTGCTACAAATTCTACTCCTTGTAGTCATTCGCTAATCATCCTATTTACGGCTTTGTTTCCACATCAACCGATTCATAAAACTTTAATTTTTGCTCCTGGTATAAATTCAGGTTTTACTTCATTGATAACCATTTTTAATCTATAATTACAAAGTAAATGTTTTGCACAAATGTGCTAGAATAAGTTTTTAAAGAAATCTCATATTTTTCATCATATTTTTTTTATATCAATTCCATGTGTTCCTTTTCTTCAATCTTGATATTTATTTGATCGAACGAATGTTCACAAGACATTTGTAAATTGTATATTATTTGAAATGTCTCATAGGTTTAATTGTGTATCTTTTCCATAAAATGTTGCTAATTTAAATACATCTTTTGATAACAAATCAAGATTTGGCATTTTTGCTCATCATCATACTAATATTACCCCACCTGGAAGTCTTCAATCTCTATCAAGAGCTTGTAGGTGTTTATTGATTTTTTCAAATATTTCTTCATATCTTGATGATATAATTTCAGTCAAGAATAATGTATCTAACTGATCGTTATCAGATGGTTTTCTGTTTGAAATTGCAGTTCAGTGTGTCTTTTTGATATCTTCAGCATCTTTGATATCTATTTGCATTCATATAGAAATATCTTTTGTTACATCTTCTCATCATGCTGGGATTGTACCATATCACAATGCGTATCAGTCTTCGAATATTGCATAACTTGTTTGATTTTTACCGATATCAATTAATACTGTTCATAAATCTTTGTGATCATAATCTAATATTAATTCACTTGCAGATAGTATGTTTGGTATGATATCTGATATTGATAATCAAACGTTATCAAACGCTTCAGTCACCCCATTGTAAATGCTTTTTGGAACCATGAATGCATCAGCAACTAGTTCTAATCTTTTTCCTTTTAATCAGATTGGATCTTTTTCTTTTTTAGTTTCGTCTATGATTCGGTGTACAGGTACGATTTTGATTGTTTCCATATTGTTTTCTATAGCAATATCGGCGATAACTTTTGATAAGTGTTCAACATCGTTTTCTGTAATTTCTGGATCCATAATTCTCTTTTGCTCAGTGATTCTTTTTACTACTGCATCTGGGTGTGAAATTCAAACGAATACTTCATCGATGAAGTCTCATCATAATTTCTTTACGAAGTTTTCGATAATGTTGTTTATGCTTTTTGTAAATGCCTCTGTATCCAGAATTTTTCCTTTACGCATACCGCGTGTTGGCTCAATGTGCTTTGCAAGAATTGTGTTTTTTCACTCATCGTTTGCAAATACTACTGCCTTGATGGAATCGTTTCCAATGTCAAAAATAGCTTTAATATCCTGCATCTTTTTATGAAAATAAAAAATTAAAGTTTTTACCTACGAGATTTTTTGTTACATTCTACAAATTATTTTATTTACGATTCATTGTTTATGAAAATATACACCAAATGCAAATTGGTTTTTAATTATTATGATATATTTTAGTTATCATATAGGTCTAAACTGTTTTTTTGCAATTTTTAGTATATCTAACTTTTGGTTATCGTTCCGAGATCTGTATTTAGCTTTGCTAGTTTTCGTTATTGCCTCCGGCGGGTTACTTTTGTCTACTAGCAACAAAAGTAACCAAAAATGCCTCTCGGCTCACTTCGTAATTTCAAATAATATCTTACTTCGTTCGATATTAGCGAAATTCGAAGCTGAGCCGATTTTTTTAATTTTGGAATTGAAAAATTTTATTTGTTGTTAGAATAATTTAATTTTTTTGCTCAAGTGTGAAAATTGAGGCGATTTCGTATCTTTTATCGTCGTAAAATTTTAGCATTTTATCGTTTACTATGATTCATTTTCATTTTTCTCATAATTTCTTTGTTTTGTATCGTAATATTGGCTTTCGTGTATATTTGATTAAATTTTCTATCAGCTTTCAAAATACTCATCCAAATAGAAATTCAATTATTGTTTTAAATTTTGATTTTCATGTGAATAATTTTGTTCAGATATTAATACAATATTTTTGTGGATGGTTTGGAAACATAGCTTCAAATCGTGGGTTATTTTTATATATTATTCACTCCTCTTTTGTTTCTTGGTATAATGGAACTAGATGGGCTAATCGATATCATAAATAGATATCACTTTTGTTTTTCAGCATTATAGTGTAGAGATTTGTATTATCCTCTCTTGTATAAAAAGATAAACAAAATTTCTGCTTTTTGTTATTTTTAAATCTTTTTTGTCATAAAATAGTGAAATATAGTTCGCTGAAGAATCTTGCTTTCCGTAGTTTATTTTTCTTTGTTATGATAAAAATATCAATATCGGAGTCTTCTTTTAGTGAGTTGAATGTAATTGAGTTGCACAAAAATATTTCAGAAATAAATGGTAAACTTCTGTATAGATTTCAAAATTTATTTATTTTTGTAGTAAATGTTTCGAGGTATTTGTTTTTTTCTTTTCGAGAGAAATCTTGGTTTAGTGTGTGGTTCTTTTTTTCTTTTTTTGTTCAGTACTCAAAAAACTCAGAGTTTTTTGGCACTGGATAATTCATTATGTCATAGAATAGTAGTTTTTGATCTTTCATATTTTAGATTTTATTTACTCGCATGTACTAAGTCAGCAATCAATTCAATTTGTTACTTTATCATTATTACATCGTTCTAAGTTTGCTGTTTTTGTTACTGTATTTATCGTTATTTTTCATATAGGTTGCCAAGTTTTTCATTCGGTTCACTCAGTTGTGTTACATGATTCTCAATTTTTTTCAGCTGCATATATTGAAAATGAAAAATATGTGTCAATTTCGCTTGTTTCAGGGGCGTATTCATGATAAGATATTATTGTTGTTCAGTCGTTATAAGATCATTCATTGGTTCGTCGTTGTGAGGCAGAACATGAATGATCGTTGTAATGTTCTTTTTGTAGACAACCATCCATTTTTTTTCTGGTACCAACTCATCAAATTCCTCTTTGTGTTTGTAGTACAGCCATGCTTTGTGGTGTGATAGATTTCATTTTACTTCTTTTGCATTGTTGTTGATAATATTGTCATCGTGGTCATCATCGACGATTAGGACATAGTGAATTTATGCATGTGTCTCGTATTTGTGCACATAGTCCGGCGTTAAAATCTCCTCCTCCTCATACAGTTGTAGATGATTCATCATTTGCAAAGACAACGAGACCAGAAATCGTAGCATCAAACTCTTCAATATAGTCGTATCATATTTCATATAGTCAATCTTTAAACATGTTAATTATGTTTGTTTCTCAGCTTGATTTAAAAAGAAATTTATCAATATTTTTTATATTTTTTTTAGCTGTGTAATTTTTCTCGGAATCAATTAATGAAATATATTCATAGTGTCAAGATCAGACTAAATTTTCTGAAGCTGTTAAGTCTCAATTTTCATCATAGCATGGTACAATTGTATCTTCTTTTGTGGCATCTATATTTTCTATTACACAGTACACATATGTGTATCATGCTTCTAATTTACCTTTATTTCCATTTTCATCTGTCATTTTTATTTGAAATGTATCTATCTCGTGTTCCGTTCATTGGTAAGTTCGTATTTTATTTCTTTGGAAATCTTTTAGCATTTCTGTAATTTCTTTGTACATTACATTTACGGCTTCTTTCCTGTAATCTATGCGGTCTTGTCATAGCATCCTTATATTATATAACGCAGTGGATATGATTCCAATTATTACTATTACAACAAGTGACTCAAGTAATGTAAATCATCTAAATCTTTTCATGTTTGTATTTTTTGAATTAAATATAAAAATCTTATACTAATATTTAATATTTTTTCAAATGAAAAAAATCTCGTTTTTTAGGCGAGATTTTATTTCTATGTATGGATTTTTTAACCGTTGATTAGGGGTCTAATTACACAATTGTAATTCTTATCGTTTTTGTTTTGGACGATAAGTGGTTTTTGATTATCTACAATATTGAACACTATTTCTTCTGTGTCCATTGTCCTGATGAAATCTGTGATGTATCTTCCATTGATTCCAAATGATACTGGTTCTCATTCCATTAGTACTGGGATATTTGTCTTTCATGTTCATTTGTCAGTTTTTCCAGAAGAAACTGATGCCTCTCAATCATTTACTTCGATTTGGATGAAGTTGTTGATATCTCTTGTCAAAATTCAGATTTTTTTGATTGCTTTTTCACAGTCATCTTTGTTCATTATCAATGTAGTATTGAATTTTGTTGGCATAACCTCCTCTCTTTCATAATCTGGGAAGTTTCATTGAATTAGTAATGATGTAGCCAATATTTTCATTCCGTCGATATCGAAATCAAATGCGATAAGGTTTGATGAATATTTTACATTTACATTATCTGATCATTTTTCTTGAGCAAAGTCTGAAATCTTTTTGATATCCAAAACTGATGTTTTTGGTATTATCAATGAAAAATCATCTCAAACTATTGTAGAATTTGTTTTGAATTCAGTTAATCTAAATGAATCTGTTCAAACAAAAACTAATTTTCTGTTTCACTCCTCCTCTTTTGATTTCATAAGTATTCAAGTCAAAACTGGGCTGAAGTTCTTTTCAGTAACTGAATATTCTACTTTTTCGATTCCGTTTGATAATCATTGTGTATCCAAAGTAATTTTGTTGTCTTGTGGTACATCTGGTAAAGCTACATATTCACTGGCAGATATTCCAGGTATTTCAAAATTATCTTTTCATGATTTGATTGTCATTGTCTGGTTTTGTTGATCAACAGATATTTCAACTTGAGTCTCCTCTATTGATTTGATGATATCAGAAAACATTTTTGCATTGATAGTGATTGCTCATTCAAGTTTTACTTCACAAGGAGATTCAATTTCTACATATTTTTCCATATCCGTAGCTCTAACTACTATATTGTCGATAGATGCTTTCATATAAATGTTTTGTAAAATTGGCAAAGTGGCGTTCTTTGCTACAAATCTACTGCTGATATCGATGATATCATTTAGCTTTGCTACATCTATTACAATTTTCATGGTTGGAAAAAATTAGAAATTAAATAATTTTTCTCAAATATGTAAATAACTAAAAAATTTAAAAATTCAAGTGAAAAAATATTTTACTTTTTTTTATTTTTTTTGAATTTTTAATTTGTTGAAAATGGCTCCCATGTTTAGAAGCCATTTATTTATTTTTAATTTGAGTGATTGTTACATTTCATTGATGATACGGAGAAGATACTGACCGTATTCATTTTTTACCATTGGTTGGGCTAGTTTGTACATTTTTTCTTCGGTAATCCAACCATTACGGTATGCAATGTCCTCTAAGCAACCGATTTTTAGGCCGGTGCGTTTCTCGATGACTTCGACGAAAGTGGATGCTTCTGAGAGACTGTCGTGCGTGCCTGTATCCAACCAAGCGAAGCCGCGACCGATGGTTTGCACTTTCAATTTGCCGTCTTTCAGAAATTCTTGGTTCACCGTGGTGATTTCTAGTTCGCCTCTTGCACTCGGCTTGATGGTTTTAGCCACATTTACTACCTTGTTGGGGTAAAAGTAGAGACCAACAACTGCATAGTTGCTTTTTGGCTGTTTTGGTTTCTCTTCGATACTGATGCAGTTGCCAAGTTTGTCGAACTCTGCGACACCGTAGCGTTCTGGGTCTGTGACCCAGTAGCCAAATACTGTGGCTTTATTCTCTTTTTCAGCTGTTTGTACGGCGTTTTCAAGAATTTTAATGAAACCATTGCCGTAGAAGATGTTATCACCCAAGATTAGGCAAGCACAGTCATCACCAATAAATTTTTCGCCAATGATGAAGGCTTGTGCTAAGCCATCCGGTGAAGGCTGTTCGGCATATTCGAAGTGTACGCCGTAATCAGAGCCATCGCCAAGTAGGCGTTTGAAACTCGGCAGGTCATTTGGTGTACTGATAATTAAAATCTCGCGAATGCCTGCAAGCATCAGTACAGAGATGGGATAATACACCATCGGTTTGTCATAAATTGGAAGTAACTGCTTGCTGATACCCTTTGTGATTGGGTATAGTCTAGTGCCAGAACCTCCGGCTAATACAATTCCTTTCATGATTTGTAGTTTTATTTGTTTGTTGTTTTTGTTAATTATTCAATATGTTTTACATGTTTTTTAAATATTGTCTATGAAAATGCAATTGATTTTCTGTTTTTTTGTGATTTTAATATTCTCCAAACAACTTGAAAACTACTCCATTTGTGATTTTTGCATCAATGAAATCTCATGGATTTAGTTTTGATTTTGACGAAATGATGATTTGTTTATTATTGTCTGTATATCAGTCGTACAGATAAATTCAGTCTTTGTTTGTACCAGAGAAACTATTAATCAAAACTTTTCTCGTATTTCAGATTTCTTTTTCATTATTTTCTTTTGAGGTGTTGTTCAAGAGATTGTTTAGTCTATCTCGTCTTTCTTGCTTGATGTCGTATGGTACATTGTCTTGTAAATGTTTTTGAGCATAAGTTCCAGGTCTAGTGGAATATACTCCTATATATATCATATCAAATTTTCCGTACTCTACCAAATCTAAAGTTTGCTGAAAATCTTCTTCAGTCTCATCACAAAATCATACAATGATGTCGGTTGTGATACTGATATCTCTTTTTAGTCATCTGATTTTATCTATGAATTCTTTGGCTTTGGCACTGTCGTATCCTCTATTCATTAATTTCAAGGTTGCATCAGATCCGGATTGGAATGGGATGTGAATGTGTGGACAGAGTTTTTCTTCTGTTTCGTGCAATTTCAATAATTCGTCGCTGTAATAAGTGGGATATGGTGATGTGTATCTAAGTCGTTTTAATCAATCTAATTTTAAAACTTCTTTGACTATTTGTACGAAATCTGGGTGCTTGTTTACTATTTGTCCAAGTAGTACTATCTCCTCTGCTCCGTTTTTCAGGTGAGTTTTGCACTCTTGGATTATCTGTTCTACTGGGAAATATTTCTCTAATCATCTAGCATAAGGGACGATACAGTATGAACAAAACTGGCTACATCATGTGGAAATTAGGACATATGCAGTTTTGGTGTGATTCGTGTTCATAGAAGTATTTGTCTCAGGCAAGATTTGGCAGTAATTGCTGAATAAGCCTTTGTCGTACTTTATATTGTATCCAAGTTTTTGTAGTATTATTGGTAAAAAACCTGTATCATCAATTCTTCGGTACAATTCCAAATTATCAAAAGTCTTTTTCAAATTAAAAAATTGTGGGTTGAATGCATGATTTATTGGAATGATATTTTCTCATTTGATATTTTCAATTTCATCGGTATTTAGTCAGACAATCTGTGCTTTTTCTACATCTACACTTCACAAAAAATTTCATTTTCTCAAAGTTTCAGGGAGCTTTTTCGTGGTGAGTTTACTTGCTCTGATATTGTGTTGAATCATACATCCTGTAATCCAAATTTTTTGTTTTTTATCGAATCATTTCATTAGTCCTGTGATTTTGTCTTCGGCTTTTTGCCTGACAGAACAAGTATCGAGGATGATTATATCGGCATTTTTAATATTTTCTTCATAAGAAAATCAGCAGTTTTGGAGAACTGTTTTGATTCTTGCAGAGTCTGCATAATTCATTTGGCAACCGAATGTGAGAATGTGGAATGATGGCATAATTAAGAATTAATAATGAAGAATTAAGAATTTTTTTTGTGCAGCCCCACCTATCCCGCTAAAGCGGGAAGAACAACCTCCCCTAGCAGGGAGGAATTTTCTCCCCTGCCAGGGGAGATGTTCACCGTAGGCTAGAGGGGTTACTGATTACTATTTTTGGATGATTTCGAGGATTGTGTTTAAGTTGTTTTCATCTACATTTGTGATGATGTATCTATCGTAAACATGATTTAGATTTTCATTTGAAACTATGACTGTATTTTCATCTTTTCAGAAAACCCAAGTTCATTTTCAGGCATCTCGTGATCATTTAGCTTCAAATGTTCAATCTGATCAGAAGTAGATAGTATTTTTTCAATTATTTTCTGATATGTAGTCGAAGTGTAAATCGTTTGTTTCCTGTGATTTTTCATCAGCTTCAGGAGTAAAATTGTAGTATCGGAGTTTGTCGCAGAATTTACACTCAAAATCATTGTCTCATTCTGGGATGATTTTTGTATTGAAGTACTCCTCTGCTTGTTCTAGGAATGATTTTGTATTATTGTACTTGTATTTTGCATCTTTTCGGATTTTGTAGGCTTGGTCGCTAAACATTTCTTTTGTTGAACTATCATATTCTGTTCAATCTTTTGCTGTTTTGTAGTCTTGGAATGATGGAAGTTCTTGTGTTTCATCGATAGTAATTTTTGTTGGAACACCTGCGAATCAGCATTCATCACTGATATTTCATCTTTCATCTAAATAGTATCATTGTCCGTTTACTACTAAATAATATTCGGTTCGTCATTTTTCATTTAATCAAGTTCATAGTATTGCATATGCAATAAATGTTTTTGAATTGTCGTGATAATTACAATCATTGAATAAATGGAGGAAGGTATCAATCGCTTCTTCAGATGTTGTAGCAATTTTTTCTTCTTCTGTTATTTCATTTTCTCGATTTTCTGGTAAACAATCAGCTGTAATGCATTTATCTTTTATTGTACATCAGCAAAGTAATAAAAAGCTGATTGCGAAAAATGGTAGTAATTTTTTCATGTTTATTTAGTTTTTATGTAGTAAAATCGTGAATTTTATTTTATTGAATGTTTATTGATTTTCAAGATATTATTGAAAAATATTTTTGTTTTTTTATATTTTGTTTTACTGTTTATTAATATTTTTTTGAAATGTTTTTGATTATTTTGTTTTGAATAATTATATTGTGATTGTTGTTTGTATTCTTTTTCCCACAATTTTATTTCTGTGAATTAGTGATTAGTTTTTTGCCATATATTTGTGCTGCGACCTGAATACTATTTATTTTATCTTTTATATTTAGAAAAAAGAAATATTTTTCGAAAGTATTTCCATTGTTTATTTTGTTATTTGGTTTGGTATTTTTTCTTTATTCTAGAAAATATTGAGCATTTTATTCTTGAGAATGATTTCCTTGAGATTCTTGAAATAAAGAATGATTAGATATTTTGTATTCAAATATCCTTTTTAAGACAAAAAATTATGATGAATTAAAGCAACGAGTTTTGGAAAATGAAGCAGATATGGTTTTGATGGTAGAATATACTGATGATTTTAACCAAAATATGTGAGATGTCTTAAATGAAAAATATCCCTACTCTTCTCGTGTAGAATATTCTGATAAGTACTATGGAAATGTGGTTTTTAGTAAATATCCTATCAAAAATTTGACTGAAGAAATGGAACGATGAAAATGGAGATATTCATATTTTTCATTAGATTATAGTGGTGTAAATTACTATATTTATTTAGTTCATACAGCAGCTCCAGTATCATTGAAACATTTTAGGATGAGAAACAACCAAATACAGGAATTAATATGAGATTTTGCAGGTAAGACCTATTGAGAAAATGATAGAATTTTGGTGATTTGAGATTTTAATTTATCACCACGATCATATTATTATCCTTATTTAGAAAATGGTTTGATATGAATGAAAAATATGACAAAGAATTTTTCTCGTTTGTTTACGCGAAGTTTCCATTGATTTTGAGTGATATCTTCACATATAGATCAGGTGTTTATTAATAATGATGCTGAAATTTGAGATATTATTCAAGTAAAAACACCAGGTTCTGATCATAAGTGATTTTTGATAAAAAATTTTAGGTAAATAATGCTAAAAAATTTGCAAAAATAAAAAATTTTAGTATAATTATTTTGATTAATAGTTAATGGTTTATTTAGATTAGTAAAAACAAAAATGGTAGTAAAAAAAGAAAAAAAATGATGAGATGTGAAATTTTTATTGAGTACTGATACTTTACCATGATTCTGATTGGACTTGGTATTTCAATTGGCTAAAGAGGCTTGATTTGATGGATTAGATTTAGCTATTTGGAAAAATTTTGATACTTGGAATCTGAGATATGTTAGAAAATTATGTGAAAAATATGATTTTCCTATCAAAGTAATACAAACATCTCCAAAATTGAACAAAAAAGAGATGGATAAAGCTTTGGATCTTTGTGAAGCATTGAATGTAGATACTATCTGTATGAATGCACCAAAGTTTTTTGATTATAAATCTTATTATTTTATGAGGGATAATATCGAGCTTTATAAATCAAAAAATAAAGATATTAGGTTTTCAATTATAAATCCTACTGATTCTTATTTCCCACCATTTTCAATAGTGCCTAAATATCGTTTTAGCAATATTACTGAGATTATAAAAAAATATGGATGTAATTTATGATTAGATATTTCATGAATGGATTTAGATGTGTTTGAGAGTGACTTTTTGAGAATGGTCGATCGTTATGTCCCTTATGTATCTAATCTTTATTTGTCAGATTCTAATTCAAAGACTAGGCATTTATTCCCATGAGAATGAGCGATGAAAATACCTGAATTATTAAGGAGATTTAAGAGAGAATGATATAGTCGTTTTATATCATTGAAAGTAAATATTTCAAAAGTTGATTTGGCTGATCCTGATAAAGTTGATCTATTATTGAGGAAAGCTGTCAATTATTACAGAGATTATTATGTTGAAGCTAAAGCTGATTAATTATTAATTATTAGAATGTTTAAATTTATACTAGATTTTTTTAAATATCCGTTTGAACCCCAAAATCAAAATAATAAATTTTTCAAATTTATGAATACAGTTTTCAAGGATTATCCTGCTTTTTTGTGGGTAAAGCCAACTTGGCAGAGAGTTGTTTCGGCTCCTCTACTCTTTTTGGCAAAGATTTTTCAGAAATAATATTAGAATAAGCTAGTTTGTTGTGGCATCTGAAATTTATTTTTCAATTCTGTGATAACTTTTTCCATTGATCAGAAATTATTTTCTTCGACTAATATTTTTTTGTATTTGTTGAAATCAATATCTAAATTAAATTTATCTATTTCGTATTCATTTATTTCTGGAGAAATCTCTAAAGTAATTAATTTTTTTGCATTCTCTGCGTATTCTTTTCATTGCTCTAATTTTGCCTTAGTGCTTGGTGAAATCTCTGCTAGATTCTCGTAAATATTTTCGATTGTGCTGTATTTTTGTATTAAATCGCTAGCTCATTTTGGTCCGATTCCTGGTACTCATTTGATGTTATCAGCGCTATCTCAAATTAGAGCTAGGTAATCTAAAATATACTTTGGTTCAAATCAAAATTCTTGGATAAAATCATTTGTTTTGTATGTGATTCATTTACTTGGATCTGTGAAAATTACATTTTTATCCAAAAGTTGTTTCAGGTCTTTGTCTGCTGAAAATACATTACAAGTGATTGAATTATCTTGTTTAAACTTTGTAACTATTGATGCAATGATATCGTCTGCTTCATATCATGGTAAAACTAAATTTGGTATTCATAATTTGTTTGCAATATCTTGTACGATTGGGATTTGTATTTTGAAATCATCTGGAGCTTTGACTCTATTGGCTTTGTATTCTGGGTAAGCTTCGTGTCTGTGTGTTTTAGTTGGAGCGTCTCGTGCAATTACAAAGTAATCTGGTTTATCAAAAAATATTTTCAAAAGCATACGAAAAAAACCATATACTGTATTTATGTTGTGTCAGTCTTTGTCTGGCATATCAGGGAAAGCATAATATGCTCTGTACAAAAAACCTGATCCATCTATCAAATAAAATTTTTTCATACGTAATCATTTTTATTTAAATTTTTACGAAAATCATCGTATCTTTTGTTGAATTAAAATCAAGAATAAATAAATTAGTCAACGGAAATATTTTACTTGTAATTTAATGTTATGATTATAAATACGCCTGAAGAAATGTTTAATTTAGGTCAAGAATTATCGAAAAAATATAAGATTTTATTGTTGTTTGGAGATTTGTGAGCATGAAAGACTTTGCTTACTAAATGATTTGCAAATGGTTTGTGAATTGATGAAAATATCGTTCAGAGTCCTACTTATGCTTATATTAATTCGTATGAATGAAAATTATTGCATGTAGATATGTATAGGATTTGAGAAGAAAATGATGTTTGGGAAAAATGAATCAATGATCAAATTTCAAAACATGAATATATCGCGATTGAGCGACCAAAATTTATTGATAGTCTAGATATTTCAAATTATGCAAAAATAACTATTGAAAAAGATTGAGATCGTAGAATTGTAGAAATTAGCTAGTATTTTAGTTATTGATTAATTTATATTTAATAAGAGTTTTTTTGAATCTGTTGATGTAATATTGACTCATGTTTTGTTTACATGAATTTTGCTCGTCTTTTACTAATTTTACCACAATTAAGAAGTTGTTTAAATCTTCAAATATTTCGTCTAATTCGCTTTGTCTGAGAGCTTTACCATCAATTCTTTTTACTAATATTGTAGTAAATGCGTTTGTCATTTGGTTGATGTTTGAATCTGTATAATCAGGCATTACTAATTTTCATGTCATTCCGTTGATTGGCAAATTCATGTTTATGAATTGTAGATCTTTTGAACATGTATCAAAGCTATTAAATTTTTCTTTTAAATCAATTTCATCTCATGTTTTAAATCACGCTTCTGTGATCAAATGAGATTTTGATATTTCTTTACTTGTAAATACTACATCATTTCATGATAGATAGAAATCTCATCAAATATTTTGTGTGTTTCTTGCTTCATCCTCTATTTCAATACTATAATTGTATTTATATTTGTTTTTTATGTCTTGTAGTGTGAATTCGTGACCTGTTTTGTTGTTACTATCTAAACTATTTGTATAAATTGTTCATGATACTAAATATACTAAATGAGCATTTGTAATTTCATTTGTGCTAAATGTTATCATTATATCATTGCTTCAACTGATATTTCTCATATTTAAATTTTCGATTGTTGGACTTGTGTAATCTAATTCCATGTTATCGTATCATTCAGTATATCCTGTATTTCATGCAATGTCTGAATAATCTATTCAGTATACTACTTTTCATGTTGTATTCCTATCTGAAAATTCCATTGTGTATGTGTATTTATTTCATTCTTTTTCTTGTAGATAAGCAGATTGTCATAAAATATTTACACTAACGCCTGTTAATTCTTCATCTGATTCAAATGATAATGTTGCTGTGTCTCAAATATTTAATTTGTTATTTCTTGTAGAAAAACTTATAATGATACCTGATAATGTAGGAGCTTTATTGTCAATTGTAAATTCTCATCATTCAGCTTCCCAGTAAATTATATTAAAGTCTTCGGTTTCTCATATTGTAATTGATAGTTTACATCATTCATAATAATCTGATTCTAATACTCTGCTATCGAATGAAAATCATGTTGAGCTGTTGTCTCAACTGAAGATTTTTATATATGGTGCATCTCATGTCCAAAGTTGTATTGTATATATATCGTTTTCACAGTCATTGTTTATAAATTCTCGAGAAATATCAAAATTACCTCAAACAATATCTCATCCGACTGGGCTTGCAACTACAATATCTCATCTGTCACAAATCTGATTCTCAGTTGGAGTTTCTGGTTCATTTGGAGTTTCTGGTTCATTTGGAATTTTAGGTTCAGTTGGAATTTCAGGTTCTGTTGGAATTTCAGGTTCTGTTGGGGTTTCAAGTTCAGTTGGAATTTCAGGTTCAGTTGGGGTTTCAGGTTCTGTTGGAGTTTCGGGTTCAGTTGGGATTTCTATACATTCTCAATCTTCTAAGATATATCAATCATCACATGTTAATTCCTGCTCATCTCATATTACAGTATTAGCAAATGAAAATGATAAATTATGTACGATTGCATATGCTGCGATTAATGAAACTCACTTCCATAATAATGTTGCTGATAATATTCAAAAAATATATTTTTTATGGTGCTTTTTTAAGTGTAATGTAATTGTTTTTCAGTGTTTTTTTACGTGGTGAATGAGCTTCATTTTTTTGATATTAAAATATAAAATTTTCGCTGTAGTAAGTATACACGAAAATGTTTTTTTTGTCAAATTTTTAGGGACTTTTTTTGCTATTTTTTTGCTTTTTGTAGCGAAAAATTTTTTTTAAAAAAAACGGGATGTCATCCCGTTTTTTTTTAATTTTCTTTTTTAATTTTTATTGTTTCGTAATCTTTCTATTGTTATTGGCGTAATTTTCATATGAGGTATGTCTTCTGAATCCTGAAATTTCATATTATTTATTTCAATTATTATTTCGTTGTATCATAACCATCCTGGTAGCTTTCATAGGTGTCGAAATTCACAGTTTTCATCGTGTAATTCTTTTTCTTTTGCAGTAATTGGATTTATTGGAGTTAAAATAATACATGAAGTTTCTCATTTTTCATAGTTCATAGTTTGAAGTGTATGTCTTTGGAAATCGGTTCGCATTTCATATCATAGATTTTTTTCCCAGAAATATTTGTAGTTGCTGTTGTTTAAATTGTACATAGTAGAAATATTTTTGGTATTTGTTATCTCTATTTTTATTTCGTTAATTCTTTCTCCAATTCTTTTATGTTGTCATAGAATGTCTGTTTCTTCTCAATATATTGTTTCTCAGAATCGTTCTAAATATTTTGAATTTATTGGTATGATCAAATATTTTGGTCATATTGTGTCTCATTCATATCATGTGAAATTATCATCTAATTTTATTTCGTTTCATTTAAAATTTGGAAATTCTATTTCTAATTTACTTTTTCATTTTTCTATTTCATAAAAATCTATTCAGAATATGCTGAATTTTTTCTTGTCAGCCATCCCGTTGTTTATTTCGTATCCGTGATTAAATGCTATATTATTTATCATATTTTGGTACCTTAACGTATATAATCATGTTGTGTCAGTTTTGATTTGTAGGTAGATAATTGTTGTTGTAATTATTCATACAATAGTAAAAAATCAGATGATTACTCAAATAATTGTTTTAAATAATCTTTTTCATGCTTTACTGAATCAGAATACTTTGATTTTTGACATTTGTTTTATTTTAAAATAAAATTATTTTATTAATAGAATTTTATTCATAAGTATTATTTTTGTCAAATTTTTAGGGACTTTTTTTATAAGAAAAAGACGGATCAAAATCCGTCTTCATCTAGTGACTGCTTTATGATACGATTGCTAATTTTTTTCATCAATTTGCAAGACCTTTGATGTTTTCGATTAATCTTCAAATGTGACTATCATTTTGGTATTGCCTGCTAGAAACAGCAGTTGTTTTAGTTGATTGCAACTTATAAGCTTTAGTCAATAACTGGGCAACTTCTCACCTAGTTATGTACTTTTGATCTGCACTAATGATGTCATAATCGAAAGTAATTCATGTAAGTTTTGAAATGATGTAACAGGCTTCGTGCTGCGTGACCTTTGAGTTCAAATTGAGATAGTCTTGTCATCTGACAGTTTCTACCAAGTAATCAACCCATCATTCATTTTTGGCAAGTAATATATATGGTGCATATTCGGCTTCATAGTCTAAATCGGCAAGACTATGTTCTAAAGAACGATTTTCTACATGCTCTCCTGAATGTTTTAAATGAGTTTTTACAAGCCAGAGGATGAAATCTTTACGAGATACATCGGCTTCTGGATTAAATCTTTCGTCGGATGCGATAATTCAATTGTCCGCTAATAATTGTACATCTGCTCCATATTCATTGTAAGCTATGTCTTCAAATGAATAAGATTCTTCAGAGTCAATCATCATAGTTCTAAAGATTGTCCTTGCTACTTCTCATCTTTTCAAGTTTGCATTAGATTCTTTAATATCCATATAATACAAGTTTACCAAATCTGGATATTGGGCTTTGAAATTTTTTAGGATTTTGTTGAAATCGTTGTAGGAAACGAATCTTTCAAAATCTTCCAAATTTTCAATTCACTCAAAGATTCACATTTCATAAGCAGTATTGTAATACTTTGGCATTGTTTTTGCAAAGTATACTTTGTCCGTTAATCAAGCGTTTCAGTCTATGTCGTATCCAACTTTGAAACGGTAGCTATTCACAATCATTTTTGCCACTTCATTCAAGCGAACGAAGTTATTTGGATAAAATTTTTGTGATTTGCTGATAATTCCGTTTTTAGCTAGACTTTCAGCATAGTACCTGTTTGGATCAAGCTCCATATCAATAAAGATAGATGGTTCTGATTCCAATGAAATCACTTCATTTTTATCGATTTTGGTTGTATCACTTGCTCGGAAATCATACTTGTTTCTAGATGTACTAGTTTCCAATCATTCCTTTACAAAGTTAACAATTTTAGATCGTACTCATGAAGCAATTTCTTTAGCTTCGTCTGATATGATCGGACTTTGTGTAGAGATTGTAGGGTGTACCTCTGCTGCGGAGACCTGGTTTCCTAAAGCTGTACCCGCTACTAAGATGCTCAAAGCTACTACACCAAACTTCAAGCAACTTTTTTTGTTAGCTCTACAGTTTTTTGTCGCCATATAATGTTTTTATGATATAAAATATTAAAATGGCAACCATATTATAACCCAAAATTTTTATTTGTCAAATTTTTGTGGACTTTTTTTCGTTTGGTCTGGATTATTGTTTTCTAAAAAATTAAAAAAAAGTTTGTGAATTTTGATTTTTTTATAAAAAAAGGCCCGTCATTTTGGCGGACCTTGTTGTGCATCTTGATTTTTGTGAGAATCAATGTATTCCATGATCTCATGCATTGTCTTGCCTTTACATACTTCGATCGATTTTTCTTTGTTAGGCGTGATATCTGTATATTTTTTTGCAATCCACAAATTCCAATCTATCATATCTAGGATATGGCCTTTGTATACATAGCATTGTCCATACAGATGTATTGGATATTTATTTGGATTTTGCTTATTCATAATATCTCCTTTCTTTTTTGTTGTGTTTTCTAACTTATTTATCTAATTATGCTTTTATTGTGAAAAGTCAAGTAAAAAAACAATTTGTGTGCTTGCTCTTGTTTTGAAATTTGTTTTTTATAGAATTATTTGTACTTTTATATAAGTAATATTTTTTGTGTGATGAAATATGAAATAAAGAAATTGGCGTGAATTGATTGTATATTTGCTCCTATGGAAGATTCTAATTCTGTTACGATGTTGATTTTAGCTAGAGCCGGTAGTATTTACGAGACGAGGGAGAATAACTGAATTAGTCATTTTTTGGAACATAATTTTTTTAAATGATGAATTAGATATAGGACTCCTCAAGAAGTCGCTGAGGCTGTAGATTCTTTTGGTGGTAGCTTTGATGCTTTTACATGAGATACATATGCTTGATATTATGTGAAATCTGCACCTGATTTTGTAGAAAGATGAATGGATGTTTTGTGAGATATGATTATGAATGCGCAGTTCCCTGAAGCTGAAATGGAGAGAGAAAAATGAGTTGTAATTCAAGAGGTCAAAATGTATGAAGATCAGCCTACAGCACTTGTGATGGACAAATGGCAAGAATTTTATTATTGAGATAATAGTTATTGATGGAGTACTTTGTGACCAGTTGAAAATATAAAAAACTTTACTAGAGAAGATTTGATTGAACATAAGTTAGATTTATATACGAAGGATAACTTGATTATCATTATTGCATGAAAGATTGTTGATCAAAAGTCTATTGAAGATCAGATTACTACTCTATTTGCAGATTTGCCTGAAAAAAGAAGAATTGAAAAACCTGAGTTTAAATGAATTTTAGCAAACGAGAAAGAATGAAAATATGTGAAGTGAACAGCTCAAAATCATATTATTATTTGAGCAAAATGATTTGATTGAAATGATGAAAGAAGATATGCTGCTTCAATATTATCTACAATATTATGATGAAATATGTCTTCTAGATTGTTTCAAAATATTAGAGAAAAAGAGTGATTATGCTACTATATTAGAGCTGCTCATCATAAATCACCACATGATTGAATTTTCATGGTTAGAGCATGATTAGAAAAGGAGAGATTTGATTATTGAGTTGAGAAAATTATGTGTGAATTGAAAAATATATCAAATTGAGATATTTCAAAGGAAGAATTTGATAAAGCAATTTGATTTAATGTTTGACAGTATCAGATGTGAATTGAATCTAGTGATGAAATGGCAAATTTTGTCTGAAGTCAGTATTTGTTGTATTGAGAAATTAAGTCTCTTGATGATATTTTAGCTAAAATTAAAAATGTTAAAATTGAAGAAGTAATAGCCGTTGCTGATTGTTTGAAAGAAGAAAAATTGTATAAGTATTGGATTGAATAAAATTTGTTATTTTTTCTATTGATTATTTTGTTAAAATATATATACTATTTGGTGTAAGTATCTTTATAATAGAGTCTGCGTTTGTACTTTTGTATGAAAAAACCAAAATCATGCATTAGGAGGGACTCTTTTTTTATATTTAAAAAATTAAGGTTTAAAATTGAGGATGAATTTATTTTTAAATTTTCTTGACATTTTGATCCTAATTATTATAATTTATTGTGTTAGTTAGGTATGTGCTAAGCTAATTATAATATTTTCACTGTCCATTTTCTGTTGTAGAGCATATGTAGAAGTGTTGGTGCATGCAGCAGAATTGGGCAGTTTTTTTATAAAATCAAAGTGATTGGGCAATGATCTGATCAGAGGATGAATTCTTGATGTTCCATATTTTTTACTGATTTTAGGATTCATTCTGATACTCGGAAATAGTCGAGTCTCCGTCATATATTTCTTGGTCTGGCTCAAGCTCTGTATGACCACCAAGTATATTTATTTGCTAATTCTGGATTTAGATGGCGAAAAATGTCTGTATATCAATTTTTTTGTAATTTATCCATTTCGGCTCTTTCGATTGGAAGAAATCAGATTGAATTTGCATTTTCTTCTGGTCTAGCGATATCGATTGGTTCGTGACAAATATTAAAATCTCATGTGACAATGATTTCTTTTCATTCGTCTCTATTTGTATTAATATACTTTATTACATCTTCATAAAAATCTAATTTGTAGGTCAGCATTTCAGTTCAATCAGCTCTTGTTCATCCATTTGGAAAATATATGTTCAAAAGTACAATTTCTTCTTCGTTGTATTTGAAAGTCAATTCCACTACTCTACCATCTTCATTAAATTTTGGAAATTTTTCAAAAGTATTTTTTGTGGAAATTATTTCCAAGTTTTTTTTGTAAAAAATTGTTGTTCCAGCGTATCCAGGTCTTGTACCTGTGTGCCAAATGTAATCATAATCTCTGAGAGCATATTTTAGTTCTACTGGAATCTGGTTTTCAAATGCTTTTGTTTCTTGTAAGCATAAAATATCTGGATTATCTTTTTGTACCCATTCACAAAATCATTTATTTAGTACTGCTCTAATTCAGTTTACGTTTCGTGATGTGATTTTCATATGATACTTTTTAATCTAAAGTATCAATTTATATATTTTTTTATATTTGTTTTTCAAGTTTCTATTTGTTATTATAAATTGTTTATTTATCCATAAATGTTGGTGTATATTTTACATTTGGATAAATTGGTGGGACTACTACGACTAATTTATTTTTTCAATTTCCTTTTTCTTTGGCATCTTTTTCTTTTTTAATTTTTTCCCATTTTTTTTCGCCATATTTTTGCTTTTGTTCATCTTCCCATTTTTTAGTTAAATTTTTTCGTTTTTCTACTTGTTCTGGCTCTTCTAATCGGATACATGTTGGTTCTGTTCTTAGATCATGGCTTTTTTGTTCAAGTTTTTTTATTGTTTCTTTAATTAATTCTTTATCTGTAAACTCATTTTCTACCATGTATAAAACATTTTCATTTGCAATTTCATTATTACATTGTTTAATCATTTTATTCAATTCTTCTGAGTTTCCTTTCATCATTGGTATTTCTTCTAATTTTTTTTCTAATACTTTTATCACGCGTGTTATATCTTCTATTTTATCTAAATAATTAAATATCCGTAGAGTTGTTTTCTCTGATCATCATTTTTGTTCCCTTGTCTCTTCTAATTTTCTTAAATCATAATAAAGATTTGATAAGTTTTTTGTGACTCATTCTTCATTTTTTATTGCATTTTCTATTTTATGTTTATCTAAATTATAATTACCTTCCTTTACTGATTCTATTTGTTTTTGTCATCATTTTAAATAAGCCTTTTCTTCCCTATCAGTAATGTAGTTTTCATTTAATTGATTTGAATAAGCTTCTACTTCAGTAGGTATTTTACTTGTCGTATCGTATTTTATATTTGGATTTACTCATGCATTTTCTTTTTTGTAATTTGATATTTCTTTTGCTTCTTCTAATAGCCAAGGTATAAATCATCATGATTCTTTTTGTTGTAGTACATGTATTCCTTCGTGTCTTGTCATTTGTTCATTAAATAAGTCAGATGCGTGTCATAAATATACTGTGGTTCATCGATATGCTCATCATTTAAAGTCGTGGACTCATAACATTTTTTGTAATGCATGTATCATTTTTGGATTGACACGGATTTTTATTGCTTTACCAGCTAACACCATATTCTCCAAATAATTAATTTGTTGTTTATAGATTTCTTTTGTATCTTCCGTAATAGTATTCCATAAATTTTCACCTATAACTTTTTTATAATGATCTATTGGTTTATGATTTAAAACTAAATTTACGTATTCTTCTTTTAAATTGCTATATTCATTTCTAATTTTATTTCATTCTTCATTTTCAGGAATATCTGAACTATTACTTTCTGTTGTAATTACATTTTCTTGTCAATCCGGTCATATCTTTCTATATACTATCATTCATGTTGACCTTTCTTTGTCTCATTTGTTTGGATATCGTCATAACTTATATATTGATCCATTCATTCTTAATCCATCTTCTGATTTTATCCTATTATCGAATTCTTGTTTTAGTGCTTCTGTAGACTTTTCTCTAATATCTTTAATGTTTTCTTGTTCTTCTGGACTTGGTGTGTTTGTGCTTGTTCTCATTTGTTTTTTCTTAAAAGATAAAATAATTATATTTAATTATAAATATAAAAACATTTTTGTCAAATTTTCAGGTACTTTTTTGTGAATTTTATTTTTTCAAGTTTATATTTTTTTATTTATGGATTTTAATTGAGTTATTTCTTATAAAAATTTTTGGTTTTTTGCTGGAGATTAATTGTAAAAAATTTAATAATTTGTTATGAAAGTTTATGTAAGTTTTATGATAAAAATGGGTTTGTTTTTATCTTGGGAGTTTGTTGAAAAATATTGGGAAATATTTCCGTTTAAGTTTCGTGATGTAATTTTAATATTATTTTTTAATAACTAAAAAAGTTCTTTGATTTTCCTCTTGTTTTCCAGGAGATAGTTTTTTGTTTGTATATATGTGTTTTTATCGTTTTCAATTTTTTTGAAATCAAGAAATTTTCCATTATTGTCATAATACATTTCCAAAACAGCATTATCATCGAAAATCCAAAAATCTGATTTAATTTTTATTGAGCATTCATTTGTTGGTATATAATATATTTCTTCTCATGCTGAAATGTTATTTTTATAAACTTCTAATTCAAATGAAATATATGGATTGATTGGAAAATTTATCAAGTGAACTCTTTGCATTTTTGCTCATCTTGTTTTTGCTTGTTTAATAATATCGCACCAATCTTTTCAAAATCATTCTGGTAATTTTTTGTTTAATAAAAAGTATCTGTATGCTTCTTGTTCTTCATCTACATTATAACTTTGCAATATTTCTACTCTAAATGCGTTTTTTTTGAATGAATTGAAATATTCTAACATATTCATTAACATGATAAGTAAATAATTATTTTATTCACCAATTTTTTTTCCTAATCTTTACGAAATCATCATGTAATTTTTGAAATTCATCATAATGTGTTTCAATGATACTAGACCATATTGCTTTTCAAAACTTATTTTTTTCTGCTCATAAATCAAATCCAATAAATTTTATGCCTTGAATGGCAAAAGTTATGTCTCAATCAAATTCCAAAAGATTTCTGTCTTTTAATTCATTTTGAATTATTTTTAGTGTTTCTTCTTTTGAATAATTCAAATATTTTTGTAGTGATAGATATACAATTTTTGGTAAGTGAGTATTTTGGCAAAAAACATATATGTTTTTATCATTTATTGTTTGTAATATTTCTGCACAAAATTCTATATTTTCAAATGTAGTAAAAGATTTTTCTTCTAAAATTCGTTCTCAGTTAAAATTTATTTTATCATATACTGCATTTTTTAGCATTTCAGCTTCAGATTCATTTATTTCTTTATCTGTAAATCATCATGATGTGATAATTGTATCAAAATTTGATATATTTATGTAATTTATTAATTTTTCTTTGTATTGTAGAAAAAGATTTGGATTAGTCCTCATACTTCCATATCAGTGGATTATAGCAATATTTTTCATAGTTATTTTATGTCTATAAATTTTCTAATATTTTTGGGTCTTTTCATTGAACGATGTTTGTATTTCATCATCATCTAACTCAAAGATTTTTTGCTATTTCTTGAGCGTTCTTTTTGTTTGTAATGATTGCATATCATCATTCATTGTTGAATACTACAATATCTAATCATTCAAATACAGTTTTACATTGGAATGTGATATCTTTGAATGATAAATCTTTTAGAATTGAATTGTCTGATACGTTTATGATTTTATCAAATGTGTCGTTTGATTTATAGTCTCATGATTTCAATGAGTCGATTATCATTTTTGTATTGATTGATTCAAATTTTGAATTCATTTCTTCTTTTTCTTTTAATTCTTTTTCTAGTTTATCCAAAATTTGATTTTCTGCTTTAACTCAAAGTTTATCTTCTACTTGTCTCAATGTACCTTTGATTTCTTGTAATCTTTCAAGCACTTTTGGTCCTGTATATGCTGTAATTCTTTTGATTCCGCTTGCTACAGCTTCTTGGTTTATGATTATAAATGATCAAATTTCTTTTGTATTTGAGACGTGTGTTCATCCACAAAATTCCATTGATAATCTTTCTCAAAATGATTTGAAATATTCTACATTATCATCATTTCTCATTTCTTGTGGTAATTCTTTGTTCATTACTTGAACTACACGAACTATGTCTCAATATTTTTCTTCGAAAAACATTTTTGCTCATAATTTACTTGCTTCTGCGATTGGTAACTCCTCTACTTTTACTTCACATGCCAAATAAATTATTTGATTAACTCTTTTTTCAATTTGATCTAATTCCAAATCTGTGAGTAATCTATCTGCTTGAAAATCAAATCTCAATAAATCATCATCAACCAATGATCATGCTTGTTTTGTATTTGGAAAAATTTTTGCTAATTGAGCATGTAGTAAATGGGTAGCTGTATGAGCTCTCATTTTTGCATATCTTTGTGGTAAGTCTATTTTTAATTCCATATTATTGTGCATCTGGTAAAATACAAATTCAGTTTTCTTCGTACCATGTTCATCCTTGTTCTGTACAATTTTCTTCTTCTGTGATTTCTTCAATATTTTCAATAATTTCTTCTTCACATTCTTGTGTTTCTGCGTTTCGGATGTATCATTCATCACAAGGGTTATTGTTTTTTGTGTTGAATCATGCGTACATTACTATGTATATTGCAAATGATGCAAATACGATAGCAATTAATGTTATGAAAATAAATACTTTTGCGATTTTACTTTTTTGATTAGCCATTTTTTTAATTAATTATAAAACTGTCCATAATTTAGATTAAATTTTTTTCTTTTATATTCAAGATGGAATTGATTTTATGTTTTGGATATTTATAATACATTTAAAATAAAATTGAAACTACAAAAAATTAATTATATGAACTTATTACGAATACCTTTTATTGAGTATCAGAACCTGTATGGTGGTCCAGAGGATGAATTTGATTTGCCTATTGAAGCGACCGAATACGTTGATGGTGTTCTGTATGTCTATCCTGACCTAATTCCATAAGATTTCTACAAAGTGTAGGGATCTTTTTTTTATAGATATTGAATACTTAATTTTTCGTATTGTTGTAGCTTCTGTACTCTTTCTTTGTAGAAATCTATAATATCTTTTTCATTGTATCAATCTGAAATAGTTTTGATTATTGCTAATGGTCATGTAGTTTCTACAAGGCGAGCAATTTTGTATTTTGGATTATCTTTTGTTAGTTCGTGTAATATTTCATTGTCTGTATTATCTCTTCAAAGAATTACAAATCATCGTGTAAATACTTTTAGCCTTCAGTGCTTTATTAGTTCTGTATCTAAAGATAAAATATCCTCTTTGAAATTATCAAAAAGAGCTTTGAGTTTCTCTGAATATCATTCTTGGGTTAGTAAGCATCATCCTCCTGGCATTTCATATCATATTAATCAAAATTCTTTTGCTAGTTTCATTTGTCTTTGTCTTCATCTTCAGCTAATGTCCAATAATTTTGATCTATCGACTAGTCATGATTTTTCATATTCTGTTTCTTTTAAGAGCTTTGCTGAAAGTGGTCTAAGAATTTCTTTTCATGATACTTTATTTACTGCATTTAGTCATCTTGTAGTCTGGCTCATTGGTCTTTGTCCTACAACTTCTCATGATGCAATAATATCAAATCATTCCTTTTCTGCTATTTCAAAAGCTGTTTTTATCATAAATCAGTGGCAATCGATACATGGATTCATATTTTTTCAGTATCAATATTTTGGATTTTTTACTACTTCTAGATGTGGTTCTGAAATATTTACTGTTTTAATTTTGATTCAATTTTTTTGTGCTAGAGTTTCTGCTTTTTCTTTTCAAAAAAATGGAGTGCAAAATGTTATTGCTGTACAATCTATTCATTGTGATTCTAGTACTTTTATTGCTAATATGCTATCAAGTCATCCTGAAAATAAGATTAGTGCTTTTGTCATGTATACTTATTTTTAATAATAATTTTTTGATTTATATTTTTTTATTTAAAAAAATCTATTGTTTTTTTGTATTTTGTTGACTTTTATTATTATTTTTTTATAATATATTTTTGGTTTTAATGCTTTTATTTATGTTAGTTTCTTATGGGGTTTGAATCGGGGTCAGACGATTTAAAAGATTTTTTGTCGCTCTTAGATGCATCTAAATCTGCGGATTTATATTCTCTTTTTTGTGATAAAGAAAAAATTGAAGCAGATATTGCTGATATTGAATGAAGTAATATTAATGAAAATAGGAAAAGTTTATTAAAAGAACTTTGACTTGAAAGAGAAAAACTTTTTGAAAGTTTTTATGATTATTATTGAGATTATGATGAACATCTGAAAAATTTGACAGATTTTCTTGCATCTAGATGAGATACTTGAAAAAAGTATGGTGAAAAAGGTATAACATTGTATGATTTGATTGTTGATGCTGATAAAGTTTTATATGAAAAATTATTTAGAACAATTTTTGATACTGTCTGAAAAGATGAAATAAAGGATGTAATATGTTGAAAAAATTTGAAGGTTGATAAAGTATTATCTCGAATATCTGTTATGGTAAACTATTTTTTTGAAATAAGAAAAGATGAGATAAAAAATATTTTGGAAAGATGTATACAGGATAGCCCTTATTTTGTTCGTTTAATGGATAATTCGAATTGTACATTTGAAGATTACATAAATAAATTTATTGATTATTATGAAACTGATACGCTTAATTATATTTTCAAAGAACTAGAACAAGTAAAAATTAGTAAAGATTATGATTATGTTGATTTAGAAGATAATTTTGGTAATTTCGTAACTTCTATAGATCTTTCTTTGCTTGCTAAATTCACTAGTACTCTTGTCTTTAAAGGATTTCTTGGATTTTGTTCTGGTAAAGCAGATAATATTTGAGATACGGAAGAAATCCCTGAGTATCGTTCAGTTGGTTATGTTTATTGAAAAGCTTGTTGATTTTTTGATGGACTTTTCCCTGGTAATAAAAAAGAAGCTAGTTTAGAGTGAATGGATTTTAGAGAGACTACAACCGATTTACTTCAGAAAAGTCTTGATGTTTTTGGTAGAATATTAAAAAATTTTAAAATTCGTGGTAATTGAGTTTTTCTCATGTCAAAAGCTTCACTAATTGAAAAATATGAGTATGTGGAGCAACTTTTTTTAAAAAATAAATGAAAAGTTTTTCCACAATTGAAAGAATATTTTTTTACAGAAGTTTCTAAACCCTTATTTAGTTGAGAGTCTTTGGATTTTGATGATATTATTTCAGATTTGAGAAAAAAATATGGACATGCTAAACCACATATTTGAGATTTAAGTAAAAAGCAACGTGATGAAATTGAAAAAACTTTTTTAAAAAATGAAAAAGATAAATTTAGAACCAAGTTTTTTAGTGCTTTCTCTCAATATTCTGATTTTTTTAATAGCCTTGAATTAAAGGAATTTTTTATGTTTATTGAGTTTTTTATGTCGTTGCTTGGTGATGTCCAAGTATCCTATATGGAAAAATTAAATAAAGATTATAAAACTTTTGTTCGTGAAATACTTGAAGAAAAATTCAAAAAATCTCACAATAATGCTAAACCAAAAAAGCGTGTAGTTCCAGTTGTTAAAAAGCAAGATAAATGTGAGTCTGTTGAACGTAAAAAAACTCCTACAAATATTGTTATTGAAAAGAAAGAATTGCCTGAATGACTTGTCTCTGATTTAGAAAAATATTTTTGATGAAAATTAAATCGTAAATTGGCAAGGTCACTTAGAAGTTCTTTTTGAGAATATAAGACTTCTTGGTATACAAAAGAAAAATATTGATTTGATTTTGATGATGAATTTTTTAGAATTTTGCGTAAATATTGATTTGTTTGTGTTGATGAAGAACATGTTAATGAAGAATCTATTGATAGCTGAGATTCGCAAATTACAGAACAAGATTCTTGAATTGAAACTATAGATGTCGTGGATCCTAATAATGAGGATATGAGAAAATTAATGGATATTTTGGGATCTTTAGATGACTTGGAGACTAATGAAGAAAAAGTTGATTGTTACATTAAAGCATTTGAGCTTTTTTATGATATTAAAGATAAAGATTATATAAAAACACAGATTTTGGATTGAATAGATCATGATGATCGTATTTCAAAATGAATTGAATCTATATTTTATAAAATTTTGAATGGTTATCGTGAACTCATTAGAAAGATGGATAGGTCTAGAAAGAGATATTATAGATTTGATGTTGGTTACAATACTTGATATAGAGTTGTTTTTAACGGTCAAAAGTGAAAATCAAGGAAGATAATTATTGATTTTGTTGATCATGATACATATGAAGATCGTATTCCTTGATATTATTCTAGGTATTAATTCTTATTTTTTCTTTAATTTAATAATTACTATTTCACTTTGAGTTCCTAATCTAAACGGCAATCCTCGTGTTCAGATTCATTGTGTGACGATTGCTGTTTTTCAGTTTTCTTCATATTTTCAGTATCAATAGTCATTTACTATTTCAGTTAATTTACGTAGTCAGAAAATCTGTCCGTGATGTGTATGACCTGCGACTTCTAAATCTATTGGATAATCTTTTAATTTTTCTAATGAGATTGGTTGATGAGTTATTAGAATTGTAAATTCATTATTTGATTTTATGTTACATTCTTCCAAATGATCCTCTAATTTGGTTTCTCATCGGATACTTTTGTCTGTGAGTCAAACAATTTGGATTCAATCTATTCCTGTACTTTCGTTTTTTAGTAGTGTTATTGAAGAGTTTTCAGGTATTATTTTTACTGTCTCTTTGTCTCACATAACATCATGATTTCACATTACAGCGAAAATTGGAGTTTCTTTTTCTTGAAGAATATTGAAATATCTTGGATAGTCTTCATTAGCTTTATTCATCATATCTCCAGCTATTAGTACAAAATCTGGATTATCTTTTTCAATGATTTTTTTTATTTTTTTTATATGAAAATCTTTGTAAATATGGTCGACATGAATATCACTGACTAATAAAATTTTCATATCTTTTTCAATTTTATCTGTATTTATTTCATAGGTTACAACTTTTGTTTTTAGTGAAAAATAAGCTCATATTCATATAACTATCATTATAAATCAAACAATTATTCGTGGATT
>JAEEGL011777774.1_pt1 | contig 166599 bp, 166 predicted proteins | sample 9134231 | NCBI WGS metagenome assembly JAEEGL01 (sample SAMN16246548, study PRJNA631951) | gut metagenome | biome: gut microbiome; feature: rumen; material: fiber-attached | host: Bos | place: Iran: Karaj | collected 2018-10 | reverse complement strand
ACTGCTCCATCCCGCGATAAAATAAGTGGCGGAGAAAAAGGGATTCGAACCCCTGCGCCGATTTCTCGACCTCCCGGTTTTCAAGACCGGTCCCTTCAACCAGACTTGGGTATTTCTCCGTTATGGTGCCTAAGGTCGGACTTGAACCGACACGAGGGTTAAATCTCGCAGGATTTTAAGTCCTGTGCGTCTACCTATTCCGCCACTCAGGCATTGATTTATAAGCATGTTTTTTGCTTGATGACTAGTTAATTATATAATAATTTTTACAGTTTGGCAATAGTTTTTGGTTTTTTTTTATAAAATCTATAAAAATCGGGATTTTAGGCATTTTTTTGTTATTAGAAATAAGGGTAAATAAATTGACAAAAAAATTAAATAGTATATAATAAAAATAAGAGGTGATATATCCATGATAGAGTATGCTAATGAGTCAGTCATTAAGGCATTAAAACAGTATGATATGCTCTTTAAAAGTTTGAAATTTACTACTGATTTGAAGCAAAAACAAGATGTTTGTTATCAGATGACAAAGTTGATTCAAAGAGTATTAGATATAACAAAAGTAATATATGAAAATAAGTATGAAAAGATTTTAAATAAGTCTACTTTTCTTATGGATGAAGAGAAGGAGAGGTTGTTAGAACTTATTAATCTTATTAATGAGAGAAGGACTTATGTTGATAATCAAATAAGTAATAATTATGAAATAACGGGGAATAGTTTTGATGCAGGAGTTGTTTTGGGTGAAGATAGAATTGATGAGTTTAAAGAACAACTTAAGGTTATTGAAAAATATCAAAATAATATTAGATTAAATGGGGTTTTGAGAGATGAGTTAGCACAGTTAGAAGTAAGCATTAGAAAAGCTAATAATAAGTTAAGTTCTAATAAAGTTCTTAATAGACAGTTAGAAAATAAGATGATTAAGATATTAGATAATGCTTTTGAGAAGTTGTCTTTATATGAACTTAAAGATAGAGAAAAAGAAATTGATTTAGCATATACGGAATTGGGTTATTCTTTGGGGAAGGCTAAAGAAAATGCTAAAATAGCTAGAAACGAGTGCTCGCCAGATATTATTCTTGAGTGTGATAATATGTTATCTTCAATTACTTTAGAGTATGAGAAATATAAAGAAAAGAAATTAATTCTTAGATTGTTAGAAATATATAATAATCCAACATTAAATTATGAGGAATTACTTAGTAAGAGAGAAGAAATGAATAGTATACTTAGTGGTATAGTAAGTAGTGAATTGTATAAGGAAGTTGGAGAGGAATTAAATAAGCAATATGCTACTATTAAGTTAGAAAAACAAGATGTAGCAACTCTTAAGAGTTTAAATGAAGAGAAGAGAGTTAAGACAGAAACTTTAGAGCAGATAGATGTTGAAAATTCTAGTGATGAATTTAAAGGTGTCCTTGCTTCTTTATTGGAAAATGAAAAGAAACATCAAGAAGAGTTATTATTAATCAAGAAGAAAGAAGAAGAAAAGAAGAGATTAATTGAACTTGAGAAAGAAAAGAAACGTCGTGAAGAGATGATTAAGAGGCAGAAAGCTTTAGAGGAAGAGAGAAAGAAAGAAATAGAAGAAAGAACAAAAAAATTGTTAGTGGAAAAACAAAATCCTATTTTGTTTACTAATAAAGATGGTTCGGAAGTAGAAGAAAAAAAGGAAAAGAAAAGTATAAGTAAACCTAATGATGATATTTTTCTTAGAAAAAATGATACAAGACGGGTAGAAGAAGGAATTCCAGTTATAAAGAATAATAAACTTGATAATACTGTGATTAGTGCGAAAAGAGTCGAAAGAAGAGAAGAAGTATTTCCAAAAGTTAAATTAGATAAGAAAGAAGATATATTTCCAGCATTTCCTAGTTTGAATGATGATAATTTCTTTGAAGAGAAAGAAATTGATGAAATGACTAAAGATGATTTTGAAGATGGAAATAATAAGTGGTTTTAGAATAAAAAGAGGTGATATAAATGATACAAGTAAATAGTGATAGCAATAAGATAAAAGAGAATAAGTATAAAATTCTTAGAATGAGTTTGCTTTTGGGAAATGGTGAAGATCGTGATGAGACTCTAAATAATTTTGAAGAGGCAGCTAGAGAAATAGATGCAATGAATGATGAAGTTTATTTAAAGGATTTGGATAAGAAATTTTATGATACTTTTAAACTGGAAGAAGAAGAAAAGAAGTTAGCTAGTCTAGTTGATTATATTGGTGGACGTGTTGAACAGAGAATGTCTTTAATTGAGGATTTTGCTAATGTTACTGGTTATGAACTTAGTAATTTACCAATTATTAAATATCAAGATAGATTAGATGAATATAAATCAAGATTGAGATATATTAGGGAATATTTACAGAATACTAATAGAATTAATAAGTTAAATCAAGAGATTGATAATTATGAGAAAAAGTTAAATGATGCTAATGTTAAGAAATCTAAGTCTGAAGAACGTAATGTCAAGGCTGAGAATGAATTATTTAGTAGATTTAAAAATGTTATTAATAATATAGATTTATTTAAGGGTATTACGCAAGATAATATAGATTCTAAATTAAATGAAATAATATCTGTTACAAGTGAAAGCAAAAAGAGCTTAGATATATTTAATAAGTCTTTTGCTACTTTGAGTCAAGCAGGTATTAGTGGCGATGAGAAGAATGAATATTTGTCTTATGTTAATAGTGCTAAAGATGTTTATTATGAGAATAAGGAACAGGAGTATTTACTTAGATTATATTCTTTATTGTGTACTAATGAGAGTGAATATGATAGTATTGTTGTTAAGAGAAATACAATAAATGATTTAGTTACAGAAAGAATTAATTTAAGACGTGAACTTGGTGTAAAAGATAATGATATATTAAGTAGTATATATGATTTATTAGATAGACAATATGCTGAGATAAAAGAAGAAAAAATAAATATTGATAATATTGATAGTTATACTCAAGAAATAGAGTCTAGAAAAATAGAGGTTAGTGGATTAGAGCAAGATAATCAAAAAGTTGAAATCTTATCTTTATTAAAGGAATTTTGTATTATTGATACTTATGAAGAAGAAAATACTGAAATTAGTAGTGATGAAGTAGAAACTAGTGAAGTAACGGAAGAGGTTAAAGAAGAAGATAATAGTGATGATATTTTTGCTAATATTGAACCTCCTAAGGTAGAAGAGTCTGTTAAGGAAGAGGTTCCTGTAGTTGAGGAAAAAGAAGTAGAGGTAGAAGTTGAGGAACCTACTAAAGAAGAAGTAAGTATTAATATAGAAGATGCTAAGGATAATCAAGTTGTATCTGTTGTAGATGCTTTAGATATGAATTTAGCTGTTGCAACAGAGAAATCTAATAGTGTTATGAAACGTGTTGGAGAAATGCTTGGTGTTAAGGTAGAAATTAAAGAAGAAAAAATAGAAGAACCTGTTAAAGAAGAGGAAAGCAGTGATGTTCCTGAGGATATTTTTGATAATAGGAATTATGATGCTGATCCAGAAGATAATGTTGTAGGTAATACAGAAGTATCTCCTGCTTCAGAAAATCCTTTATTTAATAGTGAATTTGGTAATAGTACATTGGATGAAGTAATGGCAAATAATAATATTGATGAGAGCAAGATAGATAATGATTTTTGGTTTTCTAATGATGAATCTACATTAGATCTTAATAGTTTGCCAGATATAAATAGTCAAAATGATAATTTCTTTGCTACGGGAACTGAAAATGCTGGAAATAATACTCCTAGTTTAGATTTTCCAGAAATAGATGGTTTTGATAGTGAGGAGGATAAGTAATGGAGATATTAGAGGGAAAAATAATTACTCTTGGTAATGAAGAGAAGTATTTAGTAGTTTCTAAGATTACACATAATGGAAATGATTATTTTTACATTGCTGAGTGTAATGAAGAGTGTACTGATATAAAGGATAATTATAAAATAGTAAAGGCTACATATAATGGTAATAATACTTTTATTGATGAAGTAGTTGGGGAAGCTAATTTGAAGACTGTTTTGCCTTTGTTTGTAGAAAATGCTGAAAGTAAAAAGAAATAATGGATATTATTTCTTTTTTTTGTTATAATGAAGTAAAATTAAATGAAAAGAGATGATTTTGTTTGAAAAAAATTGTTGCTTTAGGTGGAGGAACTGGTTTGTCTTTCCTTCTTAGTGGTTTAAAATTATTGCCTGTTGATATAAGTGCAGTTGTTTCTGTATGTGATGATGGTAGAAGTACTGGAAGACTTAGAGAAGAATTTAATATTTTTGCTGTAGGTGATTTAAGAAAGGTTATTGTTGCTTTGGCGGAAACGGAACCTTTGTTTGAGGAATTATTAAATTATCGTTTTGAAACAACTAGCGATTTAAATGGTCATACGGTTGGTAATCTTCTTTTGACTGCTCTTGCAAATGTTACTGGTAATATACAAGAGGGAATTGAGACGATTGGTAAAGTTTTAAAAATTAAGGGTAAAGTTTTGCCTTTTACTTTAGATAGTCCTGTTTTAGTTGGTAAAATGGAGGATGGTAGTGTAATAAGGGGAGAACATCTTATTACACAGAGTCCTTTAAAGGTAACTGGTGTTTCTTATGAAAATGATATTCAGGTTAATCCTAATGTTATAAAAGCTATAAATGACGCAGATTTAATTATTCTTACTATGGGAAGTTTATATACTAGTATTATTCCTAATTTGCTTAGTAAGGATATGATTAAGGCACTAGATAAGAGTAAGGCAAAAATTATGTATGTTTGTAATATGATGACACAACCAGGAGAGACTGATGATTTTAAGGTTAGTGATCATGTTAAAGTACTTAATAGTTATTTGGGTAAAAAGAAAATTGATGTTTTGATTGCTAATGATGGTAAAATACCTCGTAATGTTTTGAAGAGGTATGCTACGGAAGAACAAAAGGATCAAGTTATTTTAGATAGAGAGAATTTGAAGGGATTAAAGGTTATTAAAGGAAATTATGTAACTATTATTGATGATGTTATTAGACATAAGGCAGATAAGTTGTCTGCAGATATTTATAATTATTTGTTGGAAGATGATGGTAAGTAATGAGTTTTTCTATGAATGTTAGAGATGAAGTTAGTAAGCTAGATGGGACACGTACAGAAAATTTAGCAGAGTTATCAGCAATTATTCGTAATAGTGGTGATATTAGTTCAGGAATTAAAATTACAATTGAGAATAATTGTGTTGCTAGAAAAATATTTAAGTTATTTAAAGAGGTTTATGATATTAATCCTAGTATTACGGTTAGGAGAAGAAGTGGATTTAATAATAATTTGATTTATATGCTTAATGTTAATCGTAATTGTTCAAATATATTGAGGGATTTATCTATTATTGATAGTAAAGGTAAATATTTAGATTGTCCTCATGAATTTTTAATTAGTGATAGTGAAGATATTAGAGCATATTTAAGAGGGTTATTTATGACTTCTGGTAGTGTTAATGATCCTAAGACTAGTAGATATCATTTGGAATTCTTAGTTAGTGGTAGTGAATATGCTAATTTTATTAATGAAATTCTTAATAGTTTTAATTTAAATAGTAAAGTTATTAAGAGGGAAAAGAATTATATGGTTTATGTTAAGGAGTCAGAGAAAATAAGTGATTTTTTGAGGTTAATTAAGGCGTATAATGGAGTTATGTATTTTGAGGATATAAGAATATATCGAGATCATAAAAATATGACTAATAGGCTTAATAATTGTGAACAGGCTAATGTTGATAAGATATTTATGACTGCTAGTAGGCAACTAAGAGATATAGAAAAACTTAAGAAATATGATTTACTTGATGTTATAGATAATAAGTTATTAGAGGTTGTAAAATATCGTGAGAAATATCCTGAGAGTTCTTTGGGAGAACTTGCTGATATTATGAGTAAGGAACTTGGTTATAATATTACTAAGAGTGGATTAAATCATCGCTTTAGAAAAATAAGAGATATGATTTTAAAGATGGAGGCATGAGATGATGTATAAATTTGCTAAAATTGTTAAAGATGGAAAGTTGGATTTTCTTAATAGGTATAAATATGAGAAAGAATTTGTAGATAAAGATCCTTCTTTTGATAATGATGATCTGCAATTGTTTATTAATTTTATTGATTATAATGAATATCCATATGATATGGATTATAGAGAACTTTTGAAGAAAAAGAACAGTATTATACCTTTAAAATTTCATGATGTTGTGAATGATTATGTTTATAAGAATGCTAAAGAGTTATTTGGTAAAGTAGATATGTTTGAGGATATTTCTAATGATGATTTAACTTTTGTAAAGAGTTTTTTAGTAGAATTAGATTCGTGTTGTTCTTTATATGACACTTATGAAATAGATAATTATTCTTTAACACAATTGCTTAGGGGAGAATTTAATAATATGTTATATTATTCAAATATCTTTAAATATGAAAAATTGGATTATTTGAGTGATGGTGATAAATTTAGGGCTAATTGTGCTTTTAATTATTTATTTTCTAATTTGCTTGCTATTACGATTATTAATCATGATTATGATAAAAAATTTAGAGATCTTATTTTTAGTGGTAATAATAATTATAAAGAAATATGTTCTTATGTTAATATAGATATTGATAATATTAATTATGAAAAAGAATTTAATACTTTTATAAATAATTATGAGTTAAAGAATATATTAAATGAAAAAAAATCCAAAAGAAAAATATTAAAAAAATGTTGATATTTAGTTATTTTATGATAAAATATTAGTAGTTATTATTAGTATTTTAAATATTTAGTAGTTATTATGTTTTTTTAAAGAGAGCTAGTGGTTGGTGAGAACTAGTAGGAATATAATAATGAATTACGTATTTTATAGCTAATCGGGGAGACTCGTTATTTAATTAAGAAAATAAAAGGATGGTACCGTCTATATAGACTCCTTTGGGTATCATTTTTTTTGTTATAAGGAGGATAATATGAAAAGAGAAGATAATGATTATATGGATGATTCTATATTTGTAAATGGTGATTCTTTCAAAACTGATGAGGAAAGAAAGAAATTTATAGATAAGATTGTAAGTGGCGATTTATATGAAGATGATGGTTTAGCTTATGAGAGTGGTAGTATTATTATTCCTTTTGATAAGTTAGTTGAAATGGTTGATGAGGGATGTAATATTATTAGTGCTAATTATCATAATAAATATATGGTAGAAGTAGTTTATCAAAAAATGTATGATGTAGAAGAGATGGGAAGGAAGAGATAATATGACATTGTTTGAAGAATTAAAATGGAGAGGTCTAGTTAAGGATTTAGCTGGAGAAGATATCGAAGATAAGATTAATAGTGGTAATATTACGTTTTATTGGGGAACTGATCCTACTGCTGATAGTTTGCATTTGGGTCATTATTCTTCTTTAGTTACGGCTAAGAGATTGGCTAAGGCGGGACATCATCCAATATTGTTAGTTGGTGGTGCAACGGGTTTAATTGGTGATCCTAGACCTACTGCTGAAAGGGAAATTATTGATAAAGAAGAACTTAATAGGAATTTATTGGGTATTAAGAAACAAGTTGATAAGATTTTTGATGGTAAGGCTGAAATAGTTAATAATTATGATTGGTTTAAGGGCTATGAATACTTGGATTTCTTAAGAGATGTAGGTAAATATATAAATGTTAATTATATGCTTAATAAAGATATAATTAGAAGAAGATTAGAAACTGGTATTACTTATGCAGAATTTTCTTATACTTTAATACAGGGATATGATTTCTTAAAGTTGTTTTTAGATAAGAATTGTATTTTACAAGCTGAAGGTTCTGATCAGTGGGGTAATATTACTACTGGTATTGATTTAATTAGAAAAATTACTGGTAAGGAAGCATATGGTTTTACTATGCCTTTAGTTTTAGATAAATATGGTAATAAGTTTGGTAAGAGTGAAGGTAATGCTTTGTGGTTAGATAAGGAAAAGACTTCTAGTTATAAGTTATATCAATTTTTAGTTAATGTTGATGATTCAATGGTTATTGATTATTTGAAAATATTTACTTTTTTAACTAAAGAAGAGATAGAAGAATTAGAAGAAAAGAATAAGACTAATCCTGAGAATAGAGATGCTCATAAAGCTTTAGCAAGAGAAATAATTACAGATTTACATGGTAAGGAAGAGTATGAGAAGGCATTAAATTTATCTAATGTATTATTTACGGAACAATTTGATGGTTTATCTAGTAAAGATGTTGAAGAAATATTTGAGGGTAATTTGATTAATACTATAACTACAGATAATATTGTAGATGTGGTTATTGAAATAGGAGCTGCTAAGAGTAAGAGAGAAGCAAGAGAATTTATTAGTGGTAATGCTATTAAGATTAATGGTAATAAGATTACTGATTTAGAGTATTTGTTATCTGATAATGATTTTATAGATAGTAAGTATGTTATAGTTAAGAGAGGTAAGAAGAACTATTATGTTGGAAAGAAAGATTAAAAAGAACAGGATATATCATCATTTTAAGGGTAATGATTATTTGGTTTTAGATGTTGCTACTAATAGTGAAGATGGGAGTTTGTATGTAGTTTACAGAGCTTTGTATGGGGATAATAAATTATATATTAGGCCTTTAGATATGTTTTTATCTTTAGTGGATAAGAATAAATATCCTGATGTAAAACAGAAATATAGATTTAAACTAGTTAATGATAAAAGTTAACTAGTTTTTATTTGACTTTTTTTTTATAAGTGATAATATTATTATTATAGAAGGAGTAGAAGTATGAAGAAGTCGTATACAATAAATGAAATTAATGCTTATTATGAGGACGTTATAGAAGAAGGAGTAGAAAAGGGTTTATTCAAACATAAAGGAGAGGGGTTAATGCTAATAGGCGTTATGTGTTATTGTGGAATAGATTTATTAGATCACGAAAAAATATTGTTTCTGTTAGAAAAAATTCAAGAGTTTAAGCATAAAGAAATAACTGATAAGACTAGTGATGATTATTGGATGCAGAAGGCAGACAATCCGTCTATAGTTTATTCATTTATACGAGAGTATTATCCATCGGATAAAAAGGGTAATTATGAAGAAAGTCATGAGTTAAATCAATTAAGTTTAACAAAAATAAAAAAAGTAAAACCAAGATTTATTTCTTGATTTTTTTTATAAAAAAAAGTAGAGTACATTATACTCTACTATAGTATTCAACAATTAGTGCTTCGTTGATATCGGCTGTTAATTCGCTTCTTTCAGGTTTTCTTAATAAAGTAACTTCTTTCTTCTTGTCATCATATTTTATGAAGTCAACTCTTTTAGTTGTTTTTTCTAGTGATTCAGTTACGACTTTTAAGTTTTTATCATCATCTTTTAGACTTACGATATCGTTTATTTTTACTCTGAATGATGGAATGTCTACTTTTTTACCATTTACTGTTACGTGTCCATGGTTTACTAGTTGTCTTGCAGCTCTTCTTGTAGTAGCAAATCCAGCACGGTATACGATGTTATCTAATCTACTTTCTAATAGGAATAATAGATTTTCACCGTGTACACCTTTCATTTTTCCTGATTCTTCAACTAATTTTTTGAATTGTTTTTCACTAAGTTGATACATAAATCTTGCTTTTTGTTTTTCAACTAATTGAACGTTGTAGTTAGATGGTTTTCTTTTTCTGTCTGCTCCGTGTTGTCCTGGACCATATGCTCTCTTTTTGCCTTTAGCAAATTCAACGCCACTTTCTAATACTGAAAAACTAAGTCTTCTTGATTGTTTGTTATTTGGGCCTGTATATCTTGCCATTTTATTTCCTCCTTCTGCAAAAGGGTTATTTATTATTTTATAGGGTGTTTTTGTTTTACTTTCGCTTATGCAGCAGAGATAAGTTACTTATATATAACACGTTACAAAATGATAAATAATGCTGCCAAATGCATAAGTATTATATAATAAATAGGTGTTTAAAGTCAATAATATTTTACTAATTAGTTTATTTTTTTCTTTATAGTTAATTATGATAATTATTAATGTAAAAAAAATGTCAATTTTGTAGAAATAATTACATTAATTAGCTATACTTTATTTGTAAGGATATAAGAGGTAATAGTGTAAATAGAAAGGATGTATGTATGAAGGCAAAAAGGGTTATACTACTACTTGTGTTATCTTTTTTAATTGGCTTTATTTCTTTAAATAGTGTTTATGCTATTAGTTTAGATGAAGATGTTATTAATGATAATTCTACTATTGTAAAGATTGTTTCCGATAAAGCTATAATTATGGGAAGTTTAACCGGGGATTTGGTTGCTGAAAATGTATGGGATTCATTTAATCTAGAAGCATTAAGTGAATATGGCATCAGTGGTGTAACAGTAATGGATAATGAGGAATCTTTAGAATATGATGCTTTAGTTAAGTCAGATCAATTATTAATATTAACTGGCGATAATGATCAGGAATATTCATATACGATTGTTGTTGTTGGCGATTTAAATTCTGATGGTGTTGTTAATGAAGATGATGTTGATTTGTTAATAGATGAGATTCTATTATCCGAAGAAGATGATGAGGAAGAGGAAGTTAATGTAAGTACAGATATCAATGGCGATGGTAATATTTATGTTGATGATGTAACACATATGACTTATTCAATCGATAAAGGTAGTTGGGGAATTGGCCAGGTTGAATTAGAAGATATTCTTAGTAGCTTGAATGCTGATGATGTTGTTTATGTTGATGATACAGTTGAAGTAATATATAAAATTAGTGGATTTAATGTTGGAACATTTAAGGGTATTTCAGGATTACTTACTTACGATAAGAGTTTATTAGAATTAGATAGTATTTTTGTTAATTCTATTTATGGATATTTGAATTCTGATGGTAAGTTCTTATATGTTTTTGATGATTCTTTAGAGGGAGATACATTAATTACTTTTAGTTTTAAAGTTACTAGCAGAGGAGAGGGAAGTACTACTGTTTCTCTTAGTGATTTGAAAGCTGCAATAGATGGTGTAAGTATTGAATTGGATCAAGAGAGTTTAGATAAAGGAATGCAGATAGAAGAGTATGGAAAAGGTGGAGATGTTGAATCTTCAGAAGAGGAAACAACTTCCGAAGAGGTTGTTACTACTCCGTCATTAATTTCTTATGTAACTCCTACTAATAATAGTTATAGTAGTTATGTAATGGATTATGTTTCTTTATCAGGAAATAATTTTATTAAGTCTTTAGAAATAAAAAATTATAAGATTGATTTTGATATGGAGACTTTAGATTATGAAATAACAGTAGGTAATAATGTTGATTCTTTAGATTTAACAGTTATACTTGATGATGAGAAAGCTACTTATTCAGTTATTGGTAATGAAAACTTTAAGACGGGCAAAAATATGGTTACAATTGAAGTTAAGGCTGAAGATGGTAGTGTTAGAAATTATGTTATTACTGTTAATAAGAAGGGTATTCCTTATAAAAAAAATAAAGATAATAATACTTTAAAATATGTTTCTGCTGGTTTAATAGTACTTGTTATTGCTGGTTTGGTATATGTTATCTTTAAAGATGATGATGAAGAAAATAAAGGTTCTAAGAAATAGAGACCCTTTATTTTTTTTTGTTTAAATTAGTAAAGATTCTTTATTTTTTTTTTTATATTTGATATAATATAATTTGATAATAGGGATTGTAGGTGATGCTATGAACAGAAAAGGGCAAGCCTTAGTTGAATTTGTATTAATATTACCAATATTTATTATGATTTTATTTGTAATATATGATTTTGGAAATATATTTAGTAATAAGAATAATTTAGAGAGAATAAGTGCTGATGTTGTAGAACTTTATAAAAATAATAGTAGTAAAGCTGAAATAATGGCTATTTATTCTGATTTAGATATTGATTTTAGTGATTATAATAGTAAATATACAAAGATAATTATTAAGAAGAGAATAAAGGTTATTACTCCAGGCCTAGATAGAATATTGGGAAAGAATTATTCGGTAGAGGTTGAAAGGGTTGTATCTAATGCTTAAACTTAATAATAAGGGTCAGAGTTTAGTTTTATTTGTATTAATAATACCTATTATATTGGGAATAATGGTTTTAGTTGTCGATATGGGAAATGTTGTTTATTATAGACAGGATATAGATAATATTAATAGAGTTGTTATTGATTATGGTCTTGATCATATTGATGATGAGAATGTTATTTCTGATATGAGAGAATTAGCTAGATTAAATAATGAGAACTTGAGTTTAGAAATTGTTTTTAATGATATGGAGTTTTACGTTAGCAGTTCTTATTATGTTAATGGAATGGTTAGTAATGTATTTGGAATGAAGGGTTTTTTGGTTAAGAGTAAGTATAAAGGGTATAAAGATTTAGATAAAAATGTTATTAAAAAGATTAAATAGAGGTGATTGGTATGGCTAAGGCTAAAAGTGGTAAAGTAATAAGTATTTCTTCTGTTAAGGGAGGAGTAGGTAAGACTACTATGGCTATTAATTTAGCAGGTATTTATTATTCTATGGGAATGAAAGTTCTTATTATTGATGCTGATTTTTTTAGCGGTGGAGTATCTGTATGGCTTGATATAAGAAATAAGAAAGATATATATACGATGATTACTAGTATTGCTAATAACATGTATACTAATTTTTCTGATTATGTTACTAGTTATAATAATGGTATAGATGTTTTAGCTAGTCCAAGGGATCCTCGAAGTGCTATGAAGATTGATAGTAAATATATTCCTGTTATATTTGAGTTTGCTAGGAAGAATTATGATGTTATTATTGTTGATACTAATCATATTATGAATGAGACTAATCTAATGATATTAGATAATTCTTATATGAGTTTATTAATGATTACTAATGATTTGGTTGATTTAAAGAATATGAAGAGTTTAATTAGTATTTTTAAGGATACTGATAAGACAAATTATTTGGTATGTTTAAATAGTAGTAGAGATACTGGTAGAGATTATATTTCTTTATTTGATATGAGAAATATAGTTAAGTGTAATATTGATTATACGATACCTAATAGTTTTTATATTAAAAATATTGATAAGTATGTAATGGATGGTGAAATCCTTACTTTAAATAAAAATATTAATAGATTCCATGCAGGAACTGTTAGTAGGTTAAAGAGTATTGCTAATGAACTTATTAGTGATAAGTATAAGGATGGTGGAGTTAATGAGTAAGAAGAGTTTAGTTCAAGCTTTTGATGTAAAACCATCTGCTATAAAAGTTAATAATATTAGTGATTATGAAGTATTTAGTGATAAAGAGATGCTTGATGATTTAAGGAGTAAAATAATTCAAAATTTAATTGATGAGAATATTCCTGAGGATAAGTTATTATCACAGTATATTAATGATGAAATAGATAAGGTTACTGTGGGATATGATTTGGATTATTTACAAAGAAGTTATGTATTTAATTTGATTCAAAATGAAATAAATGGCTATGGACCAATTACGTTTATGTTAGATGATGATAGAGTTACAGAAATAATGGTTAATGGTCCTAGCGAAGTATATGTTGAAATAGATGGTAAGATAGTTAAGGATGATAGTGTTAGTTTTATTAATGATAAGCATATATTAAGAACAATTCAAAGAATAGTACAACCTTTGGGTAGAACAATTGATGCTGCTAATCCAATGGTAGATGCTAGGCTTAGAGATGGTTCAAGATTAAATGCTATTATTCCACCTTTATCATTAAAGGGTCCAGTATTAACAATTAGGAAGTTTGCTAAGAATTTAGAGAGTGTTGATGATTTGTTAATGAAGGGAACTCTTACTAATGATATGGCATTGTTTTTAGAGGCTTGTGTAAGGGCTAAATTAAATATTTTAATTAGTGGTGGTACTGGTACTGGTAAAACTACATTACTTAATATTCTTAGTAGTTTTATTGATGATGAGGAAAGAATTATTACGATAGAGGATGCTGCAGAACTTAGATTAAATCAGAGTCATGTTATATCTTTAGAAACAAGATTAACTAATTATGAGGGTGAAGGAGAAGTTACTATTCGTGATTTAGTTAGAAATTCACTTCGTATGAGACCTGATAGAATTATTGTTGGTGAAGTTAGAGGTAAAGAGGCTTTTGATATGATGCAAGCGATGAATACTGGCCATGAGGGTTCTATTACTACTTTACATGCTAATACACCTGTTGATGCTATTAATAGATTGGAAACAATGATTCTTATGAATGAGATGGAAATACCGGTAAGTGCAGTAAGGGGTTATATAGAAAATGCAATTGATATAGTAGTACAAATAGATAGACTTACTGATGGTAAGAGAAAGGTTACTAGTATTTGTGAAGTTGATGGTCTTGTTAATGGAGAAGTTTCTTTGAAAGAGATATTTAGTTTTGTGCAAAAGGGAATTGTCGATGAAGAGGTTGATGGGGAGTTTAAGACTAGTAAGATTATTCCTAAGGTATGTGATAAGATTAAAAGAAGGGGTATTAATACTTTAGATAAGATGTTTATGACTAGGTGATTTGATGAATAATTCTAAAAAAATAATTATAGGTGTTGTTATAGTTGTTGTGTTTTTAATATTTTTTTGGTTTTTAGATAATAAAAATGCTACTGAATATAGAGAGTATTTAAGTGGAGTTTATTATAAAGAAGCAGATGATCAAAGAGAAGCCGATAGTTGGGGTGTTATTAGAAACAGTGATGATTTAGGATATGATGATTTAAAATTAGATTTTGTTAATAATGATTATTTATATTATGTTTTATATATTGATAGTTGTACTGAGGAAATAACGGGGATAACAAAGTATTCTTTAATTGATGGTGTATTAAAGTTTTCATTTGGTGTTAAACGTGAATGTGGATTATGTGCTCTTATGGAAGTAATTTATTTTATTCCGATTGAAAAGGGAGCAAGTGTTACAGAGGTTTATGTTTCTTATGATGTTATTAGTAGTGAGAAGTGTGATCCTGATGTTACGTATAAACCAATTTTGTATTTGTATCCTACTGATGATATAGATGTTAGTGTAAAGATTGAAAAATCTAATTTACTTCTTACTACTTATCCAAAGTATAATAGTGGTTGGAATGTTCATGTTTTAAAAGATGGTTCTATATATGATAGGGATAATAAATATTATTATGCTTTATATTGGGATGAACTTAGTATAAATAAAATTAGTTTTGATACAGGTTTTTATGTTACTAAAGATAAGGCAATTTCTTTTTTAGAAGAGAAATTAAGTATAATTGGTTTAACTGATCGTGAGAGAAATGAATTTATTATGTATTGGTTACCTGTATTAGAAAGAAATGAAAAGAGTTTAGTATATTTTGAATTGACTGATGAGAGAAATATAAGTAATAGATTAATTATTGAGCCAAATCCTGATAGTTTACTTAGAATAAATATGCATGTTAAAAAAGTAGATAGAGAAGTTGATATTAAAGAACAGATGCTTGATGGCTTTGTTAGAGAGGGCTTTGTTTGTGTTGAATGGGGAGGAACTATTCATTAATAAAGAGTAAGAAGGTGATTATATGGATATTTTAGTTATTGCTCGATTAATACTTGTTATTATTATCGTTGTTATTGTTACTGTATTATTGAGATTAAATAGATCTTTTAAGATAGATAGAAGAGTATCTAGATATAGTATAGATTCTATTCTTGATGATAATAATAGTATTGTTGAATTAATTGGTAAGAAGTATAATCATTTGTTAAAGAGAGTTAGGGGTAAATTTAAAAAAGTTGGATTATTTGATAGAGAATCCTTAAAATATAATAAATATGTTAATGTGGGAGAGACAAAGCAATTAATAGATTTTATTATTATTAAATTATTTTTAGGTATTTGTTTTGTTTCTTTAGTTATTATATCTTTTTCTATTCAGGGAAGGGTTATATCTTTTTGGGGTATGGTTATTGGGTTTATTATTGGTTACTATATTTATGATATATTTTTATATTATAGTAGTAAAAGTAAGAAACAAAAAATTAAAAATGATATGTTAAGAGCAGTTATTGTTATGGGTAATGCTTTTAAGGCTGGAAAGAGTGTATTGCAGGCAGTAGAAATAGTAAGTAGAGATTTGCCTAAACCAATATCTACAGAATTTAAGAGAATATATCAGGATTTAGTTTTTGGGTTGAGTAGTGAAGTTGCTTTTAGTAGATTTGCTAAGAGAGTTGATTTGGATGAAGCTAGGTATTTGTCTTCTTCTTTAACTATTTTAAGTAGAACTGGTGGTAATATAGTTGATGTTTTTGATTCTATAGAGAGAACTTTGTTTGATAAGAAGAAGTTAGAAGAGGATTTAAAGAATTCTACACAGGCTTCTAGTATGATAATAAAAATATTGATGGCAGCACCTATTGTGTTTATAGTTATTATTTATTCTTTGAGTCCTAATTATTTTGATCCTTTGTTTGAATCTTCTTTTGGTTATATATTAATGTTTATTATGTGGGTTATGTTTGTTTTATATGTTTATTTTTTAAACAAAGTTACGAAGGTTAAGGTGTAATTATGGATAATAAATATATTGCTAAGAAGATATATAGTAAGAGTAAGATTAAGGAAATAGATAATAAAATAAAGCTATTGGGTATTAATTTTAAGATAGATACATATTCTTTTCTTAATACAAGATTATTTGTTACTGTATTTATATTTGTGGTAGTTTTATTTGTTAGTAAAATTGGATATGTTTTAGCACCTTTGTTATCATTTATCTTTTATAAGTTTTATACTTATTATATTTTAGATTATTCAATAAAAAATAGACAAAGTAAATTAGAGGCGGATGCTATACAGTTTTTTGAAATATTAACTTTGTCTTTAGAAACTGGAAGGAATTTACAAGAAGCAATTAATGTTACGATTGATAGTACTAGTGGAGAGTTAAATGATGAATTTAGAGAGGTTCTAAGAAAGGTTAAATATGGTAAGAGCTTGACTGAAGCTATGGAAGATTTAGAGAGTAGTATTCCTAGTGATAGTATTAAGAATATTATTTTATCTTTAACACAGGCTGATTTATATGGTAGTAGTATTATTGGTAGTCTTCGTAATCAGATATCTTATTTAAGAGAGAAAAGAAGATTAGAAGTTAAGGCTATGATTAGTAAAATACCAATTAAAATTAGTATTGTTTCAGTATTATTCTTTGTACCATTAATTATATTTATAGTTTTGGGACCAGTTTTACCTACATTAATTAAGTATTTGGGATAAGTTTCATACTTATCTTTTTTTATGTTATTCTTGTTTTTTTTAAGTATTTGGGATAAAATAGATATAGATTGAAAGAGGTGATTTTATGTCTGGCCATAGTAAGTGGAGTACTATTAAGAGAAAGAAAGGCGCTATAGATGCAGAAAGAGGAAAGATATTTGCTAAGTTAGCTAAAGAAATTTATGTTGCAGCGAAGAGTGGAGAGCCTGATCCAGTTAATAATGCAGCTCTTAGAATGGTGGTAGAGAAAGCTAAGAGTCAAAATATGCCTAAGTCTAATATAGAAAATGCTATATCTAAAGCTAAGGCAAAGGGTAATTCAGAGAATTATGAAGCAATTAGATACGAGGGATATGGTCCTGGTGGTATTGCTATTATGATAGATTGTTTAACAGATAATAAGAATAGAACAGCTTCTTTTGTTAGAAGTACTTTAACAAAAAGAGGAGGTAATTTGGGAACAGATGGTTCTGTTAGTTATTTGTTTAAGAGAAAGGGAATTATTATTTTAGATAATAAGTATGATGAAGATGAACTTATGAATAGTGTTTTAGAACTAGATGTTGAAGATTTTCGAAGTGAAGAGGATGGATACGTTGTAGAAACTTCACCAGATAATTTTTTAGCAGTTAAGGATAGTTTAGAGAATAGTGGATTTAATGAGTTTATTATATCAGAAGTAACTTATGTTCCAGATAATTATATTCAGTTAGATAGTGAAGCATATGATAAAGCTCTAGGATTAATTGAATCTATTGAAGAATTAGATGATGTTCAAAATGTTTATCATAATTTAGAGATGTAAAAAAAGACGAGTTATCGTCTTTTTATTTTAGTTGTTTTTTAGTAAAGTTATTTATTTTATAAAGCATTTCATTTACTGGTAAGTCAAATGTATTGGAGTATTCAATAATGTTTCCATTAAATCCAGCTTTTGTTGAATAAGCATTTGATATTGATATATCTCCTAAATCAAAGGTGTTGTAGTTATTAGTTAATTTCATTTTAATTATTTCCCATTTTATCAAGCATACACTTCTTATACTTCTAAATTCTTTATTGTATCCTTCAGTTATAAAAGATATTTCTTTATGATTTTCTATTATTCCTACGACAGCGATAGGTATTCCTTCAGGATATTTTTTATAAACGTCTGTTCCGTGTATTATTTCATTGTGATATTTTGTTAATAATTTATCTGAAATAATTTTTTTATCGATTAAGTTATTTGTTTTTTTTGTTTTTGGGTCTTTTAATTTTCTGTTTAGTTTTTCATTTTTTGTTTCTTCTTGTTTTAATAGATATCTATAGTTATTTATGTAGTTTTCTGGCGTTAATTTTGCTATATAGAATTCAAATTTATTATTTGGACTATTAAATGCTTCAATCATTTTGCTGTAATATTCTTTATCATCTACCATACTTAAGAAGGTATTTATATCGTTTTCTTTTCCTTTTGTTACGGTAATACCTTTTTTTAAGCATTCATTTATGTTTCTTCTTAAACTTCTTTTAAAATTATTAAAAGTACTATTTATTTCATTGTTATTTATAACCATTTTATACTTTGATGTATTTGGTATATATTCGTAACCTATTTTTTTGAAGTCATTAATAATACTACTATTATTTTCTAGAAGAATGAAATCACTGTTGTAGATTTGGTAGTTTATTAATGGGGTAACATTTATGTATATATAATTTAATTTTCTTAAATATATTCTTAATTCTTTAGTAAATATTTCTAGTAATCCACTATTATAGTAATTTAGAAGGTATCCGTTAGGAACAAAACCATATTTGTGTTTACTGTTTAAGTTCTTTTCTAATATTAACGTTGCAGCATGAACATTATTTTGATCATCTATTAGTGCTAAGTATAGTTTTTTATAACCTCTTGATTCTTCAAATTTAGCATATTCTACACTTTGTTTATAGTTTTTTCCGGTATGGATGTTTGAGTAGTTCATAAACTGAAGTTCAGTTAATTCAGTTATGTGCATGTCAAAAACACCTCCTTTTTTTCTTTAAATAATTATATCATATTATTTTAAAAATTGATATAGTTATTTATGGCTTATTTATTAATTGTTAATTTAGTAGAAATGTTGTGTGTCTCTATGGTATAATGAAGAAAATTGAGGAGGTGTAAATATGGATAGCCTAAAAGAATTATCGGGTGTTGGGCCTAAAACTATCGGCTTTCTTAAAAATGTTGGTATAGATAGTATTGATGATTTAATCCATTTTTATCCTCGTAAATATAATGTTATTAAAAGAAGTGATATGGCTAATATTAATAATGGTGATAAAGTTATTATTGATGGTTTAGTAGAATCTACACCTACGGTTATTAGTCTTTCTTATAAATTAAAAAAAGTAATATTTAGAATATCTAATGGAAGAAATATTTATAATGTTTGTGCTTTTAATTTAGTATATTTGTGTAGTGAATTAAAAGGAGGAATGGGTGTTACTGTTATTGGTAAATACGATAAAATAAAAAACACTATTGTTGCTAGTGAAGTTAGAATGAGTCTTCTTCCAGATAAGGTTATTATTGAACCTAGGTATCATTTAGTTAATGGTGTTGGTAAGAACACTATTAATAAATTTATTTTAGAAGTTTTTGATAGTGATTATGAAATAGTAGATTATATTCCTAATTATTTTTATGAAAAGTATCATTTTAAAGATAAGAAATGGTCTATGATGCAAATACATAATCCTTCTGATGTTATTTCTTTTAAAAGAGCAGTACAGAGACTTAAATATGAGGAATTATTTATGTATTTATTTAAGATTAATTATTATAAATATAAGATTAATAATGATGATAAAGCAATAGCTAGAGACTTTAAGAGTAGTGATATAGATAATTTTATTAGTAATTTGCCGTTTAAACTTACTAAAGATCAGTTAACTTGTATTAGTGATATTAAAAATGATTTAAAGAGTAAAAAGAGAATGAATAGATTAGTACAAGGAGATGTTGGTAGTGGTAAAACTATCGTGGCAATGATTGCGGCATATATTAATTTTTTAGCTGGCTATCAAACAGCTTTAATGGTACCTACAGAGATTTTGGCAAAGCAACATTATGAAGAAGCTTTAAAATTGTTCGGTAAAACTAAATTAAAAGTATGTTTACTTACTTCATCTTTAAAAGTTAAAGAGAGAAAAGAAATATATAGTGGTATAAGTAAGGGAGAATATGATTTAATAATTGGAACGCAGTCTTTAATTCAAGAAAAATTAAAATATAATAATTTAGGTCTTATTATTACTGATGAACAACACAGATTTGGTGTTAATCAGAGAAATGATTTAAAGAATAGAGGAATATTACCGGATGTTTTATCAATGAGTGCAACACCTATACCTAGAACGTATGCTTTATCTTTATATGGTGATATGGATGTTAGTAGTATTAAAACTAAACCTGTGGGTAGGAAAGATGTTATAACTTATTTTAAAAAAGATAATGAAATACCTTCTGTATTAGAAATGATGAAGGAAGAAATTGATAAGGGGCATCAAATATATGTTATAGCTCCGATGATTAATGATGAAGATGATGAATCAATTAATAATGTTAATAAATTAAAAGAAAAAATGGAAGCTGCTTTTGGAAAAATATGTAAGGTAGAGGCTGTTCATGGAAAAATGGAAGCTGATCAGAAGAATAAGATTATGAGTTCTTTTGAAAATAATAAAATAGATATTCTTATTTCAACTACAGTTATTGAAGTAGGGGTAAATGTACCTAATGCGTCTATGATTGTTATATTTAATGCTAATTTATTTGGGTTGTCAACTTTACATCAATTGAGAGGTAGGGTTGGTAGAAGTGATTTACAGAGTTATTGTCTTTTAATTGCTTCAGAATATAGTGATAGATTAAAGAAATTAGAGGAATGTAATGATGGATTTGAAATTAGTGAGTATGATTTTATACATCGTGGAGAAGGAGATTTGTTGGGGGTAAGACAGAGTGGAGATTCGGTGTTAAGGCTTGCAAATATTAGGAAAGATTATAGTTTATTACTAAGAGTTAAAGAAGATGTAGATTATTTTATTGAGAATAATTATGGTAATGAAGATTTCGATAAATTAAGTAATTATTGTGATAACATAGAGTTATTAGATTAAAAGTTTACATTTTACTAAAAAAAGTGTAAAGTTTACGAAAATGTATTGATTTTTATTTGATTTTATATTATTATGAGTATGACATAAGATATTATGTCCACTCTCTACGATATAATTGTAGGAGTGTATTCAACCAAAACCCCCTGAAGGAGCCTACGGGCTCCGCTTTTTTTGTTTCATAAAAATATTTTGTGTTATAATATAATTTATGTAGGAGGGATATTATGTGTGGAATTGTTGGATATAATGGTAGTAAGAAAGCTGTTGATGTATTATTAGCAGGTCTTACTAAATTAGAATATAGAGGATATGATTCAGCTGGTATTGCTTTAGCTGATAAAGATATTGAAGTTATTAAGGCTAAAGGGAAGATACTTGATTTAAAAGAAAAGCTAGATGGAATGAATTTGGTTGGTACTTGTGGTATAGGTCATACTAGATGGGCTACGCATGGAGAACCTAATGAGACTAATGCTCATCCTCATATTTCTAATGATGGTAATGTTACTTTAGTTCATAATGGTATAATAGAGAATTATCAGGAATTAAATAAGAAATTAAAGGGTCATGGTTATAAGTTTTATAGTGATACTGATACAGAGATTTTGGCTAATTTAATTGATTATTATTATAAGAAATACAAGATGGGACCAATAGATGCTATTAATAGGACTATGGTTAGGGTTATTGGTTCTTATGCTATAGCAGTTCTTTTTAGGGAATATCCAGATGAGATATGGGTAGCTAGAAAAGATTCACCACTTATTATTGGTAAGGGTGAAGATGGAATGTATTTGGCTTCTGATGTTCCGGCAATATTAGAGTATACGAGAGATGTTTATTATATTGATAATTTAGAATCTGCTTGTTTAAAGAAAGATGAAGTAATATTTTATGATTTAAATGGTGATGTAATAGAAAAACCTATCAAGAGAATAAATTGGGATGTTAAGTCTGCAGAAAAAGATGGTTATGAGCATTTTATGATTAAAGAGATACATGAACAACCTGATGTTATTAATAAGACTATTAGTTCTTTTGTTAGAAAAAATAAAATAGATTTTTCTAGTGGTAATGTAGATAAAGATATGTTAAAGGAAATAGAGGAAATTTATATAGTTGCTTGTGGATCTGCTTATCATGTTGGAGTATGTGCACAATATTTTATTGAGGATTTGGCTAAAGTTCCTGTAAGAGTTGATATTGCTTCGGAATTTAGATATAAAAAACCGTTATTAAAGAAGAATGGTTTAGTAATAATAGTTAGTCAATCAGGAGAAACTGCTGATTCTTTAGCTGCTTTAAGAGAAGCTAAAGCTCTTGGTGTTAAGACATTAGCTATAGTTAATGTAGTTGGTTCAACAATAGCTAGGGAAGCTGATTATGTTTTATATACTTTAGCTGGACCTGAAATAGCTGTGGCAACTACTAAGGCTTTTAGTACACAATTAATAGTGTTATATTTGTTTGCTATAGAATTAGCTAAGGTAAGAAAACTTATAAAGGTTTCTGATTATTCTAATTTATTGGAAGAGATAAAGTTACTTCCAGAAAAGATTAGTACAATATTAAGTAGTCAAATAAAAAGAATACAGAAGGTTGCTAGTAAGTTTTCTATTGCCCAGGATGCATTTTATATTGGTAGAGGATTAGATTATGCTATATCATTAGAGGGAAGTTTAAAGTTAAAGGAAATTAGTTATATTCATAGTGAAGCTTATGCTGCTGGAGAGTTAAAACATGGTACAATTAGTTTAATAGAGGATAATACTTTGGTAATAGGAGTAGTTACACAAGATGATTTGTACGAAAAAACAGTAAGTAATTTAAATGCTGTTAAGTCAAGGGGGGGATTTATATTAACAATATCTCCTAAAGATATAAATGTTAGTAAAGTATCTGATTATAATATAACGATACCAGATACTATAAAGTATTTTTATCCTTCTTTAACTGTAGTTCCATTACAGTTGTTGAGTTATTATGTAGCAGTATCTAAGGGTGTAGATGTTGATAAACCTAGAAATCTTGCTAAATCAGTTACTGTTGAATAATTTGAGAAGTCGTAAGACTTCTTTTATGTTATAATTAAAGTAGGTGATGGTATGGAAAAAGATGTATATAGAGTAAGGTGCTTTGACTATGATGAATTGGATGATGAATTATTAGAAAAATTTTCTGAGGGAAGTAAAGATTTGGAAAATTTATTAAAATTTTCTTATATTAATAAAATTGAAACAAGAGCGTGTTGTGTAGGTCATGAAGAAATGGGTCCTCAAAGTAAGCCATATATATATTTTGTGATTGATGAAGATAAAAAATATTTGATGGAAAGTTTAATTAATAATATATTAAATCAGGGTGAATTAAGTAATCATGTTTCTGTAAGTATAAATAAAAATAGTGATAAATATGGTGTTATTTTTAATTATGATTCTTTAGAAGAAGAATATAGAGATTCGTTTTTTAGTTTTATTCAAAAATCAATGTATAATACTTTAGTTAATGGTGTTAAGACTACGGGAAAGTATGAAGGAATATTTGATGCTTTTGATAAAATGGATCATATTAGTGGAAGAACTTTTGATATTAATAGTCAGGGATTAAGTATTAAAGATAGTAGGCATTTCTATTTTAAGTTTGTTAATGATGATGTTACGGAAGTATCTGAAGAGGAAGCTGATTATTGCGCATCTAATGCATTTGAGACTGGTTTTGTTAAAACAGATGAAATAGCGAATTTTATTCTTGAAAAGAATAAAAACAATCCTATAAAAAAAACAAGTAATTAATAATTTGCTTTTTTTAAGTAAAGCGTTATAATAGTTGCTAATTTGGGGGTGTTTTGAAATGTATAAAGATAATAATTCTACAATTGTTAAATTAAAGGAATTAGGTAAAAATGATGGTTTATCAAAAGTAAAACAGAAGTAAAAAAACAGATTTTATATCTGTTTTTTTTGATTAATTATTGACTATTTATAGTTTATTTGGTATTCTTAAGGTATAAAATAAAGAATAGGAGTTTTTGATATGGATCAGGATAAGGAAATTAATGGTATTGAGGAAAATAAATCAGATAATATCTTTGATAAACCATTAAATAGTGATTCAGGGGTTGAAGGTGAAAAAAGTGAAGAACTTGATATGAAAGATTTAGTTAAGGAGGAGAAACCTGTAGAGGAAACTGTTAAGGAAGAAAATGTTAATCCTCAAACTGAAATAATGGGAAAAATTGAAGAAAGTAAGACTGAAACTGAGACTAAGACTAGTGAGGTAAGTAGTCAAGTAGTTAATGGTACTAAGAAGAAGGGTAAGAGCCCACTTATTTTAGTAGTTGTTTTAGCTTTACTTGGTGTTGCTGGTTATTTAGGATATAATATGTTATTTGCAAGTCCTAAGAAGGTATTTACTGAGGCTATAGATGCTACTTTTAGTACTTATACTGAAAGTTTAGAGAGTGTAGCTAAGAAGTATGATACTATAAAGGGAGAATTTGGTGTTGATTATGAAATTAAAATCAATGATTCTGAATTGCAAAAGAAGCTAGATGTTTTTAATAATTTAGATTTTAAATTTAAGTATGGTATTGATTATACAAATAAGATACTTACTATGGATTTAGATGCTAAATACAAAAATAGTAACTTAATAAATGCTAATGCATTTGGTGAAAATGGAAAAGTATATGTTTATTTAAAAGATATTTATGATAAGTATATATATAGTGATTTTGATGAATTTGATGAGATATTTAATAGAAATGATAGTTATATAAATGATATTATTGTTATTCTAGATACTCTTAATGCTTCATTTAAAGATGCTATTAATGATGAGAAGATTGAAAAGACTAGTGCTACTATAAAAGTAGGCGGTAAAGATAAAAAGGTTACTAAGAATTATTTAGTTGTTAATGAAGAAGTAGCTATGAGAATGGCTAAGAATTTACTTGCTTCATTAAAAGATAATGATAAGTTTATTAAGGCTATAGCTAATATTTCTTCAACAGAAGAAACTGAAATAAGAAAGAATTTAAATGAGGCTTATGATTCTGTTAAGAATTCTACTGTTGATAAGAGTGATAAATCTAATTTTGTATTATCTATTTATACAGAGGGTGCACTTAATTCTTTCGTTGGCTTAGGTTTAGAAATGAGAAATGATACTCAAGCTATGGGTGAAGTTCTTATTGTTAAAAATGGTAATACATATGAACTTTCTGTTGGACAAAGTGGTATGTCTTTAGTTACTGGTACAGTTAAAGTTGATAGTCAAGAATCAAATAATAAGGTAACAAGCAAGATTGAATTAGAAATTAGTGTTATGTCTTATGGATCTGTTAAGGCAACTATTGATATTAATGGTGAATATAATGCTAAGATTGATAAAGTTGATGTAAGTAACAGTGTTAATTATGAATCTATATCTGATGAGGAAATGGAAGCAATTAGAAAGAAATTACTTGATAATAAGAACTTAGTTAGTTTTATTGAAGATGTTCAATCTATAATGGGATCTAGTTATGATTATGATTATGATTATGACTATGATTATGATAGTAATTATGATTTTAGTAGTAGTTATAATTTAGATGATTATAATTTAGATACAGATTTTGATTTTGGTTTTTAGAAGTAGATCTATCTACTTCTTTTTTTATTTTTCTTTTCTTTAGAAGATAATTATGGTATAATTATTATAGAGTTAAGGAGGAGAATATGTTTTTTTTAGATAGTTATTGTGGGGATTTATATCCTATTATAAAAATAATAAAAATAGTTGTTAATTTGATTCGTTTTGGTGTTCCAATAGCTTTAATATTATTTATTACTATTGATTTAGTAAAAGCTGTTATAGCTGGTAGTGAAGAAGATATGAAGAAGAATCAGGGTGTTATTATTAAGAGAGTAATCTATGCAATTGCAGTATATTTAGTTGTGACTGGTGTTATGTTTTTGATGGATATAGTTGCTGATTCAGGAACTAAGGATTTATCGGATAATCCTTTGGATGTTAAATCATGGAAAGCTTGTTGGAATTGTAAATCTAAGAGTGAATGTGGAACTGTTGAACCTGAGGGAAGAGGTATTTGTTGTGCTAAGACGGAAAATAATAAGGAAACATATACTTGGTTAGAAAGTGCAAAATCTTGTCCTTCTGAGTATGGTAGAGCAGTAAATAAAACTGAAGATAAGTGTCATGGTTATACAGTTAATGTTGAGGGAATTTGTTGTAAGAAGACTACTGATCATAAAGTTGAGTTTACTTGGACTCCAAATACTGAAGCTTGTCCAGAAGGTTATGATGTTGATAAGAGTAGAAAAAAAGATAGTTGTAACGGAAGTTATTATCAATAAAAAAGATATGAAAATATCTTTTTTGTTTCTTGACTTTTTATTTTTATTTTTATATTATTTAATTGGGTGGTTTAAGATGGTTTATGATAAAAAGATTATAGATGATTATTTAAATGGAAGAAATGTAGAAGATATAGAGGGATTGAAGAAAGATCCTAATTTTATTTTTGAGGCTACTATTCATAGTGGAGATAAAGAAATGTATAATTCTTGGAATAGTAAGATGAAAAAGAATTATTTATATGTTAGAAAGATGTTGTTTCAATTTTATGATGATTTAAAGTTTAGTAATAAAGTAACGTTAAATTATTTGAAGAGAAGTAAAGTTGATGAAAAGTTTTTAGAGTTATGTGTTATAATGCTTAATATGTCTTTTGGAATAGATAAAGAGATGTATGAGTGTTATGATGGATTATGTAGTGATATATATGATGATTATATGGATGAGATTGCTTCTTGTGATAATTATGAAGGTATGGGGTTTAATTGTGTTAGGGAAAGATTTGATAGTAAGGTAATAGTTGATTATTTTGCTACTAGATTTGTTTCAGAAATATTTACTTCTAAATATCTTAATAATTGTAGTAATTTAGATGTTAAAGATCTTATTGCATTAAGTGATCCTTGTTTAGATGAATATTTGTCTAATGAGGGTATTAGTAATGTATTTTGTAATGGTTGTTGTAAAAAGAAAGTAAGAATAATAGAAGAATAAATACTTGCAAAAAATTATTATTTTGTTATAATAATGTAAAGCAATGACGAAGGAATATTATTTAGTTTAGTCATATTAGTGAGCTTGGTACAGTGAAAACAAGTTATGATGCTATTTAATTCCTACCTTCTGAGTAAAATGAAAACATTTTCGGATAGTTCCGTTATAAAGAATTAAGAAAATAAGAGGATGGCACCGTCTATTAGACTCCTTTGGGTGTTATTCTTTTTTTATTGGAAAGGGTGATATTATGGAAGTTAAGGGAATTACTAATCGTGATGTAGATTTTGCTAAATGGTATACTGATGTATGTATGAAGGCTGATTTAGTTGATTATTCATCTGTTAAGGGAAGTATGATTATTAGGCCTTTAGGGTATGCTATATGGGAACAAATTCAGAGTGTTTTGGATAGGATGTTTAAGGAAACGGGGCATGAGAATGTTCAAATGCCTATGTTTATTCCTGAATCTTTACTTAATGTTGAGAAAGAACATGTTGAGGGATTTGCTCCGGAAGTTGCGTGGGTTACACATGGTGGTAGTGAAAAACTTGAGGAAAGAATGTGTGTTAGACCTACTAGTGAAGTTTTGTTTTGTGAGCACTATAAGAAAATTATAAATACTTATAGAGATTTGCCTAAATTATATAATCAATGGTGTACTATAGTAAGATGGGAAAAGACAACTAGACCATTTCTTAGAAGTAGAGAAATATTGTGGCAAGAGGGTCATACTATGCATGCTACAGAAGAAGAAGCTCGTGAAGAAACTTTAAGAATGTTTAATATTTATAAAAAGTTTCAAGAAGATTATTTGGCTTTACCAGTTGTTACAGGTAAAAAAACTGAGAAAGAGAAGTTTGCTGGAGCTTTAGAAAGCTATACTGTTGAGGCTATGATGTATGATGGATATGCTTTACAAAATGGCACTAGTCATTATTTTGGTGATCATTTTGCTAAAACGTTTGGTATTAAATTTACAGATAAGGATAATACTTTAAAGACACCTTTTCAAACTAGTTGGGGAGTTTCTACGAGAATGATTGGAGCAATAATAATGACTCATGGTGATGATAATGGTTTAGTTATTCCACCAATGATAGCACCATTTAAAGTTATAGTTATTCCAATTGGTGATGTTAGTGAAAAACTTGGTGAATTAGAAGATTCTTTGAAAGAAGCTGATATTACATATAAAGTAGATAATTCTAATAAGACTCCAGGATTTAAATTTGCTGATGCTGAGGTAAAGGGATATCCAATTAGGATTGAGTTAGGAGCTAGAGATTTAGCTAATGGTAAGGTTACTTTAGTAAGAAGAGATACTTTAGAGAAAATAGTTGTTAGTTATGATGAAGTTATTGGTAAGATTAATGAATTATTAGAGGTTATACAGAAAGATATGTTTAATAGAGCTAAAGAAAGACGAGATAGTATGATATATGAAGCTAATAATTATGATGAACTTACGGATATAGCTAATAATAAGCAGGGATTTATTAAGATTAATTGGTGTGGAGATACTGATTGTGAATTAAAAATTAAAGATGATTTTGGTATAAAATCTCGTTGTTTAATTGAAGATGAAAAGGTAACTGGTCCTTGCTGTGTTTGTGGTAAAGAGGCTAAAACAAGATTGTATATTGGAAGACAATATTAAAGAGTAATAAAAAACATATACTTATATAGGTGATGTAATGAATAGTTATAAGACACTTATGTTGGTTATGTTTTTTTTATGTGTTTTTTGTTTTAGTAGAATTAATGCTAGTGTTAGAAATTATACGTTATTGGGTAGGTGTATTTATATTGATCCTGGACATGGTGGTAGAGATAGTGGGGCTTTGTCTTCTACTTTTATGGAAAAGGATATGAACTTAGTTCTTTCTATGAAATTGGCTTCGGAATTATTTAGTAGGGGGGCAATGGTTTTTTTAACGAGAGACGGAGATTATGATTTATCATTGAGTAATAGAAATAAAAAGAGAGATGATTTGTATAGAAGAGTTAAGTTAATTAATGATTCTTCTTGTGATATGTATATTTCTATTCATATGAATGCTAGTACTAGTTCGAGATGGCAAGGTATTCAAGTTTTTTATAGTAGTGTTTTAGAGGAAAATAGAATAGTTGCAGAAGTTATTACTAATAGTTTGAGTAGTAATATGAAGAATGTTAGGGATTATAAAAGAGATAATAGTTATTATATGTATTCGAAAATAAAAATACCGGGAGTTCTTATAGAAGCTGGTTTTATAAGTAATGGTAATGATAATTATAAGATTAGGCAAGAAGATTATCAAAATAAATTTGTAAAAAATATTTGTAATGGTGTAGAAAGGTATTTAAATAATTTTAAAAATAATGTATAATATAATAAGAAGAGGATTGGTAATATGGAGAAGGTTTACTTAAAATATGATGATGTAAGGCCTTGTGTAGAGTGTGATTTTGGCTTTGCTAGTAAATTGTTATATATGGGTTTTATGTATCCTTTTTTTAAGGGTGATTTAACATATTTTGGTATTATTCTGTCGTTACAGATTGCGGTATGTATTATTTTGTGTATATTGTTTAGTTTACCAATTATCTTTAAATTAATGTTGTGTATTATTATGATAGGTGTTATTAATTTTTTGTTTGCCAGTAATTATAATTTATTAGTTATTGAGAAGTTATTAAAAGAGGGTTATTATCCTATGGATTATGCTTCTTCTGATAAATTAATTAAAAAGGGAATATATTTTAAATTACAATAAGAATATATAAGGTGGTATATATATGGAAAAGTTATTTAAGACTTTAGATGAGCAGTTAAGTATATTAAAAGATAAGGGATTAATTATTGAAGATGAAGAATTTGCTAAAGATATTCTTCTTCGTGAGAATTATTTCTTTATAAATGGTTATAGATCTTTACTTATGAATTCTTATCAAGATAAGACTTTTATTTTGGGTGCAACTTTTAAAGAGTTATATTCTATTTTTTTGTTTGATAGATATGTTAGAAATATATTGTTTAAGAATTTAATGATAGTAGAAAATGAATTAAAATCAATTGTTTCTTATCAATTGTCTAAAAAATATGGATATAGAGATAAGGATTATTTGAATATTAAGAACTTTACTAAAGATAAGTTTAAGAGTAGAAGAGTAAAAGATATTATTGAGAAGATGAAAAGACAAGTTAGAAATAATGGAGCTCATCATATGGCTACACAACATTATCTTACTAATTATGGATATATTCCTATGTGGGTTATGGTTAAGGTATTGTCTTTTGGTATAGTTTGTGAATTGTATTCTATATTAAAGAGTGAAGATCAGGTTAGTGTTGCAGATATGTTTGGTATTAATACGCTTTATATGGAAAGTTTTTTGCCAATTTTATCTAATTATAGAAATTTGTGTGCACATGAGGATATAGTTTATGATCATAGAACGGAAAAGGGAATAGTTAATACTCCTTATCATGAAAAATTGGGTATTCCAATTATGGATGATGAATATATATATGGTAAGACAGATATATTTTCAGTGTTAATTATTTTTAAGTATCTTCTTAGAGAAGATGATTTTAGATTAATGATGAAGGAAATTAATTATGAGATTGATAAATTAGATGGTATTATTAATACTATACCTATTGGTAAGATATTAGATAGGATGGGAATTCCGGATAATTATATGGATTTAGTAGATTTATAGGAAGAGTGATAGTATGAAAAAAGAAAATGTTGGATTAATAGTTATTATTTCGGTATTAATTTCTTTTATATGTGGAGGAATTGGTGCGTTTTTGTTAGTTAATTTTAATGATAGTAATAGAGTTATAGTTACTAATACGGGGTCTACTATTAGATTGAGTGAAGATAATAGTATTTCGGAATCTGTTAAAAAGGTTTATGATGCAGTAGTTGTTGTCGAGAGTTTTTCTGGTAATCAACTTGCTTCTACGGGAACGGGATTTGTTTATAAACAAACAGAAAAGAAAGCTTATGTTATGACTAATCATCATGTTGTAAATGGAGGAGATTCTGTTAAATTAATTTTTTCTGATAATAGTGAAGTAGATGCTAAGGTTGTAGGAAGTGAAGCTTATTCTGATATTGCTGTTCTTAGTGTTGATGCTAATAAAATAAAATCTGTTGCTGTTTTGGGAGATAGTTCTAAATCATCAGTTGGTGATACAGTATTTACTGTTGGTTCTCCTGAAGGAGTGGAATATGCTGGCACAGTTACTAAGGGTGTTTTATCAGGTAAAGATAGGTTAGTTGCAGTTGCATTATCTAATAGTACAACATCTGATTATTATATGAAGGTATTACAAACTGATGCTGCTATTAATCCTGGTAATAGTGGGGGACCTATATGTAATACTAATGGAGAAGTAATTGGTATTACTAATATGAAATTAGTTGATAGTTCAGTTGAGGGAATGGGCTTTGCTATTCCTATTGAAGATGCTTTATATTATGGGGCTATACTTGAAAAGGGTAATAATATAGAAAGGCCTTATGTGGGAATTGGTATGTTAGATATTGGTGATTCATTCTATTTGTGGCAGAATGGTATTACAATTCCGGAAGGTGTTACTAGTGGTGTTGTTATATCTACAGTTAATGAAAATTCGCCAGCTAGTGCTGCTGGGTTAAAGAAGGGAGATATTATTATTAAGTTAGCTGATAATGATATTGATTCTTTAGCAGAATTTAGATATGAGCTATATAAACATAAAGTTGGTGATGAGGTATCATTAGTATATCTTAGAGCTGGTAAGAAGAAAGAGACGAAAATTAAATTAGCTAAAAATAATAATTAGAGACTATGTCTCTTTTTTTTGGAGGATTTTTTTCTTTTCTTAAGAATAATAATATTAGGTGATAATATTATGAAATTAAAAGAAATACCAATTATGGAAAGACCAAGAGAGAAGTTAGTTATGTATGGGGCTTCTAAATTGTCTAATGAGGAATTACTTATGATTATTTTAAAGTCTGGGACTAGAAGTTATTCTGTTAAGGAAATTGGATTTAATTTACTTAGTTATTTGGGTGGAATAGGTAATTTAAAGAATATGACTTTAAGTGAGTTAAAGAAGGTTAAGGGAATTGGTAAGGTAAAAGCTATTGAGTTAGTAGCTATAATAGAACTTAGTAGGAGAATGAATGAAGTTGTATCTATAAGTGATGTTATGTATTGTACTAATCCTTTAAATATTATTAATTATTTTAATTATTTGTTTAAGAATAAGAAGCAAGAAGAGTTTTATGTTATTTATTTGGATAATAAGAAAAAGTATTTGGATAAGAAAAAAATATTTGTAGGTAGTATTAATTCTTCTATTAGTCATCCAAGAGAAATCTTTAGAGAGGCTTATTTGTTAGCAGCATCATTTTTTATTTGTATACATAATCATCCTAGTGGAGATCCTTCTCCTAGTAAAGAAGATATAGTTGTGACAAAGAAACTTGGAGATATTGGGAATATTCATGGTATATATTTAGTTGATCATATTATAATTGGGGATAATTGTTATTATAGTTTTTATGAAGATAAAAACATAATAAGTAAATAGAGTCATATTATTAATTGTAGGTGATGTTTTTGAAAAGTATTATTAAATATATGGGTTTATTTGTCTTAATTGTTTTTAGTTTCTTTTATAGTGATAGGGTAGCATCAGTTATATCTTCTAAAGATTCTTTAATGATTAAGTTAAATGATATTAAGTCTAATTATGAGGTAAAGGCTACTGATGGTATTATAAGTGGTAATACTTTTATTCCTGGTATTAGTGGTAGAGCTGTGAATGTAGATAAGAGTTATAAGAAGATGAAGGAATATGGATCTTTTAGTGATGAATTAATTGTTTATGATTATGTTAAACCTATTAATTCTTTAGTTGATAATGTAGATAAGTATATTATTCATGGTAATTATAGTAAAAAAATGGTGAGTTTATTATTTGTTGTTGATAGTAGTAATTATTTGGATAAGTTAGAGAGTGTTATTAGTGGTAAGGATGTAGTGTTAAATTATTTTGTTACTTTTGATTTTTTAATGAATAATTCTACATATATTTCTTCTTTAAAGAATGTAGAAGTATATAATTATGGGGATAATGGTAGTTATAGTCCAGATAATTTGATATTTGCTAATAATTTGATTACGAGAATTACTAGTAATGAGGCTATATATTGTCTATCTAATGGTTTTAATGAAAGTGTTATTTCTTTGTGCAGTAAAAATAATTTATATACAGTTGTTCCTAGTGTAGTTATTAGTTCAAATTTTTATAGTAGTATTAAAAAGGGAATAGATAATGGGAGTATTGTTTTGGTTAAATTAAATAATAATAATATTATGGAGTTATCTATTGTGGTAGATTATATTAGGGGAAAGGGATTAGAAATAGTAGGATTATCTAATTTGTTGAGTGAATAATTATTGCATTTTGTTGTTATTTTTGGTATTATATAAGTGGAATAGAGTGATAAGATGGAGAAAAAAAATAATATAAGATATACTTATATAATTGCTATAGTAATGATGCTTCTAATGGGTGTTATTGGCTCTACTTATGCATATTTGACTAGTACTACAGCTGGTGGTAATGATGCAGGAACTGGTTCTACTGGTTATAATATTAGTATGAGGATTACACCTGTATATAGTAATTTTTCATTGATTCCAATGGATGATAGTGATGCTATGAAAGCTATTGGTAATGAGTGTAAGGATAAATATGATCATGGAGCATGTAATGCATTTCTTATAGATGTATATGATTTTGATTCATCTATTGCTGCTGTATCAGGATCTATTAATACTACTTTAGATAATATAGAGAATTTAAGTTATATGGTGTTAGAAAATTATAGTGGTGATATTACGGGAAATGATGATTGTGTAACAATAGATAATGCTAATTATTGTTTAGCTAAGAGTGCTACTTTAATGGAGAATGAAGTGGATATGTCTTTGGGTGATAATTATAGTGTTTTGGGATTAAGTAATAAGTATTTGTTATTAGTTATTTGGCTTTCTAATTTAGATGAAAGACAGAATGATTATGATATAGGTAATTATACTTCAGAGATAACTATTTTTCTTGGTGGAGATGGTGGAAGAGTTAGTGGAAGTATAAGTGGTTCATTAGGTAATTATGAGAATATACAGGGTGGTTCTGAGTAATAATTACTTGATTTTTGGTTGTTAAATTGATATAATTTTTTCAGTAGAGTATGGAGGATTAATATGGAAGATAGTAAAATGACAAATAAGAAGATAGGGTTATTGATAATTGGTATTGCAGTGTTGGTAGTTAGTATTACGGGTTCAACATTTGCATATTTTGCATTGTCTTCTGGACCACAGGGACAAAATGTAATTAATGGTACAACAGCTTCGGCTAATTTATATCTTACAGTTGAACAGCAAGAATTGAAAGCAGATAATACTGGTAAGTTTGTTCCTCAGTTAGATTCAGCTATTCATACTGCTGTAGATAGTACTCATAAGTGTGTTGATGATAATGGGAACGTTGTTTGTAAGGTTTATAAAATAACAGTTAAGAATGGTTCAGCTTCTAATCCTGCTGATCCTAGTACGGCTACTGTTTTAGTTAATGGAACAATTACTTTTAGTTCAACTACTGGTAATTTAAAGTGGAGAAGAATTGATACTGCTACATCTGCTACGACAACAACCGCTAATACGTCTTATGCAGTTAGTGGTGTTTCTGCAACGCAAAATCAAAAAAAGGATTTGATAAGTGGAAGTGCTTGTACGCCATCTAGTAGTTCTTCTGGATGTACTACTATTCAGTTGGGACCTACGGCTAATGGAACTTCTGTAGTTCCTCATAGTATAGAAGTTTATTATATTGTCGTTTGGGTTCATGAAACTGATGCAGATCAAACTGATGATGATGCAGGTATGACTTTTGTAGCGTCTATTACTTTTGAGGGTAAAGATGGTAAGGGTGTTACATCTACAATAACTTCTTAAGAGATTTTAATCTCTTTTTTTTTACATAAAAATATGTTTGTTATTCATAATAATTATAGGTGATTAGATGGATAATAATTATACTTTTATGGTTATAAGAAAGTCTTATAAAGAGTTTATATATAAAATTATTACTGCTGTTTTTGGTAGGGGATTATTGTTAATAATTCCTGTTTTTTGGAGTAGAGCAGTTAATAAGATAAGTGATGGTAGTAGTAGAGAGGTATATTCTATAATAGTTATAATTATAGTTCTTAGTTTTTTTTATTATGTTTGGCAGTATTTAAATCAAATTAGTTGGTTTAAATTTTATGATAGGTTATCGTTAGAGTATACAGCTTTAGTTACTAAGAGTAATAGTGATAATATTAAGGGAGTTACGTTTGGAGAGTATACTAATGTTATTAATAGTGATATTGATATTTTGTGTAATTTTCTTGGTAATGGGGTTGCTAGGGTAATACAGATAATAGAGATATTTTTTATTTATTTTTATTTTTTGTCACAGAATATTTATATATTTTTAATAGCTATTGTTATATCTGTAGTGATGATATTATTACTTCTTATATCTGGTAGGCAAATTAAGGAAGAGAATATTAAGAGAAAGAATTCTTTAGATAGAAAGACTATTATAAGTCATGAGATGTATGATGGTTTAAAGAGTGGTAAGAGTAATTTGGGATTGTTTAAGAAGTTTTATAATAGTCATATTAGTTATTTAAAAGCTAATAGGAAATTTAATTTGTTATCGATGGCAATTATTTATTTAGTTCTTGGTATTATGGAGTTTACTAAGTATGGGGTTATTATTTATTGTGTTTATTTAACGTTTCATAATGTTATGGAAGTTGGAACTATTATTTTAATATATACATATTTTGATAAAATAATTGCTAATTTTGAAGTAATTGGTACTATTAGTGCGGAATATCAGAGTTTTGTTGTTTCTTTGAGAAGGTTAAATAGGTTGTAATATTTTTAAATGTTTGATATAATTATTTCAGTCTTTATACTTTATTTAAGAAAGGAGAAAAATGAGTAAAATTAAAATTTTTAGTTTAGGCGGTTTAAATGAGAATGGCAAAAATATGTATGTAATTGAAGTAAATGATAATATTTTTGTTATGGATGCTGGACTAAAATATGCTGATGAACATATGTTAGGTATCGATTATATGATACCGGATATTAAATATTTAAAAGAGAATCAAAAAAGAATTAAGGGGTTATTTTTAACACATGGTCATTTTGAAAATAATGGTGCATTACCAGATATACTTAAGGATTTAAGTGGTATTGATATATATGGTTCGAAATTTACGATTGATATTTTGAAGAGTGATTTTAATATAGGTAATCATAATTTTATTGAATTAGTTCCATATAAGTCTTTAACTATTGGAGATGTTAAGATATTTCCTGTTACATTGTCACATTCAATACCGGATAATTTGGGATATGCAATTTATACTGATGATGGAGTTATTTTTTATGCTTCTGATTTTGTTTTTGATGCAATGATGAGAGGGCATTATCAAACAGATATTGGTAAGCTTGCTTATATTGGTAAACAGGGTGTACTTTGTTTGATGACGGAATCTACGTATGCTAATAAGGTTGGTCATACTGCACCTAATCATAGAATTGCTAATTTGATTAGAGAGACTTTAAATAAGGCAGAGGGAAGAATTATTTTTAATGTTTTGAGTTCACATTTATATAGAATACAAGAATTGTTTAATGAAGTATCAAAGACTGATAGAAAAATAGTAATAATGGGAAAGAAACTGCAAAATGTTATTAATTATTCTTTGGAAAATAAGTTTTTATTTATTAATAAAGATTATATTGGTGATTTATCTAATATAAATGATAGTAATGTAGTTATACTAAATTCTAATGAAAGAGGTAGTTCATATTCTACTATTAATAAGATTGTTAATGGGTATGATAAATATGTTAAATTAAAAGATACGGATACTATTTTTATAGCAACTCCTATTTATGAGGGTAGAGAAAAATCTTTTTATAAGTTATTAGATGATATTTCAAAATTAGATATTGATGTTGTATTTTTAAATAAGGATTATTTGTCTCATCATGCTTCTTCAGAAGATTTAATGATGATGATGGATTTGATGAAACCTAAATATTATTTTCCTATTAAGGGTGAGTATAGATATCAGGTTGCTAATGCTGAATTGGCAGAGAAAGTTGGTATTAAGAAAGAAAATATTATTCTTAAGGAAAATGGTGATGTTGCTGAATTTGATAATGGTAAATTAGTAGATAGTTTTGAAAAGGTATATTGTGGAGAAATATCTATTGATGGAGATAATTCCTTAGATGTTGGAGAAATAGTTCTTAAAGATAGAGAAATGTTATCTTTAAATGGTATTATTGTTATTTCTGCTACTTTGAGTAAAAAGAATAAATCTTTATTAGCAGGTCCTGAAGTATTAACAAGGGGATTTGTATATGTTAAAGATAGTGGGGAATTGATTGATATTATTAAGAAGATGTGTTTAGATATAATTAAAGAGAATATTCATGATAATTATGTTGATTATACTAAAATTAAGAGTGGTATAAGAGATTCTTTAAGTAAATATTTATCTGATCATATGGGTAATAAGCCAATGATTATTAGTGTATTACAAGAAATATAAAAACTATACAGAGGTGTATAGTTTTTTGATGGTTACGAATAGTTAATAGTTAATTATTATTTGATATATCTATGTTATAATTTAGATGGTGATTAATATGTATGATGTAATTATTGTAGGAGCAGGTCCTGCGGGATTGTTTGCTGCTAATGAATTAATATCTAAAAATAAGAAATTAAAGATTATTGTACTAGATAGGGGAAATACTGTTAAGGCTAGAGTATGTCCTATGAATAAGTTGGGAGTTCCTTGTCAAAATTGTAATCCTTGTAATATTTTGTCTGGGTATGGTGGAGCTGGTACTTTTTCTGATGGTAAGTTAAATTATATTCATAGATTGGGGAAATCTAATTTGACTAAGTATATGTCTGAATCTGAGGCTATTAAGCTTATTGATGAGACAGAAGAGATATTTAATAGTTTTGGAATGGATTCAGAGGTATATCCTTCAAATATGTCTGAGGCTGAAGAAATACGTAAAAAAGTTGCTATAGCGGGTGCTAAGTTACTTATAATTAAACAAAAGCATTTGGGATCTGATCATTTGCCTGAATATATAGATGGAATATGTGATAAGTTAAAGAGTGCTGGTGTTTCTTTAGTTGATAGATGTGATGTTTTAGATATTAATAAAATAAGTGAAAATGATCATGAAGTTGTATGTAATTTAAAGGGTAAGGAAAAGAAATATAAGGGAAAATATGTTATTGTAGCTCCTGGAAGAACAGGTGCTAAATGGGTACAAGAGTTTTCTGATAAGTATAATATTCCTTATTATTCTCAATCAATAGAAATTGGTGTTAGAGTAGAGGTTAGAAGGGATATTTTAGAGGATTTAACAAATGTAATATATGATCCAACTATCTTTATTAAGACAAAGACTTATGGTGATGAAATAAGGACATTCTGTACTAATCCTGGGGGATATGTTACAAAAGAGAATTATTATGGTTATATTTGTGTTAATGGTCATGCTTTAAAAGAGACTAAATCTAATAATAGTAATTTTGCTTTTATTTCAAAAGTTAATTTAACAGAACCAGTTACTAATACGAGATTATATGGAGAGTCTATTGCGAGAATTGCTAATGTACTAGGTGATGGAAAACCTATTATTCAGAGTTTAAAGGATTTAAAGAATGGAAGAAGAAGTGAGTGGCATAGATTAAATAAGGGATTTATAGAACCTACTTTAAAGGATTGTGTTGCTGGTGATTTGGCTTTAGTTATGCCACATAGAATCATTACTAATATATTAGAGGGGTTAGAGGTATTAGATAAGATAGTTCCTGGGGTTAATAATGATGATACGTTATTATATGGTCCAGAGATTAAGTTTTTCTCTAATGAAATAGAGACAGATAATAATTTTAAATTAGCTGGTGATAATATTTATTTTGTTGGAGATGGCGCTGGTAAAGCAGGTAATATTGTAGCAGCTGCTGCTACGGGATTGATTGCTGCTAGAGATATATTAAAAAATATTCACTAAGTTTAGTGAATTTTTTTATGGTATTGAAAATTTTATGAATATATTATATACTGGTATTAGTTAATATGTTGGGAGCAGTGCTATGTATAAAGAGTCAAAAATAATGTATGTTTTTAATAAATTTGTTAAGAAATATGATATGAATAAAGGTAATGTTAAGGCATTATATTTTCATAGTTTAAAGATGATGGATTTGTGTAAAAATATTGCTAGTAGTTTAGGTATTTTTACGGAAGAAGAAGTCGTTGTTTGTGGATTAATTGGTTTATTTCATGATGTTGGTATGTTTAGTAACAAGAATAAATTATGTCATTTTGTAAATAATTCAGTTGATTATAGTAAAAAAAGTGTTGAGATGCTTTTTGATGAGAATAAATTAATGCGTGATATTACAGATGAAACGAAGTATGATGATATTATTAAAATAGCTATTTATTGTCATAATAAGAATGGATTACCTAATGGATTAGATGATAGGATACTTCGTTTTTGTAAGGTAATTAAGGATGCTCATACGATAGAGAATTTTAGATTAGTTATTAATTATCAATATATAGATATGCATATAGATAATTATCCTAGCGATGCTGTTTATAATTCTTTTAAGCAATATAATGTTATTGGTAACAGAATGAGTGATAATGATGCTGATAATGTATTAGAAATATTTAGTTATATTTTTGAAATTAATTATCAATATACTTTCGTATTGTTAAAAGAAGAGGATTGTGTTACTAAACTTATTTATTCTTTAAAAATGGGTAATAAGTCATTAGTTAAGTTCTTTAATCAAATTGGAACTGTATTAAATATGTATATTGATAGAAAAATAGTTGGATAAATTATTTATTTGTGATATAATATGTTTTGTTTTTGAAAGACGAGGAACAAGAGGAGTAAAATATTGTTATTTTAAAGAGAGCTAGTGGTTGGTGTGAATTAGTAATAATAATATTTGAAGGTAGCTTGGGAGTTATATGTTTGAAATTAGTAGAATGTATCGGTAGTGCGTTATAGCTTTGAGGTAATAATTTTTATTATGAATTAAGGTGGTACCACGAACTTTTCGTCCTTATGGACTAAAGGTTCTTTTTTTTGGAGGTGTGTTATGTTAGAGGAATTTAGTGATTATGTTAGTAATTATGATATGAGTGTTGATGCTATTAAGAGAAAGTATGAACATAGTATTAGAGTTATGAATCTTAGTGTAAAATATGCTAGATTGTTGGGGTTTAGTGATGAAGATGTAGAGCTTGCTAGTATTATTGGACTTCTACATGATATTGGAAGATTTGAACAATATACTAAGTATCAGAGTTTTAATGATTACAAAACTTTTGATCATGCTTTATATGGTGTTAAGATTTTGTTTAAGAATAATTTTATTCGTAAATTTACTGATCGAGTCAAGGATTACGGTTTAATTAAATTTGCTATTCGTAATCATAATAAGTTAGAAATAGAAAAGTGTAATAGTAAGAGATATTTGAAGTTTGCTAAGTTAATTAGAGATGTAGATAAGTTAGATATTGTTTATTTGGCTGGTTATCTTGGTGAAATTAAGAGTTATGCTAATGGAGATTTGATTAGTGATAGTGTTATTGATGATATTAATAATAATAGATTAGTTAATAAGAGAAATATTTTAAATCATAATGATAATATAGTTGTTTATTATGGTTTTGTATTTGATATTAATAATGATATTGTTTTAAAGGAATTAAAACAAAATCTTTACTATTTATATAAAAGAGTTGGGGGACGTAATACATTTAAAGAAATTTATGATAAAGTTATAAAATATGTCGATGAGAGGATTGAGGAAAATGCTAGAGAAGAAATATAATCATGAAGAAGTAGAAAAGAACAAGTATGATAAATGGCTTAGTAAGGGATATTTTAAGAGCGATGTTAATTCTAAGAAAGAACCTTATTGTATAGTTTTGCCACCTCCTAATGTTACAGGTGTATTACATTTAGGACATGCTTGGAATGTTACATTACAAGATATTATTATTAGATATAAAATAATGGAAGGTTATGATGCTTTGTGGCTTCCAGGAATGGATCATGCTGCTATAGCAACTGAAGCTAAGGTTGTTAAAAGATTAAAAGATGAGGGTATTGATAAATATCTTTATGGACGTGATAAATTTGTTGCTGCTTGTTGGGATTGGACACATGAACATGGTGATGTAATAAGCAAGCAATGGGCATGAATGGGTATAGCACTAGATTATTCTAAGGAGAGATTTACTTTAGATGATGGTTTATCTAAAGCTGTTAAAAAGGTTTTTGTTGATTATTATAATGAAGGTTTAATATATAGGGGAGAAAAGATAATTAACTGGGATCCTGCTGCTAAGACAGCTTTATCTAATGAAGAAGTTATATATGGTGAAGAGAAGAGTGCTTTTTATCATATTAAATATAAGCTAGAAGATAGTGATGAATATTTAGATGTTGCTACTACTAGACCAGAGACATTATTTGGTGATACTGCGGTTGCAGTTAATGAAAATGATGAGAGATATAAGAAATATGTTGGTAAAAATGTTGTTTTACCTTTAGTTGGAAAAAAGATACCTGTTATTACAGATGAACATGCAGATATGGAAAAAGGAACAGGGGTTGTTAAGATAACACCTGCTCATGATCCTAATGACTTTGAGGTTGGTAATAGACATAATTTAGAGAGAATTGTTATTTTTAATGATGATGCGACAATGAATGAAAATGTTCCTAAGAAATATGTTGGAATGACAAGAGAAGAGTGTCGAGATGCATGTTTAGATGATTTAAAGAAAGAAGGATTACTTCTTGATATTGAACCATTAGTTCATGAAGTAGGTCATAGTGAGAGAACTGGTGTTATGGTTGAACCTATGATAAAAAAACAATGGTTTGTTAAAATGAGAGGTCTTGCTGATCATGTTTTAGAAGTACAGAAGAATAGGGATGAAAAAGTAAACTTTGTTCCTACAAGATATGAAAAAACGATGAATCATTGGATGGAAATTACTTATGATTGGTGTATTTCTCGTCAATTATGGTGGGGTCATCGAATTCCTGCTTGGTATAGAGGGGATGAAATATATGTTGGAATGGAAGAACCTAAAGGTGATGGCTGGGTACAAGATAATGATGTATTAGATACTTGGTTTTCTAGTGCTTTATGGCCATTTGCTACTTTGGGATGGCCTGATAATACTAAATTGTTAGAAAGATATTATCCTAATGATTGTTTAGTAACAGGTTATGATATTATTCCATTCTGGGTTAATAGAATGACTTTTCAAGGTGAAAAGTTATTGGGTAGAAGACCTTTTAGAGATTGTTTAATTCATGGTTTAATTAGAGATAAACAGGGAAGAAAGTTTAGTAAGAGTTTAGGTAATGGTATTGATCCATTTGATATGGTTGATCTTTATGGAGCAGATTCTCTTAGATATTATTTAGCTACTGATGTTGCTCCTGGTACAGATATGAGATTTGATGAGGATAAGATTAAATCAACATGGAATTATATTAATAAAATATGGAATGCTTCTAGGTTTGTTATATCTAATATTAGTGAATTAAAAGAAATTAAATTAGATAATTTAAAACCTGAAGATAAGTGGATATTAACTAAATATGAAAAGTGTGTTCATGATACGAAAAAGTTTATGGATAAGTATCAGTTTAATAATGCAGGGGCTGTAATATATGATTTTGTATGGAGTTATTTCTGTGATTATTATATTGAAATGGCTAAGTATTCTATAGAGGATAGTAGTACTAAATCTGTTTTATGTTTTGTTTTAACAAATATTTTGAAATTATTGCAACCATTTATGCCTTATGTTACAGATGAAATATATTCTATGTTACCAGTTAAAGATAGTGAAGATATTATGATTTCAGAATATCCTAAGTATAGTAAGAAATTGGTATTTGATATAGAAGAAAAAGTAGTAGATGATCAAATTGAATTTATTAAGTCATTTAGAAATATTAAGGCAGAGAATAATATTACTAAAGATATGAAGGTTATGTTTGATACTGCTGATGATAATGATTTGATTGTTAAGATGTTAAAGATAAAAGATAATCTTATAGATAAACCTTTAGGTATTAAGGCTTATAAAGTATTTAGTACAAGAATTAAGGCTCAAATATTCTTTGAAAAGGTTGAGAGTGAAGCTGATATAGCTATGAAAGAAGAACAGATAAAGAGTTTAGAAGCTTCAATTATGAGAAGAGAGAAATTACTGTCTAATGAAAATTATGTTAATAAGGCACCTAAAGAAATAGTTGATAATGATAGAAGAAAGTTAGAAGAAGAAAAAGTAAAATTAAGTGAATTAAAAAAGTAATATCGTTTGATATTACTTTTCTTATGGTATTAATCCCCAACCGGTAACAACATATCTTCCGTTTGTTCTTTTTGCTCCACCAGCTGGATTATTTATTAATTCTCCGTCTACTACCATAGTTGCTGATGTACCACCATCTAGGTTAGCAGCATTATAGGCTCCATATAATTCTAGTGTATTAATCATATCTTGTAAGGAAGCACCGTCGATATAGTTTTCTCCATCAACTGATAGGAACATCATTATTCCATCTTTTCTTTGTGCTATAGCCATCCTTGGAGATCTTCCCCAAGGGTCACCAACTATTTTAAGACTCTTTCCGTTTACGATTAAGAATGGATCGAATGATAAAGCATCGACTATTCCAGCATCAATTGCTTCTTTACCAGTTGTATTAGACATTAGTTTTAATTTTCCGTCTTTGGTAAGACCAATTATATTTGCTCTATATGTCTCTTCATCTTGGTTGTTTGACCATATTATTTCTTTATCTTTTATAACATATCCTGTAGGAATATCGGAACCCATTCCGTTATCAATAAATCCACCACCATTGATACAGACGATTCCTTCATATCTATCACACATGGTGATAATTCTTTCTCCAAAACCACCAATATTAAATCTTCTGGTATGAATTAATTTTACTTTTTCTGGTTTATATATTGCTATTAAGTGAGCGTCAGAACCACCAACTTTTATTTCTAGGACTTTATATAAATCGTTACCACTATCTCTTGTTAGTAGTTCTTTTTCATATTTGTTTTTATAGTTAGTTTTTTCTTTTGTATCTATTGTTATGTCATCTGTATTAACGCTTTCTTCTATTGCTACAAAGTAATTGCTTTGCATAATTTTTTCTATTTTTTTGTCGCTAAAGAATACTTTAGCTATCCATTGGTGTTCCATAGTATTCATAGCAGTATTTACCAAAAGGTTTCTAAAGCGACTATCTGGACCGTACATTAGTATAAAACAGGATATAGCAAGTAAGTCTAAGATTAGAAAAAAGATGGTTAGTTTAAATGTTTTTTTCTTTTTTTTCTTTTTCATGATATTACTCCGTTCTGTAAGGATCTGATTCAGTTCCTGTTCCTTTTGTTAAAACACTTTTATTTATACTAATGCATGGGATAATGTTTTTCTCAGTTGTTACTGTTTCTTTTGTTACGGTTCCATCACTTTCTTTTATATAGATTAAATTATTATTTTCATTTGTTCCAGTAGCAATAAAGTAATTATTTAAATCATTTAGTATTGGATCTCCAATACTAATGGTATATATTTTAGTATCAACTTTTTTCTTTAATACATCTTGGTAATTAAAGTTATTATCATCACCATAGTAATAGTTATTATAATAATTTGTTAGAATTAATTTTCTATAGCTTAGTTTATTATAATAGTTGTTATTTAAATAATATGCTAAGGTATAGTTTTTTGTGTCATTGTGAAAATAATTGTTATTTGAATAATTATATTCTATTTTTTCATTATTAATTTTTAAATAATCGTTTAAAGATAATTTTAAGGTATCTTTATTTACGTTATATACTCTATATATATCTTCATCTAATTTTACATAGGAAGCGAATAGGGATTTTTCTTCTTCAATGGTATATGGATTATCTATTTGACCATTTCCGTTTTTGTAATTTATGTTTTGTTTAATAGTGATTGTTGGTTTAATACCATATATTTCTTCACCATCAGAAGTATCTAATTCTCCTTCAGAGTTTAAATACCATATTTCATCATCACTTTTATTTATTAGATAGGTATAATAACCGTTATTAATAAAGCTTTTTTTAGCACCTGTTTTTATATAATCGTTTATATCAAGTAGTGAAAAGTAGTAATCAGTATTAGTGCTTTTACATTTTGTTTGTTTTAAATCGTTTATTGTAGTTGTACATGATTCTGTTTGCGTTAGGTATTTATTTATATTTTCCATGTTGTTTTCTAAAATACCTGTGTAATCATCAGAACTATCTTTGTTTAACCATTTTAATGGATAATTGTCTTTATTTTTACCATAGGCTAGAGAAGTAATTGGTTTATCCAAGATAAGAACTATTTTATTATCTTTGGTTATTTTTATTATTCTCCAGGTTAGGTTATTGAAGGTTAGGTAATTATTTTTTACATCGTTATAGAAGTAGTATTCTTTATTTACTTTTTTAAAGGTATTACTTTTCATGTTATCTTTTAGAATTGTTTTAGCTAGAGTAGTATTACTATCTGTAGTTTTTTTAGAATTAAGGTAGAAATAGACAGCTCTACTTCCATACCATAATGTACATACTAATAGAAATACAAAACTGGCAAAACAGAATAGTTTTTGAATTTTAAGTTTGATTCTTCTTTTTTTCTTGCTCAATACTACACCAACTTTCTACTACCCAACAAATAAGATTATATCATTTTATAAAATGTTTGACAATAGTATTTGTTTAGATATGTAAATTGTCAAAGTTCTATTTATGTGATAGAATTATGTTGTGGAGGTTGGTTTATGAAAATGCTTTCAGTAATAGTTTCTTGCTTCAATGAAGAAGAGGCAATTCCTATGTTTTATAAGGAGATAAATCTTATTAGTAAGAAAATGAAAGATTTAAATTTTGAATTTATTTTTGTTAACGATGGTAGTAGTGATAAAACATTGGAAGTTGTTAAGAAATTAAGAAAGAAAGATAAAAGGGTAAGATATATTTCTTTTTCTAGAAATTTTGGTAAAGAAGCAGCTATGTATGCTGGATTAGAAGCAAGTAAGGGTGATTATATTACTTTAATGGATGCTGATTTGCAAGATCCTCCTTATATGTTAGAAGAGATGTATAAATTAATAGTGGATGAAGAATATGATTGCGTTGGTACAAGGAGAGTTACTCGTAAGGGAGAACCACCTATTAGGAGTTTTTTTGCAAGAAGGTTTTATAAGTTAATTAATAAGATTAGTGATATACCTATGGTTGATGGTGCTAGAGATTATAGACTTATGACAAGACAGATGGTTGATGCTATTATTAATCTTAAGGAATATAATAGATATTCTAAAGGTTTATTTAGTTTTGTTGGTTTTAAGACTAAGTGGTTAGAATATGAAAATGTTGAAAGAGTTGCTGGAGAGACAAAGTGGAGTTTTTGGAAGTTATTTATTTATGCTATAGATGGTATATGTGCTTTTTCAACTAAGCCCTTAGTTATTTCTGCTGTAATAGGAATATTGTTTTGTGTAATTAGTTTTATAATGATAATTTTTATTATAGTTAGAACTTTATTGTTTGGAGATCCTGTTAGTGGATGGCCAAGTTTAGTTTGTATTATATTTATGGTAAGTGGTATTCAATTGTTTTGTATGGGAATTATGGGTGAGTATTTGTCTAAGACTTATTTAGAGACAAAGAAAAGACCTATATATATAATTAAAGAGAGTAGTGAGGATAATAATTAATGAAAAAAGTTGTACTAGTTTTATTGGCAATAGTTATTTGTGGTTGTGGTGAAGTTAATAATAAAGTAGAGGATAAGACTGTTACTAGTGATCATGAAGAAGAAGTAGTAGAGGTTGTAGAAGAGAAGAAGGATGATAATCCTATTAAACTTGCTTTATATATTAATGGTAAGAAAGTTGATAGTTATAGTAGTCCAATGACTATTTATACGGATATTGTTTCTTTAGAGTGTTATTATACTGATGAAGATGAGATTGTATCTGGTAACTTTAAAGATGTATTTAATAAGTATTATAGTAATTATGTTGATATTGACAAATATAAAATTGGGTATAAAATAATGTTTGATATTCCAAACGAGACAGTTACGCGTTATATTTATAGACCTGGCGATGTTTTTGATTACTTTAATTTTATTCAGACTTATTTATATGATGATATTCATCAGGATAGTTCTTGGTATAGTCATGTAGAGGACAGTGAATATAATGATAATACTTTATTAACATCTATTAAACTTACAGCTAGTACAGATATTGATAAGGTAAGTAGTAGTATTAAGATTACTGTGTTTAGTTATGATAGTGATGATATAAATGATAAGGGAGAATATATTGGAAATAATAGTTATACAGTAGTTATTAATAGGGGATAATGATTGTAAATTAGTTGTTAATTATATTGATAAAAAGGCTTACTTATGATAAATTTTTCTTGGAGGTGTAGTATGGAGTTTGATAGAATTTTTTGGATAATATTGGTTACTTTTTTATTTGTTGCAATTTTTATGCCAATAATTAAGGATATTGCTATACATGTTGGGGCAATGGATATTCCTGATGAAAGAAAGGTACATACAAAGCCTATTCCTAGATTAGGGGGACTTGGTATATATTTTGGTTTCTTATTGGGATATGTATTGTTTGGGCATCAATCTATTCAAATGAATTCTATTTTAATAGGGAGTTTTATTATTGTAATAACGGGAATAATTGATGATATAAAGCCTATTAGGGCTAGCTATAAATTTATTGGACAGGTTATGGCTGCTTTAGTTATTCCTTTATTTGGAAATATTGTACTTAAAGATGTTAGTGCTTTTGGTATATATATTAATTTTGGTATTTTTAGTTATCCAATTACTGTTTTATTTATTGTTGCTATTATTAATAGCTTGAATTTTATAGATGGTCTTGATGGTTTAGCTGGGGGAATTGCTTCTATATATTTTGCTATGATTGGAGTAATAGCAGTTATTCTTAATAATAGTAGTGGATTAGATACAGTTTTGACATTCATAATGTTGGGTTCAACATTAGGTTTTTTAGTCCATAATTTTCACCCGGCTTCGATTTTTATGGGTGACTCAGGAAGTATGTTTTTGGGATATGTAATAGCAGTTATTTCTTTATTGGGTTATAAGAATGTTACGTTTACTTCATTAATTGTTCCAATATTTTTACTAGCTATTCCTATTGTGGATACTTTACTTGCTATTATTAGAAGAGTTAAAAATCATGAATCTATTGCGAAACCTGATAAGAAGCATTTACATCATAGATTGCTTAAGTCTAATATGTCTGTTAGAAAAACTGTTTTAATTATTTATTTTATTGATATTTTATTCGCTATAGCGTCTTTAATATATGTACTTAATAGTAGAATTAATGGTATTATAATTTACGTTATTATACTATTAGGGGTTTTAATATTTTTGTATAAGATAAATACTATTTATAAAAAAAATGAGGGAGGTAAGAAATAGTATGAAAGGAATTGTTTTAGCGGGAGGATCAGGAACGAGACTTTATCCAATTACAGAAGGAACAAGTAAACAGTTGGTTCCAGTGTATGATAAACCAATGGTTTTTTATCCTTTATCTGTATTAATGGAGGCTGGTATAAGAGATATACTTCTTATTACTACAGAAGATGATCAACCAAGTTTTAAGAGATTACTTGGTGATGGTAGTAAATTTGGAATAAATTTAAATTATGCCATTCAACCTAGTCCAGATGGATTAGCACAAGCTTTTATTATCGGAGAGAAGTTTATTGGAAATGATGCTTGTGCAATGGTATTAGGAGATAATATTTTTTATGGAAGTGGTTTAGTAGATGTTTTGGCTGAAGCTGTAAGAAACACTACTGAAAACAAGGCTACAATATTTGGCTATCAGGTAAAGGATCCAGAAAGATTTGGTATTATGGAGATTGATGAATGTGAGTCTGGAACTGTAGTACTTAGTGTTGAGGAAAAGCCTATTCATCCTAAGAGTGATTATGCGATTACGGGATTATATTTTTATCCTAAGGGTGTAAGTAAAATGGCTAAGGAAGTTAAGCCTTCAGATCGTGGAGAATTAGAGATTACTACTTTAAATGATATGTATTTGCAGAAGGGTGATTTGAGAGCTTGTTTACTTGGTGAAGGATATACTTGGTTCGATACTGGTACTTTCGATAGTTTAAATGATGCTGCAGATATGATAAGAAGTATTCAAAATAATAGAGATTCTGTAATATCTTGTCTTGAATATATTGGTTATAGGAATGGATGGCTTTCTGAAGAGGAATATGAGAAGAGAGCTAATCTATTAAAGAAGAATGCTTATGGTCAATTTATGATAAAGACATTAAAGAAGAAATAGGTGATTTGATGAAATTTTTAATAACTGGATATAATGGACAGTTAGGTTATGATATTGTTAGAGAATTAAAGAAAAGAGGACTTACAGATTATTTAGCAGTTGATAAAGAGGAAATGGATATTACAAACAAAGAAGAAGTTGATAAAGTTATAGGTGAATATAAGCCTGATGTAATATTTCATTGTGCTGCTTGGACTGCAGTAGATAAAGCTGAAGTTATGGAAGAATTGTGTTATGATGTTAATGTTACGGGAACTAAAAATGTTGTTGATGCTTCTATAGATGTTGGAGCTAAGATACTTTATATGTCTACTGATTATGTATTTGATGGAAAAAAAGAGGGATTATATGTTGAAGATGATCCAGTTAATCCAATGAGTGTATATGGAAAGACTAAATATGAAGGAGAAGTAGAAGTAAGAAGAAATCCTAAACATTATATAACAAGAATTTCTTGGGTATTTGGGATAAATGGTAATAACTTTATTAAGACTATGTTAAAGTTAAGTGAGAATCATGATAGTCTTAATGTTGTTAGTGATCAAGTTGGAACTCCTACTTATACAGTTGACTTATCTAGATTACTTGTTGATATGGCTCTTACTGATAAGTATGGAACATATCATTCTACTAATGAAGAATATTGTTCTTGGGCAGAATTTGCTTCATATATATTTGAGAGTAATGGAATTAAAACTAAAGTAAATCCTGTTACTACAGAAGAATATTTTAAAATAGCAGGTAGTAACCAAGCTTATAGACCAAGAAATAGTAAGTTGTCTAAGGAAAAATTAAAGAATAGTGGGTTTGAATTACTTCCTAGTTGGAAGGATGCTACAGATAGATATTGTGATGAGTTAGTTGATGCTAAAATATTAGTAAGGAAAAGAGGTTAATTATATGAAATTTTTAATAACTGGTGGAGCTGGTTTTATTGGTAGTAATTTAATGCATTATGAGGTAAAGAATTATCCAGAAGATAGTTTTGTTTGTATTGATGCTTTAACTTATGCTGGTAATTATAATAATATTAAAGATTTAGAAAAATATGATAATTTTAAATTTGTTCATGGAGATATTAGAGATAGAGAGTTAATATATAAATTATTTGAAGAGGAAAAATTTGATGTAGTTATTAATTTAGCTGCTGAAAGTCATGTAGATAATAGTATTAAAAATCCAGAAGTATTCTTAACTACAAATATTATTGGTACTAGTGTACTTTTAGATGCATGTAATAAATTTGGTATAAAGAGATATCATCAAGTATCTACTGATGAAGTATATGGTGATTTACCTTTAGATAGACCTGATTTGTTATTTACAGAGAATACACCAATACATACATCAAGTCCTTATTCTTCTTCTAAAGCTAGTGCTGATTTATTAGTAATGGCTTATGCTAGAACTTTTGGACTTCCTGTAACTATATCTAGATGTTCTAATAATTATGGACCATATCAATTCCCAGAGAAGTTAATACCTGTTGTTATAAGTAAGGCTTTAAAGGGTGAGAATATTCCTGTATATGGAAAGGGAGAAAATGTTCGTGATTGGATACATGTAATAGATCATAATATTGGTGTTGATTTAATTGTTAGAAAAGGTAAGGCTGGAGAAGTTTATAATCTTGGAGGACATTCTGAGAGAACTAATATAGAAGTTGTAAAAACTATTTTAAAACAATTAAACAAACCAGAATCTTTAATTACTTTTGTTGAAGATAGAAAAGGGCATGATTTGAGATATGCTATAGATTCAACTAAGGTTGAAAAAGAACTTGGTTGGGATAGAACTTATAATTTTGAAGATGGAATTAAAGAGACTGTTGATTGGTATTTAGATAATACTAAATGGATAGAAGATATTTTGTCTGGAGAATATAAGAATGCATACAAGAGGAGTTTAAAAAAGTAATGATAAAAAAAATAGAAACGGGATTAGAGGATTGTTATATTGTAGTTCCTAGTGTTTTTGGTGATGATAGGGGTTATTTTAGTCCTTTCTTCATTCAAAAAGATTTGGATGATAATGGTCTTTACTTTGATGGAGTTGTTCAGTGTAATCGTAGTAAGAGCTCTAAGGGAGTTGTAAGAGGATTACATTTTCAAAAGAATCCTAAGTGTCAAACTAAATTAGTTGAGGTAATACAAGGAGCTGCTATAGATGTTGTTGTTGATATTAGAGAAGGGTCTCCTTCTTATGGTAAGCATGTAGCAGTACTTTTGAAACCATATGATTCTAGTGATAAAGAGAGTGGAAGACAGTTATATGTTCCTAGAGGTTTTGCCCATGGTTTTATTAGTTTAGAGGATAATACAGTATTTCAGTATTTAATTGATAATGATTATGCTCCTGATAAAGAGGGAGGAATTCTTTGGAATGATCCTGATCTTGGTATTGATTGGGAAGGTATGTTTAAGAAATATGGTATAGAAAAGCCTGTAACTAGTGAAAAAGATGGAAAACATTTGACTTTATCAAAAAGTCCTAAATATTTTAAATATTAATAAAAAAGAATATCAATGTGTTTTATAACTTATTGATATTTTTTTTATTTTGGGAATAATAATTATAATTATATTAATTTATAGTTTATTTGTAATTAAAAGCAATAACTAATAAAGTAACTTTTAACAAAATAATTTTTTGTTGTGTTATACTTTTTATATACGTAGATAGGGTGTTAACACAGTATCACAGGAGGGTGTGTTATGGCGAAAATTAATTATGAATATTATAATGGACTTGATATCTATGATGATGGTGAAGTAGAAGCTAAGTTATTAAATAGTTATAAGAATGGAAGTTCTATTAATGAAAAAGATAATGGAGTTTTTTATCTAACTACAGATGTTAGAAGTAATATATTAAATTGGTTTCCTTTTAAGAAAACAGATGATGTCTTAGAAATTGGGGCTGGATGTGGGACTTTGACTGGTATGTTATGTGATAGATGTCATCTTGTTTATAGTATAGAAGGGTCTAAGAGGAGAAGTGAGATTACTTACTATAGACTTAAGGATAGAGATAATTTAAATGTTTTCGCTGGTAACTTTTCGGATATAAAAATAAATAAAAAATTTGATTATGTTATTTTGATTGGTGTTTTTGAGTATTCAAAGATGTTTTTTGATGATGATAAGCCTTTTGATTTTTTCTTAAGTAATATAAAAAAAATGTTAAAGAAAACAGGTAAGGTTTTGTTGGCAATTGAAAATCGTTATGGGATAAAATATTGGGTAGGTTGTAATGAAGATCATTTGGGTAAGCCTTATGTTGGATTAGAGGGTTATGATAATACAAAGATTCAAACTTTTGGAAAGCAAGAGTTTATTGATTTGATTATTCGTAATGGTTTTAGTAAGTATAAGTTTTATTATCCTTTTCCTGATTATAAGTTGCCTTCTATTATTTATACTGATGATAGATTACCAAAAATAGATGAGGTTAAGCGTTTGCCAATTTATTTTTATGGTGGTAGAGAAAATTTTGATATTCATAAGACACTTGAGGGACTGTTAGAGAATGGTGCTTTGGGATTTTTTTCAAATTCTTTTTTGGTAGAGTTTGGTTTAGAAGAAGCAAATATGTGTGATATTATTTATGCTAAAAATTTGTCTTATAGGACTTTAGATTATAAGACAATTACTTTAGAAGATAGTAAGCATAATTTTTATAAAATTCCTGATAATGAAGCTAGTTTAAAACATTTAGATTCTTTGGTTTCTATTCATCAAAAGTTAAGAAGTAATAATATTAAGGCTTGTGATGTAGTTAAGAAAGATAATAGTGTTGAAATTGAATATATTGAAGGAATTAATTTTGGTGAATATATTAAGAGCCTTATTGTTAATAAAAACTGGGATTTGATTGAGAAAGAGATGGATAAGTTAGTTTCGTTTTATCATTCAATAGCGGATTATAAAATGATTTCTTCATCTTCTTATAAGGGGTTTGTTGATTTATATAATTCTAAAGATTATTTTATGAAAGTATCATTAGTTGATGGTAATGCTTCAAATATTATGATTGATAAAGATGGTAATTATGTTTTTATAGATCAAGAATGGGAAGCAGATGGGGATATGCCTATTGATTACTTGATTTATTATTCAATTTCATATATTATTTGGATAGATGATGCTATATTAAACAAATTTTCTGTTTCATATTTTTGTCGTAAGTATAATATTACTACTGAGAAGATACGTGTTTTTGATAGTTTTGTTGATTACTATTTTAAGAAAGAGAATAAGGTTGTTGATGAAGAAAAAAAGAAGAATTTAGATTCTTGTACTTATAGCGTTTCTTCTAATAATGTTCTTTCAGTTCTTTATTATGATATGGGTAATGATTTTAATGAAGAAAATAAGATAGTTAAGACATATCAAAAAAATGATGATAATGAATTTAGTGTAACTTTTTCTCTTCCTAAGGGAGTTAAGAGAGTTCGTTTTGATCCTCAATTTGGTGGTAATAAATTTATTTATTTTACAGATGTTCTTATTAATAATAAGAAACTAAAGTTTGATGAATATAATATTATTAAATTTAATAAAAAGAGAACTTTGTTAGGAGAATTTCCTTTTATAGTTTTTCCTTTTACTAAAAGAAAGTTAAGTATTAAAATTAAGTTTGAAGATTTTTCTAATACAGATGTTAAGAAATATTTAAATACATGTTTTAAAAATAATGAAGATAGTAAAAAAGAAATAAATCTATTGAAAGAAGAATTGTCTGTTTTAAAAAATAGAGAGAATTCTAAATTGTTAAATAGAATTAAAAATAAGTTAAGTAGAAAGATTAAGGTGTAATATGAGCTACAGTAGTTATGGGTGGTTTGGACGATTCTTTCTTATGAATAATTTAGAATATGATTCTTTTGTAGATGAATTTAAAAATAAGATAAATAATTTAAATAGTGAAACAATGTATGAAAGATTATATGGTACAAGTGATAGTGTTTTGTATTATCCTAAAAATAATATTACAGATAATAAAAAAAGTATATTACTTGTTACTCATGAACTTAGTAGAACTGGTGCTCCAGTTGTTGTTTTAGATATGGCAAAGGTACTAGTTAATAATGGATACTTTGTAACTGTTATTTCTCTTATTGAGGGTCCTTTATTAGAAGAATTTTCTAGTATTGGCGTTCCAGTTATTGTTATGCCTGATATGAAAAAAGTACAGTATAGTGATGTGGCATCTTCTTTGTTGTTTCCAAAAATGGATTTAGATGTATTTGTTAATGGTTTTGATTTGACTATTATGGTTACTGCTACATTATTTAATTTTGTGCGCAGGTATTTTAATACGGATAAGAAAATAATATGGTGGATACATGAAGGTTCAGCATCTTATAATTTTCTTGATAGGTATATGCCAAAATTTGTTACTCCAAATATTAAGGTGTTTTGTGGTGGAGAATATGCAGTAAATCAATTGTTTATTCATAAATATCATTATTATCCTAGAATACTTAATTATGGTGTATATGATGAAGTAAAGGGAAAGAATAATAAGAAAAAAGATAGTAGTAGTGAGGTTGTAAAATTCTTATTAGCTGGTTCTGTTGGTGAAAGAAAGGGACAACTTATTTTGCTTGAAGCAATTAAGAGGCTACCATTAGAGTATAAGAATAAGACAGAATTTATTTTAGTTGGTGAACCATGTGATGGAGATATTCTTGGCGAGGATATCATGAATAATATTGTTGAATATGCTTCTTCTAATGATAATGTTAAAGTTATTAGGTCAGTACCAAGAGAAGAATTATATGAAATGTATAAAAAAATAGATGTATTAGTTTTGACTTCAATAGATGATCCAATGCCTGTTGTTGCTACAGAGAATTTTATGTTATCTAATATTTGTTTATGTTCTTCTATGACAGGTACTTCATATTATATTGAGGATGGTTTGAGTGGATTTGTGTTTGAAAGTGGTAATATTAGTGATTTGTTAAAGAAGATTATTTATATTGTTGATAATAGAGATAAATTGTCTTATATAAAAAATCAGGGTAGAAAAATATATGAAAAATATTTTGAGATTAGTATTTTTGAAAAAAATATTTTGAAATTGGTTGAGGAGGAAGTAAAGTGAAGGATTATTTAGTACTTGGTGGAAATGGATTTATTGGTAAGAATATTGTTAAGAAATTAAGTAGTGATAATAGAGTTGTTGTTGCTGATAGAGTTTTTGATGATATTTATGATAGTAATAATGTTTCATTTAAAGAAATAGATTATGTATCATGCCAGGATTTTTCCCCTTATTTAGAGAAAATTGATACTGTTATTCATTTAGTCTCTACTATTGGACCAAGTGATAATTTGAGTAATATAGAGCGGGAATTATCAGATAATGTATTTCCTACCGTTAGACTTTTGGATTCTATGGTTAAGTCAAAAACTGATAAAATTGTTTTTGTATCATCAGGTGGAACTGTTTATGGAGAACATTCTTTAACTCCTATTAAGGAGGATGAAGTTAAAAATCCAATATGTCATTATGGACTTGTTAAGGCATTAATTGAACAGTATATTCAGCTTTATAATTTGTATTATAATATTGATTATAGAATTGTGCGTTTAGCTAATCCTTATAGTGATGTTACTAAACTTGGTAGAAGCCAAGGAATAATTCCTATTTTTACTGATCAATTACTTAATAATGATGAGATAAATATTTGGGGAAATGGTAATGACGTTAGGGATTATATTTATATTGAAGATGCAGTTGATGCTATAATGAAGATAATTAATTATAGTGGAAGTGAAAAGATATTTAATGTTGGTACTGGAAAGGGATATTCGGTAAATGATATATTAAATACTATATGTCATGAATTGGGTGTTTCAAAACCTAATGTTTCATATCATGATGAAAGAAAATGTGATGTTAAAAATAATGTTTTAGATATTGAAAGGCTTTCTTCTTGTGTTGGATGGCAACCAAGTGTTAGTTTAGAAGATGGAGTTAAGCATATTGTTAAAAAGAAAGTAAGGGAGGTTAATGATGGCAAAAAGAATTGGTGATGATAAAGAAGAATATATAAAAAAATTAGAAGAAGAAATTAATGTTTTAACAAAGAGATATAAATGTGATTCAAGTGAAGAAAAGATTGATTATTTGGTTAGTAAGCAAGAAGAACTTGTTAATCAGTTATATAAAGAGAGAGAAAAAATGTATTCTGATAATCAAAGGTTAAGTAGAGAAAATGCTAATTTGGTTAGAGCTATTTTGTTAAATCATGATTATATTAATTATTTGACTAATAGTTTTTGGTGGAAATTAATTTATCCTTTTAGATTAGTATATAGAAAATTTAAGAATAAAAAACTTGATTATAATTTTGTTGCTAATGTTTTAGATAGTGATAGTATTCGTCCTATTGAAAGTGTTTCGGTTATTATTTTTACATATAATGCTGGAGAAGAATTTTCTGTTCAGTTAGATTATTTGAAAAAGCAGAAGTATATTAATAATTTGGAGATAATTGTTATAGACAGGGGAAGTAAAGATAATACTATAAAATATGCTAAAGAAGCTGGTGCAACAATTATTGATATGAAGGATACGGAATTAACAGATTCAGAAATATATGAAAGCATACTTCCTTCTATTCATGGTGAGTATGTAGTTATTAATGAACAAAATAAGATAGTTGATAGTGAGTATTGGATCTATCAGTCTATTATTCCTTTAGTTGATGATATGGCAGTTTCAACAATCTTTTTGAAAGAGAATATTAGTGGACTTACTGATACTTCATGTTATCGTGAATTGAAGAGTAGAGTTACTAAATTATATGGAGAATTAGTTTTCTTTTTTCCAAAGAATAGGGATGTAATTCAGTATATTAGTCCTGCTGTTTTGGATTTGTCTTCAATTGTTGTTAAGAAAAGAATTTCTAATATGTTTTTGGTGTAGGTGATTTTATGGAATATCAAAATCTGTATATGAATAAAAGAAGGAAAAAAGAATATAATTCTTATTTAAATGCTCCTTATTATAGGCAAAAGAAGTTATCTTCAACAGAGGTTTTTGATGGAATAATATTGCCAGCTAAAGAGACAACTGAGAAGATGTGGGCAATTGGTGGTGTAATTGATAAAGATGGGAAATTTGTTTCCGAATCAGCAAGTCGTTACTTGTTTGGTGGTATTTATGAGTATAATGATTCTTTTGTTGATTATTATGATGAAGAAGTAGTCTTTTTAGGCCCTTTTATTCGTCATTGGGGTCATTATTTATGTGATGAAATTAGCAGATTGTGGTATATAGTAGATAATCCTAAAAAGTATAAAATTGCTTATTGTGGATGGAATTGGAATTTTGGACCTAGTTATATTACGGGAAACTATTTAGAATTGTTAGAAGTATTAGGTATTAGTAAGGAACAATTAATTAATATTCAGAGACCAACAAAATTTAAGAAAATAATTATACCTGATTTTTCTTTTGTTCCAGAAGAGTATTATACGAAAGAGTTTGTTAAAATAGTTAATACGATTACTAAGAATGTTGATATTACTGTTGACAATTGTCCTAAAAATGTTTATTTTTCTAGGAATTCTTTTAGTGTAGCTAATGATAAAGAAAGAGGAGAGAAAAAAATAATAGATTATTTGAAAAAGAAAGATTATTGTATTTTGTCTCCAGAAAAACTTACTTTTAAAGAGCAAGTTTATTATTTAAATCATTGTAAGAGTATTTGTATGATATCGGGAAGTATTTCCCATAATTTGTTGTTTGCTAATAATAGTAATCAAGTTATTATTCTAAATAAGACTTGGATGAGAAATAAATATCAAATTATGGTTGACCAAATTACAAAAGCTAAAATAGTTTATATAGATGTTTATAAAAAGATTTTTACTGTATTATTTGGAAAAGGACCTTTTTTAATGTATGTTACTAAGTATTTAAAAAAATGGGGAAAGGTAAAGAAATTTAAAAAAGGAAGATTAGGAATTAGAGATTATTATTGGTATTTTAGAACGTATTATTCTATTTATAAAAAAGAAGAGAATAGAATGTTATTAAAACTGCAAAAATAATTAATGAAAAAAAAATAATAAGGAGGTGATTATATGAAAAAGATGTTTAAATATTTAGTTTTTATTCTTTTTATTTGTTTCTTTTGTTTAGATAATTCTTTTGCAGATGAATATAATATTGAATATTTATCAAATGTTGAAGGAATAGGATGGCAAGATAAGGTAAGTGATGGAGAATTATCAGGAACAGTAGGTAAAGGAAAGAGAATAGAACAGTATAAAGTTATAGTAAATTCTAATTTAGTAAATGGAAATGTAATGTATAACAGTTATGTAGATGGAAGTGGCTGGTTAGAATATGTAACTGGAGGAAATGAATCAGGAATAGAAGGTCATCGAATTGAAATGATTAGGATGAAATTAACTGGTGAATTAGAAAGTACATATGATATATATTATAGAGTCCATGTATCATGTATTGGATGGTTAGATTGGGCTAGTAACGATCAAGTTACTGGAACTAGTGGATTTAATTATCAGATAGAAGCTTTGGAGATTAGATTAATTTCTAAAAATGGTAGTGCTCCAGGAAAGACTAAAGATATTTATAGAGAGAAAGATTTTGGTATAAAGTATTTATCAAATGTTGAAGGAATAGGATGGCAAGATAAGGTAAGTGATGGAGAATTATCAGGAACAGTAGGTAAAGGGAAGAGAATAGAACAGTATAAAGTTATAGTAAATTCTGATTTATTAAGTGGAAATGTAATGTATACCAGTTATGTAGATGGAGATGGCTGGTTAGAATATGTAACTGGAGGAAATGAATCAGGAATAGAAGGTCATCGAATCGAAATGATTAGGATGAAATTAACTGGTGAATTAGAAAGTACATATGATATATATTATAGAGTTCATGTATCATGTATTGGATGGTTAGATTGGGCTAGTAATGATCAGGTTACTGGAACTAGCCGTTTAAATTATCAAATTGAAGCAATAGAAATACAGTTAATTAAAAAAGGTGATACAAAGCCTAGTAATGTTACTAATATTTTTCAAGAGAATAAGTTTTATTTAGATTATTCTTCTTATATTGATGGTTGGTTAGATAGTGTTTCAGAATCAGATATTAGTGGTGATATATCAAGTGAAAATGGTATAGAAGCTATAAAGATTGATTTAACTAATAAATTAGGTATAAGTGGTAATATTATGTATTCTACTCATATTGGTGGTATTGGTTGGTTAGATTATGTTTCTAATGGTGAAATATCTGGTTTTGTTGGTGAAGGAAAAAGAGTAGAAGCAATTAGAATCAAGTTAACGGGAGAAGCTAGTATGTTTTATAATATTTATTATAAAGCGTATGTTGAAGATTATGGGTGGCTTGATTGGGCTAGAAATGGTGAAGTAGCTGGTAGTTTTAATATTGCTAAGAAAGTGAAAGGAATAAAGATTGTTTTGACAAGAAAGGGAGATCCTGCTCCAGGTAAAGTTAATTATAGTTATTTGGATACTTTATTTAGAGTTATAGATGGTAAAAAGTATTATTATTATGATGGTGTTCCAGTTACTGGTTTCTTTACACTTTCAGGTAAAAAATATTTTTCTAATTCAAAGGGTGAATTGTTTGCTCAAGATGTTAGAAAAATAATAGATGTTTCGGTTTATCAGGGGAATATCGATTGGAATAGTGTTAAGAATACAGATGTTGATGGTGCTATAATTCGTGTAGGATATGGAACTAGTTATACAACAGATGCATGTGTACTAGATAGTAAGTTTGAAAGAAATTATAGTATGGCTAAAAATTTGAATTTATTGTTTGGAATTTATTTATATAGTTATGCTATTGATAATGTTTCTGCAACAATAGAAGCTAATTTTGTATTAGAGCAGTTAAGAAAGAATAATGTAAGTAAAGATGTAATTATTTATTATGATTTAGAAGAAAATCCTTGGACTAGCGGTTTGTCTAAATCTGATTATCATAATATAGTAAGTACCTTTTCTAGTATTGTGGAGAATGAAGGTTATACAGTTAGAGTTTATTCTTATAAATTCTGGGCAGAGAATAAATTAGATTCATATGTTAGAAATAAGTTGGATTGGATTGCTCAGTATAGTGATAATTGTACTTATAGTGGATCATTTACGGGATGGCAGTATACGTCAAGTGGGACTGTTAATGGTATTAGTGGTGATGTTGATATTAGCGTTTGGTTAAATCGTTGATAGGTGATGTTTGTGAAGAAGAAAGATAGTTTTATAAAAAAGTATTGGTTTGTAATAGTTGTTATTTTGGCGATAATTATTAAGCATATTATTACGATAAATTTACCAATTTATGCAAGAGATGGTACCGGCGCAGATGAATATTTAATGTTATGTCATGCGGAGAATTTAATAAAGGGAAATTATTTAGGCCCTTATAATTATTTAACTTTAGTTAAAGGTATTGGTTTCCCTTTATTTTTAGCGCTGGCTTTTAAAATGGGCATTTCTTATTTGTCTTTATATAGTTTGTTTTATTCATTTGCGTGTTTATTGGCTTTAATTCCTGTTAGTAGGGTAGTTAATAATAAATTTTTAAAGTTATTAATATTTTTAGGATTGTTATATTGTCCTGCTACTTTGGATAATAATGTAGAGCTTGTTTATAGAAATATGCTAATTATTCCTCAGTCAGTTTGTTTAGTTTCGTGTTTGATGATGATGTATTTTAATTTGAATGAGGATAATAAAAAAATATTGCTTTGGAGTGGCTTAGCTTCTTTCTTCTTTATATTTTTATGGCATACTAGAGAAGATTCTATTTGGTCATTGCCACTTGTTTTTATGACTTGGTTAGTTTTATTTATTGGTATTTTTATTAATAAGATTAATAAATGGAAGTGGAAGATTAATAGATTATTTTTAATTTCTTTACCTTTTATTGCTTTAGTAGTTAGTATACATGTTATATCTTATATTAATTATAGATATTATGGTGTTTATATGACTAATCAACTTAATCAATCAAATTATACTAAGGCTGTTATGTTAATGATGAAGGTTAAGCCCAAAAAGGAGATTGAGAGAGTAGAAATTACAAGAGAGACATTACAGAGAATATATGAAGTTAGTCCAACTTTTACAGAACTTAAAGAGATTATAGAATATGATTATGATAATAAAAATGGTTTAGTAGCTGCACATGAAGATAATGGAGAGATAAATGAAGATTTAATTACATGGGAGCTTATGGGAGCTGCTAATTCTAAGGGTTATTATGAGACCGCAACAAAGGCAGAAAAATATTGGGGAAAAGTCTATAAAGAATTAAAAAAAGCTATTGATGATGGTAAATTAGAGACTAGAAAAACGTTACCTTCAAGGTCTTTAATTCCTTTTCCAAATAAGAAAGGTAGTTTTAAAAAACTTGTAAATTCTATTTTGAGTTTGTATATGACAGCTAGTAAGTATAAATATAGTTTTATAGAAGTTCCTATTTCAATAATTGATTATGATATAGTAAGAAGATATGAAACTATTACAGGAGCTCATGCTATTACTCCTGCTAAGTTTAATGCTAAAGTAAATGGTTGTATGTTTTTAAAAGATGGATCTTTAGGTATTAAAATTGGATTTGAGGATAAGGAAGGTAATGTGCTTAAATCTATTAGTTTTTCAGATAGTAAAGATGTATATGATTATTTTTCTAAAGATAAGGGAATATCTTATATGGGAGCTAAGAAATGTAGGTATAGTTCGGAATATGATATTTCAAAAGTTGAAAATAAAAATGATGTTTATTTTGTAGCGAGAGATAAAAATAATAAGAAATTAGTTTATGTTAATGTAATTAATAATGGTGATAATTATTATTCTGATGCAGTTCAAGTTCTTGGTAATGATGTTAATTTTGAAGTTGAAAGTGATTATATGATTAATAGAGCAACACGTCATATTAGAATTGCTAATTATATTAAGAGTATTTATTCGTTTGGTGGTTATTTATATTTAAGTTTAATTTATTATTTTATTCTTTCTATTTGGCTTATTATTGGTTTAATTAAAAAGAAAGTTAATTGTTTTGATAGATGGTTATTTTTGAGTGCTATTTTAGGTAGTGCTACAGTAATAATAATTGGTCTTGGATATGTAAATGCATTTATGATTACTGTTAATGGATATTTAGCTAGTTGTAATGGATTACTTAATATGTTTATAGTGTTATCGTTAATATTTATGATTCAAGATTTAATATATATTTTTGATAATGTTATATTGAAACATTTTTCGAAGAGTAAAAATAAGGATATAAAAGAATTATCGAAGATCTTAATGAAAAGAGACATGGATAAGTTATTCAGGAAAAAAACAAATAATACTTTGATTCAGTTCTTTAGATATTTATTTGTAGGTGGTTTTGCAGCAGTAGTAAATATTGGAATGTTATATGTTTTTACTGATGTATTACATTTTTATTACTTATTATCTAATGTACTTGCATTTTTATTGGGATTGATAGTTAATTATTTGCTTTCTAAGAAGTTTGTTTTCCAAGAAAAAACTTCTTTGAGTAAAACAAAAGAATTTATTATATATGCAATTATTGGGGTTATTGGTTTAGGAATAGATACGGTGTTTATGTGGTTATTTACTGATAAAATACATTTTTATTATATGGTTAGTAAGCTAGTATCTACGGCAATTGTGTTTATTTGGAATTTTGGTGCTAGAAAAATGTTATATAAAATTATTAAGTAAGGAGTATTTATATGAAAAAGAAAAAAGTTATTGTTATTGGTGCAGGTCCTGCAGGATTGACTGCAGCATATGAACTTTTGGACAAGTCTTCCAAGTTTGATGTCGTTGTTTTAGAAGAGAGTAATACTTTCGGTGGAATATCCAAAACAGTTAATTATAAGGGTAATCGTATGGATATGGGTGGACATAGATTTTTTTCTAAAGTTCCTGAGGTTAATGAATGGTGGGAAAAGATGCTTCCTACTCAAGGTAGAATGCCTAAAGATGATTTGATGTTAGGTAGAAAATCTTCTGTTGTTAAGGGAGGGCCTAATCCTGAGAAGACAGATAGAGTTATGCTTAGAAGAAACAGATTATCAAGAATATTTTTTAAGAATAAATTCTTTGATTATCCTGTTTCATTAAAGATGGAAACATTAAAAAATATGGGCTTTGGTACAACGATGGTTGTAGGTTTTAGTTATTTAAAGAGTTGTATTTTTAAGAGAAAAGAAAAATCATTAGAGGATTTTTATATTAATCGTTTTGGTAAAAAATTATATTCTATGTTTTTTGAAAACTATACAGAGAATTTATGGGGTAGACATCCAAGTGAAATATCTCCTGAATGGGGAGCTCAAAGAGTAAAGGGATTATCTATTATTGCAATTCTTAAAGATATGTTTGGTAAGGTTTTTAAAAAGAAAAATAGAAAAGTTGAAACTTCTTTAATTGAAGAATTTGCTTATCCTAAGCTAGGACCTGGTCAATTATGGGAACTTACAGCAGATGAGATTATTAAGAAAAATGGTGAAATAATTAAGAATGCTAAAGTTGTTAAGATTCATAAAAATAAAAAAGGCCTTTTATCAGGAGTTACTTATATTAAAGATGGTAAAGAAGTAGAATTATCAGGAGATTATGTAATATCTTCAATGCCTTTAAAAGATTTAGTAATGGGTATGGATGATGTACCTAATAAATATTTAAAAATTGCTAAGGGACTTCCTTATCGTGATTATATGACAGTTGGTGTATTAGTAAATCATTTGAATTTAAAGAATGAAACAAAGATAAAAACTATAGGTAATATAGTTCCTGATGATTGGGTTTATGTTCATGATAAGAATGTTAAAATGGGTAGATTTCAAATATATAATAACTGGTCACCATATTTGGTTAAAGATTTAGAGCATACTGTGTGGATTGGTCTTGAATACTTTTGTAATGAAGGCGATGAAATGTGGTCTATGACTGATGAGAAGTTTGCAAGAATGGGAATTAAGGAAATGATTACAATGAAGTTAATTGATGGTGAAAAAAATGTCCTTGATTATCATGTAGAGAGGGTAAAGAAAGCTTATCCTGCTTATTTTGATACTTATGAAAAAATAGATGATTTAAGAAAGTATTTAAATAAGATAACTAATTTATATTGTGTTGGTAGAAATGGTCAACATAGATATAATAATTTGGATCATTCAATGTGTACTTCTTTTGAAACAGTTAGAAATATAATTAATAACGTAAGTGATAAGAGTAATATATGGAATGTAAATACAGAAAAGGAATATCACGAGGAAAAAAAATAGTTGTATGAAGAGTATTATAGATTATTATAAGAAATATTTTGTTTATTTATTGATTGCTTTAATTGGTTTTTTCGTTTGTTTAGTTACTTTTAAAGTTGAAATTTTTAGTAAGGGTTTAGAAGATATATTTTATGTTTATAAGTATATTTTTATGTTAATAATTGTTATTGTTTCTGTATTATCATTTTTAGCAGTTGTAAAATTAGATGTAAAATATGAGAAGTTATTTTTGTTATTTGTTATTCCATTGGGATTGTTTTATATGTTTATTATTCCTTTGGGAAGAGTACCGGATGAGAATGCTCATTTTTATCGAAGTTATGATATTGCTTCTGGTAAGTTAATGACTTTAAAAGATGAAAATGGTAAGGGTGGAGATTATTTGCCTAGTAATATTGTTTTTGCTTTTGATAAAAATAGTAATTATAAAACAGAACTTAGTAATATGAATATTAAATTGTCTAAGAAAAAAGAGTTTATTTATTTTAATAATACTTCTGTATATAGTTTTATTAATTATATTCCACAAGTTATTGGTGTAAAGATTGGTATGATATTTAATTTACCAGTTATTTGGATTGCTTTGTTAGGAAGAGCTACTAACTTTATAGTATGGGTATTGTTAATGTATTTTTCAATTAAATTTATTCCATTTAAAAAGATGTCTTTACTTATGTTTATGTTTATGCCTATGATGTTGCAACAATCATCATCTTTAAGTGCAGATGCATTAACTAATGGAATTATATTTTTCTTTGTTTCGTATATTCTTTATTTGAGATATAGTAAAAAGAGGAAGATTACTAATAAAGATTTAATTATTGTTGCTGTTACTGCAGTTATTATGTCTATCTGTAAGATTGTTTATTTACCTTTTTGTTTGTTTGTTTTCTTATTACCGGAAAAGAAGTTTGGTAATAAGAAAAAGAAATATATATGGATTGGTTTACTTGCTTTAATTGTTTGTATTGTAACGGGTATTTTCTTTTATTTAAGTATGGGGTATAGTATGCGTGTTGATGATGGAATTATCTATAGAGATGCGGGGCTTCAATTAAAGAACATTTTAGGTAATCCTTTTGGATATATTATGACAATATTTAATACTTTATATTACTACTTAAATTCGTTTGTTAGTGGATTTATAGGTGAGTCTTTATGCTGGTACGATATAACAATTAGTGGCTTATTCTTTAAGAGTTTAGTGGTAATATTAATTACTTCTATAATATTTGATAATACTAAATTAAAAAATGGTGATAAGAGTTTATCTTTTATAGTGATTTTTATAGTAGTTTTATTGGTATTTACGAGTGAATATTTATCTTGGACTAGTGTTGGGGATTTTCTTATATCGGGAATACAAGGTAGATATTTTATTCCTTTGATTATTCCTATACTTTTATTATTAAATGTAGGTGATCTGAGGGTAGATGCTAAAAATATATTTAGTTATATGTTTTTAGTGATGATTTTTGTAAATATTTCTGTTTTAACTACATTGTTTGTAGCACATTTATAAATAAAAACTTACAAATATGTCTTGTAAGTTTTTTTATTTGTTTTAAAGTTGTTATGTCTTTCTAAATATGTTATAATTATTGTAATTAGTTATTGATTATTTCATGGAGGTTACTAATGAGAGAAAATAAGTATGCAATTGTTGTTAAAGACATGTCTAAAGATTTTGTTATATATGGTGATAAGCCAAATACGTTAAAAGAAAAAATAATCCGTTTTGGGAAAAATAAAAAAGAAATACATCATGTGCTTAAAAATATTAATTTGAAAATTATGCCTGGTGAGACAGTAGCTTTAATAGGTGTTAATGGTAGTGGTAAGAGTACATTACTTAAACTTATGACGAAGATTATTTATCCTACTTCAGGTAAAATTGAAGTTAATGGGAAACTTACTTCTTTATTAGAGTTAGGAGCTGGATTTCATCAGGATTTTTCGGGAAGAGAGAATATTTATTTTAATGCTTCTATTTTTGGACTATCAAGAAGTGAAATTGATAAGAGGATAGATGATATTATTGAATTTTCGGAATTGGGAGAGTTTATTGATACTCCGGTTAGAACTTATTCGTCTGGAATGTATATGAGATTAGCATTTAGTGTTGCTATAAATGTTGATGCAGATATTTTACTTATTGATGAAATACTTGCTGTAGGTGATAGACATTTTCAGGATAAGTGTTTAGATAAGATGAAGGAATTAAAGAAGCAAGGTAAAACAATGGTATTTGTTTCGCATTCTGCAGAGTCTGTTAAGAATTTGTGTGATAGAGCTGTATGGTTACATGAGGGATCTGTTAGAATGGATGGAGCAACTGATAAAGTTGTTGATGAATATTTAAAGGTTTGTGGATAGGTGAGATAAGATGACTTTTTTTAATGAATTATATAAATATAGAGAGTTTTTGTTAACATCTGTAAAAAAGGAATTTAGAGGAAAGTATAAGAAATCTTTTTTAGGTGTTTTGTGGAGCTTTTTAAATCCTTTGTGTCAAGTTCTTATTTATTCAATTGTATTTCCTTTTATTCTAGGTAATAGGATTGATAATTATGTTGTATACTTGATAGTTGGATTAATGCCTTGGACATTTTTTAGTGGAACTATTATTCAAAGTGCAGCTTGTGTAGTTGGAAATGCTGGTATAGTTAAGAAAGTTTATTTTCCAAGAGAGATACTTCCAATATCTGTTTCAACTAGTAATTTAATTAATTTTATTATTACACAGATTGTTGTATTTTCAGCATTATTTATTAGTGGAATAGGGGTAGGAATGTCTGTTATAGTATTTCCTATTATTGTTGTTTTGCAATATATTTTGCAATTAGGTTTAGCATTTATTTTCTCTGCTATTACTGTTTATGTTAGAGATGTTGAGTATTTGATTACAATATTTATGCAACTTATGTTTTATTTGTGTCCTATAGTATATAATCCTGCATCTATTCCTGCTAAATATATTGGATACTTTAAGTTAAATCCAATGTTTCATATTATAAGTTTTTATCGTACTATTTTGTATGAGAAGAGTTTTCCTGATTTTTGCGAGATTGGTAAAGTTGCTTTAATGTGTTTATGTATATTGTTCATTGGATATTTTATATTTAAGAAAATTAAAAAGGGTTTTGCGGAAGAATTATAATATTTATTGGAGGCTACTATGAATAAAAAAGGAATAAAAGATTTTTTTAATATCATGATGATTAAGAATAGTGAGTTTTTTGATGAAAAATATTATCAATTTGAAAACCCTGAAATAACAGGTAATTTAGTCCGTCATTATTATTATACTGGTTATAAAGAGGGAAGAAATCCAAGCGAGAAATTTGATAATGATTATTATTTAAAAATACATAAAGATGTAAGGGATACAAATATAAATCCTTTAGTTCATTATTTGAAAAATGGTAGAAAAGAAAATAGAAAGATTAGAAGTTTTAAGGGATTAACTATTAATAAAATATATCGTAGATTATATAAGAAATTATATTTTGCTAGTATTCATTTAATTTCTTCAGAAAGTAAAAAAGTTAGTCTTATTGTTTATGATTTAAATGATAAATATATTGAGATTATAAAGAGTCTTTTAAATAAATTATCTGTTGATAGAGTTGTTTATTTAAGAGGTAACAGTGATGAATTATTAAGTTTATCTTCTTTAGTTAAGTTAGAGAAATATTGTTCTGATTATTATTTGGATGTTGGATATGAAGATATTAATATTTGTCTAGATGAGAGATCATTTATATTGTTTAATAGTTCTTACTATATAGATAAGTTTTATTTTTATACTGATAATATATCTGGTTATAGTAAGGAGTTTATTTGCTCGTTATCTTATTATGCTACTATTGGTAAAGTTAATATTTTATCATCAAATAAGAAATTAGAAATAAAGGGGACTGTTATTAATAATTTTGATTGTTTAGATGAAAAAGAAAGTGTTATTTTTGTTTTTGAGTCTAATTTTATTTTGGGATTAGAAATAATTAATGATTATGTTTTAAGTCATAATATTAATAGTGAAATAAAATTATTTTATGAGTCAAAAGATATTCATTGTAAAATATGGTTAGATGATGGAACAGTTATTATGCCATTTAAGGATGAGAATGTACTTAGAACTGTTTATTTTAGAGATGATGAGATTTCTATTGATGGTAAAGCAATAGTTAGTTTTAATAAGGGGAAAAATATTAATATTGACGATATTAATAGTATTTCTAAAAATCATTAATTGATTGAGGTGATTAGATTGTATCGTATTACTTGTAATAAGAAATATCCTAAAGAACTTAATATTAAGAGTTTTTTTGAACGTTTTAATGAATTAAGTCATAGTGATAAAAAGAATATTATTTATGTAAAAGATGAATTTGAAGTTACTACTTTTAGGTATAGAGCTTATAATGTTACGGAATCTTTAAATAAGAGCGATAAGTATTTTGCTGTTTGTTTTTTAGTTGATGAGTTAAGAAATTTGTCTAAGGTAATTGATAAGATAGATTTAATTGTTTTACAGAGATGTAAGTGGTTAATTGAATTAGAATCATTTGTTAATTATGCAAAAATACATGGTAAAAAAGTTGTTTATGATATGGATGATTTAATTTACGATAGTAAGTATGTGCCTGATTATTTATCTAATATTGGAGATTATACTTTTTTCAGTACTTCTTCTTTAGTTGGAACGTCTGAATTATATCGTATGGCTATTAAGTTCTGCGATGGGTTTATTGCTAGTACTCCTTGTTTAGCTAAACAAATGAGTAAAGATTTTAATAAGAAAGTATATACTTATCATAATTTTCTTAATTTAGAGCAAGAGAGTATTTCTGATGAAATTTTATTAGAAAAGAAAAAGAATAAAGATGATAGTAAATTTGTTATTGGTTATTTTAGTGGTAGTGGAACTCATGTTAGAGATTTAGATATTGCTCTTGATGATATATTTAGATTTATGGAAGAACATGATGATGTTTATTTTGAAATTGTTGGTTTTATGGCTTTGAATGATAAATTTACAAAATATATTAATAATGGAAGATTAGTTATGAAACCACTTGTTACTTATCAGGAATTGCAGTATTTAATTGGTAGTGTTGATTTGAATATTGTTCCTCTTCAGAGTAATTTATTTAATGATTGTAAATCTGAACTAAAATATTTTGAAGCTGGTTTAGTAGAGACGGTTACACTTGCTAGCTATAATGAAGTTTATGGTAATGCTATAAAGGATGGGGAAAATGGTTTCTTAGCTAGAGATTTTGAGTGGTATTCTAAGTTAGAATATATTTATTCTAATCGTAATAATATGGATTCTATTGTTAAAAAGGCAAGGGAACATGTAGAAAAGGAATATGGTTGTTATAATCAAACTAAGAGATTAGAAGAGATGTTTGATGATATATTAAGTAGGAGGTAAATATGGGTAAATGTGATATAGTTATTCCAGTATATAAGTCACCTGAATGGGTTAAGTTATGTGTTTATTCTTTGTTTAAAAACACAAAGGATGAGGATATTAATAAGGTTTATTTAATCAATGATTGTGATGATGAATTAACTATTAATTGTTTAAAAAATTTGCAAGAAAAGTATTCTAAAGTTGTATTTTTACAAAATGAAAAGAATCTTGGCTTTGTTAAGACTTCTAATAGAGGTATGAGGGAATCAAGTGCTCCTTATGTATTGTTACTTAATACAGATTGTATTGTTTCTAAAAATGCAATTTCTAAGATGATTGATCATTGTGAAAAGAATAAGAAAATTGGATTAATATGTCCAATCTCTTCAAATGCTGCTAATTTGACTTTAGATATGTTTGAAGGTTTTTCTTTTATGGATATGAATCGTCTTTTAGAAGAGAAATTTAGAGGTATTAATTTTGATGCTTGTACTGTTGTTGGTAATTGCTTAATGATTACTCGTGAATGTATTAATAAAGTTGGCTATTTAGATGAGATTTATGGAATGGGATATGGTGAGGAGACAGATTATCAGTTTAAAGCTATGAAAGAGGGCTTTGAAGCTAGGGTTTGTATCGATACTTATGTATTTCATAAAGCAGAGGTTTCTTTTGGAACGTCAAAGGCTAAAAAGGAAAGACAAGAAGCTAATGCTAAGATATTCTTTGATAGATGGGGAGATGAGTATCATAAGTTGATGACTTCTTATCAAAAGAATGATCCTATAAAGTATATTTTATCTAATATTAGTGAGAAGGATAAGAAGATTAATTTTGATTTTTTAATTTGTTTAATTGGTTTTTCTCAAACAGCTGGTGGTGTACATATGGCTGTAGATATGGTTAATTATTTTACTATTCATGATTGCCCATGTAATATAGTTTATTTCTTTTCTAATCGTTATGAAGAGATATTGTTATTTAAGCCTATTTCAATTACTGATATAGGTAAGTATAAATTTAATAAGTTGATTTCTACATTTAATACAACTACTTATCTTATGAAATCATATGCTAATAAGTATAATGTTCCATTAATATATTTTGCTCAAGGATATGAGATGTATTTTTATAATGGACAAGAATATGGTATTTCTGAATTATCTTATCATTTAGCTGATAGAGTGTTAACGATTTCTAACTTTTTAAAAGATAAATATCAGAAGTTTTTCAATATAAATGCTGATGTTATTGCTAATGGTATTAATTATGATTTATTACATAAAGAGAATAATAATAAGAAGGCTAGAGTTATTACTTTAGTACTTAGAAATGATACTTTAAAGGGTGATTTCTTGTTACTAGATGTTATTAAATTATTAATTAATAGATGTCATGATATAGATATACATGTGCTTTATAATGCTGATAAGATTTATTTTCCAAAATGTGATAATGAAAGTGTAAATTTATATTTACATCATGGCCCATTTGAGAGAAAAGAGATTGCTAGTTTGATGCAGAATTCTGATTTGTTTGTTGATGCTTCTTTGACTGAAGGATTTGGTCTTATGGCATTAGAAGCAATGGCTGCCGGTAATGTTTGTGTTGTAAGTAATTCTGGTGGAGTTAATGAATATTTAGTTGATGGGGAAAATGGATTTATTATTAGTGAAGCTTTAAATGTAGAAAAATATGTTGAGAAGATTATGTTATTATTAGATGATACTAAAGTTTATTTGGATATGAAGAAGAAAGCTTCAGAGACTGCTAGAAAATATGATTATGATGATGTTTGTTCTAGATATATAGAGTATTTTGATAAAAAGATTGAAATTAAGAAGAATAAATTAGATGAATCCGATAGTAAATTATATGATGAGGTTTTAGCAATAAAATTTAGAGCTGTTGATGATTCTTCTAGTGATGGTGGTAAGAAGAAAACGAAAAAGTCTCGTAAGGTACTTTATGCTTTTAGTAAAGTTATGCCTAAGGGAGTTAAGTCTAGAGTTAAAAAGGGAATTGCAAAATTATATCATTTTACAAATGGGGAATAGTATATGAAAAATTTTATTAAGAAAAATTATTTGGTTGTTTTATTGGTATTATTAACGATATTTTATTTCGAATATTCTGTTTCTATTACTTGGGATTCAGCTCATTATTTGGGATATGTAAAGATATTTGAAAGAATACTTCCTCTTTCTTCATGGGATATTGTGAGAGGGCCTATATTTCCGTTAATAATTTATTTTGGTAATGTTTTATTTAGTAAGACTAGTCATGGATTATTAATGACAACATATTTTTATTATTTGTTGATGTTAGTATTCTTGTTTAAAATGCTTACTTATTCTTTAGATAAGGTTAATATTAAAAAAAGAGTTAAAGATATTATTAAATGGGTATTTTTGGTTTTGGTTATTATTAATCCTGCTATTTATGGATATTATCATTGTTTACTTACGGAATTTGTTGCAATTACTTTAGCAGTTATATCTTGTTATTTTGCTTCTTTATGGTTAAGTACTGATTATTATAAAGATCGAAAGAAGTATTTGTTAATTAATTTGTTATTTATTATATTAACTGTCTTTTCATGGTTCTTAAAACAACCTTATGTTTCTTGTGGTTTTTTTGCATTATTTGTTTCTTATGTAATTAGTATTTTTCAATATAGGAATAAAAAACAGTTTATTGTAAGAACGATAACTATTTTGTCATGTGTTATTTGTTTGTTTGCTTCTATTAAAATCTGGAATTATATTCTAGATAGTAATGGTAATGATACTAGTTCTACGAGAAATCCTTCTAATAGTTTGGGTAATCAACTTATTAATGCTGTTGATTTTTTGGAAATCAATAATAATAAGACTATTTTTGATGTAGATTTTATTAATTTATCAAAACTATCTGATAAAGAAAAAGAAGAAGTATTAGATATTATTGATAAAGAGGGAAAGTATGTTTTGGTTTATAAGTATAATAAGAAGCAAAAGATATATGATGTAGATTATATTAAGAGTACTAATGGTAAAACAGTGAGTACATTTTCTTCAGTGTTATACATTATGAAGACATTTATTAATAATCCAGTTAAATTGACAAAGTCTTATGTTACTAATTATTTTTCAATAATAGATATTTTTAGTACTAGTACTGTTGATGGCGTAGGATATGTTAGCACGAAGACTTTTGATTTACATTTTTCTAATGAACTTACTGTTATTGGAAATAAGCCTTATATTATGGGAGAGTCTAATTTATTTCCATTAAGTGATGAATTATATGATAATGCTAAAAATTATCTTTCATATAATTATGCACCTAGATATTTAAATAGTTTTATGATGTTTTTATCAAGAATAAATGTATTATTTTTTAAGTTTATGTTCTTGTTATTGCCTTTGCTTTTAATTGCTTCTGTTGTTATGAGAATTGTTAGGGGATTTAAAAAATATAGTAAGCAGTTAAGTATAGTGATAATATTGTTTGGATTTAGTTTTTTACATATATTACTTCATACTGTTACAGGTGCTATTATTGATAGGTATGTTATACCAGCGCTTATTACAACTTTCTGGGGAGTAGTTTTATTTGTTTTAACTATTGCTTTTAGGAAGAAAAATGTGTAAAAAGAATACTATTTGAGTATTCTTTTATTATTATTATATATTTATTTGACTATTTATTTTTTAAAATGATATAATATTTTTGTGTTGAGGTGTATTGTATGAAAGTATTATTAATAATTCCTTCTTATAATGAAGAAGAGAATGTTTTAAAGAATTATCAAAGAATTATTGATTATAATAAAAAGAGTAGTATTAAGTATGATGCTATAGTTATTAATGATGGTTCTAAGGATAAGACAGAAGAAATATGTATTGAGAATAAAATTCCTTATATTAGTTTAGTTCATAATTTAGGTATTGGAGGTGCAGTACAAACTGGTTATAAGTATGCTCTTGATAATGATTATGATATAGCAGTTCAATTTGATGGGGATGGACAACATGATGTAAGGTATGTTAAAAATATTATTGATCCTATAATAAATGGTGATTGTGATATGGTTATTGGATCTAGATTTATTGATAAGAGTTCTAGTAGTTTTAAATCTAGTAGAGCTAGAAGAACGGGAATTAGTATTATTTCTTTCTTTATTAAACTTGTTACTGGTAAAAAGATATATGATACTACTAGTGGATTTAGAGCAGTATCTTCTAATATTATTAAAAAGTTTGCTTATAATTATCCAGTTGAATATCCAGAGCCTGTATCAACTACAAAGATATTAAAAGAAGGCTATTCAGTTTTAGAAGTTCCCGTTAGTATGAATGAAAGAGATGGCGGAGTTTCTAGTATTAGAGCTTGGAAGAATGTTTATTATATGGTTAATGTAGTTTTATCTATATTAGTTGTTGGTATTGGGAGGAAAAAGAAATGAGTTTTAATTTAGTATTTGTTTCTGGTATTTTTAGTGCGTTTATTATTTTATTTATCTTGCATTTAGTTAGAAAAGATAATTTTAATGTTAAATATGCTTTAGTGTGGTTATTATTATTTGTTTGTTTGTTACTTTGTTTAGTTATACCTGGATTATTAGGTAAAATTACTAATTTATTGGGATTTCAGACTCCATCTAATATGGTTTTATCGTTGTTAATAGCAGTGCTTGTTATTTTAAATATTGTTAGTACAGTTATTAATTCTCATCAAGATAAAAAAATCAGATTATTAATTCAAGAAGTTTCTTTGTTAAAAGATAAATTAAATAAGAAATAGTTATAGAAAGGGAAGTGATTGTTTTGGAAACAGAACGATTGAAAAATTCAACTTTAAATGTATCTTCTAATGTTATTATATATGTTGCCCAGACTATTTTATCTTTTATAGTTAGAACTTTTTTCATTAAAGTGTTTGGAGAAAAATTACTTGGTCTAGATAGTTTAATGATAAATGTTTTAGCAATGCTATCAATAGCAGAACTTGGTATTAGTAGTGCTATTAGTTATAGTTTATATAAGCCTCTTGTGGATAAAGATAAGAAAAAGATTAATGCTTTTATGTCTTTTTATAGAAGAGTTTATAGTATTATTGGATTAGTTGTTATAGTTATTGGGATTATTCTATCTTTCTTTTTAAAGAACATTGTTGGTAATTATAATTATAGTTATTTATATGTTGTATATTTTATTTATTTGTTAGATACAGCTTCTTTATATTTTATTTCTTATAAAGAGATATTACTTATTGCGGATCAGAAGAATTATAAGGAATTTAGAATTAATTTTATTTTTAAATTAGTTTTATATTTGTTACAGCTAGTAGTTATTATTTTTTATCCAAATTATATAGCATATTTATTAGTAATGTTATTTAGTAAATTTGGAAATAGATTAGTTGTTAATAGATATATTAGTAAGTATTATAGTGATATTGATTTCCATTCTAAGAATAAGTTGTCTAAGAATGATATAGATGTTGTTAAAAAGAATGTATATGGTATTTTCTGTTTTAAAGTTGGGGATTATGTTATTAATTGTAGTGATAATATTATCATATCTTCAATGATTAATTTAGTTGTAGTAGGTATATATACTAATTATTTATCTATTACGACAATACTTAAGACAATTATTCGAAATATATTTAATGGTGTTACAGCAAGTTTTGGTAATTTATCTGTAGAGGGAAATAAGAAAGCGGAAAAGAATGTTTTTAATATTATGGTCTTTATTGGCTTTGTTGTTTCGGGATATGTTACGATATGTTTTTTAAATTTAATTAATCCATTTATTAAAGTGTGGTTAGGTAAAAAGTATGTTCTTCCTTATATTTCAATGGTTATTATTTGTATTAATTTTTATTTGATGTGTAATCAAATACCTTTAGATACTATAAAAGAGGCATATGGTTTTTATAATAAAGATAGATATATACCTCTTATTCAGGCTTTTATTAATATTTTATTTTCAATATTACTAGCTTATTATATTGGTTTTAATGGTGTAATATTGGGAACGGCGATTAGTTATTTGACGACTGTTTTTTGGAATAAGCCTTATATGATATTTAAATATATATTTAAGGAATCACCTTTAAAGTATTATTTGAATTGTATATTTAGTTGTATGGTATTAGTTGTTATATATTTAGTTGATTTTTATGTTTTAAGTAAATTGAATCTTAGTATTAATTTAGTTAATTTAATAATAAGTGGTATTATTGTTAGTATTATATATGTCGCTATTATTTCAATAGTTTACTTTAATAAAAGAGAATTTAGGTTCTGTTTAAATAGTGCTAAAAAAATATTATTAAAAAAATAGGAGTTGAGGTATGAATATTTTATATTGTTTAAACGATGGATTTGTTCCACAAGTAGGTGCTGCTATAGCATCTGTTTGTGAGAATAATAAGAAAGCTAAAAAGATACATTTTTATTTGTTATCTTATGGTATTTCTTTAAAGAATAAAAAGAAGTTGAGAGCACTTTCTTCTAGATATAAGAGAGATATTGATATTTATGAGGTTGATGATTTATCAGAATATTTTACTTTTGATTTTGATACGCATGGTTGGAATAAGGTAATATTGGTTAGATTGTTAATGGGTGAAATATTACCTAAGCATATGGAGAGGGTTATTTATTTAGATGGAGATACAATTGTAAGGGGAGATTTAACTTCTCTTTGGAATTTTGATTTAAATGGTAAAACTCTTGGTATGAGTGCGGAACCTACTATTGATAAAACAAGAATTGTTTCTTTAGATATCGATGGATATCCTTATTATAATTCGGGAGTTTTATTAGTAGATTTAAAGAGATGGAGAGAAATAAAGGCTTCCAGAAAAATCTTTGATTATTATAAGGCTCATGATGGTAATTTGTTTGCAGCAGATCAAGATGCTATTAATGGAGCTATGAAGGGAGAAATTGTTACTATTTCTCCTAAGTATAATTTTTATAATATTTATTATCAATATCCTTATAAGTTCTTAAAGAAACAGATGGAACCTTTAGATTATATTTCTAAGGAAGTGTTTGATGATGCTGTTAAGAATCCAGTAGTTATTCATTATTTGGGTGAAGAGAGACCTTGGAGAGCAGGAAATACTCATAAGTATAAAAAAGATTATCTTAAATATTTAGGTCTTACTGATTGGAAAGATACTCCTATGGAAAAGGGATGGGGATTGTATTTTGTTTGTTGGAATATATTTAATTTTGTTACAAAACCTTTTCCAGGATTGAGATTAAAGATAATTAATGGATTAATTCCTACTTTTATGAAAATTAGAAAAAAGAAATTAAAAAAATAAAAATGATTTATTCATTTTTATTTTTTAATAGTTTTATTTCTTCTACTAAATGATGGGATGCTCTTTTTTCTTCAGGAGGTAATTTCATATAATCTCCATAAAGACGAGTTAGATAGCTATCATAGTCTTTTGGAATATTAAATTGTTTTCCTTCGAAGGGATGAGTTATTATATCATCTATTATATCTCTTGGAGTTATTTCTTTTAGTAAATAAGCTCCACCATAGTTTATTATGTTATTTGTTTTCTTTTTGTTTTCTTTATTTAATATTGAAAAATATCTTTTTTTGGCATAATCTATTGAATAGAATAAAGAGTTAAATTTAATTATGGAAAAGATTATTTTCTTTATTCCTTTGGATGCAAATGTAAAGTGTTGTTTATGGGCAATAATTGTTTTGTAATAGAATACTTTACAATAAGTTAAGAAAGATATTATTTTGTTTTCACTAATTTTATCCATAGGGAATATATCTATCCATACTCCTTGTTCTTCTTTAGGATAGGGATTAGTTTGTTCTTTAAAGATAGTTCCTTTTCTTCTTAACTTTGATAAAGGAAGTCCATATTTATCATCTGTTTCTAGAGACTGAAAATAGTATTTGTCAGTATCTAGTTCCTTTTCGTATATTTCTATAAATTTATTATAGTCTTCTCTTGGCATTGCCACGTCTACGTCGTCATCCCAAGGGATAAAACCATTATGCCTAACACAACCTAAAAGGGTTCCTGCTGTTAAGATATATTTAAGATTATGTTTTTTGCAAATTCGATCAAATTCTATTAGGATATCATATTCAATTTCTTGCAGTTCTTTTAGTATATCATTGTTTGTACTACTCATTTTTTCCTCCTAGTTCCTTTTTAATTATTATATCATATTTTGTCTTGGTTGTGTATTTTTTTATTAATATATGGATTATTGTTTAAATGTTTGGTATAATTTTATATAGGAAATGGTGTGTTTATTATGGGAAAAAATAGTATTCATTCTTTTGTTGTTTTAGCGTATAAAGAGAGTAATTATTTAGAGGAATGTATTAAGTCAGTTATGAATCAGAGTTATGAAAGTGGAGTTGTTATTGCTACTACTACAGATAATAAATATATTAGAAATATAGCTAAGAAATATAATTTAGATGTTATTGTAGGAGAGCATACTAGTATAGGGGGAGACTTTGATTTTGCTGTAAATAGTGGTAATACAGAGCTTGTTACGGTAGCACATCAGGATGATATTTATGATTATGATTATGCTAGTAGAGTAGTTTCTAAGTATTTGAAGAATAAGAATGCTTCTATTATTTTTACAGATTATTATGAGATAAGAGATGAGAAGAAAGTAAATAGTAATTTGAATTTAAAAATAAAGAGAGTGTTATTATTTCCTTTGAGATTTAATTGTTTAGGTAAGTGTAAGTTTTTTAGAAGATGGGTAATACGTTTTGGAAATGCTATTTGTTGTCCTGCTGTTACATTTGTTAAGAAGAATTGTCCTGATAGTGTTTTCGAATGTGATTATCAGTGTAATGTTGATTGGTATGCTTGGGAAAAATTGAGTAGATTAATGAAATCTTTTGCTTTTGTTAATAGTAAATTAATGGGACATAGGATATCTATAGAGAGTACAACTACAGATATTATTAGACAGGGTATTAGAACAAGAGAAGATTATGATATGTATATTAAGTTTTGGCCTAAGTTTATAGCAAAGATGTTTACGAGAGTATATAAAAATAGTGAAAAATCTAATAATATGGGAGGATAGTAATGAATAGAGATTTGTGTGGTAAAATTGTTAGATTTTTTTTGAATTTGTTTCATATTAGGGTTAGTGATAAGAAAGAACATTTGTTAGTGCAAATATTTAATTTTTGTATTGTTGGTGGTATTGCTACAGTTATAGATTTTGTTTTTTTGTATTTGTTTAGAGATGTAGTAAAACTTCCTTTGTTAGTTTCTAATACTTTATCATTTACTATTTCGTTTTTGTATAATTATTGGGCTAGTATGACTTTTGTTTTTGATGTAGATGAGAATAAGAGTAAGAAGAAGAACTTTGTTTTGTTTTTAGTTTTTAGTTTAATAGGACTAGGTATTAATAATTTTTTAGTTTGGTTTGTTACAGAGAAGATGAATGTATATTATATGTTATCTAAGGTTATAGCAACGATATTTGTTATGATATTTAATTTTGTTACAAGAAAAAAATTTTTAGAATAGGTGAGGTTATGAAAATATTAGTTACTGGTGGGGCTGGTTATATTGGTAGTCATACTTGTGTGGAACTTCTTAATAGTGGTTATGATGTAGTTGTTCTTGATAATTTGGTTAATTCTAAGAGTAGTGTTATTGATAATATTAAGAAGATTACTGGTAAAGAATTTACTTTTTATTATGGTGATGTTAGGGATAAGGAATTTCTTTCTGATGTTTTTGATGATAATGATATAGATGCTGTTATTCATTTTGCAGGGTTAAAGGCTGTGGGTGAGTCAGTAGAAAAACCTATTGAATATTATCAGAATAATTTAGATAGTACTTTAGTTCTTCTTGATGTTATGAGAGATCATAATGTTAAAAAAATAATATTTAGTAGTAGTGCTACAGTATATGGGGGTAATAATAAAATGCCTTTAAAGGAAGATAATCCTATTGGGGGTACTACTAATCCATATGGTACTAGTAAATTCTTTATTGAACATATATTAAATGATGTTAGTATTGCTGATGGTGATTTTAGTATTGTTATTCTTAGGTATTTTAATCCTATTGGTTCACATAGTAGTGGGCTTATTGGGGATAATCCTAATGGTATTCCAAATAATTTGATGCCTTATATTTGTAAGGTTGCGGTAGGGGATTTGGAGTGTTTAAATATTTGGGGTAATGATTATCCTACTGTTGATGGTACGGGTGTTAGGGATTATATTCATGTTGTTGATTTGGCTAGAGGACATGTCAAGGCTTTAGATAAGGTGTTTAATTCTAAGGGTGTTAGTGTTTATAATCTTGGTACTGGTAAGGGTACTAGTGTATTAGAGATAGTTAAGGCTTTTAAGGAGGTAAATGGTGTTGATATTCCTTATGTTATTAAAGATAGGCGTGAAGGGGATATAGCAGAGTGTTATGCTGATGTTAGTAAGGCTTATAAGGAATTAGGTTTTAAGGCAGAGTATAATATAAATGATATGGTAAGGGATAGTTATTTGTTCTATAAGAATAATAAATAGTTGTGTTTTTCTTTAATAAATGTTAAGATAGTATAGTTATTTTTTGGAGGTTATTATGAAGGCGTTAATATTAAATTCAGGTTTAGGTAGTAGAATGGGAGATTTGACTAAAAAACATCCTAAGTGTATGACAGAATTATTAGATAATGAAACTATTGTTAGTAGGCAGTTAAGACAGTTATCTCTCTTAAATATTAAAGATGTTGTTATGACTGTTGGTTATTATGATGATGTTTTAAGAGATTATTGTGATAGTTTGAATTTAGATCTTTCTATTACTTATGTTAAAAATCCTATATATAGAGATACTAATTATATATATTCTATTTATTGTGCTAAAGATTATTTAGTTGATGATATTATTTTAATGCATGGTGATTTAGTTTTTGATGATAGGGTTATTCCTTCTTTATTAAAAGAAGAAGATAGTTGTATGACTGTTAGCTCTACTTTGGAGCTTCCAGAAAAGGATTTTAAGGCTGTTATTAGGAATGATAAAATTGTAGAAGTTGGTATTAATTGTTTTGATGATGCTTTGGCAGCACAGCCTTTATATAAAATTAATAAAAAAGATTGGTTATTATGGTTAGATAATATTATTAAGTATTGTGATAATAACGAGAGAAAGTGTTATGCAGAGAATGCTTTTAATGAAATAAGTGATAAGTGTCTTATTTATCCTTATGATGTTAAAGATATGCTATGTATGGAAGTTGATAATCCTAGTGATTTAGAAAACGTAAAAAGTAGATTGGAGAAGTTAAATGATGGAGAAAAATAAGATTGTATATATGAGTATGTCTACTGATGTTATTCATGGAGGACATATTGCCATAATAAATAAGGCTAAAAAATTAGGTAAGTTAATGATTGGTGTTTTAACTGATGAAGCTGTTGCTAGTTATAAGAGATTTCCTTTAGTGCCTTATGAAGAGAGAAAGATATTATATGAAAATTTAGATGGGGTATATAAAGTTGTTTGTCAAAAGGAACTTAGTTATAAGAAGAATCTTCTTAAGTATAAGCCTGATTATGTTGTTCATGGTGATGATTGGGTTACGGGGTATCAAAAGCCTATTCGAGAGGAAGTAATTGAAACTTTAAAAACTTATGGTGGTAAGTTAGTAGAATTTCCTTATTCTGTTAATAAGAGCTATCAAGATATTGAGAATAGGGCTAGGTATGAATTGTCTTTTCCTGATTTTAGGAGAAGTAGATTAAAGAGAGTATTGGATATGAAGGGGTTAGTTACGGCTATGGAAGCTCATAGTGGCTTAACTGGTCTTATTGTTGAAAAGACAACTGTTCCTACAGAAAATGGGGGACAGAAACAGTTTGATGCTATGTGGATTAGTTCTTTGTGTGATTCTACAGAAAAAGGAAAACCTGATATAGAGTTAGTTGATATGACTTCTCGTTTTAGAACTATTGATGATATTATGGAAGTAACTACTAAACCAATTATTTTTGATGGTGATACTGGTGGATTAAAGGAGCATTTTGTATATACTGTTAGAACTCTTGAGAGAATGGGCGTATCAATGATTATTATTGAAGATAAAATGGGATTAAAGAAGAATTCTTTATTTGGAACAGAGGTTAAACAGGTTCAAGATAGTATAGATAATTTTAGTCTTAAGATAAAAGCTGGTAAGGCTGCTCAAAAGAGTAAGGATTTTATGATTTGTGCTAGAATTGAGAGCTTAATATTAGAACAAGGTGTGGAAGATGCTTTAAATAGAGCTTTTGCTTATGTTAAGGCAGGAGCAGATGCTATTATGATTCATAGTAGGAAGAAAGAACCAGATGAAATCTTTGAGTTTGTTTCTAAGTTTAGAAAGAAAAATGCTACTACTCCTTTAGTAGTTGTACCTACATCTTTTAATTCTGTTACAGAAGAGGAATTTAAGAAAAGAGGAGTTAATGTGGTTATTTATGCTAATCAGATGATAAGAGCTGGTTTCCCTGCAATGCAAAATGTATGTAAAAAGATATTAGAGAATCATCGTGCTAAGGAAGTTGATGATGAGTGTATTTCAATTAAGGAAATTATTACTTTAATTCCTGAGGATTATTAATATGCATAAAATAATTAGTGTAGATAATAATTATCTTGAATTAGATAAGTATATTAAAGATAATAAGATTGATAATTTATTTGTTGTATGTTTAAAGTCAATAGATAGATTAAATATTTCTAAGTATTTAAAATCTTTAGATATTAAAATTACATATTTTAATGATTTTAATCCTAATCCTTTATATGAGTCTGTATGTGTAGGTGTTAAGGAATATTTAAAGAGTGGAAGTAATACTATTTTAGCGGTTGGCGGTGGTAGTGCTATTGATGTTGCTAAGTGTATTAAGTTATTTTCTAGTCTTGATCATAATAAAAATTATTTAGAACAAGAATATAAAGATAATAATTCTTCATTAATTGCAATGCCTACAACTGCTGGTACGGGAAGTGAAGCTACAAGATATGCAGTTATATATTACAATGGAGCTAAGCAATCTATTACTAGTGATAGTTGTATTCCTGATGTTATTATATTTGATTCTTCAGTTTTAGATACTTTACCTTTAGAAGGAAGAAAAGCTACTGTATCTGATTCATTTAGTCATTCAATTGAGTCAATGTGGTCAGTTAATTGTAATGAAGAGAGTAAGAGTTATGCTAAGGAAGCTATTAAATTAATTGTTAATAATATGGATAAGTATTTTAGTGGTGATAGTAGTGTTAATAGTGATATGTTTAGGGCTTCTTATTTAGCGGGTAAGGCAATTAATATTACACAGACAACTGCTGGTCATGCTATGTGTTATAAGTTAACTAGTTTATATGGTATTAAGCATGGACAGGCTGCTATTCTTGTTAATTCAGAATTGGTTCCATTTATGTATAATAAGGGATTAAAAAAAGAAATTGATGATATTAGTAATATAATTGGATGTAGTAATTTAGGAGATTATTTGAAAGATTATGTATCAAGATTGGGATTATATGATGTTTCTATTAATTATGATGATATAGCTGAGTTAGTTAATTCAGTTAATGTTACGAGATTAAAAAATAATCCTATTAAGTTAGAAAAAGAAGATATTAGAGAAATATATTTAAATTTATTTGGAGAAATTGAAAAGAGGAAAAGTAATGGAAGTAAGAGAATTAGTAAAGTCTATAGGAGCTGATTTTTATGCTGGAGTTCCAGATTCTTTATTAAAGCCTTTGTGTAATTTTTTAATGAAGGAATATGGAATAGATAAAAATCATCATATTATTGCTGCTAATGAGGGTAACTGTGTCGCTGTTGCTGCTGGTTATCATTTAGCTACAGGAAAAGTTCCAGTTATTTATATGCAAAATAGTGGTGAGGGTAATATTGTTAATCCAGTTATGTCTTTACTTAACGATAAGGTATATGCTATTCCAATGATTTTTATTATAGGATATAGAGGAGAACCAGGAGTACATGACGAACCGCAACATATTTATCAAGGGGAAATGACTCTTAAATTGTTAGAGGATATGGATATCGAATATTATGTAGTTGATAAGGATACTACTGCTTGTGCTATTAATAATGCTATGAATAAATTTAAAAAAGTATTAGAAAAGGGTAAAGATGTTTCTTTTGTTATTAAAAAGGGAGCATTAGAGTATTCAGAGAAAGTTACTTATAAGAATGATTTTGTAATGTCTAGAGAAGATATTATTAAGCATATTGTTAAGGTAAGTGGAGAAGATCCTATTATTTCTACTACGGGTAAAGCTAGTAGAGAATTGTTTGAGATTAGAGAAGCTAATAAGCAAGGACATATGTATGATTTTTTGACTGTTGGTTCAATGGGTCATTCTTCTTCTATTTGTTTAGGAGTTGCTATTAATAAACCTGATAAGAAAGTATGGTGTATTGATGGTGATGGAGCATGTTTAATGCATATGGGAGCTATGGCAGTAATTGGTTCAGTTAAGCCAAGTAATATGGTACATATTGTTATTAATAATGGTGCTCATGAGACTGTTGGGGGATTACCTACGGTAGCTTCAAATATAGATCTTGTTGCAATCGCTAAGGCTTGCGGTTATGAGAAATATGTGAGTGTTAGTAATTTTAGTGAGTTAGATAAAGAACTAGAGAAAGCTAAAGACAATAAGTGTTTAACATTTATAGAAGTAAAGAGTTCTTTGGGTTGTAGAGAGGATTTAGGAAGACCTACTACGACAGCTATAGAAAATAAAGATAATTTTATGAAGTATTTAAAAAAGTAATTGAATAAGATTACTTTTTTTGTTATATTAGTTTATAGAGGAGTATAGTTATGAAAATAAATTATCTATTGTCAATTATTTTTTTAATTATTTCTTTTTTATTGTTAGAAAAAAAGAAAAGTAAATTAAATATTATTCATAGTGTTATTTTTTCTATCTGTTTATTGTTTTGTTATCAGACAGTAGTAGTTTATTTTTTAGGATTTATAGGTAGTTTAGTTTATTATAGTATTATTAATTATTTAGTTGGTTTTATTATTTTATTTATTTGTTATAAGAAAAAAAGAATTCAGAAGTATTCTTTGGATAAGAAGGAATTGTTATTATTTGTTTTTGTTTTATTGTCTTCTATTATAGTTTGTTTTATTAAATTTAGGGGCTTTAGTGTTATTAATTATCATTCTGATGATAGTTCTATTCATTATAGGACTGCTTACTGGTTTAGTAAAGAATTAGTATGTTTATTTAGAGCGAGTAGTAAGGATTTAGTATATAGTTTGGGTAGTTTTATACCTATGAATTATATTAATGGGGGATTCTTTTTAAAGTTATTTAATTTTACTTCTTTATATAGAGTTTATATGATATATGATTCTTTTTGTTATGTGTTATATTCTTTATTATTTTTAGTTATTATTAAGAAAATATTAAAGAAAAGAAAGAGTATTTATTATTATCTTATTGTAATGATATATATGTTGGGATTTCCTTTAAATAATTTGTTATTTGGTTTTGGTTATTTGGGATTAGGGGTTATGTGTGTAGAGTTACTGTATTATATTTTTTATAGTATAAAAGATAATTTTAAGAGTAATAAATATTTTAAAATGTTATTAATATTTATGGTTAGTTTTTCTTTATTTTATTCTTATTATTTATTCTTTCCATTTGTATATTTATCTTTGTTTATATATTATATTTTTATATTTAAAAAAGATATTAAGAATATTATTTTATATACAGCAGTTACTTTAGTTATTCCTTTTGTTATTGGATCAGTATTCTTTATTGTTCCTATGATTACATCTTCTAATATTATGAATGCAATTGGGGGATGGGGACTTATATATAATAATATAACTCCTATGTTTTTGTTTTGTTTTAGTTTTTTATATGTTTTATATAGAAAGAGTAAGAATAAAAAAGATGATAAAGATTATTTTATAATTAGTTATTATTGTTTAATAGGATATATATTTATATTTATGATATTATATGTATTTAAAATATCTGAATTATATTATTTCTATAAATTATTCTATATTTTTTGGTTTTATATAATTATATATTTTGATAAGTATATTATTAAAAAAGATAGTTTATATTATTATATTTATTTGGTAATAATAATAGGAATGATATTTATATTTATGCTTCCTTATAATAAAGTATCTTCTTTATTAAATAGGGTATCTATTTATTATTATAATTCTTATTATAGTACGGATAGGTATTATAGATTTAGAAAAAAAGAATTAGATATTGTTGATAAGGCAGTTAAATATAATAGTATTTGTAAATATGATGATACTTTTTTATCGATTGGTAGTATTGAGAAGAATTCTTGGTATTATGCAATTGTAGGAAGTGTTCCTACAATTGGACGTCAGGGTAAGAATAGAAAGATGCTATATAATCGTAGTGTTGATTTTGCTACTTGGGATAATATGGATAATTATAAGTGTATTGTTATATTTAAAAAAGATTTTAATATTATATATGATTCTTCTAAATATAAGGAATTGTATTCAAATGATGATGGGGTTATTTTAATGAAAAAAGTTAATTAATATGGTATAATATTATTAGAAAGATGGGATAATGGTGAAGAATGTTTTTATTATTGGTTCAAGAGGATATAAGGCTAAATATGGTGGTTGGGAAACTTTTGTTACTAGTTTAGTTGATAATTATAATGATAAAGATACAAAGTTTTATATTAGTGAATACACTAATGATAAGAATAAAAAAGTATATAGTGTTAGTGATAATATTTTAGTTTTTCCTATTTATGTAGGTAATTATAAGAGTGCTACGATGTTTATTTATACAATTAAGGCTTTTAAGTATTGTTATAATTATATAAAAGATAATAAGATTGATAATAGTTATTTATATGTATTGGGACTAAAGTTATTTAATTATTTAAAAAGATATAGAAATAAATTAAAAGATTTGGGAATAGTTACTTTAGTTAATCCTGATGGATTAGAGCATGAAAGAAGTAAGTGGAGTTATCCTGTTAAGAAGTTTTTCTTAGCTAGTGAAAGACTTATGTTAAATAATTGTGATAAGATTATTTGTGATGCTAAGGGAATAGAAAAATATGTTGTTAATAAATATCCTAAATTAAAGAATAAGGTTTCTTATATAGCGTATGGCTGTAATGAAGTAGATTTAAAGAAAGTAAAAGAAGAGGATATATTAGATAAGTATTCTTTAGAGAAAAATAAATATTGTTTAGTAGTGGGAAGATGTGTTCCTGAGAATAATTTGGAATTAGTTATTAATGATTTTATGAAGAGTAGTACTGGTAAGGATTTAGTTATTGTTACTAATATTACTGGTAGTAAGTACTATAATGAACTTGTTAAGAGAACTAATTGTTTAGTTGATAAGAGAATTAGATTTATTGATGGTGTTTATGATGTTATAGAATTGTCTGTTATTAGAAAAAATGCTTTTTTATATATTCATGGGCATTCTGTTGGGGGAACTAATCCTAGTTTAATTGAAGCTCTTAGTTTAACTAATATTTGTGTTTTATATGATGTTTGTTTTAATAGAGATGTTGGGTTAGATTCTTGCTTGTATTTTAAAGAAGATGGAGATTTAACTAACATAATTAATAATTATAAGGAATTAGAAAAGAAAGAAAGTAGTATGGGGAAGAAAGCTAAGGAGATTATTAGTAATAATTTTACTTGGGAAATAATTGTTAATAAGTATAAAAAAATATTTAAGTAGGTGAATTATGGAAGAAAAAAAACAGAGTTTTTTGTATAAATATTTTTTTTCAAAGATAGAGAAGTTTCTTTATTTATCTAAGAAAGCTATATATTTTGCTTGGTATAGACATCATTTTTTAATACCTCCTAGAGTTTTAGTAAAATATATTAGATCTTTTGTTGTGGCTTTAAAAAGAGGAAATGGTACTTCTAATTTGTTTACAAGTCAGTCTTCTTATTTGAAATGGTTAGATAGTGAAGTAGAGAAAGAAGTTCTTAGTAAAGATTTTAAATATAAACCTTTATATAGTTTTATTATTCCTACTTATAATGTTTCTTCCGAATTACTTAGTGAATGTTTAGATAGTGTTCTTAGTCAGGGATATGATAATTTTGAGATATGTATTTGTGATGATGCTAGTAGTTTGGATGAGACTATTAAGACATTAAAGGAATATGAAGAAAAAGATAAGAGAATTAAAGTAAAATATAGAAAAAATAATGGTATGATCAGTAAGGCTAGTAATGATGCTATTAGTATGGCTAAGGGTGATTATATAGTACTTGTTGATAATGATGATGTTATTGATAAGAATAGTTTATATTATTTTACGGAAGTATTAAATAGAGATAAGAGTATTGATTTTATTTATAGTGATGAGGATAAGATAGATTTTAAGGGTAAATATATGGAACCTCATTTTAAGCCTGATTATTCTCCTGATACATTAATGGGTGTTAATTATATTTGTCATTTGTCTTGTATTAGAAAGAGTTTAGTTGATAGTGTTGGCGGTTTTAGGAGTGAATATGATGGAAGTCAGGATTATGATTTGTTTTTGCGTGTGTTAGAAAAGACTGATAAGGTATATCATGTTGATAAGATTTTATATCATTGGAGACAGACTAGAACTAGCACTGCTGGTTATTTGGGTAATAAGAGTTATGCTTATATTGCGGGAAAGAAAGCGATAGAAGATGCTTTAAAGAGAAGGGGTACTAAGGGAGAAGTACTTGATAATCCAAGAGTAAGTACTTATTTGGTTAGGTATGAAAATGATAATGAACTTGTTAGTATTATTATTCCTATAAAAGATAAGAGTAGTATTACGAGAAGATGTATTGATAGTATTTATAAAAATAGTACTTATAAGAATTTTGAAATAGTATTAGTAGATAATAATAGTAGTGAAAAAGAAACTTTTGAGATGATTAAAGAGTATGAGGATAAGTATGATAATTTTAAGTCTATTAGATTAGAGTGTGAGTTTAATTATTCTTATATTAATAATGAAGCTGTTAGGGTATGTAAGGGAGATTATTTGTTATTTTTAAATAATGATACAGAAGTAATTAGTAATGATTTTATTGAATATATGTTAGGTTATGCTAGATTATCTCATGTTGGATGTGTAGGTATTAAATTGTTATTTCCTGATAAGTTAGTACAACATGCGGGAGTAGTATTAGGCTTTGGCGGTGTAGCAGGACATATATATGTTGCTAATGGATATCAGGATAATGGTCTTTTTGGTAGATTAGTAATGCCTTATAATTATACAGCTGTTACGGCAGCGTGTATGATGGTTAGTAAGAAGAAGTTTTCTTCTGTTAAGGGTTTTGATGAGAATTTAAAAGTTGCTTTAAATGATGTAGATCTTAATATGAAATTATTAGATAAGGGTTATTATAATGTCTGTTTATCTAATGTAGAGATGTTTCATTATGAGAGTAAGAGTAGGGGTTATGAAGCTTCTAGTGATAATCATAAGCGATTTCTTAAGGAACAGGAATATATGAAAAATAAGTGGGGTAAAGTATTAGATAGAGATAAATTCTTTAGTAAAAATAATTTTTAGGAGTTAGTTATGGTTAGAAAAAGAAAGAAAAAGAGAAGAATTAATAAGAGTGGAAAGCTATTAGTATTAGTATTTATTCTTTTGTTATTAGTACTATGTTATTTTGGTAAAAATTATTTTTCTAAGGAAAGTATATTGAAAGTAGATAAAACGATTAATTTAGATAAAATTAAAAGTAATTATAGTCATTATGTAATAGTTAATAAGGATATAGATTTAGTTAATAGTAAAAGAGAAAAAATAGGTAGTGTAAAGAAAGATAGCGAAATAGTATTAGATGATGATTATGATATAAAAGATGAATATTATAAACTATTAGGTAGTGATTATTATATTAAGTATAATAGTGTTAGTAAAATAGATAATTTAAAAGAACTTGGTCATAATGAATATAGTAGCTATAAGAATTATGTTTCTTATGATAAAGTTGTTACTAATGATAAATATGATTTATATGTTAATGGTAATAAGTATTATTCTTTATTTAATAGTGGAGAATATGAGATATTAATTAAAGATGATGATAAATATGGAATAGTATTTAATGATAGATTAGTTTATATAAATAAAGATGATGTTAAGGAAATAAAAGATTATAATCATGATGTATCAGTTCTTATTTCTTTACCAGTTTTAAATTATCATTATACTGTTAATAGAGAAGCTGGAGAGTTAAATGAATGTACACAAGTTATTTGTATGGAAGATAAACAAGTAGAAGAAGAGGTTAAATATTTATATGATAATGAATATTATGCTATGACAATGAGAGATGTTTATTTGTTTGTAACTGGCAAAGTAAAATTTCCTAAAAAAAGTGTTGTTATTACTATTGATGATGGATGGTACTTACCTAGAATGATTAGTATATTAGAAAAGTATAAAAAAGTTGGAACATTGTTTTTAATTGGTAGTTTAGCTAGTCCTAATGATTATAGTTCAGCTTATTTAGAAATACATTCTCATTCTTGGGATATGCATACTCCAGGTGTATGTAGTGGTTCACATGGTGGAGCTATATTGTGTTGGGATAAAGATAAAGTACTTGAAGATTTAAAAAAGAGTAGAGAGAGTTTAAATAATACGACAGTATATTGTTTTCCTTTTTATGAATATAATGATAAAGCAATAGGATATTTAAAAGAAGCGGGTTTTGAAATGGCTTTTATAGGGGGAGATAAAAAGGTACATGTTGGAGATAATTTGTATAAACTAAATAGATATGAATTAGTTAATTATACAGATATAAACACTTTTATAGGTTATGTATCAAACACTTAAATTTTTTGTTGCATTTTATTTTAAAGATTGCTATAATTAGTATAGAATGATATGGAGGAATTATTGATGGATAATAATAAAAAAGTTCAAAATGATAATGATAGAAAAAAGATAACATATGTTGCAATTGCAATTCTCGTTTTAATGATTACAACAACAGGAGCTACTTATGCATGGTTAGCAATTGGCGCTACTTCAGCAAATTCAATGACTGGTACGGTTGCTAGTGCTGCTTTAAACTTTCAGTTAGGAAGTAGTAATAATACAACTTCTGGTGTTCCTTCACAAGTGGCACCAGTTAGCCCTTATGCATCAGATCCAATGGTTCCACAAAGAGATTATTATAGTTCAACAAATGTTTTACAAAAAGCAGTTACAGGAGTTCATCCTACAGGCGTTAGTGGATCTACTGTATATCAATGTGTTGATTCTAATGCTAACGTAGTTTGTAAGGTATATACATTTACAATACGAAATAATTCAACTGCTACAGCTGTAGTTAATGGAAGAATATGGTTTGCTAATGCACCAACTAATTTAAAGTGGGCACTTATGACTAGTGGAACTGCTGTTTCAGTAACGGCTTCGAATACCGCAGGAAATGTTAGAAGTCCTAAGACAGCAGCTAGTTGTACTACTAGTACTGCTACATCAGATAATGATTGTTGGTTTGCAATAAGTAAGTCTTTGGTTCCAAGTGGTGGAGCAACTCTTGCATCTGCTGCATCGGGTTCATACCAACAATATTGGTTAGTGTTCTGGATTCATGAAACAGAAGCAGTTCAAACAGATAGTGGTACTTGGACAGCATCAATTGAGTTTACATCATCTGATGGTAAGGGTATTACTTCTACTATCGTTTCGTAATTTAAGTATATCTAATGATATACTTTTTTTTTGGTTTATGTTATAATTTCATTGTAGGTGATAAGATGAGATTAAATAATAAGGGATTTAGTTTAGTAGAAGTTTTAGCAGTTGTAGTAATATTAGGTGTATTAGTTGTTATAATGATACCTGCTGTTAATGATGTTATTAAAAAAAATAGAGAAAATAATCTTAAAGATTTGAAGGAATCTATTATTAGTTCTGCTAAGTTGTATGTATCTGATAATCGTTATAATATTAAGCTATCTGAATCTTGCGATAATAATCCTAATGGAACGGTTGGGGTTGCTAGTATAGATGGACAAGCTGTTGCTGGTTTAATTTTCCTATTTGCTTTAAATGAAAAGGGGTATTTGTCTAGTAGTAAAATAGTTAATCCAAACGATAAAAAAGAACTTGATTTACAGAGTTATGTCAAGTTTGAGTTCGATTGTAAAAAGAGAGAATATGTTTATTATCCTTTTTCCAACACTGGAGAATGTAATGTTGTATCGAGTTATAAATATAGTTGTTTAAAATGGAAATAAAAAATCCATTTTTTTTTGAAGAAAATAAGATTTTTACTTTACATATTTTAATAAATATTTTATAATTAGGTTAGCATAGTATCTCTTCGTTAAGATGCTATGGCAAAGAAATAGAATCTTAATGAAGAAAGTGGAGGTGAAATTATGCAAAGCAAAGATAGAACATATCAAGTAGTCGCAATAGTAGGACTAATAGTAGGTGTTATGGCATTAACAATTGGTTTCGCTGCATTCACAACTACATTAACAATCGAATCAGCTGCTGATGTTACTCCAGCATCTACCACACTAGATGTAGTATTCTCATCAAGTAGCAGCAGTGTTGCTACAAATGCACCAACAGTAACTCCTTCAGGAGCAACAGGAGCAACTGGAGGTACAGCTACATTGACTGGAACAAGAGTATCTGGAATAGTTGCTCATTTTACACAACCTGGACAAACTGTTACATATGACTGGTATGTATACAATAACAGTGCGTATACAGCATACTTAAATGAAATTAAATTTAATACTGTTTCAGGATCAAATCCAGCATCATTTAAGGTATGTCAAGCTAAGACAGGAAGTTCAAATCAAGCAACTAATGATATAGAAACTGCTTGTAATGGAATTACTTTAACTCTTACAGTTCATGGTATTTCTACAACAGCAAGTAAATCTACTTCAGATATGGCTGCTTACAATCCATTAAAAACACTTGATACAAGTAGCAATAAATCTACTGCAATAAGTGTTGCTATTGAATATGCTTCTGGAAGTGCAGTACCTGATGGTGATATCGAAGTTGCGTTTGGAGATATTGAATTAATTTATAAATCAGTTGCACCAAGCGGATCATAATTTTTAATATAACAAACAAAAGCACAATATATTTGTGTATATTGTGCTTTGTTTGATATGTTTTAATAAGATTAGGTAGTTTTATGTAATTTTATTAAAACATATCAAGCACATGGAATGGCAGGTGAAGAAAAGAATGAAAAAGGATGTAGATGCATCAACAACTAAGAAAAAAAGCAAGAGTGATGTTGTAATAACTGAAAAACTAAATAGTGATAGAACAAAAATGGGTTTTTATTATAGTTATGGTTTAAGAGCAATTATGTTTGTTCTATTCTTTGCGTTATTCTTTTCTATTTCAATGGTTTTATTAGTTTCTTCATTGACATTTAGTAGAGCTGAATATATTAATTATAATGAGAAAAGTGCGTTAGATTATAAAGTTAATTTAAAACAAAATGATTTCTATGATGAGAGAGTACTGGGTAAAGATATGATTTATGTTGCTAGTTTGATTGATTCTATAGATACTTTCTTTAATTATGATTTTTATATTGATGAAAAGATGAATATGGACTTTACTTATAGCGTTATTGCAAAATTAAAGATAACTGATGAGGAAGGCTCTAATACATATTTGGAAAAGGATTATGTATTACTTAATAATAAGAGCGCTAAAATGGTTGGAGATAATCATATTAATATTAATGAAAAGGTAAATATTGATTATGGTTATTATAATAATATTGCTAGTGGATTTAAGTCTACTTATGGTATTAATTCTAAGAGTAATCTTATTGTTTCAATGAAAGTAGATAAGAGTAATGGTGATGTTTTAATTACTAATAAGACTAGTACACAGATTATAAATATTCCTTTATCTGAGAGATCTGTAAATATTAAGATGAATTATATTGATATTGATACTAATTCTTCTGTTGTTAGTGAAAGAGAATTTGAGATTAATAATGTTTTATCAATTGTATTTAGTGGTTTATTATTGTTAATAAGTATATACTTTATGTTAAAGTTTATTAGACTTATAGAGAAAAATAGACCTAAGAAAAATAAATTTGATAAATATGTAAGTAAAATATTAAGAGAATATGATAGGCTTATTGTAGAAAGTAAAACGATTATTAGTTTTGATAATTATGAGATAATAAAAGTAAATCGTTTTGAGGAATTATTGGATGTTAGAGATAATTTGAAATTACCTATTAATTATTATGTTGTTACTCCTCATCAAAAGGCTTATTTCTACATTGTAAGTACAAATATTTATTTATTTGTTGTTAAAGAGGTTGATTTAGAAAAATAGTAGGTGATACTATGACAATTAAGAAATCCTATCTTAGGATAGAAATATTTTTGATATTATTATTAATTATTTTGGGTATAAATAGTTTTGTATATAACTTTTTAAGCTTATTAAATAGTTATATGATTGTTGTTTTTCTTTTAGTAGCGCTAGTTATATTCAAAATCTTTTTTGGATTTGAAAAGGATAGACATAGGCATACAAAAGATGTAATTATAAACTTATTAATAGAATTGCTATCTTTTTTTATATTGTATTATTTGTTTGGAATAATTATTACTTTTGCTAGAAATGATGGTTATTATTCTTTATATGGATTTACTTTCTTTACCTTAAGAATATTTATTTATATTGTTTTAAGAGAATTTTTCCGATATCAAGTTTTAAATAAGTGTGAGGGAAGTATAATACCTTATGTATTAGCATTTAGTGTGTTTTTGTTATTTGATTTGAGTACTAATATATATTTTTATAGTTTTAGTGATAAGTATAATATTTTTGTGTTTTTTGCTATATATTTTCTTCCTGCTTTATCAAATAATTTGCTTGCAACGTATTTGTGTAAGAAGACTGGTTATAAGCCGGCTATATTCTTTATGTCTGTTATAACTCTATATCCTTTGGTTTTACCGATATTTCCAAATCCTAATAAGTATATAACGTCAATAGTTAATTTTTTGTTTCCTTTGTATTTGTTACATAAGCATTATGATTATTTTAGGAAAGAGAAAGATGATTCTTTAGAGAGGGATTATAAGAAGAGAAATATTCCCTTGTTATTGTTTTGTTTTATAGTTACTGTTATTCTTGTGTTTTTTACATCAGGATATTTTAGTTATCATGCTGTAGCGGTTGCTAGTGATAGTATGCATCCGGCTATAGATAAGGGGGATGTTGTTATAGTTAAAAAAATTAAAGAGAACTATGGTACAATTGAAGTTGGAGATGTTATAGCGTTTTCTTATGGTAATGTTATAGTAGTTCATAGAGTTGTTAATATAGTTCGTGATAGAGGAGAATACTTCTTTTATACTAAGGGTGATAATAATAAAGAAAATGATAACTTTGTAATAAAGGAAGGTATGATAGAGGGAGTTGTGAATACTAGAATTCCGTTTGTTGGGTTCCCGACAGTTTGGTTGAATGAATTATAGAAAAAATGAGAAAAAATATATTATTTTCTCTTTTTTTTTGGTATAATATTTATATTAGGAAGGTAGGCGATAAAATGAAAAAAAGATATATAATTATTCCTTTTGTAATTGTTTTGTTGCTTACTTTAGGTTTCTCTTCTTTTGGAACAAGATTGTTTGTTGATAATATGAGTGTAGTTATTAGGGCTTATAAAGAAGTTAGAGTTACTAATGTTGCTAATCCTACAACATATAGTAGTGGTGTTTCTAAGAGTTATGATTATAATGTTGATAATATTCATGGAACGATTTCTTTACCTAATAGTAATTCTACAGTTACTTATGAAGTTGATGTTACAAATATTGGTAATGTAGAAATTGGAATACTTAGTGTTGTTACTACTGCTAATGGTAATAGTAATGTTTTAGAGGCTGTAATTGATTCTAATGATTATACTGTTGGTACAAAAATTTGTAATAATAATGCTTGTAGTGGTGGTATTACGAAAACGATGAGGGTAACTCTTAAGTATAAGAGTGGGGCTTCTGTTATAAACGGGGATATTAATTTTATTACTACTTTTACTTTTAGTGAAGCATGTACAATTACTTATAGAGCTATTGAGGGTAATTATCCTACAGAAAAACTTGTTGGGGATAGTTTAGTTATTACTCTTGATAGTGGTATTGAAGCAGATGAACTTACTATTTTTACTTCTTCTGGTACTCTTTATATGCTTAATAATCAATATACTTATTCTAATAATGTTCTTACAATTAGTGCTTTAGAGGGAGATACAACGATTTGGTTTAATACTAATAGATGGTATAAGAAATGTAATTCTTCTTCTGAGGATTTGAAGTGTAAGTTAATACAGGCTGAGACTCCTTATGCAGATAATGTTTCTAGTACAAGAGTTAGTTCTTCTTCGGGTATTAATTTTACTAATGTAGCGGGTAATACTAATGGCTTAGGATTATATTATACTGGAAATTTAAGTAAAACTAATGATTTAGATGGTGATGGTACAGGAGAAAGAGTTTATTATTATCGTGGTTTAGTTACTAATAACTTTGTGAGATTTGATAGTTATTGTTGGAGAATTGTTAGAATTAATGAAGATGGTTCAATTAGATTAATATATGCGGGAACTCCTTCAAATAATAGTTGTCCACAGAATGGTTCTAGTAATGTTTATACTACTTCTAGTGCTTATCATTCTGCTACTAACTATAATACTTATGTAGGTTATAGATATGGTAGTACAAATAATTCAAATTATAATCAGGTTCACTCTAATAGTACTAACTCTACTATTAAGGGAAATGTTGATAATTGGTATACTAGTAATCTTTCAGATAGTTCTTCATATTTAGCTGATGAAATATTCTGCAATGATAGATCTTTATCTAGTGGTAATGGTACTAATAGAAATAATACTACTTATGGACCAGGTGGAAGATTTTATTCTAATAGTTCTAGTCAGAGTCCAACGTTTAAATGTGAGCAGGATAACGATAAGTATACTGTAAGTGGGGAAATTGGAAATGGAGCACTTACTAATCCAATTGCTTTACTTACTGCTGATGAAGCTTCTTATGCAGGAATTCCTTATAGTACTTCTACAAGTACAAGTAATACTAGTTATTTATATAGTGGTAATAACTGGTGGACTATGTCACCATCAAGATTCGTTTCTCAGAGTAGTGGTTATCAAACAACGAGATATGCTTATATGTTTGTAGTTAATAGTTATGGTAGAATGGGTAATACGGCTACTAATACAAGTAACAATTATTATATTAGACCAGTTATTAATTTAGCTGCGGGAGTTAGTTATTCAAGTGGGGCTGGTACATATAATAATCCTTATATGGTTAATGGGGTTGTTGAGGAAGAAGAATACGATGATCCAGATTTATATTATGAGTGGTATAGGAATTGTAAGAGTAGTTCCACTAAGTTAAATTGTACAATTATTAGGGTAAATAATCCAAGTGATGATAGTTCAATATCTTTTGCTTCAGCTTCTAGTTCATCTAATGGTAATGGTATGTATTATATTAGTGATTCAGCTAAGACTACTGATTTGAATGATGACGGTGTAGGAGATAGAGTTTATTATTTCCGTGGGGCAGTTACAAATAATTATGTTTTGCTTGGTAATTATTGTTGGAGAATTCTTCGTACAAATGAAGATGGAACAGTTAGATTAATATATGGAGGTACTCCTACAAGTGGTTCTTGTCCACAAAATGGTTCGGCTGCTAATATTGGTAGTAGTGCATTTAATACAAATAATAATGATAATGCTTATGTAGGTTATATGTATGGTACAGCGAGATCTAATAATTATGAAGATACACATAGAAATACTAATAATTCAACTATTAAAACGTTTGTTGATAATTGGTATACTACTAATTTTGCTAATAATTCTGATTATTTAGCTGATGAGGTATTTTGTAATGACCGTTTGGTTTCATCAGGGGTTGGTTATGGTGGATATAATCAGAGTCAGGTTTTATATGCTGGTTATTCAAGAATTAGTAACAATAGTAAGAATCCATCACTTATTTGTGCACAGGCTAATGATAGGTTTACGGTTAGTCCTGATAATGGTAACGGTGCTTTGACGTATCCGATTGGACTTATTACGGCTGATGAATTAATGTATGCTGGTGCTACATATTCAACTGGTAGTACAGCAGCTTCACATTTCTTGTATGTATCTAATACTAGTATGTGGACGATGACACCGGCTGATGATTATACTGATGGATACTTTTATGTTCATTATATGGCTACATATGGTAATATGCGTTTACAAAATAATGTCGCTACAAGTAATACAGTTAGACCAGTTATTAATATAGTATCTTCTGCTATTATAACTAGTGGAACAGGGGTATATAATAGTCCTTATCAATTAGGGTTACCAGAACCTGAATAAAAATATTTTTTGGAAGGAGGCTTATAGTATGAAAAAGATATATTTAATAATTCCGTTTTTAATTATTTGTTTTATTACTATCGGCTTTTCTGCATTGGAACAAAATCTTTTTGTTGATAATATTGGAGTAGTAGTTAGGGCTTACAAACAGGTAAGGATTACTAATATATCTAATCCAGTTTTAAGTAATAATGCTTCTAATGCGTCCTATGATTATAATGTTAAAGATATTGTTGGTAGAATATCTTTACCTAATAGTAGTTCTTCTGTTACGTATGATGTTACTGTTACAAATATTGGTAATGTAGATGTTGGTATATTAAATACAGTGGTTACGGCTAATGGTAATAGTAATATATTAGAAGCTACGATTAATTCTAATGATTATACATTAGGAACAAAAATATGTAATAGTAATAATGTGTGTAATGGTGGAATTAGTAAAACTATTAGAGTAACGATTAAATATAAGAGTGGGGCTTCGGTTATAAATGGAGATATTGATTTTGTAGCTACTTTAAATTTCCAGAATTATTATACGATTACATATAGTGGTTTTGATAATACTACAGGACTTTTAACTGGTATTTTAGAAGGAGATACGACAACTATTACATTTAATAATACTACAGGTATGCCTTCTGATGTTACTGTTGTTGGGGCAACAGGAAGCTTATACATATCAAGCAACTACTAATCCTGATACATCTACTTTAACTTTGTCTAATATTACAGGCAATATTACTATAACGGCTTTAGCTGGTAATGTTGAGGTAATTGATAATGGTGATGGAACTACTACTACTGTTATTGAAAATACTGTTACTAATAGTGATGGAACAGAGACAACAACTACAACAATGGTTAATCAGGATGCAAATGGTAATACAACTTCTTCATCACAAACAACTACGACAACTGGTACTAGTGGTGGGGTAACTACTACCGAAACAACAACAGTTAATTATGATGCTAATGGTGATCAAACATCAGCTACGGAAACGACAACTACAGAAAGTTCTAGTGGTTCTACTGTTACTACAATAAATTATGATGCTGATAATAATCCAACAACGGGAAGTACAGCTAATATTGATTCAAGTGGTAATGTTAATACTCAAGAGACTACTTATAATGCTGATGGGGATCCTGTAGTTACGGGATATAATATTGATACATCTGGTAATAGTAATGGTGGAGAAACCATTTCTAATGGTCTTGAAACTGGTGTATTAGTATTTGATGGACATGATTGGACGGCTACATTAAAAGCAACTATACTATTTAGTGATATAACTCCTGTTAGTACACAATTTCCAATTTTAAATGTTTCTGCTCGTGATGGAAATAATAAGCTTAATGGTGCGTTCTTTTTGGTAACTAGACAGGGTAGTGGTATGGGATCTGCAGTATATGATGAAAATGGTACTCAGCAAAGTACTACGACAAGTAATAATCCAACGTTAAAATGGAGAATTCAAGCATATTCTGATGGTTCTCTTACTAAAGGTATAGATTTTTATTATAAGAATGGTACTACTGCATATTATACGAATAGATTCGGTTCTAAAACTAGTACTTTGACTTTGGTTTACAAGATGTCATTTAATGCTACTGCAAAAACATTAACTACAGAAATATATCAATCTGATGGTACGACCATACTTGCTAAACCAAGGAGTCAAGCTACGTTGTCTTTTCCTAATCAAATGGATGGTATAGATTTTGAAATTGGAAAAGCTGTAAATGTTAGCGGAACACAACTTAAAACTAAAATGGAGATAATATCTTTTGAGGTAGTTAAGTCTTTATAATGTAAAGTGTATAAATAATAATTGATAATAATTATAAAATGATTTATAATTAATTTAAGATATAAGATGATATGGGAGGTGAAATGATATGAAAAGTAAAGATGGAACTTATCGTGTAGTTGCTTTAGTTGGTTTAGTTGTTAGTATTTTAGCTCTTACAATGGGGTTTGCTGCATTTACAACTTCATTAACTATTAGTTCTTCTGCTGAGGTGACTCCAGCTAGTTCAACTTTAAATGTTGTATTTTCATCAGATCCTGATTCTAACGTTACTAATGCTCCTGCTATTAGTTATAATCCAGTATCTGGTGTTCCAACTGCTTCTGCTGCTTCGTTAAATGGTACTACTGTAACTGGTATTAGGGCTAGATTTAATGCACATGATCAATCTGTTACGTATTCTTTTTATGCACGTAATAATAGTTCATATACGGCATATTTAACTGGTATTACATTTAAACCTATAACACAAAATGGAAGTGATTTTAAGACTTGTGCACCTAAAACTGGAGTTACTAATCCTGCAACTGGTGATTTAAGTGGTGCATGTAGTGATATTTCATTAACTGTATCTATGGGAGATGTTTCTTCTACTCATCCTGTTTCTTTGTCTTCTTCTGATGTAGCAAGTCTTCAAGCAAATGATAAGATAATTAATTCAGGTGATTATAAAGTTGTAACAGTTACCATTGCTTATGGACATGCTTATCCAATACCAGATGGTGATTTTACTGCTACTTTTGGTGATATAGAGCTATCATTTAGTTCAGTTGCACCTAGTGCTTAATAAATTTATAATAAATTTAATTGTTATTAATAAATTATAATAGGTGATTATATGTTTGATACCTTTATTCATAAGAGGATAAATATAATATTACTTATTATAATTTTTTTGTTTGTTTTAATTGCCTTAAAAGTATTTTATATACAAGTTATTGATTATAATATGATTAGTAAATTAGCTAATGATTTGTGGAGTAGAAATTTACCTATTGAAGCTGATAGGGGGAAGATTGTTACTAGTGATGGTTTTACTGTTGCTAGTAATTTAACAACTGTTAGTTTAGTTATTATTCCTAATCAAATAGATGATAGTAAGAAAGAAGAAATAGCTAGTAATATTTCTAATATTTTGGGTTGTGATGTTAGTATTATTAGAAAACATTTGGATAAGAATTCTTCTATTGAAAGGGTGCATCCTTATGGAAGGAGATTATCTTATGAAGTTGCTTCTCAGATAGATAGTTTGGGATATGATGGAGTATATTTAGTTAAGGAATCTAAGAGAGTTTATCCATATGATAAATTGTTATGTCATGTTCTTGGTTATGTGGGAATTGATAATCAGGGATTATCTGGTTTAGAACTTCAGTATGATGAGTATTTGACTGGTAGTTATGGTTCTATTAAGTATTATAGTGATGCTAAGGGTAATAAGCTTTCTTTAGCAGAATCTTATGTTAAACCAGCTAATGGAATGAATATTGAACTTACTATTAATTATGAAATACAAGTTGCTATGGAAAGAGAAATAGATAATGCTATTGTTAAATATAATGCCGATGGAGCTTGGGCTATTGCTATGGATCCAAATAATGGAGAAATATTGGGAATGGTTTCTAGACCGGGATTTGATCCTAATAATTATAAGAATTATAGTATAGAAGATATTAATAGGAATTTAGCTATATGGTCTACTTATGAGCCGGGTAGTACTTTTAAAATTATTACTTTAGCTTCTTCTTTAGAAGAGAATGTTGTTGATTTAGAGAAGGATACTTTTTTTGATAGTGGGTCTGTTAATGTTGATGGTGCTAGAATAAAGTGTTGGAAACATGGGGGGCATGGTAGTCAGACTTTTTTAGAGGTTGTAGAGAATTCTTGTAATCCTGGGTTTGTAGAACTTGGAAAAAGAGTTGGTAAAGAGAAGTTATTTAGTTATATAGATAAATTTGGATTTGGTGATAAGACGGGTATCGATTTAAATGGGGAAGGAAAGGGTATTTTATTCAGTTTAGATAGGGTTGGACCTGTTGAACTTGCTACTACTTCTTTTGGTCAAGGAGTTAGTGTTACGGCATTACAGCAGATAGTTGCTGTTAGTGCTTCTATTAATGGGGGATATTTGTATAAGCCTTATGTTGTAAAGAGAATAACTGACCCAGAGACTAATAGTATTATTTTAGAAAATAAAAAAACGATGGTTAGAAAAGTTATTAGTGATGAAACTAGTAAAATGGTTAGATATGCTTTAGAGAGTGTTGTGGCATTGGGTACGGGAAGGAATGCTTATATTGAAAATTATAGAGTTGGAGGTAAGACTGGTACTGCTCAAAAGGTTAGTAATGGAAGATATATGGTTGGTAATTATATTACGTCTTTTATTGGTTTTTTTCCGGCTAATGATCCTAAGATTGTTATGTATATTGCAATAGATAATCCCAAGGGTATTAGTGCTTATGGTGGTACGGTATCAGCGCCGATATTTAAAAATATTGGTGAAGATGTTATTAAGATATTAAATATTCCTAAACCAGAGGTTGGATTAGAAAAAGAATATAGGTATTTTGATGTTAAGTTTGAAACATTAGGTAATGTTATTGGTTATAGTGCTAGTGAGGCTAGAAAGGTTTTAAAGAATTTTAATGTTCAATATGCTGGTAAGGGTGATAGGGTTATTTCAATGTCTCCAGAGGCTGGTAGTAGGCTTTCTGTTGGTTCAACAGTTAGGCTAATGTTGGGGTAAAATATCTAGTAAGTTAACTTTACAAATTTAGTTGTAAAGTTTTTCGTATATTAAGAATTATTTATAATATTTATGATATAATTTTAGTAGTGAAGGAGTGAGTAGGTATGTTAACATTAACTAAGTCTTTATTTGCTTTGATGATAGGGTTTATTATATCTACTATGTTTGGTGTTGTAGTTATTCCACTTTTGAAAAAATTAAATACGGGGCAGAAAATAAATGTTTATGTTGATGCTCATGTTAAAAAGGGTGGTACACCTACAATGGGGGGAGTTATATTTATTATTCCTTGCTTAATAACAGTATTGTTATTGCTTTTGACTGGTAAAATGAGTTATTCTGTTAATTTGTTTATCATTCTTTTTGTTATGGTTAGTTATGCTGTTATTGGATTTTTAGATGATTATATTAGTTTAAAACGTAATACTAATAAGGGTTTAACTCAGTTACAGAAATTATTTTTGCAATTTATTATTGCGTTAGTTTTTTATGTTTTGTTTAGACATTTTGGAGAAGGAGATTCTGTATTAAGAATTACATTTTTCAATTTTAGTTGGAACATGAAATGGTTTTATGGTTTATTTATTTTATTCTTGTTAGTTGGAACATCTAATGCAGTAAATTTGACTGATGGATTAGATGGTTTAGCGGGAGGATTGTCTGCAATTGCATTTCTTGCTTATGGACTTATTTCATGGGGTAGTTATTGGATTAATGGTTATCAGGATATTGGTATTTTCTGTTTTATTTTAGTTGGATCTATTATGGGATTTTTAGTATTTAATACTAATCCTGCTAAAGTATTTATGGGAGATACTGGTAGTTTAGCTTTAGGTGCTACTTTAGCAACAGTTGCTATATTAACATCTCATGAATTTTCTTTAGCAGTTATTGGGGGAATATTTGTAATAGAAACTTTGTCTGTTATTATTCAAATATTTTCAGTTGTTGTATTTAAGAGAAAGGTATTTTTGATGAGTCCTATTCATCATCATTTTGAGAGATTGGGATGGAGTGAAAAGGATATTGTTAAATTGTTTTGGATAGGTGGATTTATCATGGCATTATTTGCTTTGATATATGGTGTTTGGTTATAGAATAATTGGAGGGGGTCATGAAAAGAATAGATTGGGTATTATTGTTAGGAATTGTTATTATTTCTTTATTTGGATTATTAATGGTTTATTCTTCTTCTTGTGTTTGGGCTAGTTATAGATTTAATAATCCGTATAGATTTGTTATTACTCAGGGAATATTCTTATTAGTTAGCTATGTAATAATGTATATAGTAATAAATGTCGATTATAAGTTGTATTTAGAAAAAGCAAACATAATTCTTGGTGTTTGCTTTTTATTATTAGTGTTGGTTTTAATTCCAGGAATTGGTTCTGTAAGAAATGGTTCTAGGAGTTGGTTTGGTTTTTATGGGTTTGGTATTCAACCTAGTGAGTTTGTTAAATTGGGAATGGTTATTTTTACGTCTAAGTATTTATCTAATAATGAGAAGAGACTTAATAATATTAGAGATGGTGTTTTACCAATATTAGTTGTTCTTTTTATTCTTTTTGGTTTAATTATGTTACAGCCAGATTTTGGAACGGGAGTTATTCTTGTTATATCAATTATTGGTATGTTATTTGTTAGTGGTGTTAATATGTCTTTTTTTGTTAAAATAGGTTTTTTGGGACTTGTTGGGATAGTAATTCTTATTATGATTGCTCCATATCGATTAGAAAGAATTATTACTTTTCTTAATCCTTGGGTTGATCCATTGGGAAGTGGTTTTCAAATTATTCAGAGTTTATATGCGATAGGACCGGGAGGATTATTGGGAATGGGATTTGGTAATAGTATTCAAAAACATTTTTATTTACCTGAACCACAGACAGATTTTATTTTTTCTATAATAAGTGAGGAATTTGGTTTTGTTGGAATTTTAATTGTTAGTTTTTTGTTTTTAGTTATTATTTATCGGGGATTTAATATTAGTAAAAGGTGTGAAGATAGGTTTGGTAAGTATTTGGCTTTTGGTATTACTTTTCAATTATCTTTTCAAACTTTACTTAATTTAATGGTTGTAGTAGGTTTAATACCTGTTACGGGAGTTACACTTCCTTTTCTTAGTTATGGGGGATCTAGTTTAATTATTACGATGTTAGGTGTTAGTATTCTTCTTAATATTAGTAGATATTATTAATTGTAAAGTGTATGTAAAGTTCTAATTTTCCTGTTTTATTTCTTGCTTTATTATGATATTATTTTGGCGTGAGGAGTGATTTTATGAAAAATAAGGGATTTATTGCTATATTTATTGTTTTATTAGCAGCTGTTTGTTTATATTTTGGATTTGTAAACAAGCCAACAGTTGTTAATAATAAGGAACAAGCTTCTGATGTAAGTAGTGATAATGAAAGCAAAAGCTATAAAATGGTAAAAGTACTTGATTATAGTGAAAATGAAAAGAATAAAAATGGGACGTGGCTTTTTGAAACAGATAATTATTATATAGTTGAGTATTCTGTTAATTATGAGGGAAGAGTTATTGTATATGACAAGAAGGGGAATAATGTTACAACTGAGAAATTTGGTGTAGATAATATTTCTTATATTGATAAAATTGGTAGTGGAAAGGATTATTTATATCTTGTAAGGACTACTGATAAGAAACATGGATTATTTGATAAGAATTTTAAGGCTATAATTAAACTTGGTAATTATGGTATTGAAAGAACTTCTGATAGTAATTATTATCTTGTTGGTGATGCAGTTGCTAATCCTGGTGTTATTGATACTATTGAGAATGTTGGTCTTTATGATAAGAATGGTAAAGAAATTATTCCTAGGGAATATGAGAGATTATATTTTGGTGGAATGTATAATGGGGATAGTTATTATGAATCAAATAAGATATTATTATATGCTAGAAAAAATGGTAAATATGGAGTAGTTGATATAAATAATAAGGTTATTATTCCATTTGAATACGATAGAGCTCCATCAAAGGTTACTTCTGGAATGGGAGAAGTATTTGAGAATAATAGTAAAAAGTATTTTATTCTATATAAAGATGGTAAATATGGAATGGTTGATGAGAGTAATAATGTTATTATTAGTTTTGATAAAAGTAATTTAAATTATAATAAATACGCTAATGTTGTATTAGAACCAATATATGATAAATTAGAATTAGTTAAGGTTAATGTTTATAATATAAAGGGTGAATTAAAGAAAGAAATTGAATTAGGTGATAATTTTAAGGGATTATTTAATTCGCATTATTATAAGTTAAAGAGTAATAATTTAATATTCTATGATAATGATTATATTTATATATTGAATGATAAATTAGAGTATGATAAGTATGTTAAACCTGCGATGGTTGGATATGGTATGGATACTAATTTGTATTTAGCAGGTAGTGGTGTATATCTAAAAGAGTCAAATGGTAAATATAAGATTTATGAAACTAAGGATAATTCTTTATTTGCTAATGAAGAATTCTATCTTATAAATACTGAGCTTATGTTTACTAATGTTAATGGATTTACTTTATGTAAAAATAAGAGTGATGATAATACTTATTCTGAATGTGGTGTTATAGGTTTTGATGGTAAAGTAATATTAGATTTTTGGTATAAACAAAGTACTTTTGTTGATTTGTATAAAGATGATGAATTTATAGAATTTGATAATGGTAAAATGAATAAAATACCTGTTAGTGGTACTTGTGTTACTAATAAAAACTTCTTTGTTAGAGATAATATTATTAAGATAGATAGTAGTATTTATGATTTAAAATGTAATAAGATAGCTGATGATGTTTATAATTATTATAAGATCAGTAAAGATTTAATAATTACTGAGAAATTTGAAGAGAATGCTTTACATAATACTTATAATATTTATGATATGAATACTGGTTTATTAGCTGAAATAGTTAATGAGGATAATGCTGTTATTACTAATTATGTAAGGCCTGAACTGCTTAGTGATTCATATGCTTTAGTAGTTACTGATAAGGGTGTTTATAAGATTTCAAAGTAATAAAAAAACAAGTTGTTACTTGTTTTTTTTTAATTATTTAATATAATATTAGTAGAGAGGAGTATGTTATGGTAGATTATTTGAAGATAGCTTTAATTGCTTTAATAGTTATTGTTTTATTGAAGTTTATACTTAATTTGAGTTTAAAAAAGGTAATTGGTTTAGCTATTAATGCTTTAATTGGTATGGTTGCTTTATGGTTAATTAATTATACTGGTCTTGTAGCTATTCCAATTAATATTATTACTTGTTTAGTAGTTGGTATATTTGGTGTACCTGGTACTATTGTACTTATTCTTTTAGCTTTACTTGGTGTATTTTAGTAATTAAAAATGAGTCTTTATAGACTCATTTTTTTTGGTACATTATTTTTTCTTTTTTGGTTTTGCTTTAGGAGTTATTTTTTCGATTAGTGTTACTTTTTTTTCTTCCTCTTCTTTTAAAACAAATTTATAGAATAGTGTTGCTAGAACACCACCAATGATTGGGGCTACAATAAATACCCATACTTGTTTTAGTGCTTCGCCACCTTGTAATAGTGCAGGTGCTAAACTTCTTGCTGGGTTTACTGAGGTTCCAGTAAATGGAATACCTAGTAAGTGAATTAGAACTAGAGTTAATCCAATTATAATTCCAGCAATATTACTGTGTTCTTTTTTCTTTGTTACTGTTAGTATTACTGTAATAAAGAAGAATGTTAGAACTGTTTCAATAATAAATGCTATTAGTAGTGATACTTTTGTATCGTTAGGAAGCATTCCACCATAGGCGTTAGCTCCTAGGGCTTTGAAACTTCCTAAGCAAAGAGCAAGTACTAGAGATCCTGCTAGGGCTCCTAGTATTTGAGCAATTATATAAAATATACAGTCTTTTCTATTTATTCTTTTGTCGATAAATGTTGCTATGGTAACGGCTGGATTGATGTGGCATCCAGAAACATTACCAATTGAATAAGCCATTGCAACTATTACTAGTCCAAATGCTAGAGCTGTTGCAATTATTCCAGCAGGAGTTGAGCATCCTACTGTTACAGCAACTCCGCAAGCAAAGAAAGTTAGTGAAAATGTACCAACAAATTCTGATATATATTTTTTCATGATTCCTCCTTTACTTGATTATATGACTAATACGTAAAAAAAACAAGTTTTATCTTGTTTTTTAAAGCTTAAAATCGTTATAATCGTCATCAGACATGTCTTTTTTATCAAAAAATAGTTTTTCTTCGTTTTTATTTATTTTAGCTATTATGTTAGTAGGGAACTTTTTAATTAGTTTGTTGTATTCAGATATTGTTCTGTTGTAGTACTCTCTATTAACGTCTAGCTTTTCGTCTAGTTCTTCTAATTTTTTGGCTATGTTTTGAATTTCTTCGGAACTACTTAGTTCTTTTTTGTATTTTTCTTTTAATACAGCAAACTGAGTAGCAGCTTCAACTAGTTTCCTGTCTAAATCAAAATTTGATATTTTTAGGTTTCTTAGTTTTACTATTTCTTCAAATACGTTTTTGTCTAACGATTCATTTATTTTATCGTTTCCTTTTATTAGGGATACGCTTTTGTTAATATTATCATATTTTGTTCTAAGGTTATCATCAATTATTGATTCTACTTCATCTATTTTAGTTGCATATTCTTGAATTTTATTATATAGGTTTATATATATTCCTACTAATAAGCAAATAATTATGATAATTAGAATAAAGATTAACATTAAAGTATTCATAATATCACTTCCATTTTTAATTATAGCAAAAGATGTTTTTTTTGTAAATGTTTTACTTAGCTTGATATATGCGATAGAAATTTATACTTGGGTGATTAAATAGTCTAAAGTTTAAATTATTTACTCCTACGCCATTAGATATGTAAATATCAATATTATTTTTTTGGTAGTGTGGTTTATAGTATTGTTTAGCTCCTTTTGGTAATAAGATATTTTTTATTAGGGGTATATTTATTGAACCATTGATTGAGTGACCAGATAGTATTAAGTGAATATTATTGTGTTTTATTAAATCTTTTATGTAGTCTGGTTCGTGGATAGAAATGATGTTATAGGAGTTTTCTTGCATTTTTGTTATTAGTTTATCGATATTGTCTTTGTTATATGATAGGGAATTAATTCCTAAGATAGATATTTTGTCATTGTGTGTATTATAAATAATTGTTTCTTCATTATCAAGTAATTTGAAATTGCTATTGGAATAGATAGTTTTTAAATTATCTATTTTTTTGTCATTATCTCCTATAATAGCATAGTTTCCATATGTTGATTTTATTTTGGATAATTCTTTTGTTAAGAAATTTATGTTTTCTTGGGATGGAGTATAGTCTTTATCAAATAAATCACCAGTAAAGATTACTATATCTGGTTTTAGTTTGTTTATTTCTTTTCTTATTTTAGTTATTTTTTTATCAGTTATTACTTTTTTATAGTGGAGATCACTAAAGTGAATTATTTTTAATCCATTATAACTTTCTTCTATATTTTTTGTATTTATTGGTATTTCGTTTGTTTTTAATCCTAATGTTCCTATAAATCTTGAATATACTAGTGTTAGTAATATAAGGGTTAATATAATTATAATTGTTAGTAATACTTTTTTCATAGGATTAGACTCTCACTTATAAAATATAGAAGAAGAGTGAATCCGTTATGAATGGAATGAGTAGTAATAGTTGAAAAAATATTATCAGTTTCATAATATGTTAATGCAAACATAAATCCTACTATTCCATAGGGGATAATAAATAGTAATTCTATAGGTTTATTCATTGATAGTAATATGTGCATTGCTCCAAAGAATAGTCCTGATATTGTAGCATATAAGTATTTGTTATTTATTATGTCTTTAATACTTTTTCGAAAGATTATTTCTTCAGTTATTGGAGCATAAATCATTGTTTGAAAGGCCATATATAATGGTAATACCTTTACTGATTCTCTTACTGCTGCTTCGTTTTGTGCTATAGCATTAGTAAATGATAGTATTATTGAATTACTTAAATACATTAGTAATAATCCTACTATCCAATATTTTATTGGTTTTTCTAAGTTGGTTATTATTTTCTTGTTATAGAAGTTTTTAAAATCTTTAATTATTTCTTTTTTATAAAATAATATGAATATAATTATTAGTAAAATATCCATTGAAATAGAATATATGTATTTTACTTCTTTGGGATAATTATTTAGATTTATTTTTAGAAATAGAAAGGGGATATATTTAAAAAATAATAATAAGAATATTAGTAATAGAGTTTTGGATATTAATTTTGTCTTTTGTTTTATTATTTCTATCATCTTTATCACCTCTAATTTATTATAACATGATTTTATTATTTTAGATATTATTTTGATATTTTATGATAAAATAGTTAGTGGGATGATAGTATGAAAATTGATGTAGTTAAAGTAGGGTTTTTGGAATGTAATTGTTATGTTATTGAGAAGGATAAAGAGTGTTTAGTTATTGATCCTGGTGATGAATTAGAAAGAATTGTTTCTTTAATTGGTAAGAGAAAAGTTAGAGGTATTCTTATTACCCATAATCATTTTGATCATGTTGGTTGTGTTAAGGAATTGGTTTCTAAATATGGTGTAGAAGTGTTTGATTATAGTAATTTAGATGAGGGTATTAAGAGTATTGGTAATTTTAATTTTTATGTTATTTATACTTTAGGGCATAGTAGTGATAGTATTAGTTTTTATTTTAAAGAAGATAAGGTTATGTTTACGGGAGATTTTTTGTTTAGAGATACGGTTGGTAGATGTGATTTAGATGGTAGTGATTATAATAAGATGAAAGATAGTATTAATAAGATAAAGAAATATGATGATGATATTATTATTTATCCTGGACATGGTGATAGTAGTAGTTTAGGATATGAGAAAAGGAATAATGTTTATTTTAAATAGTTATGTAAAATTAATAAATAATTCTTTTATAAAGAATAAAAATATATTATAATAAATTTAGAAGGTGATTGTATGAAATTAAATGTTGGGGTAATATTTGGAGGTAAGAGTTTGGAGCATGAAATGAGTATTATTTCTGCTATTCAAGCAATGAATAATATTGATACTGAAAAATATGATATTACGCCTATTTTTATAACTAAGGAAAATGTTTGGTATACTGGTGGTGCTTTGAGATATATTGATACTTTTAAGGATTTGAGTTTGTTAAAGAGGTATACTAAGAGTGTTAATTTAATTAATAAAGATGGAAGATTTGTTTTAGTAAGTACGGGATTTTTTAGAAAAGAGGTATGTGAGATACATCTTGTTTTACCTGTTATGCATGGTGCTTTAGGGGAAGATGGATCAATACAGGGATATTTAAATATAATTGGTGTACCTTATGTTGGTAGTAGTATTTATTCTACTAGTGTTAGTCAGGATAAGGCTTTTGTTAAACAGATACTTGCGGCTAATGATATTCCGGTTACGAAATTTGTTTGGTTTGGAGAGAGATTTTATCGTAATAAAAAACAGGAGTTATTTAAGCAAATTGATGAGTTAGTATATCCTTTAATTTTAAAACCTGCTACTTTGGGTAGTAGTATTGGTGTTACGGTAATAGAGCAAAAGGAAGAAATTGATTCTACTATTGAGAAGAGTTTTAGTTTAGATACGAAAATTATTATTGAGGAAATGATTGATGATGTAGTTGAATATAATTGTTCTGTTTTGCTTACATCAGATGGTAATATTGTCAGTGATATTGAAGAGATTGTTACTAATAATAAGATTAGAACTTATAGTGATAAGTTTGTTTATGAAGATACTGATGAATCTAGTATTAGAAGAGTAGTACCTGCTAAGATTAGTAATAAGTTAAAGAAAGATATAGAGTTATATAGTTTAGCTATATTTAAGATTCTTAATATGAGGGGTACTGCTAGAATTGAATTTTTATATGATAAGAAGAATGATAAGATATATGTTAATGAGATAAATAGTATTCCTTTCTGTTTTGCTCATCATTTATGGGAGTCTAGACATATTTCTTATAAGGAATTATTAAATATTTTACTTAAGGATGCTATAGATAATGAAGTTAAGTTACAGAATATGACTTTAGTTATGGATAATGATATTATAAGTAAAATGACTAATAGGACTATCAAGGAGATGAAGTAATGTTTGGTTATATTAGGGGGAATGTTTCTTTAATTGATAGTAGTTATATTATTGTTGAAAATAATGGAATTGGTTATCAGATTTATGTACCTAATCCTTATTCTTATCAGTTGGGTTCTGAGTATACGGTATTTATTTATACTAAGGTTGGTGAAGAAGAGTTTACATTATATGGATTTAAGGATAAGGAGCAAAAGGATTTGTTCTTAAAGTTAATTGATGTAAAGGGCTTAGGACCTAAGATGGCATTACCAATTATTGCAATGGGAACTCCGGATTCTATCTTTGAGGCAATTGAGAGTGAAAATATTAATTATTTAAAGAAATTTCCTAAGATTGGTGATAAGGTTGCAAAACAGATGATTCTTGATCTTAAGGGTAAGATGAGTTCTATTAATACGGGTATTTTTGCTAGTGAGGATACTTCAAATGAATTAATGGATGTATTAGTAGGATTGGGATATAAACAGATTGATATTAAGAGAATTATTAAACAAGTTGATAATAATAAGTCTTTAGAGGATCAGGTTAAAGAGGCTTTAAAGTTATTATTGAAGTAATAAAAAAATACAATAATTTGTATTTTTTTTCTTTTTTATGTTATAATTTTATTAGAATAGGAGGGTAGCTATGAGTGATAAGTATGATAGTATTTTAAAAGAGAAAAAAGTATATGAAGATTATGTAGAACCTCATGGGATCTTTAAGAAATTTATGCTTTTTGGCTTCTTTCTAGTGTTTATTATTATTGTTGTTAGTTATATTATTTACTATAATACTTTTTTAAATGGTGAAACTATTCTATTGAATGATTTTTTGAAATTAGTAGATAAGTATTCTGTTTTTTTAGAGGGGTTTGATAATAGTTATGATTTTTCTAAAAATTATATGTTAGATGGAAATGTAGTTAGTAATGGTGATAAGTATAGATATGTTTTTATAAGAGATGGTAATAGAACTAAGAGATCATTTATTAATAATAGTAAGAGTGTTAGTTTTTATTATGATGGGGATTCTAATTATATGAAGTTATCTAATTTTGATAAATATATTTCTGTTGATAATAGTTTGTTATCTTTAGATGATTATAAGAGTAATTATGATGATATAAATAGTAATGTTTTTAATTATTTTTATAAGTCTATGTTTAGTGATAGTATTATGAGTATTTATAATAAGTTATATACAATTGATAATTTTAGTAATGTTACTAGTGATATTAGAAATAATTTTTTAGATTTTGTTAGTGATAGTAATTATAGTAAGAAGTATTATTTTTCTTATAATGGAAGGCCAGTAGTTAAAATTGATTTAACAATTGATAGTAAGGGACTTAATAGAATTTTAGGTAATGGTAATAATGAATTAGTTGTTAAAGATGATTATAGTATAATTATTACAACTATTAATGATGCTATTATGAATGATATTAATAGTATTAAAGTTGTTGTAAATAATAAGACTAAGAATACGAGGGAAGTTTATAATTATGATGGTAAGGATTTAGTATATACTGATAATGATGGTGTTAATTATAAATATGTTTTAGATATTAATAAGAAGAGAACAACTCTTAAGATGTATAAAGATGATATTTTAGATAGTGTTTTAGAGGGAGAAAAAGAAAATAATAAGTATGTTTATAATTATCAGTTTATTGATAAATATGAGAGATATTCTTTAGAGGTTTCTTATAGTGGTAATAGTTATAATTATAAGATAATATCGACAATTAATAATAAGAGTAGTGTTATTAGTGTTGATGGAGTATATACTAATGAGGGAATTATTGAAGAGGATACTTTGGATGTTTCGTTGTACCGAGATATTAGTGATAGTGAGAGATCTATTATTAGTAATAGTTTAATTAGTTATTTAAAATAAAAAGAAGAATAGTATTTTTACTATTCTTTTATTTGCTTTGATTATAATTTGATCCACTTATTTGGTTTTGTCCTAATCTTACTAATCTTTTAGTAATTTCACCACCAACTGTTCCATTTGCTCTTGAAGTTGCATCTGGTCCAAGATTAACACCAAATTCGTTTGCAATTTCATATTTCATTCTTTCAATAGCTTGTTTAGCACCAGGTACTAACATTTTGTTATTCATTTTGTTTTGGTTATTCATTATATGTTCACCTCCTACATTTATAGGTTGTGAACATTTGGTATTTTAATACTAAAAAGTTAATGGTAATTTTTTCTAAAAGTCGTAATTGTCTGTTTCTTTTTTGATGGTTATTGTTTCGACGTTGTTAATTGCTTCTTCAATTAGTTTTGGATAATCAAACTTTTTTTCATATTCTAGACATTTTTCTAATTTGGGATTTATTACGGGATGTTTTGGTAGAAAAATAGTGCAGCAATCTTCGTAGGGAAGAATTGATGTTTCGTAGGTATCTATTTTTTGGGCAATATCTATTATTTCTAATTTGTCTAGACATGCTACAGGTCTTATTACTGGTATATTTGTTACTTCATTTATTACTTTGATACTATTTAGAGTTTGACTTGCTACTTGTCCTACTGATTCGCCATTTATTAGTACTAAACATTTGTTTTTTTCCATTATTTTTTCTGATATTCTATACATCATTCTACGCATTATGGTTATCATATAATCGGGGTTAATATTTTTATAAATATTTTCTTGAATGTCTGTAAAATTAATGATATGTAGTTTTATGGTAGCGTCGTATGATGTTAATTTTTTTACTAATTCAATTACTTTGTTTTTAGCCATTTCGGAAGTATGAGGTGGAGACTCAAAATAGAGGCATTCTATTTTTATTCCTCTTTTCATAGCTAGATAACCTGCTACGGGAGAATCTATTCCTCCAGATAGCATTAGTAATCCTTTTCCAGCTACACCTGTTGGGTAACCGCCTAATCCTTTTATTTCTTGATTATAAATGTAGGTGTAATTTTCTCTTATTTCTATTTTTAGTAGTAGTTCAGGGTTGTGAACATCTACTTTGATATCGGGGATATTTTTTAGGATAAATCCACCGATTAAATTGTTAAATTCCATACTATTTATGGGGAAGCTTTTATTACTTCTTTTGGTTTCTATTTTGAAAGTTTTAAAAGTAGTATTTTTAGTTATTTCTAGTATTTCTTTCTTTATATTATCAATATTATTATCTGTTTTATTGGCTATTACTATACTATGAATTCCAAATATTTTAGTTAATTTATTTATTACGTTTTCAAATTCGTTATCATTTAATACGTCTATGAACATTCTAACTCTATTTTTGGTTATTGTTATTTGGTTATCTTTAAGTTGGTTTTTTATGTTTTCAGTTAGGGTTTTAATAAAGAGATTTCGATTGGCTTTTTTAGTTGTTAATTCACCATATTTTATTAGTATTATCTTGTTCATAATCCACTTCCTTTGTTGTTATTATAAGTAATAGTTAATTAGTTGTCAACTAAGATTTTGCTTCTTAAAAAGAAAATGTAAAAAAAAAAGAAAAGTGATGATTTTTTGTTTGTTTTTTGGTATAATGATTTATAGTAGAGGAGGATTAGTATGAATAGATTAGGTAGAAGAAATAGTCTTTATTTAATTTTTATTTTAGTAGTTGTTGCTGGTTTTTTTTCTATTAAATCTATTAATGCTAAGTTTGAACAGGGATATACTACTGATGATGATGTTGTAGATTATAGCTTCGATTTGGAATTTGATATTAATTCTTATAGTGATGCTAATAGTGTTAGTACTTTAGAGGAGTATGAGGTAATTAGTGTTTTAGCAAATAGTTATAGTATATTTAATGTTGATGTTAAGAATATTGGAGATTCTTTATTATATTATGGAATTTGGTATAAGTCTTTAAGTGATGTTTATACTGATATAGAAGTTGGTAAGTTTATTTCTTCTTCTAATGATACTTCTGGTAGTTTAAATGGAGGAGAATCTAAGACAACAACAATTATTATTAAGAATAATGAGAATGTTAATATTAAGGTTAAGATTGGTGTTGCTAGTAATGAGAATAGTATTTCAGAAATTGGGTATTATGATGATAGGAAATTAATTGAGGGTATTATTAGTAATGTTAGTGATGGTTATGTTAATGAGCCTATATTATCTAGTGGTATGATTCCAGTTGTATATAATGATGATAGTCATAATTGGGTTAAGGCTAGATATGATAATAAGGGTAATAGCTGGTATAATTATTATGATAAAAAGTGGGCTAATGTTGTAGTTGTTAAAGATAGTGCTGAGAGTAAGTATAATGAAGCTAGTATTGGTAGTGTTATTGATATTAGTGATGTTTTAGCTTTTTATGTTTGGATTCCTAGATTTAAGTATTTAGTTTGGGATATTAATAGACAGACTAGTGATGTTAAGAATTATTCTTATGATGCGAAGAGTAATGGTGTAATTATTTCTTTTGAAAAAGATGAGAATAGTTCTGGTAGTGTTAGCTGTAATTATAATTATAATTTGATTTTGGGATTATTTGATGAGTGTGTTTATTCTGGTAATAGAATATCTGCTAATACTGTTAATTCTGTTGCTGCTGATGCTTGGTATACTCATCCAGCATTTACTAGTGGCGATAAGGAATTGAGTGGTTTTTGGATCGGTAAGTTTGAAACTACTGGTACAGTAGATAATCCAACTATTATTCCTGATAGTGTTTCTCTTTCTGATGTTCCTTTGGCTGAATTTGTTAGGGTATCTAAAAAGTTTAATAGTTATGGAATTGATAATAATTTAGAATCTAGAATAATTAGAAATGTTGAGTGGGGTGCTGTAACATATCTTTCACATAGTCTTTATGGACTATGTGCAGATAGTGGTTGTAGTGATGTATATGTTAATAATTCTATTGATCATTATACGGGAAGGTCTTCTGGTTCATATATATTAGATGATGTATATCAGTATGGAACTTATTCTTATGATGGATATGGTACTGTTGATGGTACTAAGGATAGTAATTATAGCTATGGTGTTATGGCTAGTACAACAGGAAATATTACGGGAGTATATGATATGGCTGGCGGTGCTTTGGAGTTTGTCATGGGAAATATTGGTGATAGTGAAGCTAAAGTGGTTGTTGGTGATAACTCTGGTAATTGGAATAATATTGAACTTAAGAGAAGTGATTATGATTTGTATGCTACTATAGATAGTGTTAGTGATGGTTATAATAGGGCTATATTGGGTGATGCTACTAGTGAAGTATCTATTAATGGATTTACATGGGGTAATAGTGATAAAACTAATATAGCAAGTGATAGTCATTGGATTGTTAGGGGTAGTGGTAATAATATTTATGGTTATGATTATGTAGATGGGGGAGCAAGTAGTAGTTATACTTTTAGAAGTGTTATTTCATAAAAAAAATTACGAAATCGTAATTTTTTTTTGTTAATTTTATTTTTATTAGTTAATTATATAGTATAATATTATAGAGAGTGATTGATATGGATGTAGAAAAGAGAATTAGAGAACTTACTGATATACTTAATAGAGCTAATTATGAGTATTATGTTTTAGATAATCCTTCGATTACAGATCAGGAATTTGATAAGTATTTGATGGAACTTATATCTTTAGAGAGGGAATATCCTTATTTAAAGAGGGAAGATTCACCAACTAATAGAGTTGGTGGAGATGTTTTAGAGGGATTTAATAAAGTTAGTCATAAAATACCTATGTTATCTATAGAAGATGTGTTTAATGAGAAAGAAATTATTGCATTTGATAATAGAATTAAAAAAGAGGGATTTAATCCTAAATATGTTTGTGAGTTAAAGATAGATGGTTTATCTGTTAGTTTGTATTATGAAAAGGGTGTTCTTGTTAGAGCAGCGACAAGAGGTAATGGTGTTATGGGCGATGATATTACTAATAATGTTAAGACAATTAAAACTATTCCTCTTAAATTGAATAAAGAGATTGATATTGAAGTTCGTGGCGAAATATATATGAGTAAAAAGACCTTAGAGGATTTAAATGTTGTTAGAGAAAAAGAGGGTTTACCTAAGTTACAGAATCCTCGTAATGCTGCTAGTGGTTCAATTAAATTATTAGATAGTAAGGAAGTTGCTAAGAGAAAGTTAGAAGCTTGGATATATCATTTGCCTAATCCTTTAGATTATGGAATTAATACACATATGGAAGCTTTAGAATTTATGCATGACTTGGGATTTAGGACTAATCCTAATAATAGGTTAGTTGATTCTATTGATGGTATTATTAATTTTATAGATGAGATGGCTTTAAAGAGAAAGAATCTTGCTTATGAGATAGATGGTGTTGTAGTTAAAGTAAATGATATTAATATGCAACAAGATCTTGGTAGTACTAGTAAGTATCCTAAATGGTGTATTGCTTATAAGTTTCCAGCAGAAATAAATTATACTAAGTTATTAGATATTATATTTACGGTTGGAAGAACGGGACAAATTACACCTAATGCTGTATTGGAACCTGTTATTGTTCAGGGTTCTACTATTAAGAGAGCTACACTACATAATGAAGATAATGTTGTTAATAGAAATATTATGATAGGTGATATAGTAGAAATATATAAGGCTGGAGATGTTATTCCGGCTGTTGGTAATCCTTTGATTGAGAGAAGAGATGGTAGTGAAAAGCCTTTTGTTATGATTGATAAGTGTCCTATATGTGGAAGTAAGATTATAAGAAAAGAGGAAGAAGCTGATTATTTTTGTCCTAATGTAATGTGTCCAGCTAGGAATGTAGAGAATTTAATTCATTTTGCTAGTAAGGATGCTATGAATATCGAAGGACTTGGAGATTCTATTATGGAAGATTTGTATAATTATCATTATATTAAAGATGTTAGTGATATTTATACATTAGATAAGTATAGAGATGAATTAGAGAGTTTAGAGGGATATGGTGAAAAATCAGTTAGTAAATTATTTAAGAGTATAGAAGATAGTAAGAATAATAATTTGGATAAGTTATTATTTGGTCTTGGTATAAAAAATGTTGGTAGTAAAACTGCTAAGGTTTTGGCTAAGAAGTTTAAGAGTTTAGATAATATTATTAATGCTTCTATGGAATCGTTAATTGATATTCCTGATATTGGAGAAGTTATTGGACAAAGTATTATTGATTATTTTAGTGATGAAGATAATATTAGAGTTATTAATAAATTGAGGGAATATGGTATTAATACTAATTATATTGACGATGGTAAGGTAGTAGAAAATGATAATTTTCGTGATAAGATTTTTGTTCTTACTGGTTCTTTAAATAGTATTACAAGAAATGATGCTAGTAAGTTAATAGAGGATAATGGGGGAAAGGTTACTAGTTCTGTTACAAAGAATACAGATGTTGTTATAGTTGGAGATAGTCCAGGAAGTAAATATGATAAGGCCATTAATTTGGGGATTGAGATATGGGATGAAGATAAGTTCTTGGATTTGATTAAGGAGAAGTGATTTGTATGAGACCTTTATTATTAGTAGTAATGGATGGTGTGGGATATCGTGAAGAAAAAGAAGGAAATGCTGTATTAAATGCTAATACTCCTAATTTAGATTATTTGTGGCAAAATTATCCGCATCGTTTAATTAGAGCACATGGTCATTATGTAGGACTTCCAACTGATGAAGATATGGGTAATAGTGAAGTTGGTCATAATGCTTTAGGGTGTGGGAGAATTTATTCGCAGGGAGCTAAGCTTGTTAATGAGGCTATAAGTGATAATTCTATGTATAATTCTTCTACTTGGAAGAAATTGGTTGATTATTGTAAAGATAATGGTACGATGCATTTTATTGGATTGTTATCTGATGGAAATGTTCATTCACATATTAATCATTTGTTGTCTTTGCTTGAACATAGTAAATTAGATGGTGTTAAGAGAGTTAGAGTTCATATATTATTGGATGGACGTGATGTTCCACCGACTAGTGCTCTAGATTATGTAAATATTTTGGAATCAAAAATAGCTTCTTTGAATGATTCTTCTTTTGATTGTTGTATTGCTTCTGGTGGTGGAAGAATGTATATTACAATGGATCGTTATGAGGCAGATTGGAAGATGGTTGAAAGAGGATGGCACACTCATGTTTTGGGTGATGCTAGACATTTTAAGAGTGCTAAAGAGGCAATAGTTACTTATCGAGATGAAGATAAGGTAATGGATCAAGATATGAAAAACTTTGTAATTGTAGATGATAATGACGAGCCAGTTGGTACAATTAATGATAATGATAGTGTAATTTTTTATAATTTTAGGGGTGATAGAGCTTTAGAGATATCAGAATCTTTTGATGAAGAAGTGTTTGATAAGTTTGATAGGGTTAGATATCCTAAGGCTATGTATGCTGGTATGTTACAGTATGATGCTGATAAGAAGATACCTAAGATGTTTTTAACAGAACCTCCTAATATTACAAATACTTTAACAGAGGAATTAAATAAGTATAATATTCATGAATTTGCAATATCAGAGACACAAAAGTATGGTCATGTTACATATTTTTGGAATGGTAATAAATTGGGTAAATTTAATGATAGTTTAGAAGAGTATGTGGAAATACCTTCTAGTACTTTGCCTTTTCCTGAGCAACCAGAAATGAAGGCTAAGGAAATAACAGAGGTATTAGTTCCTGCTATTTTAAGTAAGAAGTATGAATTTTTAAGAGTTAATTATGCTAATGGTGATATGATCGGTCATACGGGAATATATGAAAAAGCAGTTATTGCTGTTGAGACAGTTGATAGGGAATTGGGAAAATTAATGAAAGCAATAGACTCTGTAAATGGGTTAATGATAGTTCTTGCTGATCATGGTAATTCAGAGGTAATGTATCAATTAAAAGATGTTAGTAAACATATTCCACATACTTCTCATACAACTAGTCCGGTTCCATTTATTATTTATGGAGATAAGAATATTAAGATAAAAGATGGTGATTTTGGACTTGCTAATGTAGCTAGTACAGTGTGTGATTTGTTAGGAGTTAAGCCTAATGAATTGTGGAATGAAAGTATTATAAGAAAATAGATATCTATTTTCTTTTTTTATCATAAAATTATATGGGTGCGATATGAAAAAATATATATTTTTATTTTTGGTTGTATTTTTGATTGTATTAGTACTTATATATTTTTATGATAGAAGAGAATTAGTTAGTAGTAGGGTATTTAGTAGTGATGGTGTTTATGTTAAATATCCTTATTTTAATAATAGAGATATTGATAGTTATATAAGTAATTATGTTGGTAATATTATTTATAATTTTGATTATAGATATAAATATTATGTTAGTTATAGTTATGATGTTTTAGATAGTTATATTTATTTAGTTATTAAAAATTATAAGTATTATGATAATATTTATAGTTATGATAAGAGTTGTTTTAATGTTTATGTTAAAGATAGTTATATTAAGAGAATTAGTTGCTATTGATTACTTGCAATAATTCTATAATTATCTTATAATAATATTGGTGATAAAATGAAGAAGCTGGATAATAGGGGATTTACTTTAGTAGAGTTACTTGCAGTATTAGTTATACTTATTTCTATTATGTCTATAACGGTACCTGCTGTTAGTGATTCGTTAGAGAGTAATAAGAAAAGACAAGAGGAAAATAATGAAATGTTATTAGAGAGTTCTTCAGAGTTTTATGTTACAAATAATAAAAAAAAGGTATTTGAAAAAATGGGAGATGCTAGTTGTTGTTATATAGAACTTTCTGTTTTGGTTTCTTCTAATTATCTTGATAGAACGGCTATAGTAGGTTTTTCTGTGGATGAGAATGGTGAGGCTTTAGAAGATCCTGGCGTAGTTGCTTTTTATAAAAATACTTATGATTTTTCATATAAGAAAAAAAGTGAGATTGAAAATGAATGCGTTTCCTGTGTAGGATAGAGATGGAGGATTAGATATGAAGAAGGTTAATAATAAGGGATTTACTTTAGTGGAATTACTTGCTGTGTTGGTTATAATGATTGCAATAGCAGCGATAGCTATTCCAACTATTAGTGCGGCTTTAGATAGAAGTAGGGGTAATTTGGATGATCAAAAGAAAAAGCTGTTAGAGAGTGCTGCGGAAATATATGTATCAGAACATAAGAATAGTTTTAATGGTACTTGTATATCGATAGAGACTTTATATAATGAGGGATATATTGATGAGGATGCAGCTAATGATTCTAATGGTAATAAAATAGAGGGGAATGTTAGTGTTGATATTGAGAATGGAGAATATAAATTCCAATCTGGCTCTAGTAATGGATGTGTATAAAAATGGATTTAAAGAAAATAGAAAAATTAATAGATGAATTAAGAGTTGTAAGTTTTGAAGAACATGATGTTGAGTGTGAGAGTTCTTTTATTAAAATAAAAGAAGGATTATATCATTTAAATAATGGTAAGACAATAAAAAGAGAGAGAGTAACTCATCGTTCAGGTAATATGAATGCGGTAGTTATTTTTGGTGTAACTAAAGATAAAAAGGTTTTATTAGTTGTTCAACCTAGAGTATTCTTGCCTACTGAAACGAGAGTAATAGTAGAAATGCCAGCAGGATATATTGATGCTAATGAAGATGCAATTGAGGCTGGTAAGAGAGAATTAGCTGAAGAAACAGGATATGTTGGTAGTAGTTATCATTATATTGATAGTTATTATCCTTCTTTGGGATATAGTGGAGAGAAAATTAGTATTGTTTTAGCATTAGATTGTGAAAAGAAGTATGATCAGAATTTAGATGTAGATGAGTATATTAATTATTTTGAGTGTGATATTTCTGATATTAAGTATTTAATTGATAATAATTATATTATTGATGCAACTTCTAAACTTACTTATTATGAAGTAATGGATTATTTAAATAATAACGGGGGTATTAATGAGAGGGAAAAAGAATAGAGCATTATTATTTATTATTTTATTGGGAGGGGTTTTTATGTTTATAAAAAAGAGTAGTGTTTTAAATGTAAGTGAGTCTTTAGATAAGGCTCCTTTAAATTCTTCATTTTATGATTTATTAGCAGATGGGGAGTATGTTACTAGTAAGGGATATGTTCTTAAGAAAGAGAATGGTATTTCTTATGTAGAGGGTAATTTAATTGTTAATAAGACTTATTCTCTTCCAGATTCTTTTATTCCTAGTAATCCTTATAATGGTTCTGTTAGTGGGGAATGGTGTATTAATTGTATAGATAAAGATGCTATGGAAGCTTTTAAGATTATGCAGAGTGATGCTATGGCTTTGGGACTTAATATTTATATTTCTAGTGGTTATAGAAGTCATAATAGGCAGAGTGTTTTATATAGTGATTATGTTAGTAAAGATGGGGTAGATAAGGCAGATAAGTATTCGGCAAGACCGGGTCATTCAGAGCATCAGTCGGGATTGTGTTTTGATTTAAATAGTGTTAATGATAGTTTTACTAATACTGATGAGGGTAGATGGATAAATGATAATGCTTATTTATATGGTTTTGTTATTAGGTTTCCTAAGGAATTAGAAGAAGAAACTGGTTATATTTATGAATCGTGGCATTTAAGATATGTAGGGGTAGATTTGGCTAAGAAATTATATAATAATGGTAATTGGCTTAGTTTAGAGGGTTATTATGGTTTAAGTAGTGTATATTAAAAAAGATATTCTTAGTGAATATCTTTTTTTCTTAATTTATTAAATTTTTCTAATACTGCTTTTTTTCTTTTTTCTTCTTCTTCTTTATCAATTGTGTATTTGTCGTTTTCGTATTTTAGAACACTTCCTTCTTTTATTTTAGGAAGGTCTTTTTTGGGAATGTTTATTATTTCTTTGGTGTCTTTGTTTTCTAAAACAGCAATATCGTCTTCAATTCTATCAACTATATAAATCATTTTTAACCTCCATCTGTATTTGTTTTTATATTGGTTATATTGATATTATAACCATCACTTGTTAATTTTATTGTTCCTAATTCATCAGTTCTATATGTTTTTATGTTATATTTATCTAGTGTATCTAATGTTCTAGGTGCTGGGTGATTGTAGGAATTATCTTTTCCTACAGATATTATAGCATATTTGGGATTTACTTTTTTTATGAAATCATCTTGACTTGAGTGTTTTGAACCGTGATGTCCTACTTTTAAGACGTCAGCTTTTATATTTTTGTTTAGGATTTTTTTCTCTGTTACGCTAGTGATATCTGAGGTAAATAGATATGATGTTTCTTTATAGACTAGTTTTATTACAATTGATGAATTGTTTAAATCATTTTCATTATTGCCAGTATAGATTATTTCAATTGTACTTTCTCCTAGGGTATAGGTACTATTTAGTGCGGGAACTGTATAGGTTAAATTTTTTCTATCCATAGAATCTAAGAAGTCTTCAAATGTTCTTGTAACTGTAAAGACGTCAGGTATAAAGATGTTTTCAATGTTGAAGTTATCGATTATGTTGTCTAACCCTCCAATGTGGTCTTCATGGGGATGGGTTCCAACTAGATATTTAAAATTTTGGATTCCTAATTCTTGGAAATATTTTACTAGTAATGGACCATCGTTGTTGTTACCGCCATCTATTAGCATATACTCTTCTTCATTTTTTATTAGAATACTATCTGCTTGACCAACATCAATATAGTAAATAACTAATTTTTCGTCTGTTACTTTTTCTTTGATGTTTTCAAAGAGAGGACTTCCATATTCGTCATACATTAAAGCAAAGGATTTGTTTATTTCAGTAAAGTATAAGCCATATAGAAATGCTAATAGCATTAGAAAAAGGATTAATTTAATATTTGTTTTATTTTTTCTTCTTCTTCGTCTTTTTGCCATAAAACTACCCACCTTATTTTAATTAATTATATCAAATAATAGAGAAAATGTATAGATTGACTAGTTTAATTATTGATAAAAAATGTTGAAATATAAGGATTTGTATGTTAGAATATTAGCTGTGGTGATGTAAATGGAGGGTAATTTTATTAGTAATTGTTTTAGTAAAATTAAGAATAAATTTAGTAATAAGAATAATTATCCTCATCTTGATGATGTTTCTTTTAGTGGAAAAGAACTAGATGATCTTAGTAAACAGAATATGGAAGAAATAGATAAGTTAAGGCATGGTTATAAGATCGATTCTAGCGATAATAAAGAAAAAAGTGATACTTCTATAAAAGAAGAAAAGAAGGTAAGAGGAAGTATTATAGATTCAGATAAGGAAATAGAAATAGTTGATGATGATAATGTAATGGGTTATATTAATTTGTCTGATGATAGAAGAGAAAATATAATGAAGAGATGGAATAGTATTGATATAGTTCGTCTTAGTAATGATATAGATAAGGGGAAAGAAATATTAGATCATAATTATATTATTACGTATGCTGATAATGCGTTATCATATATATATAAAATTAGAGATGAATATGATATTTTAATTGAGTATTTAATAGGTTTTAATAATGAAAAAAAGGGTATATATGAGAAGAGTATTTTTTCTGATAAATTAGAAGATGAGTGGAAGTATTTAAATAGTTATATTAAGGTTTTAGAAAAGATAAAGAGTGCTATAAACAGGTAATGTTTATAGTTTTTATTTTTTGCTTTTCTTGACTAAAAGCTCATTTATTAGTATAATATCTGATACATGGGGTCGTATTTGGCTTCGACAGGAACAATAGAATCTTAATTGCAAGTCGGATGGTAATTCGTTAAATTCCAATTAAATATAGCTGGAAACAACTATAATAACGCTGTAGCTTACGCTTAGTCTTAGACTTAGGTAACTCAGGTTCTACTATTTCTTTGTCTACGAGAAATAGATAGGACTTATAAAGTAGACTATACTATATTATTTTCTCAGATAATATAATGAATTTTTTGAGATAGTAAATATAATTATTTGTTGGTTTATTTTATATTTATGATTTTTTTAAACTAACTAAACTTGTAGAAGTTAAGGGGAAGTTGTTTTTGGACAGGGGTTCGAATCCCCTCGACTCCACCATTTTTTATTTATGAGGTGGTTTTGTGAATGTTGTGTTTTTAGATATAGATGGTGTATTGCAACCATATAATTCTTGCTATCGTTTTGATAATTTGAGCAATAATCAGATTTTAGAACTTAGTAAGAAGTGGAATGTAGATTATAGTAAGTATGGTATAGATGAAGTAAGTGCTGCTTATTATGATTGGGAAGAACAAGCAATATGTAGATTGAAACATATATTAAAAGAAACGAATTCTAAAATAATAGTTTCTAGTGATTGGAGAAGTAAAGAACAGCCATATAAGATGAGAGATCTTTTAGCTATTCATTATTTAGCTGATTATTGGTATGGTGATAATGCTATTTTGGGTGTTGGTTTTGGTGGAGCTGAAGTAAGAGCAAAAGAGATTGAGGATTCGCTAAATAAGTATCCTATTGATAATTTTGTTGTTTTGGATGATATGCCAGAGTTAGGGTGTTATTTTCCTGATAATAGTGTTATTACTAGTAATTATATTTCTTTAAATAATATGAATAAATGCGTAAGGATATTAAAAAATAGGTAGTACCTATTTTTTTATTAAATAAATCTTTCTTTTTACTTAAATTTGTGATAGAATTATAGTTGTTCTTGGAGGAATAGTTATGGATCAAAAATTATTAAATAGATTTGAATTTTTTTCTAGATGTGATTTAGAGCAGTTATTGGCTTTTAAAGAAGAAGTTGAAAGAGATATGGATTATATTGAAAAAAATATTGATACTTGTCCTTCACAACAAAGAAACGAATTTTATGAGGATTTAAAGTATGATAGAGATAGATTAACTGTTATTAATTATTATATTGGACTTTTAGCTAATGGAAGAGTAAGATAAATTTTTACCCCATGGCCAAGCGGTAAGGCAATGGACTCTGACTCCATGATCGTTAGTTCGAATCTAACTGGGGTAACCATGTTAATTTGAATCATTATTGATTCTTTTTTTATATTGGAGGAAATGTATGAAGTTATTAGATGGTAGAGTAGTTAAGGATAAGATATTTAGTGATTTAAGGGATAAATTAGTAGGTATTGATAAAAAACTTAGTTTTGTAGTTATTCAAATTGGTGATGATTTGGTTGATGATATTTATATTAGAAGTAAAGAGAAGATGGCTTCTTCTTTGGGATATGATTTTAATTTGGTTAAATTAAGTGATAGTGTTAGTGAAGAAGAAGTAGTAGAAGTTATTGATAAGTATAATCGTGATGATAATGTCGATGGGATTATGATAGAATTACCTATTCCTAAAAATTTAGATTATGATTATATCAGGAATGTTATTGATCCTAGTAAGGATATTGATGGTGTTACTGATATTAATATGGGTAGGTTAATTACTGGTAATGAGGGAATTAGATCTTGTACTGCTTTAGGAGTAGTTAAGTTACTTAAGTATTATGATATTTCTCTTGTTGGTAAAAATATTACAATAGTTGGAAGAAGTAATTTAGTGGGAAAACCTTTGAGTAATTTGTTAATTAATGAAGGAGCTACTGTTACAGTTTGTCATTCTAAGACTAGTAATTTATCTTTTTATACTAAGAATGCGGATATTCTTGTAGCGTGTGTTGGTAAAGCAGGGTTTGTTACTAGGGATATGGTAAAGGAAGATAGCGTTATTGTTGATGTGGGAACGAACGTTGTTGATGGTAAGTTGTGTGGAGATGTTAATTTTGATGATGTTAAAGATATTGTTAGTTATATTACGCCTGTACCTGGTGGTGTAGGACAGGTTACAACAGCAATATTGGGAGAAAATATTTATAAGTGTTATAGAAATAAAAAAATATAGGAAACTATATTTTTTTTAGTTTATTAATATATGTAGGTATTATTTTTATTCATAAGATATAGTGAAAGGGGGGATTATTTTTATTAATAGTTTTATAAGTGAGTATGGTAATACTTTACTTTATACGGTTATTATGGCAGCTATATCCTATGTTGGTATTTATATTAAGAAGTTTTTGGATAATACTTATAAGTTTCTAGTTAAGAAAGAAACAGTCAATATTGTTTGTAAGGCTGTTGAAGAACTTTATAGTGAGTGTAGTGGTGAAGAAAAATTAGAAAAAGCAATGTCTATTGCATTGGAGATGCTTCAAGATAAGAATATTAAAGTTGGTGATTTGGAACTTAGGATGTTAATAGAGTGCTGTATATATGAAAAGGGGGGATAAAATGAGTGTTAGAGATTATGGGAGTAATATTCAGATGAGTAAGCATTTTAATTCTAGTGAATTTAAGTGTCCACACTGTGGAAAAGCAAAGTTGTCTAGTGAACTTGTTAATAAATTGGAATTGTTATTTGATAGAGTTCATGCTAGTAAGTGTATTATTTCTAGTGGTTATAGGTGTAGGGATTATGATATTAGAGAGAATGGTTTTGCTGGAAGACATAGTGAGGGCCTTGCTTGTGATTGTGTTTTTTATGATAAAGATAATAAGGTTATTCCTAGTAAAGTTATTTGTTGTGTAGCGTATGATTTGGGTTTTAGTGGAATAGCATATATTAATTATAGTTATACGCATTTAGATGTTAGAACTAATGGAGTATATAGAGGGGATGAGACTAGGGGAAATGGTAATTATTGGACTAATCCTTATAGTTATTTTGGAGTTTCTAAGAGTGAAGTAGAGAAGTATACGGGAAAGTCTTCGATTAAGTATCAGGTATATGGTAATAGGTGGTATCCTAATGTTATTAGTGGTACAAATGAATATGCTGGTGTATTTGGAGTTAGTGTTAAGAGAATATATATTGATAATTTAAAGTATCGTGTTAAGAGTAAAGGAAGATGGTTACCTGAGGTTGTTGGGAGAAGTGATTATGCTGGTTATTCTAATGGTAGTAGTATTACTGATGTGGCAATAGAAAATGCTATTTATAGAGTTCATGTTAAGGGTGGTAATTGGTTAGGTTGGGTTAGTGGTTATAATATACATGATTACAGTAATGGATATGCTGGTAATGGTAAGGTAATTGATGCTTTACAAATAAAATAAGATATTTTATCTTATTTTATTTTTTGGTTTTATTTTTTGGCTAAGTATGTTAAAATATTTATAGTAGGAGGCTTGTTATGAAAGAGGTATGGAAGGGTTTTAAGGGTGGTAGTTGGATTAATAGAATTGATGTTAGTAATTTTATTAAGAACAATTATAAACCTTATTGTGATGATGAATCTTTTTTGGAAAAAACAACTGATAAAACGAGAAAGGTTTTGGTTAAGTGTAATAAGCTATTAAGAGAAGAATTAAAAAAGCATGTTTTAGATATTGATGTTGATCATATGTCAGGTATTAATAGTTTTGAGGCTGGTTATATTGATTATGATAATGAAGTAATAGTGGGATTACAAACTGATGAACCACTTAAGAGGATGGTTAATCCTTATGGTGGAATTAGAATGGTTTATTCGGAATTAGATGCATATGGTTATAAGCTTAATCCTTTAGTAGATAAATATTTTAATGAATATAGAAAAACACATAATCAAGGTGTTTTTGATGCTTATACAAAAGATATTTTGTTAGCGCGTCATGTTGGATTGTTAACGGGACTTCCTGATGCTTATGGTAGAGGAAGAATTATTGGTGATTATCGAAGAGTTGCTTTATATGGTGTAGATTATTTGATGGAACAAAAGAAACGTGATTTTGAGAAGAAAACTGGTAATATGACAGATAATCTTATTAGAATTAGAGAAGAATTGTCTATGCAATATAGGGCTTTAGAAGAAATGAAAAAGATGGCAGCGAGATATGGTTTTGATATTTCTCGTCCTGCTAGTTGTGCTAAAGAGGCAATTCAATGGACTTATTTTGGTTATTTAGCAGCTGTTAAAGAGAATAATGGCGCTGCTATGAGTTTGGGAAGAGTTGATGCTTTCTTTGATATTTATATTGAAAGAGATTTGAAGAATGGTATTCTTACAGAGAAAGAGGCTCAGGAATTAATTGATCAATTTGTTATTAAACTTAGAATGGTTAGACATTTGCGTACACCAGAATATGATGAATTGTTTTCGGGTGATCCAACTTGGGTAACTTGTTCAATTGGTGGCGTTAGTGAAGAGGGTAATAGTATGGTAACTAAAACCTCTTATAGATTAATGCATACTTTGAATAACTTAGATCCTGCTCCAGAACCTAATATGACTGTTTTGTGGAGTAGTAAGTTACCTGATTCGTTTAAGAAATATTGTGCTAGTATGAGTATTGAGACTGATTCAATACAATATGAATCAGATGATTTAATGAGACCTATATATGGTGATGATTATGCAATTGCTTGTTGTGTTTCAGGAATGCGTGTTGGTAAAGATATGCAATTCTTTGGAGCTAGGTGTAATCTTGCTAAGTCATTATTGTATGCTATAAATGGGGGATATGATGAGATTGATAAGCAGTTAGTTATTAAGAATATTCCTAAGATGACAGATAAGGTATTAGATTATGATAAGGTAAAGAAGTATTATTATCGTGTTATTGAAAAAGTAGCTGATATATATAGTGAAGCGATGAATATTATTCATTATATGCATGATAAATATGCTTATGAAGCTATTCAAATGGCATTACATGATACTAATGTTCATAGATATATGGCTTATGGCGTTGCTGGCTTGTCAGTAGCGGTTGATTCTTTATCTGCTATTAAATATGCTAAGGTTAAACCAGTAAGAGATGAAGATGGAATTACAGTTTCTTTTGAAATAGATGGTGATTTTCCTAAGTATGGAAATGATGATGATAGAGTAGATAATATTGCTAAGGATTTGTTAAGAAAAGTATTTTCTGAGTTAAAGAAACATAAGTGTTATCGAAATGCAGAACCTACGATGTCGGTACTTACAATTACTTCTAATGTTGTATATGGATCAAAGACTGGTTCTACTCCTGATGGAAGAATAAAGGGAGAGGCATTTGCACCTGGGGCTAATCCTATGCATGGTAGAGATGAGAATGGAGCTATTGCTTCTTTGAATTCAGTTGCTAAATTGAATTATGCTACTTGTTGTAAAGATGGTATTTCTAATACGTTTTCGATAGTTCCTAATGCTTTAGGAATGAATAAGGAAGAGCAAGTTGATAATTTGATTAGTTTAATGGAGGGTTATTTTAAACAGGGTGGTCATCATTTGAATGTTAATGTATTAAATAGGCAGATGTTAATAGATGCAATGGAAAATCCTGATGAATATCCTTTATTAACAATTAGAGTTTCTGGTTATGCAGTTAGATTTAATAGGCTTACAAGGCGTCAACAGGAAGAGGTTATTTCAAGGACATTCCATGAAAAGATCTAGTATTGTTAGGGGGTCTGTTAATAAGATAGAGACATCTGGTTTTGTTGATGGACCTGGTATTAGAACAGTTGTATTTTTAAATGGTTGTAAGTTGAGATGTAAGTATTGTCAAAATCCGGAAACTTGGAAAATGGGAATATATAATTATACGCCTAAGAAACTTGTTGAGAAGATACTTCGTAATAAGAATTATTATCGAAGAAATCATGGGGGAGTTACTTTTTCTGGTGGAGAACCTCTTTTACAGAGTAAGTTTCTTATTGAAGTATGTAAGAGATTGAAAAAAGAGAATATACATATTGCAATTGATACAGCGGGTGTTGGTATTGGTAATTATAGAGAAATATTAAAATATGTAGATTTGGTTTTATTGGATGTAAAGCATATTTCAAGAAGAGGTTATAAGAATTTAACTGGTCATGATATTGATGATAGTTTAAGTTTTATTGAGGCTTTAAATAAGAGTAAGGTTGAAGTATGGATAAGACAAGTTATAGTTCCTGGTATTACAGATAATAATAAATATCTTTTGGGACTAGCTAAATTTTTAAAGAGAATAGATAATATTAAGAGAGTTGATTTTCTTCCTTATCATAAGTTTGGGGATAGTAAATATGTAGAATTGGGTATTGAAAATCCTTTTAAGAGTAAAGTTGCTATGGATAAGGTTAGATGTGAGGCGTTATATAATAAGTTTATGGATATTTATGAAAACAAATAGAAATATTTGTTTTCTTTTTTGTTAATTGTGTTGTTAAGTTTTTGAGATTATGATACTCTTATAATTAGGTGGTAGTATGACAAAGTTTGACGAAGATTATTTGGAGTTATGTAAGGAAATAGTTGATAAGGGAGTAGAAGTTAAGACTAGAACAGGTGTTAATGCTTTAAAGATTCCAAGTTATAATTTCGAATTTGATTTGGAAAAGGAATTTCCTATTTTACAGAGTAAACAGACTTTTTATAAGAATGCTATTATCGAGATGTTGTGGATATGGCAAATGCAATCAAATGATGTTAGATTATTACATGATAGAGGGGTTCATATTTGGGATAAGTGGATGATAGATAGTGATGGTATTTATAGAGTTTATGATAATACGGATTCTGTTTATGATCCTGATAGAGAAGTAGTAGTTATGGATTTTTCTGATTGTAATACTTCAAATAATAATATACGTTTAAAATTAGATGATAATGGAAAAGTTTTAAAGGCTAAGAGTAAAATCCCTGGTAAGAATATATTGACAGCTAAGTATTATGGAGATAATTATGCTTATACGATAGGAACTGCTTATGGATATATAGTTAAGAGATTTCATCATACACAAAATTTAGATAGTATGTTAAGAAAGAATAAAGATGATAGGAGAATGGTTAAGAGTTTGTGGCAAGATGATTATATTAAAACAGCGGTTTTACCTCCTTGCGTTTGGGCAACAGAATGGGATGTTACTGATGATAGATTAAATTTACTTGTACATCAGAGAAGTTGTGATGTTCCGTTAGGTCTTCCTTTTAATGTTACACAGTATGCTGCTTTTTTAAAGATGATGGCCCAAACTACGGAATTAATACCGGGTAAGATTAGTTATTCAATTAAAGATGCTCATATTTATATTGATCAATTAAAGGGAATTAAAGAGCAACTTTGTAGATGGAATAAATATAATTGGGTTAATTCTTTTAGTGATAGTGAAAAAAAGAGTAGATATGAGTATTTGGGACTTATTTTAAATAGTGAGAATTGTGTTATGTCTAATGAAGAGAGAAAGAAATATAAAGAGGAATATGATATGTTAGAAATAATTCTGGGAAAAGAAAAGCCAGAGTTATGGGTAAATCCAGAGATAAAGAATTTCTTTGATTTTGATAATTCTCGGGAATTAAAGGATGTTAAGGTTAAAAAATATAAACATTTGGGAAGAATAGATTTTCCATTATCGCAATAAAGTAGTTTTTACTACTTTTTTTGTATAAATATATTTATCTTGTAAATAATATACTTGAAAGGATGATAATATGGATGAGAATAGTGAAATGTTAGAATATATATATCAAAATTGTGATATGGGTGTTAAGAGTTGTACTAGTTTAATTAAGATATTAAATAGTAAAGATAATAAAATTAAAAAGATTGTTGAGGGTGAATTAAAGGGATATGAAAATTATTTAAAGAAAACAGAAAAGTTATTAAAGAAATATAAGATAGAACCTAAGGGAAAAGGAATAGTAAGTGATGTTATGTCTAAAATGGGTATTAATATGGAGATGCTTAAAGATAATAGTGATGCTAGGGTTGCGGATATGCTTACTAAAGGTTTTACAATGGGGAATGTTGATATATCTAAGAAAATAGATAGATATGAAGGGGATTGTGATAAAGATATTTTGGCTTTGGCGAAGGAATTGTTAGTTTTTGGGAAAAAGAATATAGAATTATTGAAACCTTATTTGTAATAAATAGGTTTTTTAATTGATTATTATTGTTATTATTAGTATAATTATATTATAGTATTGAGGTGTAATAATGAGTGGTGAAGATTTTTTAAATAAGTTATATCGTGATTTAAATTTGAGTGAAGAAGTACAACATACTGCTAAGGGAACTAGAGATAAAAATGAATCTGTAAAGAGATATATGGATCGTTTAGAGAGAGTTCATTCAAAAGCTTCTGGCTCTTTAATTGATTTAGATAAATTAAAAACTCTTTATCATAGAAAGTATTGTATAAGAAAAGAGGATCTTCCAGATAGTAGTATGGAAGATAAGATAACTAAACAAGAAGAATCGTTAGATAGATGGATTGATTATTTTGTTTCTGATGGAGCTAGATATCCGATGTGGGCTAAATATTGGGCCTTTCAGGGAATGTTAAAGATAGGTAGTTATGATAGAGATGCTGGTATATTTCAAAAGAGAAGTAAGAAAACGTTAGCACCATTTATTGAAGTGGATCCAGAACTAATTGATAAGTGTATGGAAGAAGTTATTTTATATGTTGGTACTAAAAAAGTTAATGATGAGGAATTAGAAAAATTAGTATCTTCAGGTAATTTTAGTAAACTATATGTGTCATTACTTGCTAAAAAACAAGAAAATGCTCTTTCTGCTGGTAATATGGAAGATGGTAAGTGGATTAAGTTTAGTGGAGAAAGTCATGAAGAGGCTGAAAGAAAACTACGCGCTGGTATAGAGCCAGAATATTTAAGATTATTTAAATCTTTGCAGGGATATAATACTAGATGGTGTACTGCTGGTTCAGAGCTTACGGCTAGAGAGCAAATATGTGGCGGTAATGAATATGCTGGGGGAGATTTTTATTTATATTGTACAAAAGATGAAAATAATGAATATAAAGTTCCAAGAATTGCTATAAGAATGGATGGGGAGTTTATTGGTGAGATTAGGGGAATAGGTGATGGTCAAAATATTGAAGATGGTTTAGAGAATATAGTTGAAAAGAAATTAATAGATTTTTCTTATCTGGAAGAAGAAGATTTAAAACGTTATTTAGATATTATTTCTAATATGAAGAAATTAACGGCAATAAATAAGAAATATAAACAAAGAGCTAAATTAACTGATGAAGAAATAAGATTTATTTATGAAGTAGATGGAGAGATAGAGGGCTTTGGTTGGACAAAAGATGTAAGAATAAGAGAAATATTAGAATCAAGAAATATGGAAGAGGATTTTCTATCTTTATCTAAATTAGAGGATAAAATTAAATTTGCAACAATTCATCCAAATATTATTAGGGAAATTGATAAGAATGTCGAAGGTTATGAAGATATTGCTTTAATGGCGGTAAAACACGATGGTTATTTGCTTCCTTGTGTTGATAGTACTGTACCTCGTTATACGAAAATAGCAATAGCAGCAGTGTTGAAAAACCTTAATGCTATTTATTCTGTTGATAAGAATTCTGAATGTTATAGAGATGTAATTATGGGGGTAGCTAAAGTAAATGGTAATATATTAATGTTTGTTAAACCTGAAATAGAGGGTTATACGGAAATAGCTATTGAATGTGTTAGTCAAAATGGTAATCTTATTAATAATGTCGATTCGGAATTTGAGGATTATAAGAAAATAGCAATAGCTGCGGTAAGAAATAAAGGTGAGGCTATTAGGAATGTTGATCCTAATGCTAAAAGTTTTAAGAGTCCTGATGATTTTAAGGAAATAGCTATAGAAGCGGTAAAAAAAGATGGGATGGCTATTATTCATATTCCGGAAAATACGCCGGGATTTAAAGAAATTGCCTTTGCTGCAGTAAGACAAGATGGTTATGCTATTGGTTGTATAAATTGGCATCGTGTGGACTATTATAAGGAATTAGTTGTTGAGGCTGCTAAGAGTGATCCTCATGTTGTTTTATATCTTGATCCTGATGTTCCTGGCTTTAAAGAGGCTGCTTTAATAGCTGTAAGGGCTATGCCATGGAAGATTAGACATATTAAACGCACGGCTGATTTTAAAGAAATTGCAATAGCAGCAGTGGAAGTTGATGGTCTTGAGTTAGAGAGTATTCCTCCTAATACGGAAGGTTATTATGATATAGCTATGGCAGCAGTAAAACAAAATTGGTTTGCTATTCAATATGTTCCTTCTAGTATTCCCGGATATTATAATCTAGCTTTAGCGGCAGTTAATAATAATTTTGCGGCGATATTATATATTGATAAAAATATTAAGGGATATAATAAATTAATGCTTATTTCGTATAAGAATAATTTTAAAAATCTTTTAAAACCAAGGAAGAAAGAACCAGAAATGAAAGAGGGATTTCGAGCTCAACAAATGAAGGATATTTGTAGAGATGCAGCTGCTAGAGTAGAAAGTAAGTTAGCTGAAGAAGGTAGGAGAAGAAATAACAACTAATAGTTGTTATTTTTTTAGCAATCATTGTTGACAAGTGCTAATAGTAGTGATATATTACTATGTGAGAGGATGATTTGAATGGAAAAAAAGAAGGAATTTAAGGCTGAATCTAAGAAATTGTTAGATTTAATGGTTAATTCTATTTATACTAATAAAGATATTTTTTTAAGAGAACTTATATCTAATGGAAGTGATGCAATAGATAAGTTATATTATAATTCTTTAACTAATAAGGATTTAGATATTGATACAGATAATTTGTTTATTAGAATTGATATTGATAAGGATAAAAGAACATTAGTTATTACTGATACTGGTATTGGAATGAATAAGAAAGAATTAGAAGATAATCTTGGTACTATTGCTGAGAGTGGTTCTTTAAATTTTAAGAATAGTATTGAAAATAAAAATATTGATATTATTGGACAATTTGGAGTAGGTTTTTATTCTGCTTTTATGGTTTCTAAAGAGATAATTGTTGAGAGTAAGAGACTTGGAGAGGATAAAGCTTATGTTTGGAAGAGTGAAGGTGCTAGTGGTTATACAATAGGTGAATGCAAGAAGAAAGATGTTGGTACTACTATTACATTGGTATTAAAAGATGATGATGATAATTATAATTATTCAATGTATTTAGATTGTTTTAAAATTAAGGAATTAATCAGAAAGTATTCTGATTATATTAGATATCCTATTATGATGGAGATGGAGAAGTCTAAATTAAAAGATGGTAGTAAAGATGAATATGAGACATATAAGGAATTAGAGACTATTAATAGTATGGTACCTTTATGGAAAAAGAATAAGAAAGATGTTAAGGAAGAAGAATATAATTCTTTCTATATGGATAAATTTTATGATTATGATAAGCCTTTAAAGGTTATTCATAGTAGTGTTGAGGGACAGTGTAATTATCATTCTTTATTGTATATTCCAAGTCATTTACCAATGGATTATTATACTAAGGAATTTGAAAAGGGATTAGCATTGTATTCAAATGGTGTACTTATTATGGATAAGTGTCAGGATTTAATTCCAGATTATTTTGGATTTGTTAAGGGTCTTGTTGATACAGAAGATGTCTCTTTAAATATTTCTCGTGAGATGTTACAGCAAAGTAATTCTGTTAAGCTAATTGCTAAGTCAATTGAGGGTAAGATAAAAAAAGAATTAGAGAATATGCTTAAGAATGATAGAGAGGTATATGAGAGTTTCTTTAAGACTTTTGGTATGCAGATTAAATTTGGTGTATATGCTGATTATGGTGTAAATAAAGATAATTTGAAAGATTTACTTATGTTTTATTCTTCTTCAGAGAAAAAGCTTGTTACTTTAGATGAATATGTATCAAGAATGAAGAAAGATCAAGATAATATTTATTATGCTTGTGGAGAGAATAATGATAAAGTTGATAATATGCCACAGGTAGAAGTAATAAAAGATAAGGGATATGAAATATTATATTTAACTGAATATGTTGATGAGTTTGCTTTACAGACTTTAACTACTTATAATGCTAAGAAATTTGTTAATGTAAGTAATGAGACTGTAGATTTAGATAGTGAAGAAGAGAAAAAGGAATTAAGTAAGTTAAATGAAAAGGCTAAAGATATGTTTGTTATGATGAAGGATATTCTTAAGGATAATAATATAAATGAAATTAAGTTTACTAATAGACTTAAGAATCATCCGGTTTGTTTAACGACAGAGGGTGATGTATCTTTAGAGATGCAAAAGGTATTTAATGCTCTTCCTAATGAGCAAAAGATTAATGCAAAGGTTATTTTAGAAATTAATAAAGATCACCCTATTGCTAAGAAGTTGAGTGATTTGTATAAGAATAATAAAGAAGAGTTAGAGAAATATACAAAGATTCTTTATTCAGAAGCTAGATTAATAGAGGGGTTATCAATAGAAAATCCAACAGAGATTAGTAACTTGATATGTGATATTATGGCGAGGTAATTATGAAATATATTTATAGTAGGGTTGTTGCATATTTAATAGATATGTTATTGGTTGTAGTAGCAGCTACATTTTTGTCGAGAGTTAGTTTTTTAAATCCAGATCTTAATAATTATTTAAAGTATAGTAAGTTATATAGTGAGCATAATTTGAATTATCAGAGTTATGTTTCTGAGTTACAGAAATATTATAGTAATGGTAAGTTAAGTGAAAAGGAAATTAATAAATTAGTTGATAAGTATGGTGATATTGCTAATCCTTTAGTTACTTATGGTACTGATATTAATAAAAAACAATATGATAAGGTTTTAAAAGATGCTAATGATGATTTTATGAAACAAAATAAGAAATTGTATTATAAGGTTACTAAATATTCTTTAGCTTATAATATTATATTGGTTGTATTATTAGTTTTATATTTTGTTGTATTTAATGTAGTTACTGACGGTCAAACGTTGGGTAAGAGACTTCTTAATTTAAAGATTGTTAGTGCTAAGGGTGGTAGTGTTAAGTGGTATAATTATGTTATTAGATGCTTAATATTATATGGTCCTTTATATTATGTTTGTTTAATTTTTGGATTTAGGTTTATGGGTGTTAATAGTTTTTATAATTTTGCTTTAGTTATTGATAATATAAAAAATTATTTAACAGTTATTGTATTTGTATTTATAATGTTTAGAAAAGATTATAGAGGATTACATGATATTTTGGCTAATACTATGGTAATTGATACTAAAACTATTAAAAGTGAAGAAGTAGAGGCTGAAGTTGTGAAGGAAACTCCTCAGAAAAAGAGGAAAACTAATAAAAAAATAGTTGTAGAGGATAAAGAGAATTAATTGTTAATTCTCTTTATAAATACTTGATTTTATAGCAAGAAAATAGTAAAATACTTGTAGGGAGGGAGTAGCTTATGAAAAAAAGTGATATAGCTCTTATTGTAGGAGTTGTTCTTATTATATTAATTGGGGGATTTGTTATAAAGGGTAATAAAGTATCTTATGATGTTGATTTACCTTTAGCTTTGGCTGGAGAACCTGGACTTCATGAACTTAGTTATTCTGAATATAAGGAAAAGGTTGATAATAATGAATCTTTTGTTTTAATTATCGAAAGAGCAACATGTTCTCATTGTGTTAGTTTTATGCCTGTAGCTGAAGAATTTGCTAAGACAGAAGGTCTTCCTATGTATTATGTTGATACTGATACATTTACTAAGAAAGAATGGGCAAGTTTTGAAAAAACTAATACGTATTTGAAGAAGAATGCTAATAATTGGGGAACACCAACAACACTTGTTTTATCTGGCTTTGTTGCAGTTGATTATGTTGTAGGTGAGTCTGATGCTGAAGAATTAAAGACTTTATATGAGAATAGTTTTGATTTAGATAGTTATAAAAATAGTTAATGAAAAGGGTGATATTATGGGTAAGTGTTATGATCTTGCAAAGAGTTTTAAGAGAAAGTATCCAATGACAATTGCGTTTAGGTTAAGAAGACATTGTGCGGTTGTTGAAAAGCATTTAAATTCTGATGAGGAACTTACTTATGCATTTCCAGCACAAAAGAATGATACATCTTTTATAGTTATTAATACTTGTGTAGTTGGTTTAACTAATAAGAGAATTGTTATTGGTTTAAAGAGATTGTTATGGGGATATTTCTTTATTTCTATTACTCCGGATATGTTTAATGATTTGACTGTTCATAGTGGACTTTTTTGGGGTGGTGTTGTAATAGATACTATTAAAGAAAAAGTTGTACTTACAAATATTGGCCCTAGGGGATTACCGGAAATAGAATCAACTATTACGGATTATATGATGGAAGAAAAGAAAAAGTATAAGAGTAGAAGTGAAAAAGAAGATTAATTATAATTTTCTTTTTTGAATAAATAACTTGTATTTTAATTTATTTATGTTATAATTAGTTACGTGGCAATTCGCTGGCTTTTTAGTTATAATTGCGTAAACACATATTTTGTATAGGAGGGATATTATGAACTTGATTGAGAAAATTACTAAAAAACAACTTAATCCTAATGTGCCAGAATTTAGAGTAGGTGATACTGTAGTTGTTGGTTGTAAGATTAAGGATTTTAGAAATGGTAAAGAAGTTCAAAGAATTCAAAACTTTAAAGGAACAGTTATATCTCGTAAGAATAGCGGCGTTTCTGAAACATTTACTGTAAGAGCTATATATGGAGGAATTGGTGTTGAAAAGACATTCCCAATTCATAGTCCTAATATAAGTTCTATTGAAGTAGTTAAAAAGGGTAAAGTTAGACGTGCTAAATTATATTTCTTAAGAGAAAGAACTAAAAAGTATAATATTAAAGAGAGAGCTAATAAAGAATCTTTAAAGTAATTTAAAATAATAAGCACTTAGCTTATTATTTTTTGTAGAAAGGAATAATTATGAAGGATTTTATTAAAGAAGCTATTCCATATGTTGTTATCATTATTGTTGTAGTTTTAATAAGAAGTTATATTGTTACTCCAGTTATTGTTAGGGGAGATTCTATGGATGATACTTTAACTAATGGAGAAGTATTATTTCTTAGTAAGATATCTTATGTTATAGATGATATTAAGAGATTTGATATTGTTGTTATTAAAGATAGTGATGATGACTTAATAATTAAGCGTGTTATTGGATTACCTGGTGATAATGTTAGGTATAAAGATAATGTTTTATATATTAATGGTGAAGTAGTAGAAGATAAATATGCAAATGGTGAGACAGAGAATTTTGAACTTCAGACTATTTGTAAGATTAATAGTGATGATTGTGTTAGTAAAATCCCAGAAGATATGTATCTAGTATTGGGAGATAATAGAGAAGTGTCTGCTGATTCCAGAGTTAAGGGGTTATTTAAGAGAGAAGTAATATTGGGTAAAGCTGTATTAAGAGTATGGCCTATTACGAAGATAAAAATGGTAAAATAAAAATATTAGAGAAATCTAATATTTTTTTATTAGTTTAGAGAAGTCTAAGTAGCAGATATCGTTTATTATTGTTTTGGCATTTTTGTATTTTTGAGCACCTGATTCAAATAGTATAAATAAGTTGTCATTATAAGTATTTATTTGTTCAGCTAGGCAAGGAAGTTTTATTTGATTAATTGTTTCTAACTTTCCATTTTTATCTAAGTGAGAGATATAGATGTTAGAGTTATTTCTTCTTCCATATGAGGAAGAGAATATGTAGTAGTTTTTATCTTTGTATTTATAAATACACATTCCTTGAATATAAGGATAGGGATTAATAATACTTCCTTTTTCAATTAGGTAACCATTATTTTTAATAGCGTATTTTTTTATTATAGAATTCTTTTTGGAAAAGTTTCCAATATATAAATAACCATTATTTACTGTTAGATAGGCTACAGAACTTTTTTTGTTAGTAGATGATTTTAGATCGTTATTGTCATCTACTTTTATTTTTAGGGTTGCATTTGCTTGCGCTTTACTTAATAGGTCTTTAGCATTATATCTATTTACATAAGACGATGTTCCCTTTTCTTTGCCGCTTTCTCCGGGAATAAAGATACTATTTGATTTTTTGTCGTATGCTATAGCACCACTATGGTATTTTCCTTCTAATGTTATTGTTTTTATTAGTTTTCCATCTTTATCTATTATTTGGATAATTGAATTTTTTTTCTTTTTTTCGTCATAAGCTACGATTAATACTTTATTATCTATTTGACAACTTCCTTGGGGAATGTAATTTGTTTTGTTTAGGGGAATATTTATTAAGTTATTAATGCTTTCATAAAATATTGGGTATTTTTTTAATTTATTTGTATATATTTCTTTATTCATATTATACCTTCTTTAAAATATTTATAACATATATTGAGTGTTTTTTCAATAAAAAGTATTTATGTTTATTAGGGGACATGATATAATATGTTTAATAAATGGAGGAGATAAATATGGAATATAAGAAGTTTAATAATAGAGTTGTTGTAAGAATAGATAGAGGAGAAGAAATACTTGAAAAAATTAAGGAAGTTAGTTTAGCATTAGATATTAAATTAGCGAGTGTTAGTGCTTTAGGTGCTACTAATGATTTTACTGTAGGTGTTTATAATACTACAGAAAAGAAGTATTATTCTAATGAATTTAAGGGTAGTTTTGAAATAGTATCTTTAGTTGGTACTATTAATACTATGAATGGTGAATTTTATACACATATTCATATGAGTGCTGGTAATGATAAGGGAGAAGTATTTGGGGGTCATTTAAATAGAGCTGTTGTGAGTGCTACTTGTGAGATGGTAATTGATATTATTGATGGTAGTGTTGATAGATATCATGATGAAGAAATTGGGTTAAATTTATTTAAGTTTTAGGTGATTATATGATAATTGAATATGAAGATAGATATAGTGAAGAAGTTACTTTTTTATTAGAGAGATTACAGATGTATATTGAGAGTATCGATAAAGAAGAGTATAATATTTATACACCTTTTTTTGGTAAGCATTATTTTAATAAAGTGCTTTTGGAAGTGTGTAAAAATGATGGTAAGATTCTTTTATATAAAGATGGTGATGAAATAGTTGGTTTAATTGCAGGTATTGTTAATAATTTAGAAGAAGAGTCTTATGGTTATAAATTTCCTAAGAGGGGAAGAATAATTGAATTAGTTGTTCTAGAGGAATATCGTGATAAAGGTATTGGAACAAAGTTAATGAATGAGATGGAAGATTATTTGCGTAGTATTGATTGTAAGGATATTTTAATTAGTGCTATGGCATATAATGAGGCGATAAAATTATATGAGAAATTGGGATATCATGCTAGAATGGTTGATATGATAAAAGATATTAGAACATAATAGGTGTTAGAAATGAAAAAGTATATTGAGGGAATTAAATTTGGAATGGTTTTACAGCTTGCTATAGGTCCTATGTGTTTAATGGTATTTAATACATCTAGAAATGTGGGATTTTTAAAGGGATTAATAATGGTTTTTGTTATAGCAGCGGTGGATTTGTTTTATATTACTTTATCTTGTGTTGGAGTAAGTAAGCTCTTGGAAAAATCTAAGTATAAAGAGGTATTTAAAGTTATTAGTTCAGTAATATTAATGTTATTTGGATTTAGTGTATCTTTAGGGGGATTGGGTATTAATGTTCTTCCAGTTTTGAGTATTAATCCTAATTCAGAGAGTTTATTTTTACAGGGATTGGTTTTGGCATTATCTAATCCAATTACAATAATATATTGGGGTAGTGTTCTTACTAATAAGCTAATTACTGATAAGATGAGTAAGAGAAAGTTAATTGTATTTTGTATGGGACTTATTTCTTCTACTTTAATTTTTCTTTCTTTTGTTGATGTAGTTGGTTGTTTGTTTGCTACATTTATTCCTTCTTCCTTTGCTAATGTTTTAAATATTATTGTAGGAGTTGTTATTATTATATTTGGAGTTAAGTATTTGTTTTCATATGGATCTTATTCTAAGAAAGAGGCTGAGATTAATGATTGAGGAAATGGATGTTATTAAATTAGAGGATAATAAGAAATATCTTGTTGTAGATATGTGTGAGTATTATGGGGCAAAGTATGCTTTTTTAGTTGAAGTTAGTAATAAAAAGAATATTATATATGTTAAGGTTTTAGAAAATGGGGTTATTCCTTTAGGTAGTGATGATATTAAATTAATATATAAATTGAGCAAGATATTTGCTAATAAATAGCGTAAGCTATTTTTTCTTTACAATTATTTGATGCTATGGTATAATAATCGCCAAATTTAGAGGTGAGGTTTTGTGGAAAAAACTGGCGATACTATTTTTTTTGAAGAAGAGAAATATTTGGATAGAGTTAATGAGGGAATAAAAAAAGAAATAGAAAAATGTGAGAATGATTTAATAGAAATTCCTAAGAAGCATACTAATGTTTTGCAAGGGGATTCTTTTTTAGTGGAGAGTCTTATGAGTATGGTTTTTGATAGATTAGGTCATTTGATGAGAAATGAGAATTCTCCTTATTTTGGAAGAATTGATTTTAAAGAAGATTTAGGAAATAGAGATAGTATTTATATTGGTAAATCTTATTTTTATGATAAGAATAATAAGAAAGTTGTTAATGATTGGAGAAGTCCAGTTTGTTCAATTTATTATGATAGCGAGATAGGACCTGTTTCTTATATGGCTCCTTCTGGTATTGTAAGTGGTGATCTTTCTTTAAAGCGTCAGTTTATAATTAAAGATAAGAAGTTACTTGAATATTTAGATTCTTCTTTAGTTACTAGTGATGAAGTTTTAAAGCGTTATTTGGATACACATGCTGATAATAAGATGAAGGATATTATAGCTTCTATTCAGAAAGAACAAAATGCAATTATTAGAAAACCTCTAGAGTGTAATTTGTTTGTTCAGGGTATTGCTGGTTCTGGTAAGACTTCTGTTGCTTTACATAGAATAGCGTATTTAATATATTTGGTAAATGAGATTAATAAAAAGAACAGAAAAACTGTTAATTCAAATAAATTTACGATTATTGGGCCTAATTCATATTTTCTTGATTATATTTCAGAAGTACTTCCTGATATGGATGTAGAAAATGCTAATCAAGAGACAATGTTTTCTTTAACAAAGGAGATTATTGGTGATAATATTAAGCTAGATAGTAGTAAGATGATTGATAGTAGTATTAAGTCATCTTTAGAGTATTTAAAGGCTATATCTAGTTTTATAAGTGATTATATTAATAGTAGATTAGATAGATCTTTTGTTGTTGGAGATGCTGTAGTATTTAGTAATGATTTTATAAAGAGTAGATTTAATAGTAATGAATTTATTTATGATTCTGCTAATAATTTTATTTCTCTTTATTCAAAGAGAATAAGGGAAGATTATGAGTCTTTTGGAGATATAATTAATAAAAAATTAAGAATGAAGATGAAATATTTTCCTGTTGGTAGTGAAGAGAGAAATTTAGTAATTAAGGAAATTAATAATAATAATAGTAAGATTAAAACGGGATTAAGAAGTGAATTAAAATCTTTCTTTAAAGATTTATTAGGTAGTCCTCTTGATTATTATAAAGAATTTATTCGTAATATAGATAAGTATTTAGGAATTGATAATGTTGATGAATTTAAAAGGGATAATCTTAAGGGTCTTAATAAAAAGATGGTTAGTAAGGATGATTTAGCATCTTTGATTTATATTAAATCTTTAGTATCAGGAATTAAAGAGTATAGAGATACTATTCATGTTGCTATAGATGAGGCTCAGGATTTGTCTTTGAGTGAATTCTTTGTTTTAAGAAGAATTTTTCCTACAGCTACTTTTTCTGTTTTTGGTGATCTAAATCAGAAAATATATTCTTATAGAGGTGTTTCTGATTGGAATGTAGTAGGAAAGGAAATATTTAATTCTAATTATGAATTAGTTTATTTAAATCAATCATATCGTACTACAGATGAAATAATTAGAGAAGCTAATAAGATAAGTAGAGTTTTGACTGGTAGTGAATCTGTTAATAATGTAAGACATGGAGATAGTGTTAATTATATTAATAGTAGTAAGAAAATGATGATTAGTGATATATTAAAATCTATTGATAATATGTTAGATAGTGGTTGTAAGACAATAGCTTTAATTACTAAGACAGAAAAAGAAGCTAAAGATTTAAATAGTAAATTAGAAAAAATGGGTGTCAAGGTTAAAAATATTACTGGTAGTGATGATAGTTTTTATGTTGGTATATGTACAATAGCTTCTTATATGTCTAAGGGTCTTGAATTTGATGGAACTATATTATGTGATGTTAATGATATTAATTATGATATTAGTAATGATGTAGATATGGCTTTATTGTATGTTGAAATGACGAGACCTTTACATAAGTTAGATATTATTTATGATGGTAGATTACCTGAAGTATTAAATGATAAAAATAATGTTAAAATAAAAAAACTTCATTCTTAGGAATGAAGTTTTATAATAGCATTAAAACTACTGAAAATAAATTGTTTAGAACATGCGCCATTGTCGAACTTAAAACGTTGTTATCATTTTTCAAGTATATTCTTGATAGTAGTATTCCAACAACGATATATATTATTGAGACAATACTAAAGTCAGCATGTAATAATCCAAATATTATTGATGATATTATAATGAATGCTTTTCTGCTTTTAATTATTGTACTAAAGGAATATCTAAATACCATTTCTTCAATAAATGGTACTAGTAATACTACAGATACAATTGGGAATAATCCTCCTTCAAAAATTGAGTTGGCAACTATTTCTTGATTTTCCATCTTTACTTGTCCCATTGAAATAAATGTTGATAGAAGGAAGTTTATTATTATAAGTATGATAGCATCAATTATAATAGATTTTACTTTTTTCTTGTCTAATTTTTTGAAGTCTTCTTTTATTCTTGTTCGATAAATCATTACTAAGATAACAAATGTAATAGCATAGAATACATAAGAATAAAATGAAGACATGTTTTGAATAGTACTTTCATCAGTAATATTTTTTGTACGTACCATTACAATACTGAATATTAAAGTTATTATAAAGCAAGCTACATATAATAATATGGGAATAAAATCTTTTTTTTCATTTTTCATTTTTATCTACCTCTATTTAATTTTATTATGGTTGTTGAATAATGTCAATAATTAGATTAAGTGAATTGATAAAGAGTGAGTAATCTACTTATTTTTTGTGTTATAATTAAGTGGTGTGGTGAAGAATATGAAGATATATACGGTATTTAGTTTACTATGTTTCTTGTTATGGGGAATTGCTGACTTATTTTATAAGAAAGCTAATGATAATAAGAATAAATATAGTGATTTAGAAACGGCTATTGTAGTAGGTATAGTTATGGGTATATATGCTACGGGTTATATTATTTATAATAATTTTGATATTAATAATATTTTTAAATATTTAATAGATGTTTTTAAGTATTTACCGGTATCTTTTTGTTATATATTATCGATGTATATTGGATATAAAGGTCTTAAATATATAGAATTATCTATATCTAGTCCGGTTCAAAATACTAGTGGTGTTATTACTAGTTTATTATTGGTTATATTTTTTAGAGAAGTTCTTCCTTTTAAGGCATATATTGCTTTTATATTGATATTTGTGGGAATAGTATGTGTTTCTTTATTGGAAAAGAGAGATAATAAAGTTGTTAAAATTAATAAAAAAAAGAGTATATTAGCAGTATTATTTCCAATTATTTATTGTTTTATTGATGGTGTGGGTACTTTTTTGGATGCGTTATATTTAGATAAGTTTGGTATTGTTAGTGAGAATGTTGCTTTAGTGGCATATGAATATACTTTTTTATTAGTTTCGATAATAGGGGTTATTTATTTAAAGAAAAAGAAAGTTAAACTTACGATTAAGAATAATAAAAATATGTGGTTTGCTAGTATATTTGAAACATTAGGACAGTTTTTCTATGTTTTTGCTATGGGAGCGGATTCTACTATTAATGCTTCTATAGTTGGTAGTTATTGTATATTATCTATGATATTATCTAGTATTTTTTTAAAAGAAAAATTGTCAATTTATAAATATATGTTCTTATTTATGGCAATAATTGGTATAATAATGTTAGCGGTTATGGATGTATAGTTAGGAGATGAAAAATGGCTGATTCTAAACCTTGGCAATGGGAATTGGTAAAGGGATATTATGAAGATAAATGGAAGATGCCATCCCAAGAAGTATATTATTTAATTCATCGTTGGAAAGAAGAAAACATGAAAAATGTATTAGATCTTGGCTGTGGAATTGGGAGACATTCTATTTTGTTTTCGCAAGCAGGATTTAATACTTATGCGATGGATTTGTCAGAGAATGCAGTTAAGAGAGCTAAAGATTGGTCTTTAGATTGTGGACTAGATATTGATTTTAAGGTTGCTGATATGATAAATCTTCCATATGATGATGAAATGATGGATGCTATTTTTTCTTATTATGTTATTTCTCATACAGATACTAAGGGTGTTATTGAGGTTTTAAAACAAATTAAAAGAGTTTTGAAGTCACAAGGAGAAGTTTATTTAACTTTAGGATCAAAAGATTCTTGGGGATTTAAGGAAAACTGGCCGGTAGTTGATGAGAATACGAAAATAAGAATAGAGGATGGTCCAGATAATAATGTTCCACATTTTTATGCAGATTCGAAATTAATATTTGATTTGTTTAAAGATTTTTCTGTTTTAGATTTAAAACAGATACAAAAAATAGAGATGGTTAATGGTAATATTAAAGATCATTATCATTATCATGTTTTAGCTAAAAAACGTTAGAAGGGAAGATATTTATGATAGAAAATATATATGATGATAAAACTTTTTTTGATAATTATATTAAATTAAGAAATGATCCTAATAATATTTCAGCTAATGAAGTAGTTGAAATGCCTGCTATATATAGTGAACTACCTGATTTAAATGGAAAGAAAGTTCTTGATTTGGGTTGCGGAAGTGGAAATAACTGTATGAAAGCTGTAGAATTAGGAGCTAAATCGGTATTGGGAATAGATGTTTCTAAAAATATGATTAGTTTAGCTAAAAAAGTAAGTAAAGATGCTAAGATCAAATATAAGGTATTAGCAATGGAAGAACTTTCTTCATTAAAGGGAAAATATGATGTTGTAATTAGTTCTTTAGCTTTTCATTATGTTAGTGATTATGATAAATTACTTAAAGATATTTATAAGCTACTTAAAAGGGGTGGTAGATTAATATTTTCACAAGAACATCCTTTATCTACAGGAACAATATTAACGGAAGCAACTAATTTTAAGAGTAAAGTAAAATTTGGTGATAAAGAGTATAAGATTTTATCTGATTATAATATTAATGGTCCAAGAACAGTTAGTTGGTTAGATGGAACATATACTAAATATCATAGAAATATGAGTACATTAATAAATGGATTAATTGCTAATAATTATAAGCTTCATAAGATAGTAGAACCTATTGCTACAGAAGAAAATGTTAAGAAAAATCCAAAGTATAAAAATCAATTAAATATGCCTTACTTTATGATTATAATAGCAGACAAATAATATCTAATTTTTGATTAGATGTTTTTTTGTTGCTAATTTGTTAATTATAAGATATAATTATTTTAAGAATAGGAGTGAAGCGAATGAATAATGATAGCAATATGAATAGTAATATGGGAATGAATCCTAATATGAGTAACAATATGAATAATAATATGGGAATGAATCCAAATATGAATAACAATATGAATAGTAATATGGGAATGAATCCAAATATGAATAACAACATGAATAGTAATATGGGAATGAATCCTAATATGAACAATAACATGAATAATAATATGGGAATGGAACCTACTATGAATAACAATATGAATAGTAATATGGGAATGAATCCTAATATGAACAATAACATGAATAATAATATGAACAATAACATGAATAATAACATGGGAATGAATTCAAATATGAACAATAACATGGGAATGAATTCTGATATGAATAACAATATGAATAGTAATATGGGAATGAATTCAAATATGAACAATAACATGGGAATGAATTCTGATATGAATAACAATGTGAATAATAATATGGGAATGAATCCTGGTATGAATGCAAGTCCTAAAGCAGGTGGTAAGAAGGGATTAATTATTCTTGGGGTTATTATTGTTGTTTTGATTGTTGGATTTATAGCTAAGGGTATGCTTGGAGGAAGTAAAAAAGTATTAACTTGTTCTAGTCATGTTGATATGCTTGGTGTTGTTGGAGATATGGAATATAAGTTTTATATTAATGATGGTAAAGTTGCTTTTGATACAATCCTTACTTATTATTTAGATCAATTTAGTGCTAGTAAGGATGCTGTTACGGAGTGGGCAGAACAAAGAATTAAAGATGATAAGGCTGATTGTAAGAATACAGAAGGATGTACATTTAAGCATGAATATAAAAAGAATGTATTGTTAAAAGAAACTCTTTCAATTAGTGAAAAGGGATTTGAAAAAATGGCTGGTTCTGATATTTCTAGTTATTCTGCAGATGAAATTTATAATAAATTAAAGAATGAATATGAAACAGGAGAATTATTAACTTGTAAGTAGAATTAAAAAGACTTTTTAAGTCTTTTTTTTAGTTTTATGATATAATTTTATTGATATAGAGGTGTAATTATGAATTATAAATATGTTGTGTTAGATTTTGGTAATGTTATTGCTACTCCTGCTACTGGACATTGGGATATTACGCCTAAGTTTTTAGAGTTAATTGATATTAATAAAATAGATATGGATTTGTTTAAAGAAATTAGGTATAAATATAAAGAAATACTATCGGAACAAGTTATGACTTTAGAAGAAGAATATGATATGTTTTTGAGATTTTATAATGGTATACTTAGTGAATTTAATTATAGTAAAAAAATAGCAGAAGAGATAGCTTATGATAGGACTTATAGGAATGATAAATACAGGTTATTTGATAATATAGAAGAGGAATTAAGTAATTTAAAGAGTAAATATATTTTATTAATGCTTTCAGATAATTGGCCTTGTGTTATTCCTTATATGAAAGAAAATAATTTATATGATTATTTTGATAAATTATATGTATCTTCTATATATGGAGTAGAGAAGAAAGATAAAGTATTTTTTGATTATCCTATTAGAGATTATAATATTAAACATGGAGAAGCTTTATTTATAGATGATGTTGAATCTAATTTAGATGTTGCTAAAGAAAAGGGATTTGATGTTATGTTAATGAATAGGGGTAAGAAAAAGATTAAATCGAAGTATAAAGTAATTAGTGATTTAAAAAATATATAAGAGGTGATAATATGAAAGTACTATTTGCTACTGGAAATGAAACTAAATCTAAGAGATTTTCAGAAGGTTTATCTAAAAAGGGAATTGATGTAATTTCATTAAAAGATTTTGGTGTTAAATTAGATGTTGATGAAAATGGAAAGAATGCAATTGATAATGCTTTAATTAAAGCAAGAGCATATTCTAAAATTACAGATATTCCAGTTTTTGCAATGGATGATAATTTATTCTTAGAAGGTGTTCCTGATGATAAACAGCCTGGAATGTATGTTAGAAGAGTTAATGGAAAAACACTTACTGATGAGGAAATGATAGAATATTATTCTTCTTTGGTAAAGGATTATGGTACAGATGGAAAACTAACATGTAGATGGATATATGGAATTGCTGTTATTAGTAATGGAAAAGAGTATACATATTCTTGGAGTATTGAAGATTTTTATATGGTTGATATTCCATCTAATAAGGTTAATCCTGGTTATCCTTTAAATTCAATATCAATAAATATAAAATATAATAAATATTTTACTGATATAACTGATGAAGAAAGGAAATCATTTCATGAAGATGAATCTGATGTAGTAGATTTTATTGTTAATAGTATTAAAGAGTCACGTTCTAATGCAAAAATAAAAGAATTTAATCATGAGAGGTGAATTATGAACTTGTATTTAAGAGAAATAGATGAGAATGATAAAAATGAATTATTATTGATGGTAGATGAAATAAGAAGGGATATATTAGAGGAAAAGTTTGAGGGGTTTAGGAATATTAAAGATTTAACTTCAGATAATTATAGTGAATTTTTAATAGATTTAGAAAGAAATAAAAATATAAAATTATATAAACCTAATTTAGTAGATCAAACTACTTATATTCTTGTAGATGATAGTAATCATATATATGGGGGGACTAATTTAAGACATGAATTAAATGATAATTTGTTAATTCATGGTGGTAATATTGGGTATTTAATTAGACCTAGTGAAAGAAGAAAAGGATATGGAACTTTAATTTTAAAATTAGTATTAGATGAGTGTAAAAAAAGGGGAATAAATAGAGTTTTAGTTACTTGTAGAGAAGAGAATAAAGGTTTTGCTAGAGTAATTGAAAATAATGGTGGAGTATATGAAAATAGCATGAAAAATAGTAGTGATAATAAAATATATAGGAGATATTGGATAGATAATAATTAATCTTTTAATAGAGGTGATATTTATGTTGTTTAAAGATGAAATAAATGAATTGGAAAAAAGTATATTTAGTGAGGATTATATTATTAAAAAGGGAAATATTCCAATTTTATTTACTGCACCTCATACTATTAAAATGAGAGAAGAGGATAAAATAGTTAAGTTGAATGAGCCTTATACGAAGGCTATAGCGTTATATTTAAATAAGCATTTTAATGTTAATTGTATGATTAAAACTAATGATACTGGTTTAGATGCTAATAAAGATAATAGAGATGTATTTAAAACAGAATTACTTAGATTTATAAAGGAAAACAATATTAAATTAGTAATTGATTTACATGGTTCAGATAAATCAAGGGATTTTGATATAGAATTTGGTACACTTAATAATTTGTCTGCAGATTATTCTATTATTAAAGAGTTAGAAGAAGCATTTACTGAAAATGGAATAGGTAATGTAGTATATAATAATCCTTTTAAGGGAGGCGCTATTACGGAATATGTTTATAGTTTAAAAGATGTAGATGCTATTCAAGTAGAAATAAATGGTAAATATAGAGATTATAATAATATAGAAGAGTTAGAAAAATTATGTAAGAGTTTTGAATATTTTATAAAGCAATATAAGGAATATATGAATAGGTGATAATATGAATAAATTAGGTACTGTTACTTTAGTGTCAGAAAGATTATTGTTAAGAAAATGTATGGAGTCAGATTATAAAGATTCATATAAATATTGTTGTAGTGATCCAGAATTAGCAAGATTACAGTCATTTGATGTTCATACAAATGATGAAGTAACGAGAAGATCTTTTAAAGAGAAAGAGGAGAAATATAAAGTTGATAATTCTTATTATGAATGGGCTATTGTAAGAAAAGAAGATAATCAATTTATGGGTGAGATTGTATTAGTTCATTATAATCCTGAATACAATTCTTTAGAATTGGGATATCATTTGGGTAAAGCTTTTAGGGGAAATGGTTATATGCAAGAAGCTTTAGCTAGAATACTTAAGTTTGCTTTTGAAGAATTAGATGTTGATCAAGTATATGCTTTAATATTAAAAGATAATAGTAGTTCTCAAAAAGTTGCTAAGTCTAATAATTTGGAATATACTACAACAATTGAGAATTATAAAGATGATGTTTATGAAGGACCAATAGATAAGTATGGTATAACTAGGGAAAAGTGGTTTGAATTGCAGAGTAAAGTAAATAAAAAGAGGTGATAAGGTGGAATTCTTTTTAGATAGAGTTAAGAAAGAGGATAAAGAAGTATTATATAGATTATTAGAGTATTCTTTATTTGAAGAAAGCTTAAATGATGGTAATGAAATGAATAATGAGGGTATATTTGAATATGAGTTTTTTGATTCTTATTTTAGCGATAGTAATAGATATGCTTTCTTTGTGAGAGAAAAAGATTCAAATAAGTTACTTGGCTTTGTTATGATAAATGATAGTATGCAAATATTTCCTGAAGGACATAGTATTGCAGAATTTATGATTATTCCTAAGTATAGAAGAAATAGAATTGGTAAAAGTGTAGCTTTTGAATGTTTTGATATGTTTAAGGGAAATTGGGAAGTATCACCTTCATATGGTAGTGAATCAGCATATGCTTTTTGGAAAAAAGTAATAGATGATTATACAGAGGGTAATAATGAATATAAAAATAGAATGTTTATATTTAACAATAAATAGTTAAATGTTAGATTAAAAAAGAGGTAATAAAATGAGTTATATAATGAATTTAAGGAAATATGTTGGACATGTACCAATTATATATGCGGGGGCTACAATTTTAGTTTTTAATGAAAATAATGAATTATTATTAAATTTGAGAAGTGATACAAATGATTGGGGAATTCCTGGTGGTGGGAAAGAATTAAATGAAACATTAGAAGAATGTGCCATTAGAGAATTAAAGGAAGAAACTAATCTAGATACTAGAGATTTAGAATTAGTTACAGTTTTATCAGGTAATGAATATTATTATAAGTATCCAAATGATGATGAATTAGATTGTGTTATAGCTTTATATAGGGTTAAGAATTATAATGGTAATTTAAATATTAATGATGGAGAAAGTAAGAAGTTACAATTCTTTTCATTAGATAATTTACCTGAATTAGAATCTAGGGCTAAAGCAATAATTGAGAAAATAAAAAGTGGAGAAATAAAAATATAATATTAAAGGGTTGATGTTAAAATGGGAAAAGTAATATTAGTATGTGGTAAGATTTGTAGTGGTAAAAGTTATTATGCTAAACAACTTAAAGATTCTTTAAATGCTGTAATAATTACTCCTGATGAAGTAACTTATGAACTAATAAAAAATGAACAGGGAGAATTATATGATGTTATTTCTGAAAGATTGAATAAATATTTAACTAGAAAAGTTGGAGAAATTGCTAAAGCAGGTGCTAATGTAATATTTGAAAGAGGACTTTGGTCTAGTGCTTCAAGAAGAGAACTTAAAGATTATTATAAAAACAATGGAGTAAATTGTGAAATTCATTATGTATGTGTTGATGATGAGACATGGAAGAATAATATAGAAGAAAGAAATAAACGTGTATTAGAAGGTAAGGGAGGACCTGATTTTTATTTAGATGAAGGCTTGATGAAAAAACTTGAATCTAAATGGGAAGAACCTACTGAAGATGAATATGATGTTATTTATAGAGTAGATAGGACTAAGAATTTATAATAAAATACTTTATATAAATTGTTGATAGAAGAGGTGACAATAATGAATGAGTATTTTGAATTTTATAAAAGAAATTTTCCATATATTTATAGAGAAGAAGAAACTATTAAGAATATAATAAATAATGAAGATAATAAGTATATTGAAAAAAGAAATGAAAATAATGAATTAATAGGTCTTTCAATAATTAATAAGAATACAATATTATTATTATGTGTTGATTCGAAGTATAGAAATAAAGGTATTGGTTCTTGTTTATTAAGAGAATCAGAAGATGTGATTATTAATTTAGGATATGATAATGCTATTCTTGGGGTAGGATTTAATTACTTAATGCCTGGAATTCCAACATCAAACCATTATTATAAATCTGAACATGAAAACTTATATTCTGAAATTGATAACACTGCTGAAAACTTTTTTATGAAGAAAGGTTATATAAATAGTAGCGAGTGTGATTATTTTGATATGGGCCAATATTTAGTAAACTTTGATTTTGATAAAATTAAAATTGGTGATACTATTGATGGTATTGAATATAGATTTGCTAATGAAGATGATATTGATAATATTTGTGTATGTACTGATGATGCACAAGAAAGTTTTACTAAATATTATAAAATGAAAGAACATTATCGTGGTAATAGTAGAGTTATGGTGGCAGTTGCAAATGGAGAAATTGCAGGAACAATGATGATGGGGCTAGAAACCGAAGGAAATAATGTGGGGTGTTTGGCAGTAGCTACAACTAAACATAAGTATAGAAATAGACATATATCTGCTAACTTAACTAATTTAGCTACTAAATATTTAAAAGATAATAAAATGGAATATGCACATTTAAATTATACATACACTGGTTTAGATCATGTATATGGATATGCTGGTTATGAAATATGTGTTTATTATACTAAAGCTAGTAAACAATTAGTTCTAGAAAAAAAATAAAACAATTTAAAGGAGCTAATCCAAATGAATGAAAATAAAACTAATATAAACTGGTTGATATTGATTTAGTCAAAGTTTCATTCAAACTCCTATAAAATAAGGGGAAAGTGAAAAATAGAACTTGCATATTTACACTAAAATATATATAAAATTGATGAAAATTAGTGAAAATAGAGTAATTTTTAAGTGAAAATTGCTTAGGAATTGATATGGTGAGAACGGCTAGTCAAGACCAATTGAAAAAGAGGTGAAATTATGTATATTTGGACTGGTTTAATTTTTAATAAAAAAGAGGAAGAATATATAAGAAATATATGTAAAAAAATTAATAAAAAATATAATTTAAGTGAAGTATCATATACTTTACCTCAACATATATCTTTAAAAACATCCTTTTATTATGAAGACTATAACGAAGTAATTAAATATATAAAAGATATATTATCTAATGTTTCTCAATTATCAGTTAATGTTATTGGGATTAGTAAAATAAATAATGGGGTTATATGGTTTGATATAGAAGAAACAAAAGAACTTAGAAATATACATAATATATTAAACAATGAATTATTAAATAAATATAACATACCACTAATAAAATTTGATGGAGATAATTTTAAATTTCACTCAACATTGTTCCAAGATTCTAATATCTCTGATAAACATGACCAAATGATAGAAGAATTATTAACTGAATTTAAATTTCCTATAAAACTAAATATAGAAGAAATAAATTTAGGAATATCAGAAGTTGGTACTGTTGGAACATTTAAGGTTTGTGATAGAATAGAACTTAATAAAGGAGTTGATCCAAATGAATGAAAATAAAACTAATATAAATTGGTATCCGGGACATATGGTTAAGACTAAGAGAGAGATTAGGGAAAAGATTAATTTAATTGATGTTATATTAGAGGTTATTGATGCAAGAATACCTTTTTCTTCTAGAAATAGGGATTTAGATTCTTTGATTGATAATAAGCCTAGAGTTATTGTTATGACTAAGATGGATTTGTGTGATATGGATGAGACTTTAAAGTGGAAGAAGTATTATGAAGATAATAATAGGGTTATTATGGTGGATTTAATTAATAATAGTAATGTTAAAGAAATAATATCTGTATGTAATGAACTAAGTAAGGATATTAATAGTAATAGAATTGCTAAGGGTATGAAGGCTAGAAAATTAAGGGTATTAGTAGTTGGTGTTCCTAATGTAGGTAAGAGTACTTTAATTAATAGATTAGTTGGTAAGAAAGCTACTAATGTTGGTAATAAGCCTGGTATTACTAAAAGTTTAGAGTGGATTAGAGTTAATGACGATATAGAATTATTGGATACTCCTGGTATATTGTGGCCTAAGTTAGATGGGAATAATGTTGGTTTAAATCTTGCTAGTATGACTGCTATTAAGGAAGAAATTTTAAATACAGAAGAAGTAGCTATATATATTATTAATACTATGTTTAAGTATTATAGAGATAGTATTTGTAATAGATATAATATTAGTTATGATGAAGATATTGTTAAGGTATTAGATAGTATTGGTAAGAGAATAGGTGCTTTTAGAAATAATGAGACTGACTATGATAGAGTATATGATAGGATATTAAGAGATTTAAGAGAGGGTTATTTGGGTAAAGTAACGTTTGATAGATATGAAGATAGATAAATATGAAAAGATTGGTGTTGGTAAATATAGAATATATTTATCTAATGGAGAAGTATTAGAAATATATGATGATGTTATAGTTAGTAATGAATTGTTATTTAAAAAAGAATTAGATAGAGATCTTTATGATAAGATTGTTAGAGAAAATGAAATACAAGATAAGTATAATTCTTGTGTTAAATATATTACTGTTAGAATAAGATGTACTAAGGAAATAGAAGAATATTTAAGGAAAAAGAAGGTAAGTAAGGAAGATAGTTCTTTAATAATTGATAAATTAGTTAGAAATAAGTTATTAGATGATAGTGTTTTTTGTGAGTGTTTTATTAAAGATAAACTTAAATTTACTTCCTGGGGTCCTTATAGAATAGAAAGAGAACTTGGTATGTATAATATTGGTAGTGATATTATTAGTAAATATAGTTATTTAATGGATGATGAAGTAGTATATGATAAGTTATTTAAATTAATAAAGAAGAGTATAAAGAGTAATCATAAGTTAGATAATAATAAGTTAAGAAATAAGATATATAGAAATTATTTAAATATGGGATTTAAGTCTGATATGATAGTTAGTATTTTAAATGAGGAATTATAATTCGACATATTATTTATATAGAAATTGATATTATATATATGGTGATGTTAGTGAGAACTTTTTATGTATATAATATTAATGATTATTTTAGTAGTGTATATGATAATTATCCTTATAAGTTATATAAGATGTTAGAGGATGCTTATTGTATGCAAAAATATAGTAAAAGAAATTCTAGAGAATTATATGAACAGATAATTGTTAATTATAATAAGTTATTTGTTAATAATTATTTAATTGCTAATAATAAGTTTGATATTTATTATTATAATAGGGATAATAAGCATTTAATTTCTGGTAGAAATGAATATAGTAAGTTAATGGTTACTAGTTATTGTTTAAAGATAAAGAGTAGTGTTAATTATCCAAAGTTTTTTGATACTATATATAAATATAGTGATAATATTTTTGTTTGTGATTATATTAATAAAGATTTCTTTTGGTTAAATAAGATTATTAAAAATAGGGAAATTTTTCTAAAGTGATAGACAAAAGTATTATTTAATAGTAAAATTATTTTAGTGAGGTGCATTATATGTTAAAAGATATTTTATATTTAGTTGTAGGATTAATAGCAGGAGGTTTTTTAGGATTCTTTTTAGCTAGAAGATATATGAAAAAGTATTTAAAGGATAATCCTCCTATTAATGAAAAAATGATTAGAGCTATGATGAGTGGAATGGGTAGAACTCCAACACGAAAGCAAGTTAATCAAATGATGAAGCAAATGAATAAGTATATGTAACTTATTCTTTTTTTATTGACACTTATAGAGAAAAATAATATAATATTAATGTGTTTGGAATAATGGGTCTATAGCCAAGTGGTAAGGCATGGGACTGCAACTCCCTGAGCGTTGGTTCAAATCCGACTAGGCCCTCCAAATGAAATAAACGTCGTTTAACACGACGTTTTTTGTTTACAAATTATAAATATATGTTATAATATGTGGCACTAAGGGAGGTTTTACTATGAAGAGAATTAAAGAAAAATATAGTGATGATTGTTATAATTATCGTTATAGTGATAATGATAATGATGACTTATTAACTAAGCAATTAAATGCAAATAGAGAGATAATGAAAAATATTATGTCTGATAGAACATATTTTGAATGGCTTTCTGAATTTACTGAAAAGAATGGTGGATTTTGTGATACGTGGTTATGGTATATTAAAGATGATTTGGATAAAGAAAATCTTAAATATTTAGGTTTGTTTTATGCTGGTATTAAGGAATATGCAAAAAAGAATTATATTTATCCTGATAATTGTAATTATGGTTATGCTTATAGAGTTAGATTAAATGAGGAATTATTAGAAGTTGGTGTAATAATTGGACATGATGTTGAATATTTTTGTAAGAAAATGTCTGTTGAAGAAGATAGTAAAAGTATTGATTTAGATGATATTATTAGTGACAAAAAACAGGATAATGTTGAGATAATTGATTCTTATTTAAGTTCTTTAGCTAATATGGTTAAAGATACTTATAATAGAGGAGTTCCTATTCAAGCAATATCAAGAACTTTAGATGAAACAGTTAGTGGTATTAAAAAGGGGAAAAACAATATTAAAAAATTAGTAAAATAATAAAAAACGATGATTTTTAAATCATCGTCTTTTTTTTCCTGTTTTTTCTTCAATTATTCTTAGGGCATCATCAACACTAAATTGATATACTTCATCATCGTATTTTATAGCATCATATATATCTTGATAGTCTAGTAATAAATTGTCATATTCTTCTTGAAATGTTTTTTCAAGTTTGTCTTCATATTGATCTTCATATACAGATGTTAAGAACCATTTAATCATATCTGTGCCCATTGCTGTAATTAGCTTTGTACCAATTACATTATCAATTGTTATTGATGAATCGTTTAGTATTTTTTGTGCGGCATTATCGATATCTAATTTTTCTTCTTTTCTATGTATAATAATCATTAGTGCTAGTGTTTCAGTTAATATTTCTTCCATTCCTTCAGCATTTTCCATTCTGAAGGTTGCTTTTAAAAGATTATTGTCAACTTGTTTAGCGTATTCTTCTAATGATAATCCTTGTTCAGAGGCAGATACGCCTTTGTCTATAAATGGTTTTATGTAATCACTTGCTACAGTTATTTTTTCTTTTTTTGGAAGGTTTTCTCCAGTCGTTAGTTCTTTACCTTTGTGATTTCCTTCGTTTAGTTCTAGTCCTATTTGATGAAGGAATTCATCAGCATTATCGTTAGGTTTGGTTTGGTAAAATTGATTTTCGAAAATATAGTAGTATTTTTCTTCTTTGTTGTAGGCTACAACTGTATAGCTGTTATCTTTGTTGAAGGTTATTTTTATTGGAATAAATGTTTTAAGATCTTTGACGAATGGTTTATCAATTATTTTTTCTAAAAGAGAGTCGTATTGATTTAGATCATTACCTGATTTTATATGGGCATATCTAAATATTTCAGTATCAGTTTTGTTAAGTATATTTGAGGCATTTAGTCCTTCTTCTATCATTACTGTTCTATTTGCATGAAGTGTTTCATGGATTAAAGTTAAAGCAGTATTCGCTAGAATTTTATTTTTTAGCTTCTCATCATCTTTAGCTTCTTCATATAGTTCATACATATCTTTTATATAGTTTGGATTTACTAGTATAATGTGTTCATTAGGTATATATTCTGCAAAGGCATCTTCATCTGTTTTAGAAATTTTAGTTGGAATGTTATATAAGTGTTCAAAAGCGTCAGGATTTAAATTTAGTAATTTAAAAAAGTGTTTTAGACTATTAATTGCTGTTTTGTTTGCATCGCTTAAAAAAGTATATATTTCTTTATTCATTTTTTATCATTTCCTCCTATATAAATTATATCATTTGTGTAGAAGAATGTCTATGATATAGTTGGAGTTATAATATTTTTACTTGCTACCAATTGTTTTAGATAATTATTATTAAGAGGACTTATTATTATTTTTCCAGCATCTTTAGAGGCGTGAATAAAGGAATTGTTTCCAAGGTATATTCCAACATGTCCAGGGTATCTATTAGTTTTAGTGGGGTAGTTTTCTTCTAGAGATTGGCGATGAAAAAAGAGCAAGTCACCAACATTTATATTTTTTAGGTATTTATCTTTATTGGAATCGTCTTTTTTATATTTTGTTGTTATTCCGATACTTGATGTTAATTGTTTAGTTGTATCTCCTAGACCATAACCGTCTTTTTCTATGTCAATATTAAATAATTCTTTATAGATGTATTTGGTAAAACCAGAACAATCAAATTCGTCTGGTCCTTTTGCATCCCAAATATAGGGCTTATTTATAAATGTTATGGCAAAGTCAATAATGTTTTTTCTATATAAATCTTCTTTCATTTTATCACCTAGTAAAATATATGATTATTATTTAGATTGTTTCATATATTTTAGTGTGATAGTTATGTTATTTATAAAGGGTATTATAATTGGTATTGCTAAGGTTATTCCTGGCTTTTCAGGTGCTATTGTGATGATTGGATTTAATTTGTATGATAGGGCAGTTGATTCTGTTTGTCATTTTTTTAGTGATATTAAGAGTAATTTTATCTTTCTTTTTAATTTGGGATTGGGAATAGTTGTTGGTATTATTGGTTTTAGTAATGTTATTAATTATTTAATAACTAATTATTATTTATATACTTTTTCTTTTTTTATTGGTTTAATAATGAGTGGATTTCCTTTAATATGGAAGAGTAGTAGTAAAAATATTAGTTTAGTTATTATTTCTTTTTCTATTATTTTTGGATTGGGATTCTTTGTCGTATCTAATAATTATGTTATTAGTAATAGTTATGTTGATGGTTTAGTTTTTTTCTTAGCGGGTATTGTTGAAGCTTTTGGAATGGTAGTTCCTGGTATTAGTTCTACTTCTTTGTTAATGTTAATGGGAGTATATAATTATTATATTAATATTGTTAGTAATATATATAATATTTATTTTGTTATTAGTAATTTGTTTTATATTGTTTCAATGGGAGTAGGTGTTATAGTTGGTTTTATGTTATTTATATATCTTATTAATTATTTGTTTAGGTATTATAGAAGTGATTCTTTTTCAGTTATATTTGGTATCTGTTTTAGTAGTATATTACTTCTTGTAATTAGAGTTATTCCTTTGATTAATAATTTATATGTTCTATTTATTAGTATTTTATTTGTAACTATTGGTTATGTATTGGGAATAAAGATTTAAAAAAGACTATTTTCTTGTAAATAGTCTTTTTAAATCTTGTAATGTATTATTTCTTATTTTTATTAATTTTTTTAGATCAAGATTAGGATATGCTTTGATAATTCTTTTTTGAAGGGTATTTTTCTTTGTTTTACCATTTATTGTTATATTATTTAAAGCTTCTATTACCAAAGCTTTTATTTCATATGTAGCATCTTTCTTTATTTCAATATTACTTAAGTTATCTTCTAGTCCTTTTATTATTTTATAAGATATTATTGTATCTGTTATAAATATAGTTGCTATTATTATTGATAGAATCATTAGTGTTTTAGGATTTGCTTTTAGAAGCATGTTTTCGATTGGTGGTTGGGATAAATAAATAACAACAAGAGAGCATATTCCAAAGAGAATAGCGTTTTTTCCACATATTCTTCCGTTTACATTAAATTTTTGATTTGAGTAATCCCACCATCTTGCTTTAAATATTTTTTCCATTAAGTAGCTTGTTATATATTCTGATATAGATGCTATTACTATTCCTAAGAAAAAGATTGTTAGGGGATTTTCTTTATATTGGGTTAAATATGCTATTCCAATTATGGCTCCAAAGCCATAGATTGGGCAGTAGGGACCAATTAAAAAACCTCTATCAACAACTTTCTTTTGAAGAATACTAGAATAGATTGATTCTACTATCCATCCTAATACGGAATAGATAAAGAATAGTATTATACATTTATAAAGGGTAATCATTTTATCAAACCTTTCTTTTGTTAGTAAGTATATCATTATTTTATGTTTTAGACAAGTTATCATATTTGTTAATTATTTACAAATAAATTATTATGTATGATATTATTTACTTGTATATATTATTCTAGAAAGGAGCAATTATGAGAGGAAAATTAATTGTTATTGAGGGGACTGATTGTTCAGGTAAAGAAACACAAACTTTAATGTTAGAAAAGAAATTAAATAGTTTGGGTTTAGAGTGTAAGCATTTATCTTTTCCAATGTATGATACTGCTACGGGTAAGATTATAGCAACTTGTTATTTGGGAAAAGAAGAGTATTGTAAAGAATTATTTAAGGATGATGTAAGAGGATTATTTTCGGAAGGGGCTAGTAATGTAGATTATCTTACTTCTTCTTTATATTATGCTGCTGATAGAAGATATAATAGAGATAAGATTATTAGTTTATTAGATAGTGGTATTAATGTTATTTTGGATAGATATATTTATTCTAATTTAGCGCATCAGGGTGGAAAGATTAATAGAGATGATGAGAGATATGCTTTTTATAAGAAGATGGAATTATTAGAATTTGAAATATTAGAGATGCCAAAACCAGATAAAGTTATATTTTTATATGTTCCTTATGATGTTTCTTTGGAATTAAAGAATAGTCGTAAGGAAAGTGCTGATCAGCATGAGATTAGTAAAGAACATTTAGTAAGTGCTGAACGTGCTTATTTTGAGCTTGCTGATATATATAAGTTTGATATTATTAATTGTGCTCCTAGTAATAAGATTAGGAATGTAGAAAGTATTAATGAAGAGTTATATTCAAAAGTGGAACTTTTAGTTAAGAAAAAGAAAAGATGAAGAAGTTTGGTAAAATAGTTATATTTTTGGTTTTGGTTTTAGTAGTATTTTTATATGCATATTATGTTTTGCCATTAAATATGGATGGAGTATGGAATTATGGATTTGGTTATAATATTTCTAGAGGTTTAATTCCATATAAAGATTTTAATTTTATTATTCCACCGTTATGGCCATATCTTTTATCTATTCCGATTAGAATTGTTGGTAATAGATTAGCTACATTCTATGTTATTATGGGAATTGTTATTAGTTTAATAACCTTAATATGTTATAAGAAGATTGGTTTTAGAGCGATATTTGTTTTTTTAATATTACTTATATATCCTCATAATGGTTATAATACTTTTTGTTTATTAATATTTATGTTGTTATTAGGCATTTTAGATAGTGATAAATATAGGGATAATGATATATTAATAGCAGTATTAATTAGTATTATGATTTTAACTAAACAGACAATGGGTGTATTAATTATTCCTAGTTTAATATTTGCTAAGAATAAGAAGAAAATAATATGTGTTTATTTGATTTCTTTTATGGTAATGCTACTGTATTTAGTTCTTAATAATAATTTCTTGGAATTTGTTGATTATTGTTTCTTGGGAATGTTTGATTTTGCTAGTAATGGGAATGATAGTCATTTATATATAATTATTACAGAAGTAGTAGTATTGTTATATTTGATATTTAATTTGATTAAGTCTAAGTTTAAAGATAAGAAATTATTTTATATATTAATGTTTCAAGTATTGGTTATGCCAATATTTGAGAGTTCTCATTTTTTATTAGCGTTTATTCCTGTTTTATATTATATATTTATTACGTATAATAAGTATGTTAAATATTTGTTTTGTGTATTATTGGGAGTATTCTTATTTGGATATTATTTTCAAGTAGCAACGGTATATGCTAAACAAATAGGGAATATATATTATAAAAAGAATAGTTATATTGATGGGAAAAGATTACCTAGATATACGGATTATCAGTTTGATATGGTTAAAGAATATATAGATGAATATAGTGATTATAGACTTTATATTCTTGCTAGTAATGCTTATATTTATAAGTTAGAGCTTAATATTCCTATTAATAAGTATGATTTAATTAATGATGGTAATATGGGATATAAGGGTAGTAGTAAATATCTTAAGGAAATAAAAGATTATTGTAGTAATAATAAGTGTTTATTTTTAGTAGAGAGTAATGAAGTAGTTAGGGATTATAACCAGTTAAATAGGGAGATAACCCATTATGTTATTACGCATTATTTATCTATTTATAGCTCTAGTGATGTGACGTTTTATAAAAATTAAAATATCTAAAAAAAATATTGCATTTTGTTTAATCTTTTGTTATACTTGTTATAGTAAGGAGGAGAAGATAAGAAATGAATAAAGAAAATAATAACGGAAGGGGAATATTTTACGGTGTAATTGGTGTTGCTACACTTGTAGTT